>Ga0209500_10001843_pt1 | contig 15562 bp, 16 predicted proteins | sample S_140212_EF_Meta_FD_187323 | JGI IMG/M metagenome (GOLD analysis project Ga0209500, IMG submission 187323) | Freshwater microbial communities from Lake Simoncouche, Canada to study carbon cycling - S_140212_EF_MetaG (SPAdes) (version 2) | ecosystem: Environmental > Aquatic > Freshwater > Lake ... | reverse complement strand
GCGCCGTCGCAATACTTGGCGAGCATCTTCTCGACTTTGGAAGGATAGCCACCACCCTGCTCCCGTGTCATCTTCTGTTGGAGCCCGAGGATGGAGTCCACATTCTGCCAGCGCCCTGAGTGCTCAATGCTGGTGAAGACGCAAAGGCCCGCGCCGTCTTTGCCTCCCGTGTTCTTCATCTGCTGCGAGCCGGGGAGATCGATCTGGATTTCCTCGGCACCATCGGGAGAGGTGCGACCACCCTCGACGGAGGTTGCCTCGATCTGGGAGAAGAGCAAGAAGCATAGAAGGAGGTTCATCATGGGCCTTTCGGGTTACTGCGCCTTGAGTAATTTGCGGATCGCTTTTATTTCGGCTTTGGTTAGAAAGTTATCATCTTGCTCTGCGTCTCGCTGATCCTTGTCGGCTTTGCGTTTCGCTTTTTCCTCTGGCGAAATATCTTTGACTTTGGTTTTCACCTTCCACTGACCCTTCACCTTTTTAGGTGCTTCAACTTCGGTGTCTTGCGTCAGGTAGTCGGTTGCTGGTGTGTCCTCAATTTCCACTAGGACATAAGTTGTGCCTTCAATCTCGCCACCAGTCCAGCCATCGGCAAACGATGTCTGCGGATGGTTCTGCTGTGGATAGGATGGAAACTCTAAGATCACATCGTCTTTTATTTTTGCGTAATTAGGCATATGTCACCCTTTAAGTTAGTAGGTATCAATTGAATGTTACTTGGATCGTTATTGCCTAGAATCGGTGTGCCTTCTGGCACCAGTCCAATTTCTTGAAGTGCTTGCCATGCTTCTGGACAACTCATCGCATTACGAATTTTCGCTGGTGATGGATGCCCTTGCGCAAGAATCTCAGCGTGTATTTCTTTCGCCACCCATACCGCAAATTCATTCGGTGCATTAAATTCAAACATCATCTCATCGGTGTAGCCTTCAAGCCTGGTCGGTTCTGCGATCTCGTACAACTCGGCCAAGAGTTTTTCTAGGATGGCGATCTCTTGATGATTGAGAATGTAGGCTTGCTTCTGGCTTTCTTGAACCGATTCTAGTTCTAGAATCTCGGCTTCTAGTTCTAGTGTTTCATGCTCTAAGTTGGTGGTCTTTCGTAGGTGATCAAGCTTGGCTTTCTTTGATTGAAACTTTTTCAACCCTACTAGTTCTAATGCTCTTGCTCGATGTCGGCCTTCAAGGAAACCTAGGAGAGTCTTAATCTTCTCCCAGACGGTTTCACCGATCACTTGAGTTCTGTAGTTAAATTCCGAATTTAGTTTGCTTGGCATTGATTAACTTCCGTAAGAGGATGCTGCTAGATTAGGCCTAGCCGTTCCAACGCCGGTGGTATTAGCTGAGACCACGCCAATATTTGAAACTAGGTTCGTTATGGAACTGGGGCCAGAACCGTAGCCAAATATAGCTTTATCCGCACCGTATCCGGCGGCCGCTAGTAGTGACCTAGCCGTTCCAACGCCGGTGGTATTAGCTGAGACCACGCCAATATTTGAAACTAGGTTCGTTATGGAACTGGGGCCAGAACCGTAGCCGAATATAGCTTTATCCGCACCGTATCCGGCGGCCGCTAGGTCATAGCGAGCCGTGCCAACGCCGGTGGTATCAGCCGATACCACACCCGTATTTGAAACTTTGTTCGTTATGGACAGGTTTCCACTGCCGCCAACGCCGTAGCCAAATATAGCTTTATCCGCACCGTATCCGGCGGCCGCTAAGTCGCCTCGAACCGTTCCAACGCCGGTGGTATTAGCTGAGACCACACCCGTATTTGAAACTTTGTTCGTCAAAGAACTGGCGCCACTAGCGTCGCCGTAGCCAAATATAGCCTTGTCTGTTCCGTAATTTGCTGCCGCTAGCCAACCCCTAGCAGTGCCAACGCCGGTGGTATCGACTGAGACCACACCAGATGAATTTACTAGGTTTGTCATGGATTGATATGATGTGGTATAGCCGTAGCCAAAAATTGCTTTGTCCGTTGAATAGCTTGCGGCGGCTAGTGAGTATCTAGAGGTTCCAACGCCGGCGGTATCGGTAGATACCACTCCAGATGAATTTACTAGGTTTGTCATGGAGACAGGGCCGATGCCATAGCCAAAAATAGCTTTTTTGCTTACGGCTGCAACGCCTCTTGATACGCCCATTAATCGTCTAGAGATTGGCATTAGAAGTTCTGGCCTCCAGTCATGGCATACCAAGTTGTGCCAGTTCCATCCCAGACATTAAGTACAAAGACATCTACTTTGTCCAAAGTGCTGGTGAGTGTTGGTGCCGTACCACCTGACCACTTTACTGATGCGGGCCATGTGACAGCCCTTGCGGTTCCATCACAAGTGAAAGCTAAAGTCAAACCGTATGCCCCTGTCGGAATGTTAGAGAAGGTAATGCTGGTAATCGCTGCGTTCAAGCTCACATGAAACACATTGCCTAAATTGCAATCGAGAGCCAAGACGCCTGCGGAAATTACTGGTGCGGTTTTGACTTCGATAATCGTGTAGATTATTGGCCTAAACAATGTTGCCGCAACGTTAAAAACTAAACTTCCGGCGCCGCTCTCATCCGTAATTGCCGATTTTAGATTGGCGCTCGTTGGCGTTGCGAGGAATGTGGCAACGCCGGTGGCAAGGCCGCTTACGCCTGTGGCAATAGGTAAGCCGGTGCAACTGGTTAGCGTTCCGCTGGTCGGAGTTCCGAGCAAAGGCGTAACAAGTGTAGGGCTTGTAGCTAGTGCGTTGGCGCCGCTGCCTGTCGAGGTCGTAACACCTGTTCCGCCAGATGCTACGGCGAGCGTTGCGGAAAGCCCTGCTGCGGTGCCTGTGATGTTGCCGGATGGTACTACATAGTCAGTGCCTGCGGTGGCAATGCTTGGAACGCCTGTTGCCGTGGTATTTTTCAAGATTCCGGTGCCAAGGCCAGACATCAACACGCCATTGATTTTGACAACGGTAAGCGCTGTCGAGCCGGTAGCGTCGCCGGTATGCGTGGCATTGGATACCAAACTTGAGTAGGTCGTATTGGTTGCGTTGTCGCCGCTATTAGTGCCACTTACGGAAGCCGTAGCGGATGCGGTCAAGGTTGCGCCGTCTACGATGGTAAGAGTTGCGCCGGTAGCCGGTGCCGTTACGGTGACTTTGTTTACGGTGGTGGCAGTCGCTACGCCGAGCGTAGGCGTGACAAGTGTAGGCGAAGTATCCACTACAAACTTAGTGCCGGTGCCGGTCTGGCTTGCGATTACGGTTGCGTTGCCGGTGCTTGTAATAACGCCAGTTAAGTTTGCATTCGTGGTTACGGTGCTGGCGTTGCCGGTGATACTTCCACTAGGAATAACATAATCGGTGCCTGCGGTGGCGGCGCTGATAGCGCCAGAAGCACCATCGCCAATTAAAAGCCCTGTGATGCTGGTTGTTATGGTGATTGCTGGTGTTGTGGTGTCCGTTGCCACGGAGCCAGCAAAGCCGTTTGCGCTTACTACAGAAGCGCTCGTTACTGTTCCACTGCCAGCGGAACCGCTGTAAGCAATTGTAAAACTCGGATAAGTGCCGGTAACGCTGATATCCGTTCCATTCGTTAGCGTAACTATCTGATCTGGCTCTGAGTTTGTGATAATGCCGGTGGTGTTGTCGTAGCTTATGCCGGTCCCTGCCGAGAGTGCAAGCCTTGCATCGGTGTCTGTGTATTGTGTGATGCTAGAGGTGATCGTAAACGAAGGATAGGTGCCGGTAACCGTAATACCGGTGCCGTCCGTTAAAACTACGGTCTGGTCTGGCTCTGAGTTCGTTACGGTAATATCGCCGGTGGTAAGGTCTAAGGAAATTCCAGTGCCTGCCGTCAAAGATGAAACGCCTGCGCCGCCGGTGTAAGCTGTGGTCTGTACCGTTGAATCTGCGAAAGTGATTCCTAAATGATCAACTTCCGTTCCTGTTGACTTTGAAGAATCCCATGCTCTTAAGGTAGTGCCAGCGAGCGAGTCTAGATAAAGGGGCCGTGGCGTTGCCGAGCTTTGCTCTGTGGTTACCAGCCAGCCAGCTTGCCAGTTAAATTCGTAGCCTACCGAACAAACGATTGATATTCCATAGTTGCCGCTTCGTGCGGTGTCGAAGGTTCCCTTGCCGATGAATTGCCCCGAGGTGCCATCAAAAACAATGTTTCCGGTCATCGTGCCACCAGCGAGTGGCAGAAAGTCACCACCGCTAGGCGTAACAAAAGTAAGAACGCCTGCGCCGTCTGTTTCGATTACTTGCCCTGCGGTGCCGTCTACCGTCGGAAAGGTCAGGCCGTTATTAATAAGGCCAGCAAACTCCACCGCATCCGTCGTGTTTAGAGTCTGATCAAAGGTGTCGCCTGGAGTGCCTGGAAAGCCTCGGCCATCGTAAACGGTCACCAGCGTCTCGCCTTGCGAAACTGTGACGATGCCGGATTCTGTGACCACTACAATATCAGGCACGGGTCACCTCCGCTTTCACGGTGAAGGTGCCTTCGATGAGTCTGATTACCGTTGAGCCGGTATAGAGTTCGAGGTCGTAGAAGTATTTGCCAGGCGTAATCGCTTCCATCGTGGCCGCGTCAACGAGTAAATCTACAGTTCCAGCGGCACCGCCAAGCGTGATTCGGGTGTTTTCGGTGGTGAGCTCCAGCGTGACGGTTGCGCTTGCTGCGGTTGGCCTTACCTGCATCGCTGCGGTGTAGCCTGTCAGATCGGTCTCGACCTCGTTCGCGTCGGTGTACAATATGGTACGGGCTAGCGTTGCCCCCTGCTCTGCCGCAAAGTTGTAGATTCCTGCTGGCATAATGACCTCCGAAAAAAAGAATATAGTCGAGACTAACTTGGCTTGTGTGGCGATGCAAATCGCTCGCACTATTAGGGGCTAAACCTCCAAGCTAGAAACATAAGCTCCCGCATGATCGCTCTGGATGAAGTATGCACTCTGGTGGTAGTGGTTTAAATCGCCAGGGCTTTCGCCTAGTCCAGATCCAAGAGCGTTGGATTTCAGGAACTTTCCTGATGCCCATTTTGAAAAAGCTATCGCCATTTTTTGATTAGTGCGATTAACAAAGGTAGTGCCATATGATGAATATAAAGCTGAAGCTAAATTTATATTTCTAATAATCCTAGAATCAAACCATGTCGTGCCTAATGCTAATCCTGTTGGGTAGCCATGATAAGCATCTCTAGCGGTAAACAGTCTAAGAAGGCTGGCCTCAATAAAATACATTTCATTTAATGCAACATGTTGGCAAGACACTGTTGGATAGAAAGTAAATTCCTCATTAGAACTTGTGTTCAGCATTCCATTGGGGAAACTTCCAGCAGGATAAGAATTACTAGAACCGCCAAAGCCTTGATACTCGTACTTAATTCCACTATCAACAAACTTAACCCCACTGGAAGTCAGTGGATAAAAGTTAGGGATAGCAAAATGCAGCCTACCTGGTATCCCTGCGTAAGTTTTTAGATCGCTCCAATAGGTTAGTGTCGCAGCATCGTAGGTAAGGGTTTCTTCCACTAGACCTAGATCAATTGGTTCATCCTTGTTTTCAAAATAAGCATTAGGCATATAAACTTTGATTTGTGGCGGTGGCAAAAGCTGACCGGTAAAGGTGACGGATAAAGTGCTTGGTATTAAACCTGCTGCTGCCATAACTGTACCAGCATAAAAATATGCTTCATCTTCACCATCCCAATGCTGTGTGTAGGTAGTGGTAGGAAAGGTATTGGCAGAAGCCTGATAAAATAGTTGATAACTTCCAGCATCAGCATTAACAAAATAAAGAATTAGCCCTGGGTTAGACAACCCTCTGTCTGGTCTGTAGTTTGAAAAAAACTGTTGGATAGACACATTCCATGTTTTCATTACTCCTGTAAAAGGATGGGCAAAATTCACAGTAAATGTTTCAGAATTTAATGCCCCAAGTTGGTAAGTTTCCAAACCACCATTAGGTACATGTTGAAAGTTTTTTAGGTTTCTTGTTGTACCACCATAGGAAACCGAACCAGCATTTGGACAGTTAGTAAAAACCTCTGGCACTGGTGGACAGCAAACAATATCTGCAATGGTTGCTGCTCCAATATCCCAGCAAGTAAGTGCTGGGTAAGTCTGAGTAGGGAAGTAAACTAAAAACAAAGTCCCACTAGCACTGGTTGCAAAATCTACTGGGCTTGTCTGCGCCTGTGCATCTGCTAGAGTAGTGTAAATCTTTATGCCTGAACTGGATATTCTAAGATAATAAATCGACTGCACTTCCACTTCAATAGGAAGATCCAAATTAAACTTAGTAAAAAAGACAGTGTAAATTTTACCTGCGGTAATAGTCACCCCATACAAAGCCAGGCTATTGGTGCTTGCATTAATAGCGGTGCATGATGCGACTGGGATTCCTGCATGAATTGTAGAAAACTGCATTGTTATGGCGCCTCTAAAACTATTATCCTAGCAAGCAAATCTGCGTAGCCAGACTCAAGCGTTGTTACCTTACCCTGTAAAGTGGTCATCTGCCCCTGCAAGGTGAGCACATTCGCCTTGATAGTTACAACATCAGATTTAAGCGTGACGATATCGGCCTTGATCGCTGTAAGATCGGCGGTCAAAGTTCCAGTATTTACCCCAAACTCAAGGCCAGTTTGCGCTGCATTCACGACCACACATCGTCCTTGGTTTGCGGTATATGATTTTTGTGTAACATCACTAAGAGCAAGAAAATTTCTGATAACTGCGTTGGAATAGTCTGCACCTGAAAAGGTTACTGTGGATAGGGTCAAACCTTCAGGGCCACATTGAACATCTGTGACCACATCAATCACTGCAGAACCTCCACCAGGAACAACTGGCGGGGCCTTCACCACAAACACCGGCTTGCCTGTGGAATCATAACCCGAGAATTGCCCCATGTAGCGTTGACCCACGGTAAGCGCGGCGCCGCTTACTTCTTTGATCTTTACCTCATTAATATCATTCATCGTGTTGGCGCTGGCGTGGTAGTCCACCCGTTGCCCGGTGTTGAGGGGCGATCCTAGCGCCGTCACCTTCACCACCGACATCGTGCTACCACCCAGCATGGGCCCGATCCGTGTGGGTTCGGTCGTGTCGCCCTCGACCGCTTTCACAACGCGGGCGATGCGTCTTGCTGAGTCTTCTGTGAAGCCATAGGCGCTGGACATTAGAGGATCTTTCTGTAGATGGGGAGTAGCCAAGCGAAGCTTATATCTTCGTAAATGCGGAAGAGTAGGAACCCCCCATTCGCAATAGTAGGGCTGACCCCCGCAGCTAGAGGGATGCCAGTAGCGCCCGCAAGGATCACACCGTTCGGGAGGGCAACGCCCGCAACATCACGAGCAGTTTGCAAGGTGCCGTTCTTTAGTTCCCGATAACTATGATTTAAAATGTTTGCATCCCAGTCGTTTTTGTCCAGAAGGAACTCGAGCGAAATACGCCAATACTTAGTACCGTTCTCATAGACCCTCTTTGCCGAAACCTTATCGAGAAGAATGGTTCGGGCGGCGAAGGCTTGAAAGGCTGCGGTGTTAACGCACTTCACGCGACCCATCCACTCAAGAGCGGTGAAGGTCGCTGCATTATACTCTAGCTTCATATTAAGGATAGGACGTTGCGCCATGATGGGCGGGTCAAACCGCTCCTTGTTACCGTTCACCAGCGCCCTGGGCGTTGGGAAATAGTCTTCATCAAGAACATATTCTTTATCAACTGTTGAGTAGTCAACATCCGTTGGTCTGGTCAGCGGGTTTTCGTTCGCCTCGCTGGCCTTCTCTTCGGGTGATGCTCCCTTATTCTGGCTCGCTACCTCGGGCGTCTGCGCTGCGCTAGGCGTCGAGCTCGGCGCCACGGTGTCGATATTAGAATTGTAACTGCAAGTTATTTTCCAGAAGTGCGGGTCATCCATCTGCGAGGCAGTCCTGCCGACACAGAAGGCTTTATCATACTTTGGATGCACTGAGAACATGGCGGGCAGGTTCTCACCGAAGAGATTGGGGACATCGTCGGCCATGTCATTGGTCTGCACAATGAACGAGCGCACCAGCGAGACTTGACGCTTAGAGTCATCGCTGCCGGTTCGGCCTTCAAAAGTTTCGTAGGTGTTCACGACTGCCATGAGGGCTCCTTAGTTAATAGCGGCAATGACCATATTTGCCTGATTCATGGTTGCTGCGGCGATCTGTTGCTGAAGGGCGGTTTGTGCTGCCTGCTGGGTCAAGGCCTGCTGCTGGATTCTTAGGAGCTTATCCGCTGCGCTCTCCCCGCCGTTTGCGTTCTGAATCTTCAACACTTGCGAGAACGCCGCTGCGCTTCCCTTCATCAATGCACCGGGGTTCTTGAGTTCTTCCATCGCTCCCACGGACTTTTCAAGCTCGTCGGTCAAAAACTTAGCACCCTTGCCAAGTTGCTCGGGGCTAAGGTTTGCCATGTTCGCATTTAGATCTGCGATCCCTTGCTTGTATTTCTCAAGGGGAGTAAGTTCGTTCACAATGTTCTCAAGCCATGCAGGTCTAACGATCTTGAGCTTGACATCGGCAGATTCATTGAGGGCGTCGAGCTTCTCTTGCATGATTGCGATTGCATCGCCATACTGTTTATTCGTGATGATCCCAGACTTTAGCTTGCCATCAAGAGCTGCCATCCCTCCCTCAGAAAGCTTTGTCATTTTGGCGCTAAACTCTTCAGCGGTAAGGTTTCCAAGTTCCATTTCTCGTCGCAGGATTGCGATCGTTGAGCCTATTCCACCCTGCATTGTGTTCAAGAAAGTTGTGTGACCTACATTTGCTGCGCTGAGCGATGAGAAGAAGGAATCGATTTGGGTGTCAACACCGGCTAGGGAGAACTTTCGGAACGGGTTGGCTTTGTCTTCAAATCCTTTTGACCGTTCGACTATTGTGTTTTCTAGCTCCGTCAAAAATTGATTACCAGCCTCGACGCCGCTTCCACCGATGCGCCTAGTTATCTCGTCGAATGCAGTATTCATTTTCGCTTTAATGCCCTCAGCGTCGATCCCAGGGCCGCCACCATCAACCTTGCTATTAGCGTAGAGACCGCCCGTAACACCACCTATGAGCGCTCCAGGAATAGCGCCGACGCCACCGGCTGCCGAGCCAGCGAGAGCGCCGCCGCCTGCACCAAGAACCACACCCGCAAAGATTGCTGCGAATTTCTTGAGCCCGCCCACGGCGTTAATGATTTCATTGATCACGGTGATCGCTCCGCTCATCACCGACTGCATGGAGACCATCACTGCTTGTGCAAAGGAAACCACCACCGCCCTAATGCTGTCGATATTTCCGACCGCTACATCCGCACCGCCCATCGTGGTGAAGAAGTTTACCAGACCCGAGAACGCTTGGAATAAAACATCTCGCACCACGGCGAGAACCATGCCAATATTTTTAAGCGCTGGCACTAAGCTGTCAAAGTTCGACCTTAGGTTTTTCATGAACCCAATAAGACCCTGTGAGAATCCTTTCAAATCCAAAGCTTCGACAATGGCGCCACCGAACTGGGTGAAGAACCCCTCGACCTCACCAGCGAGCCGGGCGTAAATACCTTTGAGGGTTCCCGCTTGTGCTTCTGCCTGCTTGATCACATCAGCGTTGTTTTGCATCCCTGCAAGTGCGTTGACCGCATCTTTCGATTTCACGGTACCTTTCGCCAGCATATCGATCGCTTCTTTTGCAAGGATCGCCCTGCCCATTACCGTTGTTAACCTCTGCGCCAGCGCCTCGTAAACAGGAAGTCCCATTGAGTCAAGTGCTGCAAAGTCTTCCTTGGAAGCGACTCCCGTCTTCGCCATGTTCGTTACAGTTTCCCCTAATTTATTAAACACATCGGTGGCACCCGAGCCAGCAACCAACGATGTGCGCCCGAAGCTTTCGATCATGCGTGCTGCGTCTGCGCCCGAGACCCCGAGGCCAAGAAATCCGGTAGCGAGCTTGCCTACTGCATCTTGTGCGATCCTCCCTTGGTTGGCGATCTCATTCATCACGCCACCAAGACGCTCTGCATTGGCTTCGCCTGCGAGACCCTTGATGCGGGTCAGGATTTCCTCGGTGTTTGCGAAGGCCATCACCGCACGGTCATAGATTTTGTACACACCATAGGAGGCGAGAGCGCCCCCGATCGCGGTGACCGGGTTCATGATGAGGTTAGTTACGCTTGAGAAGATACTTGAGGCAGCCGACTTGATTTTGCCTTCGACATGGTTCAAGAACGCTGCGAGCTTTGACTTGGCTTGTGATTCCTTTGCGGCTACTGGTGAGGCGATACCCTTCGCTTTGTTCTCAGCATCGACCAGATTCTTTTCTTGTGCCTCTAGCTTTTTCATTTCCTCATGGAGTTGCTTGGTTGCGCCCGAGTCAATCATCATTTGACGAGCTTGCAGGTCGAGCGACTTGTTAAGTACGTCCGTCTCGCTTGCCATCTTTTTTGCATTGAGAACATACTCAGCGGTATTTTTATTGACGGGAATCGGGGGAGGCATGATCGGAAGCGGGGGCGGGATGCCGCGGGCCTTGTTCTCGGCCTCGATGAGCTTCAGTTCTTGCGCTTCGAGTTTCTTCATGTCCTCGAATAGTTGCTTAGTCGCACCGCTGTCAACATTCATCTGCCGAGCTTGCAACTCGAGCGACTTCGTTACCATATCCGTCTCAGACTTTAACTTGATCTGTCCAGCAACGTACTGGCCCGTGTTCGTGTCAACTTTCGGGGGCGTGACAATACCCTTCGCTTTATTCTCTAGAGCGATGATCGCTATCTCTTGCGCTTCGAGTTTCTTCATGTCCTCGAATAGTTGCTTAGTCGCACCACTATCCACGTTCATCTGACGAGCTTGCAACTCGAGCGACTTCGTTGCGAGATCGGTGGTACCCTTCAGGGTTTTAGAGTTGGCGATGTATTCAGCGGTATTCGTGTCCGTGATCTTTGCGGCGACCGCAGTCAGGCCCGAGGTTAAGGCTTTCAACGCATCTGCACCGGAGAGCGATCCCGAGGCGATCCGCTTCATGACATCTGCCGTAGAAACTGCTTTGCCTTCAACCTTGGAAAGTTCTTTCGCTAGGGCATCAAACGCTTTAACACCCATGCTTTCCAGCGCTTGGATATCTTTCAATAAGACCTTGTCGCTTTCCCCGATCTTTCCGAGGATGCCTGCAAAAGCTTTGCTTGCTTCGCCTGCGTTTTTTGCAAACTTGCCTATACCTTTTCCAAATTTATCCAGGGTGCTGGTGATCGTGTCCGCATCGAGGCCGAGCTTCTTGAGCGAGACCGCAAAGGCGAGAGCATCGTCTGCACCGAGCTTGGAGGTCTTAGCGAACTTATGAAGCGCATCGCCCATGATCCCAGCGACATCTTCCTCGAAATGCTTGGAGGCCTCGGAGGTGATCGCCTCGAGGCCGCCTAGGTCATCCTTGACCTTATCCAAGTTTGAGACGAAGTCAGTTATGGAAAGACCCATCGAAACATTTAATGATCCGATAGTTTTTGCCATCATCGCTCCTAGGTTTTCTTAGTGCCCACCGCTGTCGCCCACGCTTTGAGCCCTGCGAAGTTGTCAGGCTTTTTGTTTTCGCCGTACCAGTCCGGGATAAAATCTTTGACTTCCAGGACTTTCGACTCTGCACCTCGCCACACATTCGCCGTTGTGCTGCACACCTGCGCTGCATGAATGTCGGATCTATCACCATCAAGTGGCTCGATCGTGGAGAAAGCCATCCACTCCGTGAGCTCGGCGGCATCCATGCCATCTAAAAGCTGTCCGACCGTTTTCTTTAAGTGCCCAGCGAGACGGAATAGAAACCGCCTCCCCGGACGCTCAATTAGTTTTTTCTTGCTTCCTCGACTGCACCGCCAGACATACCATTGTGCTTGGCGCACGCATCGAACAAGATGCCAACAAGAGGCGCAGGCATCTCGCCCACAGCTTCGACCTCGGCATCGGTAAAGATCCGCTTGCCTTGATCATCAGCGATAGACCTCACCACCAGCTTGGCTCGAATGTTGCTCAAGTTGCCTGACTTCGAGCCCGCTGAGATTTCGCTTTCGAGTTGATCACGCTCGCGGGAGCTAATCACTCGCAAGAACACTTTGCCGCCGAGCTCGGGGATCTCGATCTCCCCGAGCTTGTACACGCTGCCTGCACTTAATAACTTTTGCTTGTCTAAAATGAGAAACTCCTTAATCAAAAGCGAAGGTAATTTTGCCAACTGGTTTAACGCCCACGGTAGCTTTAACCGTGTTATCGCCCGTTGCGATGCCATCGACTTGACATTTGGTCACGATGCCTTGGAAGCTCACCGAGCCACCAATGCCCGCAGCTCCGAGGGAGATGGAACAAGCTTGCTCTGCGGATGCGCTAGCCAAGTCAAGCATCGCAGCGACTGCATTAATGCCAGCGCCAACGCCCACGATTACGGTGGCGCTCATTTCGCCACCATCAACCATGCCCGCAGCGTACTCTTTTGCATTGTCATCACTGCCAAGATTGGTAATATCGATCGTGCCACGAGTTGCGCTTGGGGGTGTGATGTCGGTCAATCCGCCTAGCGTAGTGCCACCGATGGTGATGGACGACCCTTGTGTTGTGACTGCTGCCATGATTAAGACTCCCTATAGATGATGGAAAAATCCAAAGACGAATGATAAAACACGGTGTCCGAGCCTTCAAAAAACTCGGGCTGATCTTGCTCATCACTCACGCTAACACCGAGAACCGTGACGCCTGACGAGACGCCGCGAAAGTTGTCCATCACGATTCGCATTTGATTCATGATGGTTTCGACTTCCGATTGAGTTGTTGCGATCACATCGCACTGGATACGAACCTCGGGCACCTTGGCGTTGCCGGTATCGAGCGTTGCCGAGCGCACGGTGCTGATTCTGTGGTAAACGATGTAGGGGAGCGTGGGCTTTTGTGGCGCTCGACCGGGATAGATGCGAGTTCCCACATAGCCGGTCATAGTAGCATCGTCGATTAGTCGGGCTCGAAGGGCTTTGCTAGCACTCATGATGAGCCCTCGTTGATGGTGTCGTGGAGAACCTTGGCCATCACATCGATCGCTTTAGTCTTGTTGCTATCCCATGCCCTGCGAAGAAAAGGAAACGGTGCGGAGCCTGGGTGAATCGCACCTTGAGCTTTTGCTTTTGCACCTTTGCGCTTTAATAATATTTCATTCGTCAGGTCGTTCTTGCCCGTGGGATGCGCTGCGGTTCCGTACTCGACAAAGTGTGCGTACTTCGTCGGGATGCGTTCGACGCCACCGATCTTTTGCCCCTGCCTTCGCCCTGCACCGATGACCGAGTAGCCGAACTGGGCGCCCTTGCGCAGTACCACTTTTTCTTTTGATCCGATGGAGTCATGAAGGATGGAGTACTTGCGACGCACGCTGCTCTTCGCATCGGTCACCACAAGGGCACCCGCTTCATGAAGAGCCTTCTTGAGCCCTGCTCGTTTCACTTTGTCGTTGATGTGTTCCATGAGGTTGAGTAAACCTTTGAGGGCGGAAGCATCGATGTTGATTGCTGCTCTTGGCATTATTCCCCCCTTTCAATCGCATCGATCTCGAGTTCCCATGAGCCCTCATCGATATTGCGGATGCTGACGATCTCAAGCGTGCGACTACCCATCGAGATGCGATCACCGTGAAGGATGCCATCTTTAAAACGCACACGCACACGATGCGAGATGGAAGCCTGCCTCGCCATGCCTTGCTCTTGCTCCCTGCCTGAGAGCGGGCGAACACTCGCCCAGGTCGTGTAGTAGGTTCCCCAGTTGCGAGTGATCTGCCCGTAATCGTCCACGGTGGTGCTGTCATCACGCTGAAAGCTTATTCTCTGGGTTAATTCGCCAGCTTTGAGCATTAGTTGACTATCCCTCGACTAAACATTTTGACGATCTGATCGACGGCGTAGGGCACTTCATAAACTTGGGTCTCAGTGGATGCCTCGCGGTGGTTGTACCAGTGGCCGCATAACATCTTCAAAGCTTGTTTCATGAGCGCTGGAACTGCGGCAGCGTTGCCATAGCCTGCGACATAGGTCACGATGACTGAGTTGTAGTCATCAAGATAATCGGGCCAGAAACAATCATAGGCGGGCATGATGCGGGCAGGGTTCGAGGAGGTGTCTACCTGATAGAGTTCTTCATCCCATGTTTGCAGGTTGCCATCGAGATCGTAATATTCGATCGAGGTAACCGATTGCACTGGGCCTTCTAAGTAGAGGATGCCCGAGTCGGGGAAGTCATCGCAAGAGAGCGTGAGTGTTTGGGTGATGAGGCGAGTTTGAGCCATCTGCTCTAGGTGCATTCGTGCTGCGGTGATGAGCCCTTCTACGAGGGTGTCATCATCCGAGGGATCGATGCGGCAATGCAGTTTCATCTCTGCAAGGGTGATCGGTTCCGTCGCTGGAGGAGTGACAACTGTCAACATTAGCGTTTCTCTTTTTGTTTTTTCGAGGTTGCCTTCTCAGCCTTGGTTGTTCGGGTTTCCGAGACCGGAGGAACGAGCGCTTCTTCAGCGCTCGCCCATCCGAGTCGGATGCAATTAGCCGCTTCATCGAGCGGGAGGTCGTACACCAGATTCGCATCATAGGTGAACGACAAGCCCGCTACAGAGGTATGAAATTTAACTTTCATGTTTAGCTAGCTGCCATAACCATATGCTTGATCGGGTCAGTGCCCGCATCCAAGATGCGACCATCATGACGGGAGAAACCAACGAAACCAACTTGGTGATAGTCGGCATATCTTTCCTCAAGGCGCAAGAGTGTGAAGTCTTGCACATCTCGGATGATATACTTGGAAAAATCACCGAAGAAGATGGCCTTCGCAGATGCTGCGATGGTTGCACAATCTTGATTAATTACGATCGGGGAACCGAGCAAAGTACCAGGGGATGCGGCACTGATATCGGGTTGGAAGATCGGGCGATTCTGATCATCGACCAATTTTCTAACCGCTTTGAAAGTGGTGTCGTGCATCATAAACTTAGCGTTCGCCCTGTAGGAAGGGTCAACACTGTGCTGCAAATCCAAAAGCTCAGCGTAGGTGATCGCTATAGCTGCTGTGGTCACACCAGCACCCGAAGCGGTGATGCCTTGGGGCTTCGAGGAGTTGTCACCCGTGGTGAAATGGGTATTGAGGATTCTTGCGATCCTCTCGCCCAACGCACCCCCGATGAAACTTTCCAAATCGATCGCAGAGTCTTGCAAGAGTTCAGCAGAAACTCGGATGAGCTTCGATGAATACTTATAAGCTGCCAAAGTGATCTGACCGAAGGTGATGTCCTGTTCACTCACCTGAGTGTTTTCAGCAAGGATCGCACCAACATTACTGTGATCGCTCACAGTAGGTATTGGTAGCGAGTTGCCTTCAGCAGTTCTCAGGATGGTTGCGACTTCTCGCATCCCACCGAACGACAGCAAAGACGCTTCAAGCTGATTCAAGAAGCCTGCTGGGATAGTGTAACCACCAGCGGAGCCAGAGGTTGATGCAGCACGAGCCTCGGCTTGCGACTTAGGAGCTTTTGCGTTGAGCTTGAAGCTCAAGCGATTGTTGCCAAGTTC
>Ga0209500_10001842_pt1 | contig 15568 bp, 23 predicted proteins | sample S_140212_EF_Meta_FD_187323 | JGI IMG/M metagenome (GOLD analysis project Ga0209500, IMG submission 187323) | Freshwater microbial communities from Lake Simoncouche, Canada to study carbon cycling - S_140212_EF_MetaG (SPAdes) (version 2) | ecosystem: Environmental > Aquatic > Freshwater > Lake ... | reverse complement strand
GGACAATATTTGATGACGCATAAGATGTATCATCAGATATTTTTATGACGTAGAATAGCTCATACATCCAATGGCCTCGCTACGCTCGGCCGCCGGCGAAGCCGGCGCATCAGACTCTGTCAGACTGCATGAGACTATCTATATTTTAGTTTGGTGTGTGAGAGTTTTCAGTTTAACCTGTGAGACAAGTCCAACTCCATCAGACATCTGCAACTCCATCAGACATCTGCAACTCCATCAGACATCTGCAACTCCATCAGACATCTGCAACTCCATCAGACATCTGCAACCCCATCAGACATCTGCAACTCCATCAGACAATTGGTGTCTCATCAGACATCTGCAACTCCATCAGACAACTCCAACTCCATCAGACTATATCTGATCTATCAGATTTTATCAGATATCTGAGAATAAAAAAAGGGGGCACACCTGCCGTCTTTTCTTTTTTTAATTGCGTATGTGAGCTGGAAGGAGCTTGTGAAGGGCAGCAGCTTCTGTGTAAGGACGTGTGGTGAAATCGGCCCAGAAACAGGTGTTCGCGATGTGTTGCTCTGCCTGCGGCATACTTTTATCCCAGATATAGGGAGATGCATATACGATTTTCGCCAGCTCCTTAAGGTCCCATCCACCCGACAGTCCTGCGTCAATGTAGGCCGTCGCTCCTACCTCCCGTGCGACCTCTTTCAGATTTGCACGAGACTCTTCATCTCCTTTTGTCGATAACACCGCTATACTATCATGCAGCGCCTTCCTATCTACGTCTCCACGCACTTGTTCCGCTTTTTTTGAGAGGTAGAGATTGATTTCGTCTGGTGAGGCCGCAGTACCCGTGTAGTTGTGTGATTGGCGCGTGGTCTTCGTTGATGTCTGCATTGTTGATTGAATTGAGTTGTGATGGTGTGTTGAAGGGGGGTACCTCCAGAACCCTGCAGAGCCGGTTCAATTTTTTTCAGTATTGAATTACGCCGCGTGTCTTAAAAAAATATTCCTCCCCTCTGGGTCCTGAGCCTCTACTGTATTGCCGAATATTTCTTCTTTATTTTTGGGTTTTTTGATTTTTTATTTTTTTTATCTGAGCCCTCCTGCTTAGTCCTGAATCTCAGGCTCCTCAGCGTCCGTGTTGATGCTGCCATCATCCATGAGCTCGCCGAGATAGCCGCCCCTAGAGCCATCCGCATTCGTGTACCAGAGGTCACGCGATGCCCACTCGTCACCGCTCTTAGGGCGCTGGTACGTCTGACCATCGAGGACGAACGGCAAGAGCTCAACACCCTCCTCAGCCTCCTCTGAGGCGGGCGCGGGCGTGGGAGCCTCGACGGGCGCGACTGCAGGGAGGGCCAGCGAAACGGGCGCCGCTGCCTTCACTTCGGCCTCTGCGGAGGGTGCCTTCTTCGGGCCACGCTTCTTCTTCTCCTTCAGCTCCTCGAAGTGAGTGACCTGCCCCTCGATCTTCTCGGCGACCTTCTTCGCGCGAGGCTTCTTCGCCGCAGGCTCTGCAGAGCCGCCTGACGCTACTGAGGCATTTTCGGAGGCGATGGGGTTTTCGCGCTTCCAGAGCTCGTTGTACGCCTCCCACTCAGCCTCGTGGGTCGAGCGGTAGTGCGAGACGAACTTGGGTGCAATACCCTGCGTATTATCCCCAGCTGCCTCCTTAAAGGCGGCATACTCCTCCTGGTGCTCTGCAACCACCTTTTTAGTGAAGGACGCCCACGCCGTGCCGCGCTCGCTGCCAGCGCGCTTGGTCTTGGCAACCTTTCCACTCGAAGCCTCCTTTCCGCGAGACTTGATTTCGGAGTCATACTGCGTCTTCAGCGCATTGAGCTGCTCGATGGTCATGGAGGAGAGATCGATGGATGAAGACATTTCGATTGAAGAGAGATTGAATTGTGCGTGTGTGTGTGGAGTGTATTGTGTGTGCGGCGGGGTACCTCCTACAGCTTGAGTTTACGGAATCAATTTTTTTTCAAATTGAATCCGTCTGCTCCAATTTTTTTTAAGATGGAGCGGTCTGCAAAAAAATATTCCTCCCAGCACGGTGGGCTCTGAGCGTCTACAGTATCGCCGAATATTTCTTCTCTTTATTTTTGGTTTGGTTTGTTTTTATTTTTAGCGTCTGGGCTTCTGCGTCTGCCAGCCATCCGAATCAGCCCCGCGACGGCGGACCTCTTGACCCCTGTGCCCGCCTCCTCCGTTAGCGCGGGGTGGCTGACCGTTGTGTGCAGGACCTGCAGCGCCGCGAGGAGCGGCGGAGACCGCCGCGAAGCGGTTCACCTGCGGCCTCTCCTGGCCGACGAGGTAAAAGCGCGTGGGGCTCCAGACGATTCCGCACTTCGACGTGCAGTTCCGCCCACCGCGAGACGTGCATGCGCAGTGCTCGCGCTCGTAGCAGAGCTTTCCAGAGCATGCATCCTCCCACTGCGGCTCGTCTGGGTGCACGTAGATGCACGTTCCCTGCGTGTGGCTCCAGCAGCCGGCGAACTCCTGATTGCAGACGAGGTGTCCCTTCATCGACACGCAGCGCGTCTGGCCCTCTGGAACGTGGGAGTTGCAGTTGGCGCAGATGCGCTTCGCGAAGAGGTCCGCATACTTGCAGGGGCGCGGGACGCGAAAGGTCATCGTGCCGTTCTTCGTCCACCGATCCTCCTTACGGTTGATCGAGTAGTTGACTAACGACTTCTCCCTGTTGCGGTCGTGCTCGGCCTCCTTTGCGAGGCGCGCCGCACGCTCCTCTGGAGTCTCTGCCGCCAACTGAGCGTTGAGCTCAATCACGGCGAGTCCTCCCCAAGTAACCCCGTTATCTTGGAGGTATCGGAAGTAGGCAGCGGCCGTCTTAATGTCCTTAAGCAGAGCCATGTCGCATAGGGGGGTTTCCCAAGCAAGGGTCTGCTCCTCCGGTTTGCAGGACATGCACATGCAGTTGGGCGAGTGGGCGACGACCCAGCATCCCGTCCAGTCGCGTCCCTCGACGACGCCGAGCTTGCGGCGTTCGTTGATTTGGCTCTGGATTTCGGCATCCTGCTCGATGTCGAAGGATGATCGCTTGGCATCGGCTAAGCGGAACCCGTCTGCCTGGTCGCAGGACGAGCAACTGACGCTACAGTTGGTCGGCCACGTGCACCACGATGAATTGTTGAAGATGATGTTCTCCTGTGCGAGAGACATGGTGAAATTGGTGAAATGTTGAGAGAGTGTGAAGAGATGTGGTGTATTGTGTGCGCGGGGGTGCATCCTACCCTGTGACTTTACGGAATCAATTTTTTTTCAAATTGAACTATCTTGAATATATTTTTATTACAGGATTGCTGCTGTTCTGGAGTCCTCTGGAGTCCTCTGAAGTCCTCTGGAGTCCTCTGAAGTCCTCTGAAGTCCTCTGAAGTCCTCTGGAGTCCTCTGAAGTCCTCTGTATTCAATTTCAAGGCTCTTGATTCCTCTGTATTCAATTTCAAGGCTCTGGATTCCTCTGGACTCCTCTGCATTCAATTTCAAGGCTCTGGATTCCTCTGTATTCAATTTCAAGGCTCTTTAATCCTCTGGACTCCTCTGGACTCCTCTGGACTCCTCTGCATTCAATTTCAAGGCTCTTCAATCCTCTGTATTCAATTTCAAGGCTCTTCAATCCTCTGGGCTCCTCTTCAATCCTCTGGGCTCCTCTTCAATCCTCTGGGCTCCTCTTCAATCCTCTGGGCTCCTCTGGACTCCTCTTCAATCCTCTGGGCTCCTCTTCAATCCTCTGGGCTCCTCTGGGCACCTCTGGGCTCCTCTTCAATCCTCTGGGCTCCTCTGGGCTCCTCTGGACTCCTCTTCAATCCTCTGGGCTCCTCTGGGCACCTCTGGGCTCCTCTTCAATCCTCTGGGCTCCTCTGGGATCCTCTTGAGCCCTCTGGGATCCTCTTGAGCCCTCTGGGATCCTCTTGAGCCCTCTGGGATCCTCTTGAGTCCTCTTCAATCCTCTGGCCCCTCTTGAATCCTCTTAGTCCAGAACTTGTAAAAATTGAACATATTAGCTTTGCATCATATATTACCCCCCCAGAGACTTTACACACGAACACCGCCTAAGATGCCCAAAAACTCAAATATCTCTAAAAGCAGCTCAGCACTGTTTCAGAATCAGAAGCAAATCAAGAAAGCCCTCAAGGGTTTCTTCGAGCCAGACAACTTCGCGATGGTCGAGAAAATACTCGGAAGTTCGCAATTCTCGTTGAAGCTAACTAAAAACATGAGCGCTCGAGGAACTCCGCGCGGGCTCTTCACTAGTGGCACGATGCGTATCCAACCAGGCCATGTTGTCATCGTGCAAGGAGATGTTAAGAACGGATATGAGATCATCGCTTGCATGGAGCGAGAGGATGATGACGTCACGGAGCTACTGAAGGCTGGCATCCTTCCAGCAGATATCTTCCCCATTGGAGAGGTCGTCAATAATGAGGATATCTTTGACCGGTCAGATGAGGTTGCTTCAGCTGAGAAGGAAGAGCAGGTTGGCGGTAACAGGGCCGAGCGTAAGAAGAAAGAGCAGCTCGCCGCAATCAAGGCTCGCGTGAGTATCCTAAAAGAGGGTCGTGCCGCCGCTGCAGGAGAAGAGCTTGACATCGACAGCATCTGAGATCGCAGTCTCACATATTAACATCAAAAATTGAGTGGACCGTCGCCACTATGACTTGTGCACCGGCGTAGCTCAGTTGGTAGAGCATGAGGCTTTTAACCTCAGAGTCGCGGGTTCGAGCCCCGCCATCGGTATTTTTTTATCTTCATTTTATCTGATAAAATTGAATTCAATGAGATGCCTAATGTAAAATACCCCCCACCTCCTCAACAAGACACAATGAGCTTCCTTACATTTTCAACCAACGACACTCACCTCATCATCTCAGGAGATACGTTCCACCTGAGGAACTATCTCAAGCAACTCAAGGCAATCTGGAACAATGAGAAGAAATTCTGGATTATCCCTATCGGACTAGATAGCGTTTCTTTGCGCAATGAGTTAGAAACTAAAGCTGCCTCCGCTTATCGTGCTGCACGAGAGGCCGAAGCTGCAGAAAGAAAAAAGCTGCGAGACTTCGCCAAATCCCCAGAAGGGAAGAAGGCTGCTGAAGAAGAGAAGAAGGCATTCTTCCTTAATGCCCTCAAGATGAAGGCCACATCTGGCGCCTATCACTGGATATGCTGTGAGTCCTGCGAGGTTATCGACTGGAGACGGCAACACACCAGCTGCGACGTACATGCTGAAGACGGAAACACCTTCAGAGTGCGTGGTGCAATCCGCACGGGCGACTAATTCACATTGCCCAGACACTATATTGTCTTTTTTTATCGTCTTATTTGCTAAAATTGAATATTCCAGTGCTGGGGATAACTGTACCCCCCACCTTAGATGCAAACCACACAAACACACCAAGAAATGGAATGCCCCATCTGCTACGACGAGATTAACGCCCAGACTGGCATTGTGACGACATCTTGCGGCCACTCATATCACTTCTCTTGCATATCACACTGGTATGCAAAACAAGAGGTTGGAAGTTGCCCATGCTGCCGAAAGGAGGCTGGGGAAAAAGAAAAGTTGCCCGAAATTCAATACGAAGATGAAGAGAATAGTGATGATGAGGAAGAGGAAGAGTTTGAAGAGGTCGAATTCACTCGTGCTGAACTTCACGCCTTCTTGCAAGCACGGGGCGGCAGCTTGAGCGACGCACTCGCATTAGCCGTCTGTGAAGTCGTATGTGGATTAACCTTCACAGAACTCAACTTCCTTATGCTCGGTAACTGCGGTCGTGCACTTACACAAGATGAGTGGAACGAACTCCTTCAGGCGCAGGATGAAGATGAGGAAGAGACTGATGACGATGAGAGTCAGGATGAGGACCTGCAACACAATGGACCACTATCATTACTCGCTGCAGTATCTGAGGAGTATTCAAACGGGACCGACTTCAATCAGGGTGCTCAGCAAGATGCTGAAGATGATAGGTGGATTAGTTTTAATGGACAGACATTGTCCGTTACGGTCTCTGATGAGTTCTCTCATAATAACGTGCCTATCGTCTGGCGTTACATACCGTTCTCTGATGATGACATGCGTAGCATGTCGCGTTACATGCCTGAAGTATTTGCTCGCTTGGACGCAGTTGTAAAGATTCAATCATCTTGGCGTGGATACAAGGTGCGCCAACGAATCAATCGGATCTGAAGAGCATATCATTTAATAAAATTGAGCATATATGACTCAATATTTTTTGCACCCCCTTCTCACTATAAGAAAATGCGCACTTCAGTAGTCATCGCACTAACGCTCAGCCTCCTCACTCTTTCCACGATTATTGCTGGAAAAGATAAACTGCCAATTATTCTTCACTACTTCGTAGTATCTTGCATTACACAATTCGTCGCGAGTTCTCTTATTGAGTGTCTGATATCACTATGCTGAAACTTAAGACTTAATAATTAAAAATTGAAACCGTGCTCTATATATTTTTTAGTACCCCCCTCTCTGTCATGGCACTCAACTACACACCACCCGTCAAAATGATTCACACTCTCTGGATTCACCGTATAGAGGGAACTGACTTTCTCGTGCGAGGCCCTCATGACAAACTTGTGACACTTGCAGAAGTAGTTGTTGGAGAGCGTGGATATTACAATGCAGATGGGAAGTTCGAATGCGCCTCTCTAAGCCTTCAGACTGCAATATACGAAGACGGGTTTGAGCCGCACCCACAACTCTATAATGCAATTGTATATCTTGAACGCAATGACGCCTACAGAATGCTCATGACCGCTGATGAACCAGATACGTATTTCAAAGACCTTAAACTGACTTTTGACAAAGAATATGTCAAGTATCCGTATGAATTCGTCTGGCCCGAAAACTTCAAGATGGTGAAGCGGGAGGCGCCATACGATTTCACCCGCAAGATGCTTTCTGTAGAAGAGATTGACTCAAATCTAACAGACTACAGCCTCGAGGGACGCCTTCATTCTGCCACACATGATGAACCCTATAGCCAATACGATTCTGATAGCATCTGTAGCTTCTGCAAAAATCCTATGGATGCCTGTCCTGAGGATGGCGACCACTCATGTGAGATGCGTGAAATCATGCGGCGTCTGAGGAGGAACCGTCACAAGGAGCCGATGACCAGGAAGAGGTAAATGCAAAATATAAAAATGAACGGGGTGCGCACCCTTTTTTGTATCATCAAAAATGCAAGGAATTACCAAATTCATCTTAAGCGAGTATAAATACAATTGTATGGTCTGGCCCAACAAACAGACAAGTGCTTCCTATGCGGACTTTTACAAGTGGAATATTAAGTGTCTTGATGAATCACCGAATGACGCTGTTTGGCTAAATGAGCTCTGTATCCGTATGTCTGATTATAGGGTAAAACTAATGGATGAAGATAGTAACGAGAAGTATGAAGCATACGCCTTCTACTTTGATGTTGATAGGACGATCGTTATCTCCACTCCCAGACGCAACTAATCTTATCCGCTACTTTAAAAAATTGAAATAGATTTTCCCTCTTTTTTTAGTACCCACCCCCCCTCCTATTTCATCACACATCACACTCAACAATGTCTTCTACACCCGAAATCTACGCACCTGGAACAGAGCTTACGCACTATTTTAGAGATGGCGTCAGCAATCGGCCTGCAACGTGCGTTACAGTTATCACAGATGGAAACGTCTTTGTTACAGCAGGTCTTGGCGCAGGAACAATTATGAAGTATGCCGATTGGTTCATCCTCGCAGGAGGAAAGCCACTTCGTGTATTTACACCAATTCCTGGACTCCCAACTCTTATAGAAAAATCACTGTCTGTTCCTATCGGAACAAGGTTCGAATGGGTTCAGGGACCCGAAACTTACCGCATTGCCATTCAGACGGCGAAAGGTGTTCTTCAGGTGAAGTCCGTCACAGACGGCGGCGGCGAATGCGATATGACTGAGATCGTCGATGGCACTCACCCTCTCATTAAGAAGATGTTCGCTGATGAGGATTCCTGGCGAGCCTCTCTTCCTGAAGGTGGCTCAGTTACGGCGACAAAAGGATATACCAATGTCCATAATCCGCATGCAGATGATACGGCTCCAGCGGTCAAACTTGAGAAAGAATGTGGCTGTAGATCCGACGGCCTTCTTTGCAATACTCACCTCTATGAGTGAAATGATATAAAATTGAAATATTACTGGAAGAGTAACGGTATTTACCTTTCCAGAAACCCAATAAAATGAGTAACGACGGATATATTTTTGGCATCATTCTATTCTTATTCCTGCTAATTTGTTCGATCACGTCTAATAAGGCCGATGCCGCATTCTTCAACCTTTTCCTCACCTTCTTAACTGCATCGTTCATGGTTCATGCTGCCATTCATATAATCTTACCCCTGTAACTTGTCTGAAGAATATGTAAAATAAAATTGATTTTTTATGGTGTATAGACAATGTACCCATATACTTAAAAATGCCAGCGGAGGAATTGATCTTTAGTGGCCTGTTCGTTATCTTCTTGGCGATTTCAGCTGGTTCTGGATCTCTATATGCCGAACTATTCATACTGTATCTTGCTCTTGGTATTACTATCTTTATAATGGTGTAAATGGAAAATATTATCTGAAGTGTAAAGATATGAGTTATAATGATGTTCTTCCTCTGGCTCAAGCTAAAGAGGGTCAGATGCGTGGTGGGGTTCTTTGTTATGTATTAAATACAAGAGATTAAAAGGACTTTCACTTCTCTAAGGTGGAATACCAAAAAAATTGAATTCCTTTTTTACATTATTTCATCACCCGCAAAAATGAGCTCCCCTATTGACGCTTGGAAAGCTATCGCAAAGTTTCACGAGGAGCAGCTTCTTATTGCGAAGAATAAGCTGCAGGAGATGGAGGCGCCCGTAAACGAGCGTCTGACAATAGCCGAGATGAAGAAGCGAGTGATTGCCCTTGAAACGGGGAGTAGTTACAAGGTCGCTTGGAAGACTGCTGTTGAAAATGGACTGGTGGAGAATGTCCAGCAGATTCTTGAGGAATGTTACGATAGTTATCTCGAAAATATGGGTGCTGAGTTCGTCGCCAAGGCCAAGCAGCGCATGGGAAAGCTCAGCAGCCTCAAGTGGCAGCTCTTCACCCTAGATGTCATCGCGCATCTTAAGACAGATGGTTCCTTCGAGCGTGAAAAGGAATTTGATTGCTTCGACGACACGGCAGGCGGATGTGATGAAATCACTTGGGATGCAGGGATAGCCGTCATTAATAATACGCCCATGCCTACTGCATCTCCTGCAGCGGCTCTCTCTCTCACGCACGCCATTCTGCCGCTCTAAATACTTATATAAATATGCTGTAAGTGCGGGTTCGTTCATAAGGATTCGCAAATTATAATAGATAATAAACCATATAGAGCTTACAAGCCTCTCAGAATGCTAATCTTCAAGCATGATGTCAGCCATATTAAGTAAAATTGAACTATCTCTGGCTGACACATTTTTTACCCCAATTAAGAATGACCAAGTATCAAGAAATCATGGCAGAAAAGAAGGCGGTGGCTCGAGTCAAGGCACAGAGACCAGGTATGGACAATCGTTCTGAAGATGTTAAGCAGTATGCTGAGAAAAGGTCGATTGAAAAGGCTGCATTAAAGGAGGCGGCTCGTGAAGCGTTCAGACTTCACAAAGCAGATGGTGGAGGCGACTATACTAAAGTCAAGAGAGAACGATAGAATATAAAATTGAAGCAAAGTATAGCATTTTTTATAGCACACACCCCCTACAGATAAAATGTCAATCACTCAACTACTTGGACTAAAGGACGTTCTTGAATTGGCATGCTACATCGTCGAAAATTCCACAGTGATGACTACTCAAGAACAGCGTCGGCGACTCCTGTCAAAGATTGGAAGTGATAATGACGATGATGCAATGACGGTAGAAGAGCTTGAAGAAAGTTTTATGAGACATGAAGAAGTCAAGCCTGACACTCTTCTGTCTGACAGCTGCGGTATCTGTGGTGCATCGTTCATGGATCATGGTGATCTGGCATGCACAGATTGTTCCTGTCTTTACAATGTACGCAAGATACGAGCTGAGTCCCAAATCGCTAAGGTTCAATGCAACGCATGTGAATCTTACCCTATGATTCACACGTGTCTTTATGATCAGTGCAACACTTTCGTAACGGTTAAACCTGTTGCTACAGATAACTGGGTTCAATGCGACACATGCGAATCATGGCACAAGATTGACACTACAGACGGCTTGTCAGAGAAGTGGTACTGCTCAAATATCGGAAAGCTCTGTCGTCCTCCGCAAGAAGCTGAGAACCACTGGCCAGCAACAAGAGCTAAGCGATTCGCCAAGCACTTCTTAAACATCAAGACCCGTGCGCCAAATCACATGAAGGCACTTTCCCTTCTTGCAGAACACAAGCGTATTACGCTAAAAGAGCTGTATAAGATGACTCCAAAGGAGTATATTGGACCTAACGATAAGTATGGTTATCTCTACAAATCGCTCATGTGTCCTGCTACCAAATCGAACTGGTACAGCCCTTTCGGATATTAGATCAAGATGACTAAGCTCTTTAATAATACTTTTTTTATAGAACCCTTCTTCAATTCAAGAAGCGATTCCAAATTGAAAAAAAATTGAATTCATTATACATCATATTGATAAGCACCCCCGCCGATACAAGAACATTCCACACCACACACACACACCACACAACAAAATGTCCGCAACCAAGCAAATCGAACTCGCCGCACTTGAGGAGCGCATTCGTATCACAGGAAGCAAAATCGCAAAGCTGCAGATGCAGGTTGATGGCTGGCTCGCAGAGTTACCGGCTGCAAAGGCTGCTGCAGATGAGGAGGCTCGCTCGTTCGTCGTCGTAGAGAAGCCGAAGAAGGTCATCAGCCCTGAACACCTTGCGAAGATGAAGGCCGGTCGTGAGGCGAAGAAGACTGCCAAGATTGCTGCTGAGGCTGCAGGTGCTGCAGGAGGTGAGGCTGCTGTCGAGGAGAATGCATCACCCGCTGTGAATCCTGAGCACCTTACAAATCTGAAAGCAAAGAAGGCTGCCAAGAAGGCCGCTAATAAGTCGGAAGCTGCTGCAGGCGCTGAGGCTGCTGTAGTGGAGAAGCCGAAGAAGATCCTCAGCCCTGAGCATCTTGCGAAGATGAAGGCCGGTCGCGAGGCGAAGGCGGCTGCCAAGAAGACCGCTGCATCAATCGATGACGCAGTATCTGCTGCAGCTGGAGAGTTGATCTATCCTTCAGTCTAAATATGCTGAGAAAGGCAGACGATAAAAAATCACAAAAAAGAATAAAAGAGCTGCTGATTTTTTATTGCTTTTAAAAATTGATATAGTAATGTGGTATGTAATCAATACCGCTACCAGAATAAGATGTCGCAGATTATACAAAATGCCATCGGTTTTAGCTGTCTAGATGATTATCTGCAACAGACAATTTCAAGACTTTGTATATATAAACCTCAAGAGTGTATAACTGATGATATCCTCCCAGATGATATCTCATCTATAACAGCCGCATCACCTTTGTCCGTAAATACGTCTGATATACTAAATGAAGCATTTCTGATTGAAGAGCCGCTGCTTGAAGAGACGCTGCTTGAAGAGACACCAGTTGAAGAACCTATAGAGCCAATCAGAGTTCATGTGACTCTCAAGCCAAAGAAGCAAGACTGGAACAAGTGGGCAAAGATGAACAATCTGAAAGATTATCAGAGATTTCGTGTCAGATATATGGGGAATACTTGTAAGGTTACCGGTTTCTGGCACGATGGGAGATATGTCCTCACTTCAGATCGTATCGCACCAATACCTCCTGGACGAGAAGCTGAAGCCATTAGGAACGGATGGGGGGTTCCAATTGAATGCGATTGTCCAACCCGTCTTGTGTCTCTTGTTAAGATGTCATATGGTGCTCCCCTTAATAATAAAGGTCGTGGTGCAAATGCAAGACCATACGAACTTGAGATGCAGCTTTCTTATAATCGTTGGATACCAGTGTATAAAAGCTAAAAATGAATTTAAGCGTATCGCGATAGATAGTATCTATATTTAACAAGACAAGAATGGAAGAGCCAAAAGTGAAGCGTTCAAAGAAGAGTGATAAGGGTAAGAAGACCTATGATAAGAACGGGTCATTCAGTCAGAAGCATGTGCGCTATATGGAGGCACTTGCAGATAAGAAAAACAAATAATAATTTTTATTAATAGATGCTAAAGAAAACTAGAAGAATAAAAAGGAGAAAGACTAGACGCTCAAAGGGAGGCATGCTTAAAATCTTAACTGCAGCGGCGGCTCTAGCAGGACCTAATCCATCAATGCATCTGGCTAGAAATGAATCATCTACAGAACTTACTCAGTATAAGCCTTCCGGTATTCCAGATACATCTGTAGCACTCGCTGCACCCTCTTTACCGAGTGCCACAGTTCCAAGAATAATTGGTTCAGATTCAAAGGGACTTTCTGTAACAGCTGAAGAAGCTTCAAGAAGAATTACGGCATGGGAAACAGCTGTAAGACAGACATCTAAGACACCAAGCATGAATTCAAACGATGTATGTTCAGCTGCATCTGGAAAAGGCCCAGCGCCTATCTGTGATGGTAATATCGGTATTCCTCGTAACCTAATGCCACAGATAAAAAAGGATAAGAGGGCCTCTTTTTTAAATTTTGTAAGAGCATACACTGGGGATAATTCAATTGTAGAAGATAAAGAGGTGGGTGTTGAAGAATTATTACCAACCCAACGCGAACTTATGCAAGATGGTATTGAAAAAAGCAAGATAAAACTAAACAAAGGCAATGTGGCTCCTAACCCTATTATCGTCGCATATGATCCTGAAACTGGTAAAAAACAGATATTTGATGGACATCACAGATGGGCTGCGCATGCGAATAGCAATAAGCCTAAGAATAAGATAATGAAGGTCACACTGATTAATCTGTCAATAGAAGAACTTCTCAAGATAGCAGCCGCTTGGGGTGCTCCTCATGAAGAGGTTGTATAGAAGAGGTTGCGACAAAATTGAAAAAATTGAATTGGTTTAGCTGTTAGTATATAGCACACCCAATTACCTGAATACATCACCACACACACACTTAAGAGTTAAAAATGTCCAGCACGCTTGATTTCTCCACGCTCTCCCTCACGGATCTTCTTGAGCAGCGCTCGTTGATTGATTCCGAGATCTTCAAGCAGACCGGTGGCTCGGTAAGCGCAGGAGGCAAGAAGGCGCGTGGCCAGAAGAAGGTTTCTGCACGCACCGGTAAGAAGACGACTTACAGTGACTTCTCGAGCAAGATTCAGAAGGAGCATGCTGATGCGATTAAGGCCTACAAGGAGGCCAACCCCGAAATAAAGAAGGGTCTCCACCTGAAGTGGGTCGGCAATTACATGAAGGAGCATGCTGAGGAGTATGAGGCATTCAAGACTGCTTGGAACCTCGAGCACCCGAAGGCGGATGCCTCAGAGACGTCCTCAGTTGCATCTGCCGCAGAGGGTGCTGACGGCTCTGTCAGCAAGCCTAAGAAGGTTCTCAGCCCTGAGCATCTTGCAAAGATGAAGGCTGGTCGCGAGAGGAAGAAGGCCTCTAAGGATGCAGAGAAGGCATCTGTGGAGGCTGAGGCTCGCAGTGCTGCACCGGTCGTGGTCGCGGCACCCGTCGTTGCTGCGGCACCCGTCGTGGTCGTGGCACCCGTCGTTGCTGAGGCAAAGAAGGCGCTCAAGATGGGAAAGAAGGCAAGCGCGTAAATGTCTAAGAGCTAGACTAATAAAAAAAGAAAAAATAAAAATAAAATAGAGAGGGTATGATCCCTTTTTTGTTTAACAAAATTGAATAACTAACGTGCCTGTGTGTAATATACAGAGACATAGTAGAATGTATACACCAGCGTCAGGAATCAAACTCGAGCCAATCCGAATGAGTGCCGTCGTTGATACCGGTGTTATCACGACAAAGTCTTCTGCAAAAGCTGGATACGTTCATCCGAATAAACGCGCAGCAACACAGACTGCAGGACCAGGTCTTATTGAATTTAATGATGGAGATTTTCCAAGCCTCTCTATGGCTACAGTATCTGTAGCACCAAGTAAGATGAATTTCAAGAATGTCGTGAATGAATTTATTGAAAAGGAAAAGGCGGACCTTCTTAATATTCAGCAGGATACACCTAGATCTTGGTCAGAGATGACACCACAGCAAAGAGAAAAGGCCGGAATTATTAGTATTTCTGGAACTAAATCATCTAGAGCTTATCAAGCAAATTCGGATACATATGGACAACTGCGATAGTAAAGATCATCATGCAAAAATAGATTAAGAGTTCATGTAGTCTTGATGATCCGGCTAGTACGTCTATTACAATATACGCAATGCCCCAGATTGCTATCCACCAGAATTGAATAATTGTCAAAATAAAAATAATCTTGAAGGTATGATAATAGTCCCCCTTTTCTGAAATGCCCTCCATATCTGTTTGACCCCTATATTTTTATATTTCATAAGGGTTCAAGGGATCAGAATAATACTTGCGACGACAAAAGCTTGTAAGATCCATATTACCAATAAGATTTTCAAGCCGGCTTCTTGGACACCACATGGTATTCATGATTTCATTTGTATCCTCAGGAACAATATTGGGTTTATTATCCACATAAAAGACAAAGTATATACCACCAGATCCCATCCTATTACTCTTAAAACGGAGCTCGTTATCCGGAACTATACCCGTCATATCAATCCCAGTCTCCTCTTTCAGTTCCCGAAAGGCTGCAGCAAGAGGTGTCTCTGATTTATTACCGTGCCCCTTAGGAAAAGACCACTTATTACTTAGTCGTCCCTGCACAACCAGAATATCTCCGTCTGGAGCTATTAGAATAGCTCCATATACATGCGTATCAATACAATGTGTTCTTGGTACATAGTTTTGAAAGGCTCTAGGAAATGTCATTCTCTTTGAACCAAGTTGGTGCTTTTACTGGGTTAAAAACGCCATTCAAATTTAGTATATGAGTGAGGCAGTAGAATCAAGCCCTCTAGAATGGGTATCTTCTAAACTACAATGCGGACTAGGCAATCGTCTGTTTCAATTGGCTGCAGGACACTATATATCTGTTCAATGGAACAAACCGCTCGTTTTTGCAATGCCCTATTGTAGTCCCTCAGAACATGGTGACTTCAATACGATTTTTAAACTCTTTCCGAATATTCCAAAGATCTGGAAGGCAGAGGCTGAACTCTCTATAGAACAAGAGAAGCCCTTTGAATACCTCTTACTTCCAGCAAGCCCACCTGCAACAAGAATATTACTAAGAGGCTTCTGGCAAGCAGCAAAGTATGTACTAGACTCCTTTCAGCCGTCCTGGTCCGCCGTTCATAATGCAGAAGCTCTTATGGACCGCTGGAAACTATCCACAGATGAACAGTGTTCTAATACTGTCTTTCTACATGTGCGACTTGGAGACTATAAGGTTCTTCCACACCACCAAGTGAATTTAATCAAATACTTTGCACGATGTATTGAATCCTTTCCA
>Ga0209500_10001841_pt1 | contig 15570 bp, 23 predicted proteins | sample S_140212_EF_Meta_FD_187323 | JGI IMG/M metagenome (GOLD analysis project Ga0209500, IMG submission 187323) | Freshwater microbial communities from Lake Simoncouche, Canada to study carbon cycling - S_140212_EF_MetaG (SPAdes) (version 2) | ecosystem: Environmental > Aquatic > Freshwater > Lake ... | reverse complement strand
GAACTTGTAGGTGAGCCCTTGCCGCAGCATGACGGCCCACACGAAATATCGTTCGATTTCGCTTTCTCTCATAAAAAAATGTATTGCATGTTCGTAAAAGAAAGTCTAGTGTCCGTCAGTCAACAGTCCACTGAGGTAATCTAATGGCTCAACATTCCAACATCGTCGGCGGGTCCACCGCCAAGCGCGTCATCAACTGCCCAGGCTCCGTGGCGCTTGTCGCCCAGATGCCGCCCAAGCCCTCCAGCGTCTACGCCGACACCGGCACCCTGCTCCACAACGTCATCGCGGACGTGTTGGGCGGCAAGGTTATTGAAGTGCAAGATTTCCTTGGTGCTGTCCATGCGGACGTGACGCTCGATCAAGACATGATCGACAACAAGCTGTTGCCCGCGTTGGCGGCGCTGAACGAGATCGACCCCGACAAGATCATGGAATACGAGACCGAGGTCGTCGTTGGGTTTGGCGATCTGCTGCCCGACGTGTTCGGGTCCGCCGACATCGTCGGTCGCATCGGCGACACGGCGTACATTGTCGATTGGAAGTTCGGCGATGGCGTCGCCGTCGATGTGGAAGAGAATCCACAGCTTATGTTCTACGCCGCTGCGGCCATGCGGACGCCCGCCGCGCAGTGGGCATTCGAAGGCGCGACCAAGGTCGAACTGGTCATCGTGCAGCCGCCCTACGTCAAACGTTGGGAGACGACCCCGCGCCGCATTCAACTGTTCGAGAAGGAGCTGATGCAGGCCGTGAAGGTCGCCCAACGTCCTGACGCGCCGCTGGCGCAGGGCGACTGGTGCCGCTGGTGCGCCGCCAAGGCGATCTGCCCCATCATGACCGGCGCTGCTGACCGGGCGATGGTCGCCGCGTTGAAGAGCGTCGATGTCGCCAGCGTGTCGGACCACCTCAAGATGGCGGACCAGTTGGAAGGCTGGATCAAGGAGGTGCGGGCGCTGGCGATGCAGACGCTGGAGGCTGGCCTGCCGGTGCCCGGCTACAAACTTGTCCCCAAGCGCGCCATGCGCCAGTGGATGGATGAAGGAAAGGCCCTTGACGCCATGTGCGATTTGGGGCTCGATGTAAAAGAATTGACAGAGACGAAGTTGCTGAGTCCTGCACAAGCCGAGAAGGTGCTGAAGAAGCACAAGCTTGCACTGCCTGCGGATCACGTCGTCGCTGTCTCATCAGGCAACACGTTGGCACCCGAGGATGATCCTCGCCCAGCGGTCTTGCAGATCGGCACACAACTGTCTGCCGCTCTTGGTAAACTCGTCTAAGGAGAAAACTAATGACAAATCTTACAGTGTTCGGTGGGGCTAATCTTCCTTCCGTATCGTCCCTTGCGTCCAGCTTGCGTTCGATCAGCGCAGGCGTCCCTGACGGCGCGGGTTCTGTCATCATCAAGATGGACAAGACCGGCCATTGGGTGTTCGGCGCAGAGCAGACCGAGATTGAAGACGACGCTACATGGGCCATCAATCCTTTCAGCTTTGTCCACGGCTATATCGCTTGGGGCGAGGGTGAAGTTCTTGGGGAAAAGATGGTGTCAGTGCAGCAGCCGCTGCCTGAACTTGATGTTGCGCCGCCTGCCGCCAAGCGCGGTTGGGAGGTGCAGGTGGGTCTGTCCTTGAAGTGCATGTCCGGCGAGGATAAGGATCTGGAAGGCCGCTACACCGTCACGTCGGTGGGCGGTAAGAAGGCGGTGCAGCAGCTCGCGCTTGCCATCGCCGCCCAGGTCGATAAAGACCAGAGCAAGCCGGTTCCCGTGGTGCGCCTCAAGAAGGAACACTACGTACACAAGTCCTACGGACGCATCTATACCCCCGTCTTCGAAGTTATTGAGTGGGTCGGGATGGATGGTGCGTCTACGGAACCCGAGGCGGCGGAAGCCGCAGCGGACGATGCTCCTGCTGAGTCGCGTCGCCGTCGTCGCAGCGCGTAAGGAGGAGTGAAAGCGGGCGCCAGTGGTCCTCCCCCCGCTGGCGCCCGTGAGTATCTAAAGCCCATGACCATACTCTGGATTGATTTCGAGACGCGGAGCAAGTGCGACTTGCCTTCGCGGGGCGTGTACAACTACGCCCAAGACGCCAGCACGCAGGTGCTGTGCATGTCCTACGCCTTCGATGACGACGAGGTCGTGACCTGGGTGCCCGGTCAGCCATTCCCCGCCGCTGTCGCCAACCACACCGGCCAGATCCGCGCGCACAACGCTGCGTTCGAGCGCCTGATCTTCTGGTTCGTGCTGTGCCCCGACCACAAGATCCCTGAACCCAAGTGGGAGCAGTTCTACTGCACCGCGGCGCAGGCTCGCGCCAACTGCGCGCCCGGCTCGCTGGAAGACGTAGGGCGGTTCGCTGGCGCGTCCATGAAGAAGGACCACCGCGGTTCGCAACTGATCCGCCTGCTGTCCATCCCGCAGGCTGACGGGTTCTTTCGGCAGGACCAGACGCTGATGGAAGAGATGGTCCGTTATTGCGAGCAGGACGTGCGCGCCATGCGGGCGATCAGCAAGGGTATGCGCGACCTGTCTGCGGACGAGCTGGCCGATTACCACGTCAACGAGCGTATCAACGACCGGGGCGTCCGCGTCGATGTCGCGTTGTGCAACGCTGCCGTGCGCTACGCCACCGAGGAACTGGACGAGATCCAGCAGATCGTGCGTGAGGTGACGGACGGCGCGATCACCAGCGTTCGCAGCCCCAAGATGCGCCAGTGGGTGCTGGACCGCGTCGGGCCGCAGGCGCTGGAATTGATGACGATCTACAAGGACGGCGAGGCCAAGTATTCTATAGACAAATCCGTGCGCGGCAACCTTTTAATTTTGGCTGGAGAAAACCCCGATGAAGTGCCGCCCGATGTCGCTGAGGTCATACAATGTGCGGACGACCTATGGGCTTCGTCGGTCGCGAAGTTCCAACGCGCCGCTAATCTCGCTGATCGAGATGATGGACGAGTGCGTGGGGCGTTTGTCTTTTCTGGGGGTTCAGCAACGGGCCGTGCTTCGAGCTTTGGACTGCAAGTCCACAACTTCCCCCGCAAGTGCGCGAAAGAACCTGAATTAGTTCGCGCTGCGATGGTGCAGGGGGGCGAGATCGTCCCGCAGTACGGCAAGCGCGTCACTGACGTGCTGAAGCAGATGCTGCGCCCGGCGCTGCTGGCCGAGGACGGCAACATGCTCGTCGTCGCCGACTGGTCGTCCATCGAGGCGCGCGTCAACCCGTGGCTGTCTGGCCGGGGCGACGCCAAGCTGGACCTGTTCCGCAGTGGTGAGGATGTCTACAAGGTCAACGCATCCGCTACCTTTCACGTTCCTGTCGCTGACGTGACGGGCGACCAGCGCCAGGTCGGCAAGGTGCAGGAACTTGCCTGCGGCTTCGCCGGTGGCGTGGGCGCGTTCGCTGCGATGGGCCGCATCTACGGCCTGTTGCTGCCCGAGCCTGAGGCCAAGCGCATGGTGGATGGGTGGCGTCGGGCCAACCCATGGGCCATGCCGTTCTGGGAAGGTCTGGAGCGGTGCTACACCGCCGCCATGCGGCACAAGGGGAAAGAGTTTACCGCCGGGCGCATAACTTACTTGTTTGACGGCGTTCACCTCTGGTACGCTCTGCCGTCTGGGCGCGTCCTTTGTTATCCCTACGCCAGACTGGAGGAAGACGGCGTCACCTACGCCAAGGCGGCATGGAAGCCCGCCGCAGACGCCACGGAGTGGCCCCGCGCTCGCCTGTGGCGCGGTCTGGCCTGCGAGAACGTCACACAGGCGACGGCCAACGACATCTTGCGCCATGCGCTGCGGACGTTAGACGACTGGGGTTTTGAACCCGTGCTGCATGTGCATGACGAGATCGTGTTGGAGACCGCAGATCCTGTGGCAGCCGAGGAGGCCATGCAGCGCGCGATGTGTACGCCGCCCGCATGGGCCGCAGGTCTGCCACTGGGGATCGAGACGACGACGATGACACGCTATGGGAAGGGGTAGGACATGCAAGAACAACAATTCTACGACTACATCACGGGGCTGGCCCCGGCAGGCGAGACGGCGCTGCTGGTGCGCCAGAAGCCCGTCATGCGCGACGGTGTGCACCAGACGTTCCTTGATGGTTCGCTGAAGTACACCTGGCCCGCGTACATGCCCACCAAGCCGCGCAAGGAAGGCGAGGCGTGGTATCTCAACACCGGCTCGTTTATGGCGTCACGCTTCCTTGACGGCAAGCCCAGCGCCAGCGCCGCGAACTGTGACTACGTCCTGTGCATGATGCTGGACGACATCGGCACCAAGTCCAAGACGCCGCCCCTGCCCCCGACATGGATCATGGAGACCAGCGAGGGTTCGTTCCAGTGGGGCTACGGTTTCAGCGAGCAACCATCCAAGGGCGAGTTCAGCGCGGCCATCACTGCCATCGCCGAGGCGGGCTACACGGACCCTGGCGCGGTTAACGCCGTGCGAAACTTTCGTATTCCCGGATCAGTTAACCTGAAACCCGGTCGCAATCTCTTTCGTTCGCGTTTGGTTGAATTTCACTCTGATCGCGAGTACACGCTGCCGCAGATCTGCGAGGCGTTGGGTGTTACGCCGGGGGAAGCCGCTACCGTTTCTCATTTAGGGCTCAAGCTGCGCGACACCGGCAAGGATACCGTGCTGGAGTGGCTCAACGACAAGGGTCTGGTGCTGTCGCACGTCAACCCAGAGGGTTGGATGGGCATCGTGTGCCCCAACCACGCCGAGCATACGGACGGCCAGACTGGAGCCCGCTACAAGCCGCTGGATCGCTCGTTCTGCTGCTACCACGGCCACTGCGAGGGTTTCAATACGCAGGCGTTCTTGGCGTGGGTCCACGCCAACGGTGGCCCGCGCGTTTCGCCAGGTCTGCGCGACGAATTGTTGGCTGAACGGATGCAAGAGGCGTTATCAAAAATTGCGCCCACCGAGGCGTTCCCCGACGAGGCCGCCAAGGTCATCGCCGAAGTCGAGCGCAAGGAGGTCGGGCGCGTTGACAAGGCGAGCTGGTACGAGCGGTTCGCCTACATCATCGAAGACGACGCCTACTTCGACATGGACGCGCGCACCGAGATCAGCCGCGGTAGTTTCAACGCCATCTTCCGTCACGTCAACTGCAAATCCATCCATGTCACCGGCAAGAGCGCCCGCCGCATCGAGGCCAGCGTCTGCTACGACGAAAACCGCAGCGCCGCCAACGCCCGCCTGCTGCGCGGCATCACCTACGCTGCGGGTGACGGGGTGCTGGTGTCGCGCGATGGCGACGTGTACGGCAACCGCTGGCGCGACGCCCGGCCTGACCTGACCAGCGTGGCCGCTGGCGACGTGTCCCGGTGGCTGGACCATTGCCGGGTGCTGGTGCCGGAGGAGGCCGAGTTGAACCACTGCCTCGACGTGATGGCGTTCAAACTTCAGAACCCGCGCGTCAAGGGTCACCACGCGATCCTGCACGGCGGCGACGAGGGCTCCGGTAAGGATACGATGTGGGCTCCATTCATCTGGTCCGTGTGCGGGCCAGGTCTCAAGAACCGGGGTCTGGTGGACAACGACGGGCTCAATTCGCAGTGGGGTTACTCGTTGGAATCGGAAATCCTGATCCTGAACGAGTTGAAGGAGCCAGAGGCGTCGCAACGCCGCGCGCTCGCCAACAAGCTGAAGCCCATCATCGCCGCCCCGCCGGAGACGCTGCCGATCAACCGCAAGGGCCTGCACCCCTACGACATGGTGAACCGCGTGATGGTGCTGGCGTTCACAAACGATCCGGTCCCGATCTCGATCGGCAGTGGCGACCGCCGCTGGTTTTGCATTTGGTCGGCGGCGGGGCGGATGGATCCTGGCGCAGCGCAGAACCTGTGGCGCTGGTATCGGGCGGGAGGGTTCGAGACCATCGCCCGGTGGTTAATGGATCGCGACGTGTCCAAGTTCAACCCGGCAGCGCCGCCCATGTGGACCGAGTTCAAGGAAAACCTGATCGAGAACGGCATGAGCATCGCCGAGTCGTACATCGTGGACCAGATCCGTTCCAAAACCGGCGAGTTCGCCAAAGGCGTCGTCGCCGCGCCATTCTTCAAGTTGTGCCAGTTCTTGACGGTCAACGCGCCTGGCGGCGTCAAGATCCCGCAGGCGGCGCTCCTGCACGCCCTCAAGGAGGCCGGATGGGTGGATATGGGGCGCATTGGATCGTTCGAGCATTCCAGCAAGCGCCACATCTACGCCGCGCCTGATCTAGCGCGGACGCAGACCAAAAGTTATCTGCGAAACCTGCTAGAGCCTGTCGCCAGCGCGGAGAGTAACGTGCGCGATTTCCCCGGCAAGAAGCCCTGAACGAAAGACCCCCGGTTGCGTGAGCGACCGGGGGCAAGTAAGCGTGTCGAACAAACACTAGGACTAGGCCGTCAGACGCCTGTCTGACGCGCCGGGGCGGGTGCCCCGACGATCCGGTTCATCACCGGATCTGTTTAGCGGCAAGCGCCGCATGTTCATCATCTTCGCGCAGCGCGTGTGTTGCAGCGGCCCACGCATCTTCAATCTCGCGTGGGGGCAGATCTTCAATCACGCGCATGTTAGCACGTAAGTTCTCTATACGGTACTCCAGCGTCTCAACGGTATCGTTGATGGCGCAGGCGGTTGCGCGGTCGTCAACGCCCAACAAGCACAGCAGATCCTCAATCTCGCGCTCCATCTCATCATGAAACGTCTGTTTCTTGCGGCCTTCGCAGTAGTACGCCAGCAACGCCGCTTCATGGATTGCCTTGGCCGCAATCTGGATCTTCACGTAAGCGACCGCGTCGTGTTCGTTAATGCCAATCTTAAACATGTCAGGCTCCCCTTGTTGACGGTGGACCATCGCACGTCAGCGCGATGGTGTAAAGGATTATTCTGCGGTCAGCTTGCGCCCCAACGTCGGGTTGTTGCGCCCGCGCACGTCAGGGTTAGGCCAGACCCAGATCTCGCCCGTGTCGTCTTGGATGCAGACCCATAACAGGTGGTGTTCGTCGCCGTTGTCGATCAGGAAGTGGCACAGCGCCCGCCCCAGCGGCGTGGTGAGGGGGATGGTGGGGTTCAGCTGAAGGATCACAGACCTTCTCCCTCTTCAAAATCCAACTCGACCTTGATGCAGGCGATGCGGTTGCAACCGGCGTAAAAATCAGCGCGTTCCTTTGCGCTACAAGCTTCTGGAACAATGCCAGAGCCGTAGATATTCAACCACACCGTCCGCTTGTGGCGGGGGCGGACTTCGATGAGGTCTTTGTCTGTTATTTGACCAAAAATAGAGATACCATCTTCAGACCAACTATAGACATGCCAAACATTACTTTGGCATTTAATTGCACCATGAACCGATGCAACGCCACACCCCTTATCCGTCGCATAGATGCGGACCTCGCGGCCATCGCGGGTGCGATACTTTTTGTTAATGTCGATCATTTCCGCTCCTCCGTCAGGAACGCTGGCGCGTCCAGCGGCTCATCGCCTGCTAGCTCCGGCATGGTAGCGCGGGGCATGGTGACGGGCGCCTGCGCCTGCGCTAGGTCGCGCACCACCAGTTCGAAGTAGCCCGCGCCGTCCTGCCAGTGGTCCAGAAAGCTAGGATCGCCGCAGAGGATGCGCGCGACCTTGTCGGCGACGACTTCCAGCGCCTGCGCTTGGGCGACGTCCAATCGGTTCCAATTGCGCGACGTCCGCATGACGTTCTTGATGGCCTGCGAGTAGCCCGCGACTTCGCGGAATAGCCCGTGGGTCTGTTCGCGCTCGTTCAGGATCTGGTCTGTAATGCTCATTTGGTTTCCTTTTTTGGGTGTAGGGCGTTCATGATGGTCGTGTGGTCGCGGTTGCAGTAGATCGCGATTTTTTTCAGCGACCATCCATGCTTGCGTAGGGCCTTGTACACGTCCGCCCTAGCGCGTGTGTAAGGCAGGGTGCGGCTTGGACCCATGGCGTCGGTCCAGGTCATGCCGTGGGGCACGAGCGCGGCCTGCGCAATGCGCCTGGCGGCTGACATGGTATATTGGAAGGACGCCGGGGGCAGCGCAGGCGCGGGCGGTTCGGGCTCCGGTTCCGGTTCCGGCGGGGGCGGCGCAATGGCGGCCGGGCGGCGGGGTGGACCGCCGTTGAGACGCGCGCGGACTTGTTTGTAGTGGTCCGACAGGGCGAGGAAGTAATCGACGCTCATGGGACCATCTCCATGAGCCAGGCGCGCGCGTCCGCCTCGTTGCGAGCGTAGCCCAGCGCGCCCAGGACGGTCACGCAGCGCCATGCGCGGGCGTGGGTGCGTTTGTAGCGCACGGGGCCGTAGTGGCCCAGCAAGCGCCCGTAATAGCTCACGGTGCGCGTCGCGTCGTCGTGTACGGTGGTGGTGATCATAGTTTCCCCCATTGGTCGGCCATCGCGTCGGCGATGCCTTGGAACGTTCTGCTGCGTTCGCGCCAGCGGTTCGGGCCGGGCGACATGCGGTGGACGCGTTGGGTGCGCCCGTCCACAATATTAGTCGGGTGCAAGGGCGCAAGATTTTTGAGCCACAAGCAGGTTGCTTTGGTTTCGCCATGCCCGAATTGCCAAGGTTGAAGCTGTTGCGATGCGGGCGCAAAGTTTCGAATGCGTTCGCGGGCGTGGCGGTGCATGATCGGGTTCTCAACGGCCACACGATCAATCGGGGCGTTCCAGAATGCGGAGAATAGGTCCGCCGCTTCGTCTAGATCCGCCCACATTTGCGCCAGCGTCTTGCCCTTGGGTGGACGCGATAGCCAACGCACGCCACTGTTGCAAAGCCTAGTGCATGGCGGGTGCGCGACCATGAGCAAATCCCAACCATCGCCTAGCAGGTCGCGCGCGTCACCTATGATGTGCTGGTTCGCGTGATCTTCAGACGGTAGCAGGTCGCATGACCAGGCGTCGTGCCCGCGCGCGGCGAACGCCCGGCGGACTACGCCGGAATATTCGCAGGCGATCAAGACGCGCATCACGCCCTCTTGTTCTGAGCGCGCACCGCGCGCAGGATCTCCTGCCCGTCGCTCGCCCAGACGCCGGAGGCGCAGGGGCACGGGTGCGATGGTAGCTCGCGGGCAAGCTCGCGGGCCTGTAGGGCGCGGATGGCGCTCAGGACGGCCTGGCCGTAGGCGTGGCGGTCGGGGTCGGGCGCGCGCCTGTAACAATTCAGCCCGGCAAGGTGCGGATAGGGCTTTTGGTCGGCGTGCGGGTCGGCGATGGATTTCTTGCGCTTTGCCATGGTCAAGCGTCCTTTGTCGCGGGTTGAGAAGGAAAAGTAAGTAAGTATTCCAAGAGATCGAACATTTCTTCAACGGCGGCGCGGGCGGTGTTCAATTGCGCCCGCACAAGTTCGCGTTCCTCAATGTCAACCGTGTCGATAACCTCTTCAATTCGAATTAGGTCACTTAGCGCGCCATACATAAACGTAATAATTTCGGGCTCATTAGGGTCAGTCATGGGTCAGACCTCCAGATCTATATGAACGCCAGCGCCATCAGGGCGCCGATAAACGCCATTGCGGCGAGGGTCAGGGTCAGTTCGATGATCGCTATCATTGCTGAGGTTCCGTTGCGGGGGGTGCGGGGGGCGACGCGCAGGGTTGCGCGCCGTGGGGGCGATGGGGCGTATGGGTGTCACGCGCACTAGCGCAACTCGGCGTCGGTTGCGTACCAATTGCGCTGGTCACGGGCGCCAGCGTCTAGGGCGCGTTCCTCATGGTAGCGGACCAGTTCGCGCCGCTCGCTCATGAGCTTCTCAATTGCAGCATTGCAGCGAGCGCGTTGGACCGGGTCGCGTGTTGTGTCGCGGACGTGCTCTTGCCAGAAAATGCAATTGTCGATGGTTTTTGTGTTTGCGGTCATGTTCACGCCTCCACTTCGTCGGTTTCGGTTTCATCGTCGGCGTAGTCCGCCATTTGATGCTTGGCGATTTCTTGCCAGTTGACGTCACTGAGGAACGCAAGCGCATAATCAAGCGCAAGGCCTTTGCCGTCCATTTCGATGAGCTCATAAGCTTGGCTTTGCAGCGCATCGGCGAGTTCGTAGAAGTCATGCGGCGTGCGCCCCATAATGTCGCGCGGGCTTTGCCCATCGAACATTTCGAGATTGACGCGCCATGTGGCGTAATTGGTCCAGCCGTTGTATGTGTTGTTCATGTTGTTCGATCCTTGTTTGATCTCATCAGACGGCGCGTTACGCCGTGACGGGCAAGCTTGCCCGTTTCGACCTGTTAGCGGCGCACACCGGCAAAATGCGCGAATGGCGTGATGAACTGCTGATAGAGCCTGTTGGCGTCATTTCCGATTTGGTCTGACAGATCATCGTACTGGTCTTGCGTAAGCTCGCCGCGCATCAGTTGTGCGTCTGCGCGGTCGAACGCCTGCTCCACTGCGCGCTCGATTTTGGTTTCGGTCACGTCACCATAAATGTAAAGCATTGTCTTACCCTTTCTTAGAACGCGCCGTAGGCGGCATAATGTTCGATGAAATCGCGGTCCAGATACGCGCCGTGTTTGACGTTGTAGCGGCGCATTGAACGGTCCAGCTTCACCAGCTTTTTGCGAATGTAGAAGCTGACCAGGTCTTGCGCGCGGTCTGGCGCGATTTCCGCGATGGTCACGAAGATGTCGGCGAGGTTATCGCGCGCGTCAAATTCGGCTTTTGCCAAATCAAGCAGGTGGTCATGAGCGTAGTGCATGTTCGGTCTCCGTGTTGGCGCTCTGATTGGCGCTCTATGACGCCGCCCGTGGGCGGCGCTTAGAGCGTCAAGCAGCGCGGCGGGCAGCTAGGTCAGCGTCGATGACCATCGCCAGCGCGGCGGACAAGATGGCGTGTTGCGCGGGTTCAAGCAGCGCGGCCGCCATCATGTGCTTGCGATCGTACATGGCGATCTTGCGCGCGTTGGCAAGAGTGGGGGTGGTCTGGAAGGCGTTAAGCAGCTTTGTCATTTTCTTGCTCCGTTTCGATGACTAACCCTACTCTCGTCATTTAGGCTCGTAAAGCTTTTTCTTGCAAATTAGCAAAAAAAGTTTTTGGGCGCGTTTTTGGTAGCCTGTTAGGCTAGTGATTAGGCGCGCGCATTGCCAAGGATTGCAAGGCTTTTGGCTATTTAGACTAGATTGGATATATGAATTAATGAACTTTATAATTATACATATATATACTGTAGAATAGAATTGTAGGCCGTGACTTGACCCGCGACGTTTCCCGTTTTGGGTGCGACTGAAATTCAAAAGACTATCTGCCTAAATGGCCAAACAAGCCCCATCGCACCCGCGCACCCAGGCGCATCACATGGGCTCATTAGGCACATTGGGCTACCGCTTGCCCATAGCCCAAAAGGCCCAAGGCCATGACGCCAGCTGGCGATGCAATGACGCCATGCGACCGGCTTGCTACTAGCCTAAAAGACCCAAGCCCCAAGCCCTATCGCCTGCCCTGCCCTGCCCTGCCCTGCCCTGCCCTGCCCTGCCCTGCCCTGCCCTGCCCTGCCCTGCCCTGCCCTAGGGATAAAAGCCTAGGAAAATCGAGGGGGGGGCAGGGCCTTGCGCCGCCCGGTCACGGTCACGGAGGGATTGCAAACAATTTTTTTTAAATATAAAATGTCTTACATGACATGGCACACGCTTCCACACGACACGCGCAAGCTTCAGGCAACTGAGGCGCGGCTTGACGCAATCTATTGGGCAGCGCGTAATGGCTTGAAGGGCGACACGCTGGCGCTGGCTGCTGGAATGCGTCCGTCCGAGTATCGGCAGCTCTGCGAGTTCGACCCGCTGACGGAGATGGCGGAACAGAAGGGGCGCGCTGACGGCGAAATGGAGATTTCTGGTATATTGCATAACGCGGCGCGGGCGGGCGACGCCAAGGCGGCGTTGGAGATCTTGAAGCACGCGCATGGGTGGACGGCCAAGACGGCGTTGGACATCAACATAGATCAGACCATATCGGTCAAGCACGCCTTAGAGATGGCCCAGCAGCGGGTGCTGGAGGGGGCGTTTACTGTCGTGGAACAGTTAGAGGACATGGACCGTGCAAGCACCAATCTATTCGGCTCAGGACGAGATGGAGCTAATGTCGCGGTTGTGGACGCCCGCGCTGAAGAACGATCCGTTAAAGTTTGTCCTGTACGCGTTTCCGTGGGGGCAGAAGGGGACGCCTCTTGAGGACTTTGCTGGCCCGCGCCGTTGGCAGCGCGAGGTGCTGGCGGAACTGGCGGAGCACATAGCGCAGAACAACGGCAAGATTGATTTCGACACGCTGCGGATGGCGACCAGCTCGGGGCGCGGCATTGGCAAGTCGGCGCTGGTGTCGTGGTTGGTGATCTGGATGCTATCGACGCGCATCGGGTCCACGACCATCGTGTCGGCCAACTCGGAAGCGCAGCTCAGGTCGGTAACGTGGGCGGAGATAACCAAGTGGCTGTCCATGAGCTTGAACAGCCACTGGTTTGAGATCAGCGCCACCCGCGTCGCTCCGGCCAAGTGGCTAACGGAGATCGTGGAAAAGGATCTGAAGATGGGCACGCGCTATTGGGGCGCGGAAGGGCGGCTGTGGAGCGCGGAGAATCCCGACGCCTACGCGGGGGTGCACAACTTCCAGGGTGTGATGCTGGTGTTTGATGAGGCCAGCGGCATCGAGGACAGCATCTGGTCGGTGGCGGCGGGGTTCTTTACGGAGAACACGCCCAACAGGTTCTGGATGGCGTTCAGCAACCCACGGCGCAACAGCGGGTACTTCTACGAGTGCTTCAACGGCAAGCGGGACTTCTGGCGCAACAAGATTGTGGACGCCCGGTCGGTCGAGGGGACCGACAAGGCGGTGTATCAGCAGATCATCGACGAGTACGGGGCGGACAGCAACCAAGCCTACGTCGAGGTCTACGGGCAGTTTCCCAGTGCGTCGGACGACCAGTTCATCGGCAGCCACCTGGTTGACGAGGCGATGGACCGCGTCAAGTGGAAGGATCAGTCGGCACCCATCGTCATCGGCGTGGACCCAGCGCGGTTTGGAGCGGACTCGACGGTCATTGCCGTGCGGCAAGGCCGGGACATCATCGCTATCAAGAAGTACCGGGGCGACGACACGATGGAGGTCGTGGGGCGCGTGATCGAGGCTATCGAAGAGTACAAGCCTGCGCTGGTCGTGGTGGACGAGGGCGGGCTGGGCGCGGGCGTCGTGGACCGGCTCAAAGAGCAACGGTACAAGATCAGGGGCGTCAACTTCGGGTCCAAGAGCAAGAACCCGCTCATGTGGGGCAACAAACGAGCGGAGATGTGGGGCGAGCTGCGGACGTGGCTCAAGACGGCCAGCCTGCCTAAGGACCGCTACCTCAAGAGCGACCTGATCGGCCCCATGATGAAGCCGGACAGCAAGGGTACGATCTTCTTGGAAAGCAAAAAAGACATGAAGGCGCGGGGGTTAGCGTCGCCTGACGCGGCGGACGCCATCGCTGTCACGTTCGCGTTCCCAGTGGCGCACCGGGAGTACGTTGACCGTGGGCCAAGAAGGGGGTACTCTGCGGGCGGAATTACAACCTCATGGATGGGATCGTAACCATGTCCACCAGCACCAAATCAATCGGCGTTGCTTTTGAAGACCAGAACATCATTGGTTCGGATTTTGTCTTGGCTGGCGGTCAGCTTGGCTATTCGACCGACGCGCAGGGCGCGGTCACGCAGCTCACCAGCAAGTCTACCGGCGTGACCCTGGACAAGTCTTGCGGTCAGATCACCATGAACAACGCGGCGTTGGCGGGCACCACCAACGTGACGTTTACTCTGACCAACTCGCTAATTGGCGTCAAAGACGTGCTGGTGCTGAATGTGTATGGTGGCACCGCTGGTTCGTACAACGTGTGGGTCAGCGGTCTGGCTACTGGATCGGCCACCATCACCGTGCGTAACATCACGGGCGGTTCGCTGTCTGAAGCCATCGTGATCAACTACGCCATCATCCACGGACAGTAACATGCCCCTTAAAAAATCTGCGTCGCCCAAGGCGTTCAAGGCCAACGTGGTGGCAGAGGTAAAAGCTGGTAAACCGCCCAAACAGGCGGTTGCCATTGCCTATTCGGTCAAGCGAGCCGCAGCAAAGCCATCAAAGGGCAAGTGACATGGCTAAGTCCGTTTCTTTATCGGTTGGACGCGGGGAAAAACTACCCGTCAGCAAAGGTGCTGGTCTGACGGCCAAAGGGCGTGAAAAGTACAACCGGGAAACGGGCTCTAACTTGAAAGCGCCCGCTCCTAGCCCTAAGACTGAGGCAGACAAGGGCCGCAAGGCTTCGTTCTGCGCAAGGATGGGCGCAGTAGCGGCTAACGCCAAAGACGGTGAACGCGCCAAAGCGGCGCTTAAACGGTGGAAATGCTGATATGGCTACCAAACCTGGGCTGTACGCCAACATCAACGCCAAGCGCGAGCGCATCAAAGAAGGCTCGGGCGAAAAGATGAAGAAGCCCGGCGCGGCGGGCGCTCCGACTGCCAAGGCCTTCAAAGAATCAGCTAAAACTGCAAAGAAGAAATAGATGGATTACTCAGGGGTAGCTGCGGCAGGCCGCGTGTCAAGCGGGGGCGGGTCTCGTAAGAAAGACCCTGCTACCGTCATGGACACCATGCGTAGCCGTCTGACGATGGCTATTGCTGCCTATTCCGAAAGCCGTGAAGATGAGTTGGACGACCTTCGGTTCTTCGCCGGGTCGCCTGACAATCAATGGCAGTGGCCTGCGGATGTGTTGGCTACCCGTGGTTCGGTGCAAGGGCAGACGATCAACGCCCGGCCTTGCCTGACCATCAACAAGTTGCCGCAGCATGTCAGACAGGTAACGAATGATCAGAGACAGAATCGCCCAAGCGGTAAAGTCATTCCTGTCGATGACAAGGCGGACGTGGAAGTCGCTGAAATCTACGATGGCATTGTTCGCCATATTGAGTATATGTCGGACGCAGACGTGGCTTACGATACTGCTTGCGAGAATCAGGTAACGTATGGCGAGGGCTACATCCGGCTGCTCACGGAATATAACGGCGATGACACGTTCGATCAGGACATCCGCATCGGGCGCATTCGCAACTCTTTTAGTGTCTACATGGACCCCACCATTCAAGATCCATGCGGATCTGACGCCAAATGGTGTTTTATCACAGAAGATCTTACGCGTTCTGAGTACGAGCGCCTTTTCCCCGACGCCATGCCTGTCTCGTCCATCCAGCAGCAAGGCGTGGGCGACGAAAACCTGTCTAACTGGCTCAACGAAGATGTAGTCCGTATTGCGGAATACTTTTACATTGAATACGAGCCCGCCAAGCTTAATTTGTACCCCGACAACCGCACTGCGTTTGAAGGAAGCCGCGAAGACGCCATGTTCAAGGCGTCTGGTTTGACTCCGCTCAAGAGCCGCAACGTAGATCGCAAGCGTGTCAAGTGGTGCAAGACCAACGGCTATGAAATGTTGGAGGAAAACGACTGGGCGGGCCAATGGATTCCGGTCATTCGCGTTGTTGGCAACGAATTTGAGGTCGATGGCCGTCTTTTTGTGTCTGGATTGGTGCGAAACGCCAAAGACGCCCAGCGGATGTACAACTATTGGGTGTC
>Ga0209500_10001840_pt1 | contig 15573 bp, 24 predicted proteins | sample S_140212_EF_Meta_FD_187323 | JGI IMG/M metagenome (GOLD analysis project Ga0209500, IMG submission 187323) | Freshwater microbial communities from Lake Simoncouche, Canada to study carbon cycling - S_140212_EF_MetaG (SPAdes) (version 2) | ecosystem: Environmental > Aquatic > Freshwater > Lake ... | reverse complement strand
GTCGCCTTCTGCGCTAAAAAAAAGGGCGCATTACGGCTCCCCTTTGAAGAATTGCATGACTTGCAACATGCCACAAGATTATCTAATGAGAGTGGATCTCCGCCTTTAACAATGGCGATTAAATGATCGACAGTATTAGCATCACCACCGCAATAATGACACGACCAACCATCACGATTAAGCACTACTAGCCTCTGTTTCTTATAAGTCCGGCTCTTACGTGGATCACTGCCTCTATTCATTAATAGTAACCCTTAGCTTTGAAAAAGGCCCATGCGTTGCAAGCTGTAGTATAACGCGCATGTATATATTTTAATCCTAGATCTATCTGCTTATAAGGATCTCGCTCTTTCATGTTAAGCAGTTGAGGTATCCCATACGCACTACTCTTCTTATTATTACTCGAAGGATTCCATAAACTTTCTTTCGTCCAAAGCGCTTCTAAACATATATATTCTTTATGGTTATTTAATTTTATATGAGCATAGGTTTTATATATTTCTGTTACAGGTGTAGCCGCTACAGCGTTACTACATAGCACGCCCGATAGCATCACTGCGCCTAGCGAGCTGATCGCCTTGCGGCTCGCCCTGCGCGAGTGAAGCGTACCCATGCTGTCAATAGATAGCACTATAACCGCAGGTCAGACGGCAAGTCGGGAATTAACTCTACCCCTAGTATTCCACATATACCGTTTTTCTTAGGTTCTTGGCACTCTAAGACTTTAAGGCCCGGCGGTAGCAGCTCGTCAAACTCCATAACTAACTTACCGGTAGTTTTCTTTTTGCAACGCCTGCAGTTAAAGGTTATTTGGTCCATAAATACTCTTTCTTAAATCTTCAATAGGGAATAGATTATTTTGTGGTATCCAGTGATCGAAATAGCTAGCATGATGGTACTTAGGTTTTTTAGCCATGATGATAGGTATCCAACCAGCTATGGAATACACCGGACCTTTACCGGTAACTAATATAGCCACGTCATTAATACGATCACTAGCTCTTATAACTAAATGGCCATCTGCGTACTTAGTCCATTTAACCTCTATTCGAGCACCTATATCGGCTTCGTGTTTGAAGGTATTAACAGTAGGAGTAAAGTTTTTAATGCCTAAATACTGAGCTACTGCTATCTCTGCTCCTACTGCTTCTGCACACTCGCCAATATATTCATGGTAACTAATAGATTTATTACCTCTACTAGCATGGTCTGGCCGACCGTTAATTTCAAGAATACGGCGGAAGCCGATAGTGTGAGCTTCGACTTCCTGCGCGTGGTCAAGAATTACTTTTATAGCTTGCGGCACTTGGAGCAGATCCATAAAACTACCTGCCTATCTGTATCGTTTAGGATTTCTACACCTTTTCCGCCTATCGCTGACTGCAAACTATTGCACTTATCACACCATGCAGATCTAGTCACAGATCTTAACTCGCCGTTTTCAAGTCGAGCTACTAGGCCGTTTTGTACTATCTCTACGTATCCCATCACGTATTACCTGCGAGCATGTCATCTACGTTAGCACCGGAAGAAGGCGACACCGTAAAAGCAGGCTTTGTAGGTGGCACCCATTTACCACTGGAATTTAACTTATACCACTGCGATTCGCAGCCGCTAGTTTTACCCATAATGCAGGTATAACCGTAGTAATCTCTGCCGTTTTTAGATCCCTGCTTTAGAGCCATTACGCCATGATTACAGATAGGAGCCTTTTCTATTTCACCAGAGCCTAAACTTTCTGATATTTCGGCTAACTGTTGAGCTAGTGGTACTACAGGCTTTGAATTTGTAACATAGTCAGACTTTATAGGCTCATTAGTTAGGCGTTGAACCTTTTCCATGTCTTCTTTGGTAGGCCGTTTATCTACGCCTAATAACAGACCGGCGCACCTTCCGTAACTGGACGTAATGCAGTTTTCTACCCAAAAATCTTTATTTACGCCGCGATCTGATCTAGCTTCATAAGCAACATCTACCGCCGCAGGATTTAGATCATTGGTATCTCTGTAAATTTCGGTAACTGCATATACGTAACCTTTATCATGGTCGATCTTTAACTCCCTTATATTAAATCTGTTCATTGGAAAATTATCATGAACCCTTTTAATACGTGCGGCAGCCCCTTCGTAATCGTTTAAATTAAACATTTTGCTTAGCCCTTTCTTCTGCTCTCGCCTTCATGAGTTTTCTGCCTGTCTCCATTTGATCGACTAGGGGCCATATTGAGCCATCGGCCATAGTAGATATTTCTGCTCGGTGCTCTTCGCAGTATGCTCTTTCGTTATTTTTGCCTTGATGCGTTTCAGAGACGCAGATTATGACAGCTTGGACTTTAGCTTTAGGGTGCCAGTCGTCTTTGAGCCTGCCCCATTGGGCCTTGCAGTAATCGCAGTACCTACCAGCAGGCGCTTTAGTTATCATTAGACACCATTTTACGCCATTTAGAAGCCAGTAAATGCGCCTCACGCTTTCCATCTTTGTAACCGATGGAATAGAAGTAACTACCTATACAAACTGCCAGCATTAGATAGGCAGCGTAATCTATATATTTCATATTAGCCCTTTACTACCGATAACCCGACGTTACCGATAATAGAAGGGTAAAGCCAAGTACTGACAATAAGCAATAACCGACACGCTAAGGCTAAAGATAATATTTAGGTTCTATTCTTTGTGGAGCATCATTTCATACAAAATTTCTACTTTTTCCTCTAACCTGATAACGGAATCTTTTATCGAGCTTCCGCCATTTTCTTTAAGCTCTACTAAATAATGCTTTACTAGCCATCGGATCGAGCTGACATAGGCCACTGTAAGCGTACAAAACGCTACAAATATGCCAGCCCAGTCCGACGCGTTCATTTAGTTAGATCGGCCAAATTCAGAAGCCGAAGGATCTAGCCATTTTAAGACCGGACCAATAAAGCCAGAGATAGCGGCATAACCTAAAGTCTTAGGGTCTGTCGTACCTGCCATGTATAAAGCGCCAGCCGAAGCTAGCGAAGCCCTAAGCCATGATAAAAACATCTGTTTATATTTCATGTTTTAGTCCTAACTTGATTATTAACGCAGAGGCTTTCTCCGGCGTTAAATCTATTTCGAAGTGCATCTCATCTTTTCTATTCTTGTAATCTCCACCCCATTTAAGACCGTATTTTTTAGCCAGTGCTTGTATTAACACGGTTTGCATTGGAGTAAAAGTACCTGCATGACCTAAAGGGTGTTTAGTAGCGTTAAGGTCTATCGCAGTACCGGAAGAATGATTACTTAACTTATCTGCAGATCCTCTAACTTGCCTAAAACAATAAGACCAGTCATCTAAAGGGCCACCGTCTATTGGCTCTATATGTTGATTAAATTCGGCCGCGAAGGTAACCAATAAAGGGGCAACGTGCTCGGCGCATTTAATTTTTAATTTAGTACCGGGTACTGGATAGCTCTTAATTCCAATTTCGTTCGGATCTTTAGAAGCTACCCAGCCGTTAGCTGAAAGTAAGGTCATGTTTCGAGTTACTGCAATTCCATAGGCATTTAGCATTAAGCACAGCTTCTGTATGACACTTAGGCGGTATAAAAGCGTCTAAATCTTCATCATAGGAATAATCGATACCAGCGTAGTTATAGCGGATATTGCCATTATATGAAGTTTTAATCCAAGTACCACCTAGATTATCTATTAACCATTGATAGCCTTCATCACCTGCTGGATCATTATTATCGCCAACAAGCACACGAATAACTTTGTTATCTTTATCAATTTCTGCCCAATGACTCATACTGCATACCTCACAATAACTACACCAGATCCACCAGCTGCTCCTGCAGAAGATCCACCACCGCCTGCGCCGCCACCTGTATAAATTGTTCCAGCGTTACCACTTCCGGTAACAGCCGCATTAACACCAGCCGCACCGCCGCCATTACTTCCTGCACCTGCAGTACCTACTGCATAATAAGATCCGCCGCCGCCGCCAGCAAAATAATAACTTCCTGATACAAGCTGTCCAGTTCCAGTTACAGATCCCCATGTTGAATAATCAAGCACTCCTTGACCGCCTGCACCTGCTTGACCACCACCAGAATAAACACCATTGCCACCAGCGTTGTTTTTTCCGCCGCCACCGCCTGCAGGAGAGTTGCTTGCAGGATCACCTGAACCACCTGCATAACCTTGACCGCTAGTAGGCGATCCACCAGGCATAGTTGCACCTGGCGTTCCCGACCACATTCCACCGCCGCCACCTGATCCACCATTTCCGCCAGTTCCATCTGAACCTGCGCCTTTTCCTCCGCCTTTAACTAAAGTTAAACTACCAAATTGAGAGTCTCCACCATTTGCATTAGTAGCACCACCAGCACCACATGTAACTGTATAACCTGCAGGGCTTAAAGTTTGAGAGCTAAAATATAATAATCCTCCAGCACCTGCGCCTCCACCGTAAGGATTAGTTCCGCCGCCACCGCCTACTACTAATACATCTACAGTAACATTTGCATTACTTACTGTTAAAGTTCCATTACCAGTAAATAATCGATAATTATATCCACCGCTAGTAAATAAAGTTCCACCAGTTACATCTGGACCCGGTGGTACTCCTATGCCTGTTAAACCTGCAATCATGTTACCGATCATTATGCAATAGCCCCTACTACATACCAAGTATTAGCAGCTGTTTTAATTATTGCTGCTGATTTATATTGTGCAAGGGTTGGAGATGCAGCAGTAGCACCAGCGCTTAATATTGTAGTAGTGCCGGGAGTTACTGCGCTAATTGTGCAAGTACCTACACCGATATTTAATACTGTAATAACTGTGCCTACGGGGAAAGCATAAGTAGCATCTGTTGGTATCTTAAATGCTATGGCTGTTGCTTTATTCATCGGTATAAGCTGCTGATATTCGTCACCGCTAGCGGCCGTATAATCTACGGTTTTAGCTGTTTGTACTGTAAAGGCTGGTAAGCCATTAAAAATCGCGGCAGTCAAAACGTCGCCGGTAACTGCTGGGAATGTTGCCATTAGATCTCCTTAGTATGAAAGTACGTTTTGATCGAAAATTCCGTAATCGGTCCCGATTATGAAACTATCAATTATAGGCTCAAGTGTAGTAAATACGGTCTTAAATACTCCCGGAGCTATGACATAAGACACGCCGAAGATTTGTAAAGTCTTGGTTATCACTGATCCGCCCGGCTGAGTAGTAGAGACCGATATAGGGTCAAAAAAATCTAATTCCATAGCAGCTATGATCCCTGAATTATAATTAGGCGTATTTAAATCTAATTCTAAATAATCGCATCTGATCGTAGTTTCTGCGCGACTTGCAACGTAGGCCCTAGCGTAATCTAAAGCTTCGGCATCGGTAAGCATAAGTAAATCATTTAAATAATAAGAATGTAAAAAGTATTTAACAATAGAAGCTGCATTACTAGCAGTTTGAGCAGTACCGCCAGATTTACTAACGCTTGCAGAATTAAATATTAAGGCATCATTTAAAAGCCACGCAGCATTAGCATAAGATATAGCAGTGCCATCATCTTTAAAAACTGTAGGAGTGCCTGCTATGGAAGATGCAGTTACTGTACGATCTTGAAAAGTAAAACTTCCATTGGCCGCAACATATAAAGCACCGTACTCGGAATCTGTTACGGTTTGCATGGCAGCTAAAGAAGTCCTAATTACGCCCGGATCATTCTGTAAATAAGTTAAACCTGCATCTACGTCGCGCATGGTTGTAGGCCAGTCTATTTCGTCCAGAATTTGATTTATTCGGGTACCGCTCAAATCTCCTGCGGTAGCGCCTGTCACGTTAGTAATTTGAGCTAGGTTTGCTAATCTAAAAGCATCTACTGCTGTAATAGTTGTATAGGCTACTTCCTGAGCATCTTTAGGCTGAGTATTTACATAAGAAGTAATAAATCCAGAAAACAAAAAATAAGAAGTACCATTATAAGAAGCTGTAATCTGTACTTTTTTCATTGGAGTAAGAAGAGAATAGTAAGGTCCCGATACGTTAAGCGGATTAAAATCTCCATTTTGATCTATAATTCTCATACTTAAAGTACCGGTTTGAAATTGGTCAGATAAAGAATTACGGCCGCGTTGAGTTTTAATATAATTAACTTGGTCTGATACATCTACAATAACTGCGGTAGCATCTGCAAACACATTAGTACCAAAAACACCAGTACCTATAATCATGGCTTGAGCGAACGCCGGACCAGTAGAGAAATTTATAGTCGCATAAACTGTTGGAATAGCCATTAGAAATTACCACCGGCATAATTTTGGGCTAATCCATTACGTTGATTAATTAAAAATGAGTTGTAAATTAACTGGCCAAACTCTCCAGCATTAGGTGCTAGCTCTAAAGTTACCTCTACTGGTAGATAGTTAGAACCTTTAGTATCCGATGGTTGAGTAAATAAACTGTTATTACCATTAGGCACATTGGTAGTAATTCCACCACCACCGCCGCCACCACCGCCGCCTTGACCCGGTGCCATGTTTCTAACCGGATCATATAAAGCTAATCTTTTATAAGCTTCTAAAGCACCATCTACTAAAATCGTACCTGCATCGTCTGCTTTTTTGGCAAACTCTTCTAAAGACTGCTCTGCGTTTCTAGTAGCTAAATACTCTGCAGCTTTAGCAGCGTTGCCATCTAGGATAGCCAATTTCTCGGCTATTTTTAGTTTAGTTTCTTCATCGGTAGCAAAATTAAGAGCAGCCATCAAGCCTATGCGCTCAACGTCATACTTATCTTTTAATTTCTTTAATGCTTCTTCTGCTTTAAGTTGAACTATTAAAGCCTTACGTGCTTTTAATTCTTGTATTCTGGCCAATTCAGAAGCAGCACCGGTACCTAAACTATATTCAAAATTAGATTTTGGAGCGTTCATATTGGCGCTAGCACTAGCTCCAGCCCTAGTTAATAAATCAATAGGAGAACCTCTATAAAGAAAACTTAATACTTTAGATAATCCGGTACTATTACCAATATCAGATAATTTAGATCCAAGTACTCCAAGCCCTACAATTAAATTTGATATAGCAGTCGCTAAGCCTTCTATTTTCTTAGTCGTATCGGCTATGCTCGTATTTTTACCTAAAGCAGTTAAAGCATCTATCAAACCTTTACCGATAGTTTCTGAGGCTCTAGCTGCAGATCCCCTTAATAAATCCATCTTGCCGGCATAAGTTTCTAATCTAGCTTTAGCTTGCCCTGAAAATTTATCCTGCAATTCAGTCATTATTAGGTCCATGTTGCCAGTAGCTAACGTAGCCTTACTTAGTCCTGCCCCTAGCCTAGATAAAGCCGTAGTCTGCCCAGAGAAGCCTTTAGCCATAGCCTGACTAACTTCTTCTACACTTTTACCAGTAGCCGCCGATACGTCAAGGGCAACGGCCAAAGCGTTTTGGCTTCGAGTGAGTGAGCCGCTAGCTGTAAGTAAAGTTTGAAAAGCCGGCCTTAAATGGTCATCTAATACGCCGGTCATCTTTTCTAAGTTTGCTATGTAATATTCCACGCTTGGAGCAGAAAAGGCGTAGCCAGTATTTTTTAACTGAGTTTCTAAAGATTTAGCTGCGGCTTCATCTGCCATAAAAGCATTTACGGCTTTTTTACTATAATTTAATAAAGTAAGGGCGCTAAAGGTTTTTAAAAAAGTAGCTTGTAAAGATTTAGTCTGCTTTTCAAAAAGAGATACCTGCTTAGAAGCTTTCTTTAAACCTTTATCGTTAAAGGTCGATAAAATTGAAAATATTAAATTAGCCATTTATAGCCTGCCTAATCTCGGTGCGTTTTTGAAAAGTATTAGCAGTCTTATCTAATGCTTTTAATACGCGCTGCATAGCGTGGCCCTGCTCTTCTGCTGCAGCTCTAAAGATTAATCGGCCTTTCTGTTTATATCCTCTGTTATTACCGGACATACCTTGAGGTCTAGCATTTACTAATGGACTTTTAACGTTCATGGCTGCTATAAATTGAGCGCCAGCTTTTGGATTAAGTGAGTGCGAAATTTCTTTATTATTTACGTCTGCTTTAAGACCTATCCAAGCTGCACCATTAGGATTTTTACGCCCTGCAGTTTCAAATATAGCACCGGGCGCACTTTGATTAAATACGTAATTAGTAGCAGACCAGCCTTTATTATTGCGCTTGTTACTACCGGCACTATATTTAATTCCATCTACTACCTGTTGATGATTATATTTGGGAAAAGTTCGATATTTCATAGGGCCAATAATTCCCTGCGCTTTAGTCCAGCCTGATAATACTTCCGTATCTTGTGGTGCGTATCCTCTAGCTTTATCCCTAATTGGGATCATGGCTGCGCGTATCTCACCCTGCACTTCTTTTAATAAATCTTTATCCACTAGACCTAGAGCTTTCTTCATCTCTTTAATGCCGCTTACGTTTATTGGCATTTCTGATCTCCTTAGTTCTATCGCTTAAAACTTGGATAATAGCTTTAAGCATTTCTGGGTCCATATTTACAAACTCTTTAGGCGCGATGCCGGTCTCAACGGAAAGTGAAGCCACCGTATAAGTCAGCGTGTCACGCCCTAAAGTTTTTTTTCGTCCTCTAATACCTCTACAGATTCCAGACTATCTACAAACTCATTTAAAGTTAAAGGAGTAACTACTCCTGCTCTTCGGCAACATTCGAAAGCCAGAAAATATATTTCACTCTGTCTTTCAAAATCCCGAAGCATCTTAGATATACCAGAACCATATTTAGTTTCGAAGGCCATCTCAACAGCAGGAGTAATTTTATGCTCTGTTACTTCGCCGTTAGCCCTTGTGATTTTTAGCCTTGCCATTAGATCCCCTTAGAACGCTACGCTAGTAGATACGGTTACTGTTGAATTAACAGTAAAAGTTATATTAGAACTGGCAGTGTCAGCGACGCCGCCTGAACCTACTGGGGTAAGGTTATTTACCAATACAGAAAATTGATAAGTAGGATTTGTGGCACTTACTGCAGTACCTTTAACAGTAATCATAGATACCGAGATAGTTTGTCCATAAACTGCTTGTAAGGTTGTATTAACCTGAGAAGCTGCCCAGTCATTAAAAAATTCTAGCGATAATTGTGCGGCCTCTAAACCTTTTACAAAAACGTGAGAATTATTTCCCTGAGAGGTGACCTCTAGCTCGTCGAAAGTTTGCGTTAATATTGCGCTACTTACGTGATCGCTAATATCAATAGAAGGAGTGGTAAGAGCGCCGGCAGTGGCTAACTTAACTCCAACGTTATTATTTAAATAAATTGCCATTTGGTTATTCCTTGTCTTCTTCTATAGGTGCTGCTGTTGGTTTGTTTGATTTCGGTGCATCTTTTAACTGGCCTGTCTTAATTAAGAAGGCTATTGCTTCTGCTTCTGTAGTCATTGTTTAACTCCAACTCGTAAGGATATTAACGGTTACTTTACATATTAGAAGGTCTCCACTAGCCGCCGTAGTAATTGACGGAGCCGAGATGCTACTAACGTTATATACTAAACTACCTGCATATAGTTTATTAAATACTGCTACGATAAAAGTTTCCATGCCGGCTAAATTACCTTTATTATCAAAAGCCGGTACTGCGATTAAAATATCAAAATTAGCCATAGGTGAAATATTTATTTGAGAATTATTACTAGGCGTAATATATGGATCACTTGGCGTTATTGTTACTGAATTAGCTAGTAATTGGGGTGCAGGAAAAGCGAAAGTGCTCCAAACTCCGGCATTAGTTAAAGTCGTCGCTAAAGTACTGCGAAGGGTAGTTATTGCGGCTGGCATTATCCGACTAACGAAGAAGGATTAGCGTATGGTTGTATCAGACCGCGAATTCTGTTTATCATTTGATAACCGAGACGGTAAGGTGATGCAGACACTCCGTCCATGCCATTACTTGCCATTGAAGTCTGCCGGGCCTGCCATATATCTACCGCGAGGATCATGCTAGCTTGACGGATAGCTGGCGTGTTCGCGTAGCTGGCTGTTTTATGATCTGGCCCGGTTGCCGTACCGTAGGGCAGCACACGATGGAAAGGGTCATCGCTAGCTGTTTTGGAATACTGAATAAAACTGTAGCCACTGGGGTAAGTTTGTGAAGCCCAATTCCACCAAATAGCCGGTAAAAGGTTTGCAGTGCCAGTAGAAAATGGAATAGTGCCGGTTAAAGTATAAGTTCCATTATATGTAACTCCTGCTGCTGCGATCGTTACGCTTTGACCAGTTACAAATATTCCGGGATTAGCTAACATTACTGTAGCCACATTATTACTTATTGAGGTAGCCACTATTGGCGCAGAGTTAAACCAAAGATATTGGTTTAATAAATCTTGCGCGGTTTGGCAAACTTCTTCAACCACTGCATCTGGATATAAAGTTCCTATACCCAAATTATCAATTAATTCTTGTTTGGTCGTGTAAGTTGCGGCCATTGGCTACCCCTTTCTACTAGCTCTCTAGGGCTAAGGGCTACTAAGCCCTAGAGATTATTAATTTATCTAACTTATCAGGTTAGGTTGAAAGTACGAACGCCACCAGTCATAGTTACAAGTGGTGCCATAAATCCATAAATTGCTACCTGTACTTGCAGATTTGAAACCACATTAACGCTCATGTAAGCGGTAGGTGATTCAAAAATTGTTACTGCTTCTGGCACAATAATAAATGCAGAGCCGTCAATAGTTGTAGCTGGTAGATCAACATCTACTGAGAAGTTAAGGCCTAATACGTTACCTTTAATTCCAGTTGGAGCTACTAATCCGCCTGCGTTCATTGGATACTGAGCATTAAAAATTGGTCTCCCAGTACTATCTACTGCCCCAAGTAAAGTGCTCCAGTGTGAAACTCCGCCTACGTAATTCTGCGCAAAGTATGAAGTACCTTTATATGCAGCTACTGGCTCGGTTGATGCGTAAGAGATTAATCCTGCCGCAGTTGCCGCAGTTGTAGCAGCATTAGTTGAATTAGTAGTTAAGTAAGTAATTGCGGCTGCGTTAGTAGCTTTCAAATAGGCTCGCTGTAATTGCAGTGTAAGTTGGTCATAAAAGGCAGGCCCAGATCTTTCGATGAGCTCGATACTCATAGTATTCATTCCTGAGTACTTAGCTACAGTCGCTGTCATGAACTCGGTGACCATTCCGGTATTTTGTACTGCACCGGCTTCTGGCTCTACGGTTACTACTGGTGCTACACCATTTCCGCCACCGGCAGAAGTTACAAGTGTAGGCACGATTACATTCATACCTTCTGGTGGTAATACTGCTTTAGTACAAGCATCGATAGTACTACGTCCGAAGTTAGTATTTGAAACCACATTACGAAGGTACTGGTTAGGTGAAAATGCAGGGTTAGTAGTGAAGCTGTCATCTGCGGCAGTTACCCAAAGTTTGGATTCTTCATTACCTAATTGAGCTTTGATTTTGTGCTCTGTATAACGGCCCATAGAAGTAATGCCGTGTCTTACGGTTTGTGAATTATATGGAGCTGTAATTATTGGACGTGCGGCTTCTACTGTTGGAGTAGTCGCTTCCGCCGGTGTATCTGTTGGCTCTGGAGCTTTTACGTCCAAGATAGCCTCACTTTCGGTAGTTGGTTGGGTTGGTACTTCTTCCGTTTCGCTTTCGCTTGCGGCTACCTTAGTTACGATCGATTCTGCATAAGCAGGGCTTTCGACTAAGGAAACTTCTTTCATTACGGCACTCGATACAATTAGTACGCCGTCTGCGTTTTCTTTGGCTTTTAAAACATCTACGCCGATAGATAACGAGCTAATTAATTCTTCGGAAGCTAAAGTTAAATAATCTGTACCTTTAGAACTTGCGCTCACTTTAAAAGTACCGAAAATTTGATCTTGCGTAACTTGAAAATTAAGTGCTCGACCTATTGGGTCGTTTTGCGAGTGTTGAGCCAATAATTTAATTCGCCGCGCTTCTGGGATTTGTACGCTTCCGCTTTCAAATATAACCGGGCCTGCACTTGTATTACCAATTTTATTAAATGGCAGTACTACGCCTGCAATTATTCGACGTTGTACGTCGCTGCTTTCGATATCGCTAGCGAAAGTTAAGTGTGTAATTTTTTCCATTAGTCCATTACCTCATCTATTTCTGGATTCATATTTCCATCTGGAGTTAGGTCTTCCATCTCTTTAGCTTGATTAACATCAATTAAGCCAAGTGTTAGTAACTTTTCTGTTACTGCTAAGCGCTGTAATGGATCTGCACGTAAAAACGTGTCATCTACCGCAAACTTTACTATATTTCCATTAGCGGTAATATCATTCATAGATAAACGATTTTCTATAGCCGAAATAAAAGGCTGCAGCGAATAGGCTACGAATTCTTTACGTCCATCTAAAATATTTTGATAAGTCATAGAATTATTCATATCGGCTGAAAGCATGTAAGCCGGTACATTCATAGCACGGCAAATTTGAGTAGCCAAATACTGTGAAGCTTCGTTATACATCATATCTTTAGGGCTAAAACCTGTAGTTTCATAACTTAAAGTAGAAGTTAAATATGCGGTGCTTCTTGACTGTCTGCTTGATTTCCACGCAGCTAATAAGCCGGAAATTTGTTGCTCTGGTAAATCTGCTCCAGTATTTTTAATATAGCCAGTAGGCATTGGAGTAGATGCTGCTACGTTAGCCGCCTTTTCTAAATCTAATGCGCTTTGTATTGTGCGAGATCCGGTAATTAATACGCCATTTGTAAGTCCTTGAAAAGTGACTAAACTTCCGATACCAGACATCGGACACCGTTCGCCATCTACTGTATAAAATTGAACTTCTGTACCAAATTCATTAGTAGTAGTAGTTACGCGATTATTAGCCACCCATTCGAAACCAGAAGGACGTCCATCGTCAGCGTATTGAGAAGTCACTCTCCAAAAACAAATTCCATAAAAAATTAAACTATCGATGGACCAAGCCATAGTTACAGATCGCGGCTGTCTAATATCCGGTTGATCTAACCAAACTGGTCGAGCTAATTCTTCACCCGTAGATTTTTTATATAATTCTAAATCTAAAGATGCAATAACACCGGCGATAAGATTTCTGCATCTTGCTACCGCCGGTACTTGCATCGCCATATCGCGAGGTAATACGCCTAACCCGACGTTCGACGTAGCTGTACTAAAATATCCATAGCCATAGGCGCTATCCATGATCGCCGGTGCGTATTGAGCATCGATCTTCTTGATTTCAGGGCGTAGGCCCAAAGTCTGCAGTAATCCCATATGGAGCATTTTCTCTTATTTGTCAAGCATATAGCCTCATTTAGCCCTGCGTGTCGGATTATTTAGGCTTACGCTTAATATATGCGGCGTGGCGTGTATTGACTTTGTATAGACAGGGCATTACCTTTATATCACTGATCTAAGCGACCGTCTTAGACAGAAGGGCTAAAAATGGCAACAGTAAAGATAGAAATAGATGCAGAAGGCTTTGAGTACTTATGGAGTAATTCTATGAAGTGGCAGGGCATCGACTGGTACAAACAAATAAACCGTTTTACACCGGAGCCAGTCAATTTTGAGTGGCAGTTTGTTTATTGGTTTGATAAATATACCGATCTAGCTTTAGCAGAAGGATTCTTAAAAGCTATTCGCGCTCCTTTTACTCGTCATTCCGACGAAGTAGAAGGTTGGATTATTCTTACTAATTTTGCTTCACCTTGCCACGCATGAGCACCGGCGCCGATCGTCTTTTATCCCAGTGTGAAGCTGTATTAAAAGACAAAGCCTTACGCAGTGAGACTTTATCTTTACTTGATGACGTAATTCAGCTTATGTCTGATCTAGGTGAAAATGAGTTATGCGAGAAAATGCACCAAATCTATTTAGATCTTGAGGTATTCGCTAATAATAATGATGGCTTTCCATTTGAGATAGTTATCGAGTTATTTGCAGGAAGGGATAAATGAGTAATACACCGATTCGATCTATGCGGATTCCAGATAAATTATGGGTTAAAGCCAAAGCCAAAGCTAAGAGAGAGCACACTACGGTAAGTGCCATAGTGGTAAAAGCTCTCTTTGACTGGGTAGGTGATAACTAAGAATATATTTTAGCTGCTTCTAAAGGCTGGACTAGTACATGGATTACCATCGCGGCGCCGATGGCAATATCTACCGGTCCGGCCGATTTTCTTCTCACGATACGCCACGAGCTATCGTTCATTTTGGCCGCGCAGTTTTGAAAATGTTGGATTAGCAATTCTTGCCCAGAGTGAATAAACCGATTATTAGAGAGCTGATCGTGTAGATCCGAGCAGGCTTGATAAAATGAAATTCCGCTTATATCTTTAACATTTATGCCATTTCTGGATAATCGGTCAGCGATAGACTGAGTAGTCCATTTATCAAAGCAAACTACTCGCGGAAAGTAGAGATCGCACCATTTTTTAACTACTACCGCTACCTGCAGCTCGTCGATCGCCACGTCACTATGAAAAGTCTCTAATACGCATACTCCGTATTTACCTTCTGGGGTTATCTGGCCCATGACTAAAGATCCATCGCGCCTACTAGGGCTAATATCGAAAGCCATTACCGTAAGGGGTCCGGGAGATAGTTTTAAATTAATATCGCTAGTAGCTTCTATTGATCCTTCGGGAAACGGATTACTTATACTACTTATCCATTGGCATAAAGTCTCTGTTCGAAAAGTTTCTATTGTATTAATCGATAATGCTTCTGCTATAGCCTCTTCCGTGATTAATGTACCTAAACTGGGGTTTGCCTGCGCCCAACCTTTACGATCGGTTAGCTTTGACCATTGAGGAGCTGAATACTCATAGAAGCCGAAAGATTCCGGCGGATTACTTAAAGCCTTTTCGCGTAGATCATTAAGGGTTAAACTAAAAGCGTCTCCGGCATTAGAGCTTAAATAAGTTTGAGAATTAGGACGCGCTCTAGTAACCGGAATAGCTGCGGCGAAGGCTTCCGGTACTATGTCTCGAATTTCATCGATCCATAAGAAATCTGCGGTACGGCCTCTACTGCCGTTTGCAGTTGCAGCTACTACGTCTAACCGACCGCCGCCATATTTAGGCAGCATCTCGATCGATTCCGTACCATTGGCATAGCGGATCTGTTTTACCTTCTTACGCATTTCATCGTTATTTTCTAACAAATAACAAATATCGCGAAAGTTAGTTAAAGCCATGCCACGATTACTAGACATTATGAGCTGATTTTTTTCGCCAAATAAAACTAAGCCGGCTATAGCTCTAATTCTGCCTATAAACGATTTTCCATTCTGCCGGCTAATAATTGCCAGATTAGATCTGCGAATAAACGTATTATCTTCGCGAACGGTAAGCATGTCATTTAATATCCACTGTTGCCAGTCCATTAAAGGCGATCCAAGTGCCGCAGCTAATTCGCCTACTTCTTTACCGAGTGTTTTACCCTTTAAAGGCTTATTTGATAATCGTGGTTCTACTGCCCCCAGTAGGGGCCGTTTTGGACTGACTGCCATTACTTGTATTTCTGTTCAGGCTGGCCCAGTGCAGGACCACTCTGGACCGTATTTGACGTGATCGGGGAGATATTGGAACG
>Ga0209500_10001838_pt1 | contig 15578 bp, 20 predicted proteins | sample S_140212_EF_Meta_FD_187323 | JGI IMG/M metagenome (GOLD analysis project Ga0209500, IMG submission 187323) | Freshwater microbial communities from Lake Simoncouche, Canada to study carbon cycling - S_140212_EF_MetaG (SPAdes) (version 2) | ecosystem: Environmental > Aquatic > Freshwater > Lake ... | reverse complement strand
GGACTTTGCTGCTGCCATAAACTTTTGTACTCTTGCTTCTTGCCTTTGATTTCTGGTATCAGCTGGGCCCGCTGTCTTTTGCTCTTCTGTATCTAGATTACGCGTATCAACGTTATAGCTAGTACCAGGGTTTAGGTCAGATGTATCACTTACAGATGTCCCTGCGTCCACCGTGGGATCATATCCACCAGGGATGTAATCCTTTGGTGAATCCTTACGTGGCTCGTAGAATCGTCCCATGTTAATATTGTAATCGAAGAAGATTTAAACAAATGCATAACGCAATAAATGCTGATGATTTCTTAGGTGAATTCATGCGCCGTAGCATTCCTAACCCTGATGAAGTTGGGGGTCGTCAGCTGACTGAATGTGATTTTGGTGCAGAATTAGACAACGAAGAGAACGACGTTCCCCTTTATGACCAGTACAATAGAGGTCTGGTGGCTACGCAAGAAGGCCGCCCTCGTTTAAACCTTGCTCTAGAGGGGAACCAATGTCCACCCAACATGCAACAGGAAACCAGCCGACCGGGTCTTACAGGCTATATTCCGAGTGTGGAGGAGGGGATGGAAGTAGGAGCTGTGCCACTGGCGAAGGGTGCAGTATTGCTGGACCTGGGCCAAGTACCAGGGAAAGAAAAGAAATTGTCGGCTTTGATGCGCCGGGGCATGTAATTGATATGGTAAATCATCCCCCTCATTACAGCCAAGGGGGAATTGAATGTATTGATGCAATACAGGCTGCGCTAACACCCGAGGAGTTTCGTGGCTACTGCAAGGGTAATGCCTTGAAATATACCTGGAGAGAAAGAATAAAAGGACAGGATGAGTCCCTTAAGAAAGCTCTGTGGTACCTGAACCGTGCTCAGAAGGGTTGAAGGTTATCTTCGTCTTCCTCATCTTCATCTTCGTAGTCACCACACATCAGAGCTAGTTCTTCCAGTTCTAGTTCTGATGAAATATCAAAATCAACATTGACACCTTCTTCGGCCAGGATATCTTTGATGGCGGTGATCTCCATCAGGCGTTGGCTATAGAGATTCAATAAGGCACAATAAAGCTGATCCCACGTCATCTCCGCTGCTTGTATCTCTGCTTTGCGCCTAGCAAATTTGAACTCCAAAGGAAGCTCAAAATCCTGGGGTTCAATAGAGGGGGCCATTGGAGAATTCATGCGCTGCCTGTACCTATTCTAAAGCTTACACCACAATTTCAGACTGTTGTAATTTTGGTAGCTTGAACTGATTTATAAATTCAGTTAGTACCACAGGGTGGATAGCTTCTTCTAGATGCCTGATAGCTTTGTTTTGTGTAGGAGTATTTTCATAACGAGCAAAGGCATTCAACAAGAGCTGCCCACCAAAACTGACGTTATATTCCTGAGCGCTGGCTAAGAACAGGTTAATTTCTTCTCTACGCCTAAAGACAAGGTTACTTACGACTTGATGATCCTGGTCAAAAACCCAGCGATACATTTCTTCTGCTACTGTTTCTCGATCACCGTCTTCAATTGCATCAAGGATGTCACTGTAAAGAAAAGGTTCCCAGCCAATGGAATGAACAAAAGAAACCAGTGCTTCTAACATGTACCCATTAAGACCAGGCACTTCTTTATCAAGGGCTTTCTTAATTTCTTCTATTTCGTACTTTAAATATTCTGTTGCTTTTTCATACGTACATAACTGACTTTTGCCTACGGGCTGACCATCGGGATAGTACTGGCTACCAAATCCAATAGTGTAGGGTGCTGTACCAGTGGAGGGATCAGGGAAAGATTTTTCATTAAACCCTTCATATTTCATGATTAGATCAATGCCAGTAGATAGATCCTGCACGATGGAAGTAAGCATGTTACAACCATCATACATAAGTAATCCAAATTGCGTTAGTTTTTATTCACCACAAATCATTGCATGCCTGTTATTTTCTGTTGGCACAATTTTGTTGATGAGTTATCCATCGGCAATTGCCCGGCTCGTAATTGCCGTGATTGTCTATTCTGTCTAGCTCCAAAGAAGGATCTGCATTATTTGCTTCAGCCCATTTCTTAAAAACTATATAATTATTTTCCCATTCACTGCACACTTGAATATTTTTTTTTAAATATGTAGGCCAACGTTTGCATCTTGCTTTCATTTTTTGCCATCTACTATAAAGCCAGTGTCCTTTGTTGTTTTTATTTTTAGATTCTCCATGCGTAATACGTCTTTTTTTTATTGTTTTTCCCAGTTCTGGATTATCTATGTAATTTTTTTTAGCTGCGCAACTTAAACAACGCCATTGTTGATTGACTCGATTCCAAGCATCGATTCGCACTTTTTTTTCTTTGCTGCAATCAAGGCATTGTGCTTGAACATATCTCCAGCGGTATTTAGAGTCAGGCATGGCCATTCAACAAGTGAATTTATTTTACCATAGACTCTTACCCCCAGAGCCGAGAGCATGCCCAATATCTTGGGGTGTTTTTATCCATAGGTTTATCACACCCCATTCTTGATCTAAAATTAGCACGACGTTTTTTATCGTGGTGTTGTGTGTAGTCCTGGTATCCACGCCTGCCGTACCTAACTATTTTTTCTTCTCCGTCATGGCATGATTTAACAACCCATTTATGTGTATCCCCAGCTGGAGCCCGCTGTGGTTTATTACACTGCATACTTTCTTTTTTGTAGCGACCAGCGGCACTTGCTGCCTTTCGATGTTGATCAGACATTATTTTTTCAGCAAAGAGGTAAAATCACTAAGGAAAGATTCAGGGCTTGTAAATGAAGTATCTTCTTCATCATCTAAGTTCAAATTAAAATAACTATCGGGTTTCTTTGTTTTTATTATAGGCGTAGGTTCATTTAAGCTTTCTATTTTAGATAGTGCTGCCATTGGATCTGAAGTGTCAAAAGATAAGTCCAGTTCAGGCATTTTACCTTTGGTTATATCTGTTAATAATTTAATGTCTTCTGGACTGGAGTCTGACATGTAATCTTTGTAAAACGATTCTTCTGTTCCTTGGTAACCAGCATTTTTAAATACATTATATAACTCCGTTTTAACGGCTGCACCAGTGCCCTTGTCTGCTGGTCTTTCAATATAAGAAACACCTAACTCAGCTTGGGTGGGAGCTTTGCCTTCTTCTTGTAAAAATTTAATATTTGATCTAATTTGTTCTGCTGTACCCGTGGTTAAACTGTCTGTAATTGCTTTTTTAACTTCATCTATAGAAGTATTTTCATCTAATCCATATTGGGTTAATATTTTTTTCCACTTATCTTTATCTTTTAGTGGATCTAGTGGATCTATTATTTGATTTGCAAATTCTTCCGGTTTAATATATTCACCAAAGACAGTACCTACTGACTGAGCCTTTCTATAAACAGGAGATTCTAATTTTTTCTGCAGCGTAGATACTGGATCCACTGCAGCGTCAAATCCTTTTTGCTTACCAATAAGTTGATAATGCAATCTTGCAAAATCATCTTTAGTATTTAAATCTTTTTTATATAGATATGCATTTTCAGCCCATGTTCCCAAGTATGGTAGCTCAGGATTAATAAGAGCATCAGGGTTAGCTTTGGCCTTTTCCCAGTCTTTGTTTACAGCTGTTTTTTGATTTCCATATAAATCTTGTTTTTGTGTAGCATAAGAATCTTCTGGATTAAAATAAAAATTAGCATCAAATTTTTCGTCAAAACCCGTATCCAAATCTAGTTGCATTTCTTTTGCTACTTCTTGTGCATAATCTTTGACTTGTGTTAAACGATCTGTAGTTGTAAATGGAGTCTTTTCATTTTCTTTAATATCCATGTAATCTCTAAACTCATCCATTGATTTTGAGTAATCAAATCTGGGTTTTAAATAATCATCAATAAATTGACGAGCAAAAGAAGCTTCTACTTTTACTTCTTCTGGTACGCCATCAGTACCCTTGTAAGTCAAGGTTAAGTCTTTGTTTTTTGCAGTATCTAGGTCTGTAACTTTTTGTTCTAAAGATGTTCGTAAGTTTGTTAATTTTTGAATTTGATCAGGCTCTCCAATCTTGCCTGTTTGCAAATCTGTCAATAGCTCAGTTCCCGTAACACCTTGATTACCAAGAAACTTTGTTAGTTCTTCACTACTATTAAACCCTGCTTTTTTTATAAATTCATCCGTAAATTTTTTGTTTTTGTTGTCAAAAATTTTAGTCGGATCAGATTTTAATGCAGTATTAATAACATCTAAAGTATCTTCTGTAGATTGATAGTCTTTATAATCAATTCCATATTTTTGCGTCAATGTATCATCAAACCATTTTTGCCAATTATATGTAACATTGCTTTGTATTCCAGTTATTTTTCCAAGTTGTTTTTCAAAATCTGACGTTACATCTGCTTCAGATTTTTTATTTGTCATAGCAAGATATCCACCAAGACCAGAATCACCTAGCATTGAAGTTGCTAATGTCTTATTTAAATCCATAATTTCGGAAAAACCTCCAAGACCACGATATAAATCCATAGTATTCTCTTTTGCTTTTGCTTTATTTAATTCAGCTATGGTATCTTTTAAAACATTTTGCGCTAATGCACCATACTTTTTGGTTTCTTCTTGTTCTTTTACGCCTAATACTTTTGCAATTAAAGTATCAAAAGTTGCGCCTTGACCTAAAGCTGTGTCTTTAATTTGTTGTTTTTCTGTATCTGTTGGTTTTTCCACATAGTCAGTTGCTCGATCTGTAGCTTCTTCTGCATAGCCTCTTATGCCATTTAACTTTCCTTGGTTTGTGTAATGTGCCCCATAAAAATCATCTTCACTATTGTTGTAGCGTTCCGTAATATCAATGTTGTCATCCTTATTTGCTTGTTTCCACTCTTCGGCTGCAGCAGGAACTTGTGTTTTATAAAAAGCTATATCTAAAGTTTTTAGGCCACCAGGGGAAGGGGGCTTAGCCGTATTGCTTGGATCCCAAGGAGTAAGCTTTTCGTTTTTATAAAAAATTTTAAAACTGTTTTCAAGATCTTTGTCATTTGTTAACTTGCGAATAAATTCTCTTTGTGTTACGTAATCTCCGCCAGTTGTATTTTGAGCTATTGCTACAACGTTGTTACGTAAGTTCTTTAAATTATTATTTTGTTCAGTTATATTATTGTTTTCTTGTGTGATTGATTCATTTTCTGTTGTACTTTTTTTATCTGTTGCTATAAGATTTTTGTAATCTTTTTCTTTTATTTTGGTTCCTGGTTCTTCTACCCAAAAAGCTGTAGGTCTGGTTTTAATTTCACCATCTATAATTATATAAAGGGAACCCGGTTCTCCGGGGGGAATGTTTTCACCTTTATATTTTGCATATTCTAATCCGGTTTTAGCATTACTTGTAGGTACTTGATGATAACCCGATGCAGTATTGGTGGGTTTTAGTTGTTTTAAAGGAGTGTATTCAGCAACCCATCTCTGACCTACAGGGTTGGTCGCAATATAACTAAGACCCATTAACTTGCCTGCTTGTACGTCACGTAATCACCAGTGTACTGGAAAATATTAAATAGTTCTTGATTCATCCATTCTTTAATTTTTTTCATACGCTCTTCACAGAAATAATCCTGTGTTGGGTACCAGTCTTCCATCTTGATAGATCCTTTATTACTGTTGCACTTCTGACAAGATGGTAACAGATTATTAGAATTACTTGACCCAGACCTGAACCTAGGTATAATGTGATCCAGGCTTGTGGCTGGGGCTCCGCAATAACCACAGCAGTGGTCCCAGGACTTGTAGATTTCTTCTCGGAAACGGCGTTTAGCAGACTTTGGTGTGACTTCAATCAGTAAGGCGAGAGGGTCATGCTCTGTTGCGAACATACTCTATAATTGCCATTACCTAATTTTAAGATGGCCTAGCTTCTGTAAAGAAACGTAAACTTCCGAATTCTTTCTTAAGTGCCTGGCAAAGCTAAAAGTTTTGTGTAGTGTAGGGATGCACACGGTTTTTTTCGCATGGCCGCAACAGCTCAATGGGTGACAGCCAATCAAATGGCTGATGCGCTCAGCATTGATCGTCAGACTCTATTCCGCATGCGTGATGACGGCACCCTCAAGTTGGGGCCACATTACGCTGCATTCAAGGGCAAGACCTACTCCAGGGATAGCTACCTTTGGAACCGTGGGTCCGTACAACGTGCTATACGTAAGCGGCAACAGGAGATGCCTGAGGCAATGGCTTAGCAGGTTTGTAAAAAGCTTTACGCATCTTATAGGCAAGTAATAGTTCAATCACATTGCATTGAACTTCTTTACATGCCATGGCTTCATAAATAAGTAACCAAGCATCTCTCCAGCAACTCTCAAGATTTGGGGGTTGCTTTTCTTTGAGTTGAAACAAAAAAACCCATTGCGGATGCATGGGTCGTACAGGTTTCTTTTTACTTGAGACGTTAATTGTTCCGTCGTCGTTCCAGGTAAATCCTTTTAAATTCTCGGGTTTTACCCCATATGTTGCGAGCATGCCATAGAACCAGGCTAGCTTACTGGTCTTACGGCTTCTTAATAAATGAAAAAAATCGTCAACTACCCTCTGGTCGAGGGGAGGGGAAATAGTGTAGGTCATGGGAAGTGTACATGTTGTTGCCTAGACTTTAACCAACGGGCCAGCCTTGTGCAATGTAACTAGCCCTTGAATTCCTAAAGACTGATTAGTCTTCGTTATATTATACTACAAAAAACCTACACAGAAGGCTTTTCTCCTGAAGCTGGTATGTAGATATGTCCTGTTTTATCAATCATTCTAAATCCTGACAGGCTAACAATTTGATTTGGAATATTAAATAACTTTTGTAGCATTGGAGCCATCACGGGAGACTGACAGTTATACGGCGGAACATCCATGTAACTTAAGGCTTTTTTAGTTATGTTAAATGCTTGGTATTGTTTTTGATTGTTTTCTGATTCTTGTACTAACTTTTGTTCCCACTCTGCCATTGAATCCATGCCCACTGGAAAATCAGAAGGTTCGGGAGGGAACACGTGTTCTTCAAACTTCATTGAATAGATATGTTTGCAATAACGCATTTCATCTAACACTGGTGCCCAGTTATCTCCCAAGTTTGTAATTACGTCCTGCTCTTGTGAATAGTCTGTGTATACAGGCATCCCTTCAGCTGTGTTACCAGGGAGCGAGGGATCCGTTATGCTACGTACATAGGTTGCACCAAAGTCTCTAAATACACCTGGATTATCTCTTGTTGCTAAACGATTTACTTCTGATATGGCAATGTCGTCTAATAGTTGATATGTAGCTGAAGGTGCAACAACGGTCATTATTCTGTCATTTAATGAATATGATGTTGTGTTGTTATCAAGCTGACCACTTAATGTAATGTCTTCATAGCGCCCAGGCTTGATTGATGTGACACTTGAGTAAGGAAAATATTTTCTGGTCGTGTCATTAATTGATGACATAAAGAAGTAATCTCTGTGCGTAAAATCTTGGCAGGTACAGGCGTATCTAGTGCCAGTAATTAAAAATCTTCCAATGGCCGGTGGCTTAGTTGCTGGTGTTAAGAAAGCTTTATCATGTGTTACTTCTACAGACCCAGCTTTTTTTAACTTGAGGATTCCAGTGTCTTGATATACGTCTACTAATACTGCTTGAACATAACCATATCTTTTTTGTGTATTGGGATTAATTGTTGTTGCTGTTATAGGAGTTCCGCTAACTGTGATTACCCTGTCCTCCAGGATCTCGCCGTTCATTGGCTTGAGTGGTGTTGTAACGCCAGAGACGGTGGCGTATAAAGGGGCGGGTAGCGGATTGCTTGGGCTCCAAGTCCCCTTTAGTTGTACATACCAGTAATACCTATCTTCTGTAACATTTACAATTGACAGCCTTTCGCCTAATGAATCAAATAACTCATCAGTACGCATGTTGCCCTGGTTACGAACACCAGCCCAGTGCATACCAAATTCTTTTGCTGTGGTTGGAAATCCTTTGAATGCACCTGAAACAGTAGAGACGGGATTGGTGCCAGAAGGTGTTACAGTTCCTGAAGGGAACGGAATATCATATATAAATCTATATTGATATGCGTTGTCATAAGAGCTAGATGAGGATAGCTCATAGCCACGGCGCCATCTTGTCCAGGCAGACTCTCTGTTTACAGCAGCAATAGAACCACGGACACTTCCTTTAGAAAATTCAGTGGTAATAGGGGTAACATTTTTGATAACAAAGTCTTTCTTACGCTCAAAAGACCCGAAGGCATCTGCTCCCTTAAAGGCCATCCTTAGAAGAAACCACCTTGTGCATAAACCTGTGCACCGGGAGTATAACCAGCTGTATGAGGACCATCAGGGAATACACCTACGTAGATGCGGTCTCCTCGCTCCAGGTAGATGCCTTTGTTACGTAAGGGTGCCGTAGGTCCCAAACCAGTGGTATTGCCCGCAGAGGCGTTAGGAGTGGCCAGCTGGGGCATCACGTCAGAACAATCAACTACACCACTGTTTGCGGGGACTGTTTTAGAAAACAGTAGTCGATAGTCACCACTAGCTGGAATAGGTACAGTTGTGTTACGGGTGTGGTAGAACACAAAAGTTACAGCAGGTTGCACACCATAGCTTATGTTGGCATAATTAAAGCCAGATGCTGTGCCACCTGAGTAGACAAGAGTTGTGTTTACCCCTGTCAACGTAGTTGCTCCAGTGTATGTGTAATATCCAATACCGCTTGCTGCTGAACCTGCACCAGTAAAGCTGCCAGTAGTTGTTACGTAAACAATCTGACCACTGACCAAAGAAATTGGTGTGCCTGAGGTAGTTGCACTTACGCTGTAATCAGCGGCTCTGTAACTATCGTTACGGACAATAGAGATTGCATCAACTACGCCACCATTATTGATGTCATCACTAAGAGCAGCATCCATATCAACAAGGATGGACGGAGCCTGACCCCCTTGCACAAACAAAGTATTGGTACTGGTGCTACCAACAGTTTGTGTTGTGACCCGCACAGAGTCGAACAACGGGCGATCAATAAACAGTGGTTGCTTATTTGAGGAAGTAGATGACAAGTTTCTTACCGTAATTCTTCGTATTTAAATTCTAACTTATTCAACTTACATTTGGAGAATTAAATAACATAGAAGAAACAAGGCTAGTGGCAAGATCAGGGGTTTGTTGTTGTTGAAGCAAGTCTTTTAAAACTTCTTTTTCCATTAAACCTTTAACGCTAGTTACTGCTTCACCTCCAAATAAATTACCCAACGAAATTTGATTTAAAACATCTGGTACTTGTGATGTTTGCTGCGGTTTCCCTGGCACAGAAGAAGTGTTAGCGCCCAAGCCTGTTTGATATATATTTAATAATTCTTTAACAGGTTTTACAGGTTGTCCGTAGTAGCTGGTGCCTTTTGATGTAGGTAAAGATGCCCATTCAGGAGCTAATTTATTTAAAATCTGTGGTGTTAATGGTTGATCTGGATTTACACCACGTTGTCTAATTAACTGTAACGCACCTTGATCCTGTGAAGCTGGAGAAAAATCTTTAAGTCCTAGTTTACTTGATACGCCTTTCCAAGTGTCTGGCATAAACTGATATGCGCCTGCTGCGGCTGAAGCATATCCACCACTTCTTACTACTTGGTTTGGATGTCCTTTTGACGGATCAAATTGACCCCCACCAAACATAGTGGAATATCCTTTTGGACCAGCAGTGCCTTCTGCATAACGAATAACTTTTAAAAGAGCAGCAGCCTGGGGACTAATAGGCATGAATCTTACTCCGGTCGATAGCCAAACATTTGAGCAGGATCAAACGCTACTCCACGGAGACGTGCCAATGTTTCTTCGTCCATAGGTATTTCAGTTCCTAAGGATTGTTGCATGTTGTAACCAGGGATTGGCGCAGCGGCTCCAGACAAGGGTAGGCCTGTGTTCCAAGGTTCTGAAACAACACCAGAAACTTTTGCTTGTGCTCCAGGTGTTTGTCCTGTGAGTACTTGTTGGATAACATCATAACCAGATTGACCAGGCTTAACTTTTTCTGCTAGACCACGATGCTTTTCTGCCCATATACGCATGCCAAGATCTTGAGCAGCAGCCGGATCAGAAGTACGTAAATCTTGGTACTGCTGCAGCATAGGATTTTGAGCTGCTTGCTGAGCAACACTAGAACGTTCTGCCGCATAAGCGCGTTCTGCCGCTGGAGAACCAGGGGCATTTGATCCTGCCTCTGGCGTAAATGTCATTGTTCCAAAATATTTACCACTACCTGGGGGAGCGTTTTTACCATAGTCACCCGTATTAGTACGATAATCAACTGGGCCATAAGGAAAAACATTGCTCCTTAGGCGATCATAGATATAGCGGCCTTCATTAGATACTGTTTTAGTTGCATCTGATCCTAATTTACCTAGTTGACCCAAAAGTTGACGCGCATCACCAGCTGATGCAGGTGCTCCAAGAATTGCAGGAAGAAGTGAAAAAGGTCCTCCAGTAACAGCCCTTGCTGCATTATAAGCTTGCCCTGCAGGAGTAGAAGGTCCTCCAAACTTATTAGCTTGCTTTGCTCCGGCGTAATTTGTTTCCGCCATTCCATAAATATTCCCTGGTCCACGCAATAGACCTGTGAATAAACCACCAATTTTTCCTACCGGATTAAAACCAGGCATAATAATACTCCTCAACGATGATTTAGATGTAACCAAATACGTGAACCCACTGCAGTATCAGCGGGACCAGGGAGTGCTTGAATAAATTCAGCACCTGAGCGCTCATATCGATAACGAGCTTGGAAGGGATCCTTGTAGTTTGGCACATAAAGAATCATGGCCAAACGATTGGTTTCGTATAAGTATACTTCGTCCCATACCTTGAGAGCTTCCTTGGCATTACTTGATCGAATCGTACGATCAACGTCACCAAGAATACTTTCAATTCTGGTAGAAGGTGATGATGCTACCTCAGTCTTCTTCTCAGCTGTATCACAGCGACCAATCTGAATTATAATCTTATCGTAAAAGAAAGAATCAGGAACAGTATTAAGTGACTCCTCCAAGCGGGCATAGTCACCTGCTGGAACAGAAACCGTAAAATACCCTAGATGATACCTTACTCTGCTTTTGTCAAAATCAGATAATTGCACTGACGATTACCACCGTTTCTTCATTATAGGCGCAACAAATTTATATCTAAACCCCATAGGAACTTGGTTGCATTATGTAGCTCATCAAAAAGTCACTTGCAGGATCTTGTTGCTGTTGTCTCAACGCATTACTAATCAAACTGCTATATAAACTTTGCGAGCTATCTTTACTTTCTTTTGCTTGGCCAAATAAACGACTCATCAAACCTAGTGCTGCCCCAGCGCCTGCTAATTGGTCTTGTTGACGCTGCTGAGCTGCAAGTATCGTAGGAGCTAAAGTACCTCCGCTAGGCAAAACTTTACCTGCTTTTCCTAACGCATCTAGATGTCCAAAACCCACTTCATATTTATTATCTGCAGTTTTAAACGTCATTAAGTTACCAAAGCCACCGGCATTGGCTACGGGTGTGGCGGTACCATACCCTTGCATATAAATAGGGGTACCTTTTGCACCAGCAAAGTCCAAGCCCTGGTGATCAGTACTAGCACCAGCCGTTGGTGCGTTCCTGCGTCCAAAGCCTGATGTAACGGTAAGACCGGTTGCTGGGTTCCAGCCTAACCCTCCACCTGGAAGTCGACTTACCAGTGGTACTCTTCCTTCGCCAATTTGCACACCAGTGAGTGCACTCTTGATTGTTTCAGGATTAATATATTGACCTGTTGCTAAGTCTTTTACGTATTGGTGAATATGTGGACCAGTGGCAGTACCAGTGGCGCCAATGTTACCTACAAAAAACCTACCGCCTGCGCCTGCCATATTAATATTTTATTACTATTCTAAAATAAAAAACCCTGCCAAAGCAGGGTTTATATCACACACGTACCAGATTGGCAGCAAAGACAGAATCCCAATCAACCCGGCGTACTTGCTTTAACTGTTCTAAGTTACTAAATCTTTCACCGGAAAGACTCATCTGTATATCCTTGATCTCTCGTGCAGTCTTAAGGCCAATTCCCTTAATATGATCAGCAATCATTTGTGGTGTTGCTGAATTTATATTAAGGCGAGTTTCGGGTGGAAAACTACGAGGTTCTTCAGCTGCTGCTTTATCTTTTACTTGTAGAGTCTTAACCGTTTTAGTGGCAGACTCATCGGGCTTGATCTCGTTTTTGTAAACGGTAAAAAGGCGACTGTCTTGATCTTCGACCAGGAACCAATCGCCGTTATCCCATTCACTAATAACCTTGACCCGAGCACCGGTTTTTGTGTGTTGGTAAAGCATAGACACCAGAAGTTCTGGTATTAGTTTAACCTAATCAGCTTACGGTGCGGTTGGGCAGGTAAGCTTCGATATCCGCGTAATCGGGAGCGTTATCGGGAACAATGTAGCAAGCTTCAACCAGGATATAACCGGTGAGGCCAGAAGCAACATCAGCATCAGAGATGTACACACCACCAGAAGCGGAAGTGCCATCAGAGGTACCCTTGGCATATACCTTGAAGGTAGTGCCAGTGGTAAGTTGCTTGTAAACAAGGCCGCTGTTTACCAGGCCAGAAGCAGCATTGATCTGTGCTAGGGCAGAGGTAAATACTGGGGTGGCACCGAAAGCTTGGCTGGCACCTGAGAAGAAGATCTTAGCGGATGCATCACCAGAAACCGTTGAGGTCAGGAAAGCAGCAGCAACAGGTTCGCCAGAAGCAGCAACGGGGCTACCAGAGTTGTCACGACCAAAGGCAATGACGTTACCAGTGGAAGCATACACACCAGAAGACACACGACCATCACCCCAACCGGAGGCAATAGAAATGGCAGTACGGTAGATGTACGCAGATTGGGTGGTGTCACCACTGATCACCATACCAGTGATGTCAGGACGGGTGTCGTCTTGACGGTAGGGTGAAGGAATGATCACGCTCATGGATTGACCATAGGTGGTGGCGCTGCCTGAGGCCCAGGTTACGGGCACATAACCACGTTGTTGGAAATAGCGCCAGCCGGGAATAGCAAGAACGGATGTGGGGCCATCCTTGGAAGCATTAACGGTGGTGCCGCCGGTGGTATCAATGTTTTTGTACCAGCCGTTGAGGGCTTCTACCCAGTTGCCGGGGTAGATCTTTTTAGTAGACAGGTAGGTCATTTATCTCTCCGTGTTGGTTTACTTATTAATATCAAAGAATGCCGTCATCGCTGACGAAGCTGTAGGCGTTGGTAACAAAGTCCTTGTTCAGGATTTCAAAACCAGCGTACAGTTGCCAGATCAAGATGATAAAGCGGCTGAAGTCATCATTGTTATTGATGAGCACTTGAGCGTTGGGACCACCAACACCCACGCCAATAGCTTGGGGACCAAAGAAGAAACCTTGGGCAACTTCTTGGCTGCTGTAGGAAGGGCTGTCAGTGAAGCTAGCGGAAACGTTCTTGGTGGGGAAGTTGGTTGATTCGTAGAACTTCACACCTTCAAACTGAACGCCAGTAGGCATTACAGGTTCGCCAGCGAGGAAGTAACCTTGACCAGCTTGAGGACCTTGGTAGAAGCTGGCGTTGTTAGGCATCATGGGGTTACCCATGTACATGCCTTGACCAGGGTTACCAGAGTAACGGGCGATCTCACGGAAGTCAGCATCACGACGCAGGTGCATCATGAAAGTAGGATCGCAAATGCAACGATACAAACCATCAGAGAAGGTAGGAACGTTACGCTTGCGCAGATCCTTAACAACGTTCAACAGATCAGTTGAAACGTGGAATTGCTGAACTTGTGCTGCATATTCAGCAGTGGTGTAAGCAACTTGACCAGAAGAATTTTTGTTCTTACCACCAGCGAAGTAGTAACCACCTTGGGTAGTAGAAGCTTCACCGTTGGCTTCTGCCTTGGCAAGTTCGTCAATGAACACACGGTCGCGCCACCGGCGATAGTCGTCCAAGAGGGTCAGTGAACCAATGGACTGGTGGAACATATTTAGATTACCTGTATCCAGAAGGAGACGTTGGGCGGTAATCAGGGTTTCCCGTGCAATCTTGAAGGTCGAAGGTTGGGTGGGATCAGACGGGTCAGCGGGACCAGTGTATTCCTTAAGCACCACAAGGACTTTTTCCTTGGTGATGTTACGGCTGTTGGCGGTACCGATGGTTTGATCGGAAATCCGTTCGCGGCTGTCCTTGGTACCAGGAGTACCCCAGAACTTGTAGCGATCTAGTTGAACGGTTTGGCCAGGTTGGCGGGTGAAGTCATGGACCACCACGGGCTCAACGGCCATTTCGCAAATGTATGCGGGGTGGGGCCGATACAGTTCGGCACCAAGAATCTTCGGAAAATCGTTATCAATAAACACTTGGTTTTATCCTCCGGTGTCGTAAGAAATTTTATCGGTGAAAGATTCAGACATGAACATGTCTTATCTTTATGAATTTTAGCAGGTATTAATTTAGCTGTTAGCTATACTACCTGGTGGGTGCTGCTGCTGTAGTCTGCTTGTTCCTAGGAAGTGACATTTGAGAATTACTTGAACCATAACCCTCAGGGTCAACATAGTTAGATTGCATGCCTGGAATACCAACCATGCCAGCGGCATTTGCAACACCGCCACCAACTAATCCACCAAGGCCACCAGCGCCTAAGGTCATTGCGCCAATGCCTAGTTCGGCACCTCTTCTAACTGCATTTGCTGCTCCTGGATCTAGTCTTAAGTAAGGTTTCGCAGTTTCGTCTGCTATAAACTGCGAAACCTTGGGTATCCGACGCCCAACGGCGCCACCTAATACTCCAGCACCTAAAGCTTCCAAGGCAACCCTGCCGGGTCCCTTGTCTTGTGCTTGTCCGGTGACAACATTACCAAGGGTAGATGCACCTGCAGTCAGGGCACCTACACCTAGCATTGCTCTCATTTCCGGGGAAAACTTACCGGCGAGATTCATGCTCTTACTCCATCACAAACAGTTTGTTTGCAACAGTGCCAGGTTGGGCTTGGTTCAGAATGCGCCAAGCATTTTGGGGATCACGTGCCATTGCTTCGTTGAAACCGCCCCAGAAGTTTTGAGGTTGTTGGGGAGCAGAAGCAGCGGGGGGAGCAGGGAAGTTCCCATAGCTGGGGTTCACTTGCTCAGTGCGATAACCGGGAGTTTCCAATTGGGACTCACTTTCATATACGGGATAAGGACCTTCTGGACCGAAGAACTTCAGGGTGTAGTCACTCAGTACATCAGGGTTGGTGAGGATTTCGTTATAAGCGAGATTCTCTTGGTGCTCGTTTACACCAAATTCAGCATAGCCTTGCAGAAGACCTTGGGCTTTTTGGCCCCAGGATACGGCGTTATCAAGCATCCCTTCAAGTTGAAGGGCGTAGTTATTTAGGACGGCTGGTGCCTCTACCCCGAACGCGTCGATCACCTGACGGCTTTCGTTGCTCAGGTTGAGGTAGTCCGCTACTTCCGCCAGTGAGGGACTGGAGGAGGTTTGGGAATAGTTGGCTGAGGATGCCTGGTTGGGATACGAGGTCTGCGTCTCCCAGCTGGGCGTAGGTTGGGCGCTGGG
>Ga0209500_10001837_pt1 | contig 15583 bp, 14 predicted proteins | sample S_140212_EF_Meta_FD_187323 | JGI IMG/M metagenome (GOLD analysis project Ga0209500, IMG submission 187323) | Freshwater microbial communities from Lake Simoncouche, Canada to study carbon cycling - S_140212_EF_MetaG (SPAdes) (version 2) | ecosystem: Environmental > Aquatic > Freshwater > Lake ... | reverse complement strand
TGATAAGATTTAACTTGATAAATAAAGGATAGAATACGTTTTGGTGCGGAAAATTGCCTTTAAATAAATTAGATAATTTCATTAAGAATACCGAAGGTCGTATTCTTTATGTTTCCCCAAGTGACCTTGATTCCACTGATAGCATTAGTAATCAAGGTAATTCACTTGCACAACCTTTTAAGACATTACAGAGAGCACTGTTAGAGGCAGCACGATTCTCATATCAGTTAGGAAATAGTAATGATATTGTAGAAAAAACTACAATTCTATTGATGCCTGGTGAACATGTTGTTGATAATAGACCAGGATTTGCAATTAAAGATGATAGTGGAGCAAAGGCAGTATCACCTAGTGGAACAATAACTCAAGCTTCAACTACACTTACACTCGATTTAAATTCTAACTTCGACTTAACACAAGAAAATAATATTCTCTATAAGTTCAATAGTGTTAATGGTGGTATTGTAGTACCTAGAGGAACATCAGTTGTTGGTCTTGACTTAAGAAAGACCAAGATTCGTCCTAAGTATGTTCCAAACCCAACTGACTCAAATGTTCCAAACTCAGCAATCTTCAGAATCACTGGTGCATGTTATTTCTGGCAGTTTTCCATCTTTGATGGTGATGAATCTGGACTAGTTTATACTGATCCACAAGATTATAGTATCAATAATCAATCAAAACCAACTTTTTCTCACCACAAACTAACAATATTTGAATATGCTGATGGTAAGAATAAAGTAGTTAAAAGAGGAACTGCATATGATCTTACAGATCTTGATATGTATTATAGTAAGTTATCAAATGCTTTTAATCAAGCGTCTGGTAGAAAAATTGAAGATGTAGATAAGTATCCCGCAAATCCTGATGGTTTTGGAAAGCGTCGTCCAGAATGGGAAATTGTAGGAGCATTTTCTTCAGATCCAATTGATATTCAAACCATTGAATCTGGTAGTGGTGGAACGGCAACTCCAGATATTACAGTCAAAACTACAATTCCTCATGGATTAAATGAAGGAACACCAATTAAAATTCGTGGTGTTGGAGTAAATGATTATAATGTTTCCACAAAAGTTTCATATGTCGATCCTACTGATCCTACAGTATTCAAGTATCTTCTTGCATCAGTAAGAAGAGATTTACCAACACCTCCAAGCGCATCTGGTGCAACAGTAACAGTAGAAACTGATACAGTATCTGGTGCTTCTCCATATATCTTTAACTGCTCAATGAGATCTGTTTGGGGTATGAATGGAATGCTTGCTGATGGTAGCAAGGCATCAGGTTTCCGTTCAATGGTTGTTGCACAATTCACTGGTGTATCTCTACAAAAAGATGACCGTGCATTTGTAAAATACAATCCAGTAAACAGAGATTATTCTGACACTATTGCTATCAGTAGAGTTGCTGGAGCAAGTTTAGCAAATGGCGCATCATCTACTGATACTAGTAAAGTGTATCATTTAGATTCTCAGGCGCTTTATAGAAATGGTTGGGAATCGAGTCACATTAAAGCAACTAATGATTCATTTATTCAAATTGTATCCGTGTTTGCGATTGGATATAATAAGCACTTTGATTCTCAAACTGGTGCAGACTTGAGTATTACGAACTCAAACTCAAACTTTGGACAAATTTCTTTAAGTGCATCTGGATTTAAAAAAGAAGCATTTGTAAAAGATAATAAGGCATTCATCACTTCAATTATAGCGCCAAGAGCGATTACTTCTACTGAAAATAATATTGATTGGATTCCATTGGATGTTGTCAAAACTAGATCGGGAACAATAAATCCAAATAAAAATCGTCTCTATCTTTATGGATTTACTACTAAAGATGATATTCCACCGATTCTAACTCAAGGATATCGTATTGGTGCGAGAGTAAGTGATAAAATCTATTTTACTGGAGATGGATTAGCAGAATATTCTGCAAATATTTTAATGTCAGATGGTGTTACAAGTAGTGTAAAGGAATATTCTAATATACCTGTACCAGATTCATCATTTAACTTTACAATTGGAGCACATACATTAAGTACTGGTGAAAAAGTTATCATCTTAAGTGATGATGGAGATCTACCAGAAAATATTATAGAAAATACCGTTTATTATGTAATTAACAATGGGAATAATAATACAATCAAATTAGCATCTTCCAAAACAAACGCAGATAATGGAACAGCAATTACAGTATATAAAGGAACTAGTCTCAGAATTTTAAGTAGAGTATCTGATAAAGTTGCTGGAGATATTGGACATCCAGTTCAATATGATGAAACAAATAGTAATTGGTACATTAATACACTCTTTACAGATACAACTAGTAATATTTGGAATGGTATCAATAGTAACCATGCTACTTTAGGTTCAAGAACAGAACCATCATATGTGAAGAGATATTCTGATTCTAGAAGTTTGGATGAAAAACTTTACAAGGTTAGAGTTGTTATTCCAAAAGAATATGATAACAGTAAAAAACCAGAAAATGGATTTGTACTTCAAGAATCTAGCACTACTGGAATTATTAATAAATCATCACTTGTTCGTGGTGATTATGATTATAATAAAAATCCAAGACTTATTGCAAAATGTACTTATAATGGATCATCAACCGTAACTGTTATCTCAGAACTTCCACATAATCTTCAAAATAATGATAGCGTAATTATTAAAAATGTAACCGATAGTACTTCTGGTTCTACCGGAATTGATGATCTTGGATACAACGGTACATATACCGTTACTGTTGTTGATGATATGACTTTTACATATGCAACAATAAAAACTCCAGGTACATTTACTAATAATACTAGTCTCAGAACAATAACATCACCTAGATTTGAAAGAAATGATTTACAATCTAATCTTTACATTTATAGAAATGAAGTTATTACCTCTTATATTGATGGAGTTCAAGATGGTGTCTATCATTTGTATATTTTAAACGCCAATAATGCAATTGATCAAGAATTTACAAATCTAAAATATAGTCAAAATATTGTTGACTTATATCCACAATTGGATAGAGACAATATTAATGATACTCCAAATTCGGCAAAATCATTTGCAACAAGATTTCCATTGGGCCAAGTTGTAACGAATGATCTGAAGAAAAGTATTACTAAGGAATCATTGGATTCATTACTTACATCTTTTGGTGTTGGACTTGATGTATCTTCTGTTCCTGCATCTCCTCAAGTAAATCCAACAATTACTTTTGCAAGAAATCATGGACTTGCCGGTATTGTAACATATAGTAATCTCATTAAAGGCACTGGTTATACTCCAACTTCTGGAATTACAACATATCATAATGTTAAACTGTTAAATGGGTCTCAATTGAGTGGATCATGGCGAGGTGCTACTGCAACCGTAATTGTCAATAGTGGTATTGTTACTTATGTAGATATTACTTCTTCCGGTTCTGGATATAGTGCTGGTAGTTTATTCTTTGATGCTTCTACAATTGGTAGTGGCAGTGGGGCATCTATTACGATTGCAACTTCTGGTATTTCAACATCAATTGGAAATGTTGTACAGTTTACTGGAGCAGGTATTACCACCGATAGTTACTACAGAATCACATCAGTTCCTTCAGCAACTACAATTTCGATTGCTAAGACTGCAGGAGACCCAATTATTACCGCATCTCAATATGCTTTTGTAGTTGGACCTTCGATTCAAGTTTCCTCATCACCTTATATTTCTGCAACTACTGGTATTACTTCATTTACTTGCTCTTCTCCTCATGGATTGGTTGCGGGAAATAGATTTAGAGTTATCGATTCAAGTAATAATAATCTCGGAGATTTCCTTGTAGATACAAAAAGTAGTTTAACTGTTTTTACAGCAATTACAAATAAAGTAATATCTGCAAATGGTGGTTATATTCTCAAGCATGGATTATCTGCAAATGATAAAACTTCTGACTCCACATTAGAGAATCTTGGAGCAAGATCAGTTTCCTTATACGATGATGAAGTTCTCACTGTGGTTCTGTTTTACACAGCAAATCAAATTAGAGTTAGTAGTCCAATTTCTGCATCTGGAATGGCAAAAAGATTCCCATTAGGAACTTACATTCAAATAGATGAAGAAATAATGAGAATCACCAGCAATTATAGTGTTGATGTTGGTTATGATGTAATTAATGTTGAACGCGGTATTTTTGGTACAATTGCAGAAACTCATGCTGTTGGATCATTAATTCAAAAAATCAAACCAATTGCTGTAGAATTCCGCAGACCAGCAATTCTTCGTGCATCTGGACATACATTTGAATACCTTGGTTATGGCCCAGGAAACTATTCGACAGGACTTCCTCAAGTACAAGTCAAGACTTTGACTGAAAGAGAAGACTTCCTTGTTCAATCACAGGAAAGATCTTGTGGTCTTTGTGTTTACACTGGAATGAACAATAATGGTGATGTATTTAACGGAAATACTAAAACAACTGCATCAAGTGGAGAAGTTGTTTCTTATGATATTCCAAAACCAACAGTAACTGGCGAAGATCCTTCAAGATTGAGTGTAGTTTATGATGAAGTTACAATTAAAGAAAGATTGGTTGTTGAGGGTGGCAACTCTCGCACAGTTCTTTCACAATTTGATGGACCCGTTTCTTTCAATAAAGAAGTTAAGATTAACGATCAAGTTACTTTAACAAAACCAACTGTTTCAAATGCATCATTTACATTAAAAATAAACGACACAGAAGATTCAACCAGTAAAACAACGGGAGCATTAATTGTAACGGGTGGCGTGGGAATTGGTCAGAGTTTAAATGTTGGTGGAAATCTTGGAGTTACTGGTATTATTAATGCTTCTACTCCCAATGATGGGACAACTGGTGGTGTGAGAATTGCTGCAAATTCTACAACTAATTATTCTTATTTACAATTTATCAGTAGCAATAAAAACACAGAATATGCACTAATTTCTGCAGGTATTTCATCATTAACATTAAGTAGTACTTCAGGAACCCTAATTAATTTAAATGATACTGTAGTGGTCCAAGATATTCTTAGACCTTCTACTGGAAGTGGCGATAAAGGTATTGTCTGGGCATCAGATCCTGGTGATGGTACTGGAGATACTGCATTTATTAAGTATTATGTCGAATCTGGAGAAAATACAAGATTGCATATTGGCATTAAAAATGATGCTGATGATGATCTTTATTTGGAAGCAACTCAAACCACAACATCTGGAGCATTAACTGTTACCACCACATTTAATGCAATTCAAGGTATCACTGGTGCTAGTTTAACTGCTCTTAATAGTGGAAGTATTAGTGGTGGTGCTATCACTGGTAGTAGTTTAAATGTTAGTACTGGAAATATTAGTGGTGGTGCTATCAGTGGTAGTAGTTTAAATGTTAGTACTGGAAATATTAGTGGTGGTGCTATCAGTGGTAGTAGTTTAAATGTTAGTACTGGAAATATTAGTGGTGGTGCTATCAGTGGTAGTAGTTTAAATGTTAGTACTGGAAATATTAGTGGTGGTGCTATCAGTGGTAGTAGTTTAAATGTTAGTACTGGAAATATTAGTGGTGGTGCTATCACTGGTAGTAGTTTAAGTGTAACTGGTGATGTCACCGCATTTTATAATGCATCTGATAGAAATTGGAAAGATAATATTGTTCCAATTTCAAATTCATTGAATAAGGTGCTGAAACTTAGTGGAAATACTTTTGATTGGAATGAAAAATCAACTCAATCTGGCAGAGATGTTGGCGTAATTGCACAAGAAGTTCAAGAAGTTCTTCCTGAGGCATCTATTGAAAGGGAAGATGGTCACATTTCAGTATCATATATTAAACTAGTTCCTCTTTTAATTGAAGCAATTAAGGAACTTAAAGAAGAAATCAACGAACTTAAAAGAAAATAATTTATGAAATTTGAATCTGTTAATATTTTCCCCACTACTCTTTATGTGGGGGAAATTGAAAATCATTCTGAATATAAAAAAATATTTTATGATAAAGTTTATCATAAATTTGAATACAAACAAATTAATCCAAAAACAAAGACGATTAATCCTGTAAGTGAAAATGTAGGAAATCCTCTGATTCATTTAGAAGAAGATTTAGATTCTCTTTTTGGTGAAGTATGCGGTCATATTAAAAATTATTTACAAAACGTATTAAATATTAAGGACATTTTCGATATTGCAATCACCAAAACTTGGTTATCTAGAGCGCAGGAGGTGGATCATGAAATACCTCCACATATTCACTCACCAAGTCATATTTCTTTTGTATATTATTTAAATGTTCCCGATTACTCCCATTCAATACAATTTTCAAATCAAAATTCTCCTAATAGTTTATTTCCTGGAATTTTTGCTGATGATATAGATGATGAAAAATTAAATATGGTAAAAGAATATAATGACTCAAATTCGGAAATTTTTTATATTCTACCCCAAGAAGGAACTATAATTTTATTTCCAAGTAAACTTCCTCACTATACAAAATCAATTTCTAATGAGTTTAAAGGAGAAAGATTGGGAATTTCTGGAGATGTTACTTTAATATTAAAAGAAGAGTATCTTTCATTTTCTCATGGTCATATTCATGAAAAATATTGGAAAAAATATAAATAACCATAAGTAAAAGAAAAAATATGCCCACTCCTGCAGGAACTATAAAATTTTCAGATATTACAAACGAATTTGGAACACCTCCAGGAAAAAATTTAGGTGCTTTTAGAGTGAGTACCAATGTGGGAACTTTATCAGACCTTCCGTTAGATGTTGATGTCCCCAAATCGGGATCAATTTCATTTGGAAATCTTAGAAACAAAAGACTTAATGTTGTCATAGACTATACAGGTCTACCAGATAATTCTACAAGATTGAATGCAAGATCTGATTATAATGCAAATAATAGAGTGGTAATAATTGGGGGGTTTAAATCTAGACCTTCATCTCCACAAAATATTAGAGTAATTATACATACAAATACAAGAATTGGTTCTGCACCGGGAAATCGACTTAATGTTGCCCTTAGAACTGGTAATTGGAGAGATTCTGCGAACAATGCATTAACGACAGTTATAATGGAATTGGGATCTGCATCTAAAATTTACGGTGCCGGTGGAAAGGGAGGAAATGCGAATGGAGGAAATGGTGAAAATGGAACAAGTGCTATAGGAATTGATTATCCAACTACCGTCAATAATCTAGGTCGTATCCAATGTGGTGGCGGTGGTGGCGGTGGTGGCGGATATAGGCAATATGCCGTTGCAACTGGAAAAAAAGGAAAAGGTAGCGTCTCATCTTACTCTACTGGCGGTGGGGGTGGAGCGGGAGCCGGACTACCGTTTGGTGCTGGTGGTGATGCATCCGTAGGAGCATATGGATTTGGATCGAATGGATCTGGGGGAGGGTCCGGAAATCATGAAAATGCAGGGGCCCCTGGCGCTGGAGGGGCAGAAGCAGGATCTGGTGGTAGTGGTGGTCAGTATGGAAATGGTGTTGCTGGTGGAGGAACCGACAATCAAAGTGGAGGTTCTCTTGGCAATGCAGGATTTGCTTTTGTAATATCTGCATCTGGATCTAAATCTGGTGGTGGAGGTACAATTATTGGTGATGATATATCTGGGGAACCAACATAAATAAAAAAAAAAGATTTGAAAAATGAATTTTATTTGTAAAATTGTAGAAGATAAACCAGAAGACAGACAAATTATTGTTAGATATTGCCGACAAAATTCACCAAAATCAATTGATGAATATAGAAAATATGCGGTTGATTATGATCTTTTAGATTTTAGTGATTATGAAAGTTTTGTTTATAGTATAATGAAATGTGGGCAAACACCAATTATCGATGCATTAGTGGAAGAAGAGTGTTTAGAGTGCAATCACAGCACAGAACCATCATACTCCACTATTATTTCTGATAATTTAAATAAAATTTTATCAATTGATTATAAGGAAATTATATATGGGACTGATACACTTTGTAAGATAGATTTATAATTATTATGAAGGATCCAAAATGTAGAAGATTTTATCGCGTATGTGGAGATTTTAGTCTATGTGTAAATATTGGCGATAAAGGATATGTTCTTGCCGAGCATCCAAATGAAAGATATACAACTTTTTACTATGGAATACGAGGTAGCGGTAAGTTTGCTAAATTATTTGAAGAAAAGTATTTGACCATTGAAGAAGGTAAATTATATGATGTTCAAGAATATGTAAATTCTAATGTAGTATTTCAGGCAGAAGAAGATTTTCATTTAATTGGATTTAATACTAATGATAAGAATATAAAATGGCAAGCACAAATTATTAATACGGAAATAAATAAATTTACTGCAGAATATACCAAATCATATCTAGTTTGTTTGGATGGGAAAATATTAATTAACGGTAAAAACTTTAAGAGATATGATTATACCCCCTTAACTGTAGGGAAAGAATATAATATCGAACAATCGGACAATTCTGTAATTATAATGATCAGAGAAATTTAATAATTATGATTAGTAAAAAAGATATAGATAACTTATATGTATGGGGAAAGCAAACAAAATTTTTAACTAAGGATGCTCCAACAGTAAGCGGATACACAAATAAAAAAATACATCACTACTGGTTAAAAAGCACTGCTAAAACAGTTTTAATTAGAAAAAAGTTAATGTCTGATAATATTTTTTCAATTCATCAAAATGAGGATATTTTATATTCTGGATATTCTGTTTTTGATTCTGGAACAGAACTAGGACCCCATAAAGACCCAAATATTTACCGAGAACCATATAAAAGAATACAAATACCATTGTACATACCAAACAAAGAAAAATGTTACATGGTATGGAATGGTAAAAAAGTTTTTTGGGAAGAAGGAATTCCTCAGTTATTTGAGGTTATGGATTATATTCATGAGGGGTACAATTTTTCTGATAGACCGATGGAGTTTCTATTTGTAGATGTGAAAAAAGAATCTCAGGTAGAAATTAAATAAATAACTAAAAAGTATCCACAAGATGGCAAATATCAATAAGTCATTTAATTTTAGAAATGGTGTTCAGGTTGATAATGATAATTTTATAGTAAATCCTAATGGCCTTGTTGGTATTGGAACATCTATACCAAGAGAATTTTTAGATGTTTATGGAACTGCAAAAATAACTGGACTAGTAACAACAACTAATTTAGCAGTATCTGGTGTTGCTACTTTTTATAGTGATTTAAAGGTTGGTTCAGGAATTACATTCAATTCTTCTACTGGTGCCGTAAGGGCAAAGACATTTTTTGGTGATGGATCAACTCTTAGTAATATAGTTGGATTTTCCACAAATGCTTGGATTCTAAATATTGCTCAAACTGGATTATCTACATCATTAAATATAGGTATTGGAACCCAAGTATTAGATGCTTATGATCTAGTAATTGGATCGGATCCATTAGTTTCTGAAGGAATTTCTTTTGATGGTTCTACTGGAAATATCTATTCAAGCGGAATAGTAACGGCATCTAGTTTTTCTGGAAACCTAACAGGAAATGTAACAGGAAATATAACAGGAAATATAAACTCTACTGGGATTTCTACTTTTTCCACACTTAAAGTAGGAACCGCTGTTATAATCAGTGGTGGTATCGTTACGGCAACCACCTTTGTTGGAGCACTTACTGGAACAGCAACATCAACAACCAATGTACCAAATCTAACTGGCGCAATTACATCCAATAATACAACAACATCATTAGGTTCTTTTACATCAGCACAATTAGCAACGGCACTATCTGATGAAACTGGTAGTGGTGCGAATGTATTTGCCACTTCACCAACTCTTGTAACCCCCACACTAGGAAGTGCAACCGCAACAAGTATTGTCGTTGGTAGTGGAGTTACGATTAATTCTGAAGGTATTGTTGCCTCTGCTGGCATTGTAACAGCATCTAGATTTGTTGGGAATCTTACTGGTAATGTGGTTGGTATTGCTACTACGGCAAGAGATTTAACCTCCGATGCAAGAGTAAGTATTACACATATTGGATCGCAAACTTCTTCGATTGGAATCTCGACAGTATCTACAAGACTTTATGCAGAATCAATTGGAGTGGGTACAAACTCCCCTTCAAGTGATATTCATATCAGAAGAAGTTCCACATCTAAATTACAAGTTACGAGTGATACTGCAGAGGCAATTGTTGCAGTAGGTAGAAGCACAACCCTTACTGGAAGTAATGGTGCTCTGATATTTGGAAATACAGAATATCTTTATAGTACCGTAAAATCATTAGATATTATTAATTATGATACTGGAAATATAAATCAATATCTACATTATGGGTCTGCTGGAGTGGGAACTGGAAACTTTAACTGGATTTATGCTAAAGATTCTACAAATCCCTTAATGACTCTAACTTATGAAGGTAATCTTGGGATTGGAATCACAAATCCCACGAAAACATTTGAAGTTTTTGGAACCTCTTCTTTCGTTGGTATTACTTCTTTTAGTGATAATGTAAATATTTCCACTAATCTAACAGTAGATGGAGACTTGACTATTAATGGTTCTTTTAGTGTAAATTCTATTACCGCAAAACTATTAGGAAATGTTTATTCTAGTAGTGGAATATCTACTTTTAATAATGTTAATGTTGTTGGAGATTCATCTTCCTTTAGATCTTTTATTGGAATTGGAACTGGACCCAGCAATCCAGCATATTCATTTGAAGTCTTAAAGACATTTGCAGTAAGTTCTGCAGGAGTTGGAATTGGAACCAATCTTATCATACCGGGATTTGATGTTACCTGCACAGGACCTGCAGTATTTGGAACTATTGGTATTGGAACAGATAAAAACACAGGAACTCCATCACAATCACTTCAAGTCGGTGGTTCTTCAGTTGTTCGTGGTGCTTATGTTTCTGGTTCTGTTGGTATTGGAACCACAAATCCAACATATAAATTAGATGTTGTTGGTAATGGTAGATTTACTTCTGATATTTCTGTTGGAACAAATAATTCTAATGGTGTTATTCTTACCTCACCAGATGGAACAAAATACAGATTAGTTGTAAATAATGCCGGAGTTCTTAGTACAGTCGTAGTTCCATAAGTAATCGATAACTACAACTAATTGAATAATAAGACAATGGAAAATACATTTCATAGATATTTAAATTTACCCTTTACAATCGAACCTCCTGAGATATTCAAAAAAGAGGAAAAAACCGTCAAACATTATATTTTAAATGAACTCGAATATCCTGATATCAATTCCTTTTTTAGTAAATTGGGATTGAGATGTTTCCGTAAAGAATGTTTTTATACACCTCCATACGGAAAAGTTCCAATTCACACCGATCATGGGTCATATACAAATCATCTCAAACTTAATGTCAGCTGGGGACCAGAGGAAGGTGTAATTCAATGGTGGAAGTCTGATATTGTAGAAGAAAGAATTATAGACGGTGGTGTAGTAGAGACTAATGCCCGCCATCACAATCTATGGGCAGAGGAAAAAGATTGTGAGTTTTTATATGAGGCAAACACAAATATTCCAAGTTTGGTGAATGTTGGAGTTCTACATGGAACTAACAATCCAACACCGTATCCTAGATGGACATTATGTTTTGTTCCGGTGAAACTAAAATCCCCTGATTTTATTCATTGGAACGAGGGAATGGAAATTTTTAAAAATTATATTGGTTAAAATTAAATGTTTATTGATCCTCAGTTAAGTAGAATTAATACAAAAATATTTACTGATAATTATAATAAAATAAGAGAAGATTATATTAAACTTAGAGATGGTAATTTTTTTATTGATTATTCTCATGAATATGACTTAACTTCTGCTAATGGAGAATTTCCTACTGGATTTTCTCCAACTCTTACTCCAGAATTTCATTGGAAAGTTTGTCCTTTAATTTTCAATAGAAAAATTTTTAAATTGTCTTCAAAGTATTGCCAAGAGTGCTTTACAACAGAACTCTTGATGAATCAACCAATTAAACCAGTTCTTGCAGTGTTTTCTATCCTTGAACCAGGCGCAGAACTTGAACCGCATTCTGATGGGGATGAGAGAATTGATCCTAGATATTGGAGATCAAGTGTAATTAAGTTTCATTTTTCTTTAGATATCCCCTTAGGTGATAATTGTGCATTAGTAGTAAATAATGAACATAGAATTTTAAATAATAAAGATCTCAACTTGTTTGATGAGAAGTTATCTTTACATTATGCATATAATCATTCAGAAACTCGTAGGGGCGTTTTAATCACTTCTTATATTAGGGATGAAGTTTTAATGTATGGGGATAATCTTTGAACCGCATCATCAAACAAAATTCGATTTCCATTTAAATCAAAAAGAGCAACAGTTATAACAAATCTTTTTTCATTTGTTGGATTATGTGAACTATGTAATACTCCCACATTTGCTAGACTTGCACTTCCTATTTCTGCTTCATGCAATAAAGTAGAATCTTTTTCGTGAGAATAAAAAATCCTACCATGATAATGGTCTGCAGTTCTATCATATTTTCTGTTTTTATATTCTGATATTTCCGTAACTGTTTTCTCGGATATTTGTTCTATACTTGTACTCAAATTAAGAACATTTGTGGAATCCCACCATCTCATCGTACTTCCTTTTGCTCCATACTGAAATATTATTTTTGCCCAATCTTCCCATTCAGTATTATCGGAATGAATAATTCCATCTTCTCCCGGTGGGGTATAAAAAACTTCAATCCAAAAACTTGTCATTCCCAAAGATTGTAAAAAATCTACAAATTGTTGGTTATTAAGTTGATGCAATTTTAATGTCTTATGAAACTCTAACCATTTATAACCATCACTTTCCCATTGGGAAAAATCAACATTTGGAACATAATTTGGAAGATCTAAGTTTCTATGATATTTGTTTTCCATAACAATATTTTTATATTTTTAGATATTTAGAACAAAAGTTAAATTATTAAAGCTTGACATAATCCTCTAATACTGCTAGAGTACCTTTGTCTGGTTTGAAGATGAGGCTTTAAGACACTTTAAGAACTGTCCACCACACCCCCTTCACAGGGGGTTTTTTGATGCTATAATGATTCGGTACACAACGAAACCCATGATTCTTCGTTCCCATCAACTCCGTGCTTCCAATGCTATGGAGACCCATGATAAAGGTCAGGTGGTCATGACCACTGGAGGTGGTAAGACTCTGACCATGATCGCTGATGCAATCAAAAAGTTTACCGATAGTGCTCCTCAGACGATTGTGGTAGTTGCACCAAGAATCATGCTTGCGGAGCAATTGTCTGCTGAGTTCTTGGAGCATATTACCAATGCTTCTGTGATGCATGTACACTCTGGTGAAACACATCACTTTAGCACGACTAATCCTAGCAAGATCTTTGCTTGGAATTATCATATCAATGGTCATAAACTGATTTTTACCACTTATCATTCATTGATTCAGATTCAACGATCTGGCATTGATGTGCATACCATCTATTTTGATGAGGCACACAATTCAGTTCAACGACACTTCTTTGAACCTACCAAGTATTTCAGTGATCATGCAAAGCGTTGCTACTTCTTTACTGCAACTCCTAAGCATTCATCGGTAACATCCAAACCAGGAATGAATGATGGATCAGTTTATGGTCAAGTGATCTGTCAGGTTTCTGCACCTGAACTGGTTGAAGGTGGATATATTCTTCCTCCTCAAGTTCAAGTGCATTCTATGAATGTTCACCGTGACAAAGAATTCGCTGCAGAGCGTGATTGCATGACTCTTCTTGATACGATTCTCAACGAAGATAACATGGAGAAAGTGTTGGTGGCCGCACCAAACACTAAGGTTCTCATGCGAATGCTTGCGGAGACTGAATTCATGACAGAAGTGCAGTCTCATGGTTATGATGTGATGTGGATTACTGCAAAGTATGGTGCATTCATCAACAATCGGAAGGTTGGTCGTGAGGTTTTCTTTGATACACTGACTGAATGGGGTAAGGATTCTGAGAAGAAATTCATTATTCTTCACTACTCCATTCTCAGTGAAGGTATCAACTGTCCTGGATTGACCTCCTGTGTGCTCATGAGGAACATGGACTACATTGCGATGGCACAGACTATTGGTCGTGTGATCCGACTCCATACAGACGATGCTAGGCGCCTCTCAGAAGGGACTCTGGTTCCTGGACAGTTGGAGAACTATCACAAGGCATATGGATTCGTCCATGTTCCCGTGTATAATAACACTGGCATTGCAACCGCCAAGAAAATGCAGGCAGTCGTGGACACCATCTTTGTTCAAGGCGAACCTGCCATCTCCACCATCAAGAGGTAAATTATGAAGCACCGTGTTCAATGCTACGTTCAAGGCAATGTGTTCTATGTGGAATGCTATGCTCGTGATTATCAGGATGCAAAACGAGTCGCAAAGGCTCAGTATCCAAACGCACAAATTCTGAATGTAAATGTTGTATTCTGATGAACACTCCAAATTATGGATTGCTGAATCCCAAACCATCAGAACCAGCAGGTTATGTCACTAAAGATGAGATGTGGGCTGCGGTTCCTTTTGGTAAAAAGTTTATGATCATTCACAACGGAGAACAGATTCATGTAACAGGAACTCTTGCAACTGCTAAGTCTTACATCAACAAACAACTCAAAGTATCTAACATTAAACCAGGTACATCATCACTGGAGGCATTCCTGTAAACTTGATTAAATAGTGCAATACGAGTTTGGTAAATGACTGCCTATTACTTTTGGTTTGGAATCTTTATCTTCGTCTTCTACCTTGTAGCAACGGACGATAGTGTGGCATATGCCGTCACCTTAGTCTCTAAGATTGTAAGGTTCCAATACGAAAAACAAAAGTGGTGGTTACTTCATAATCCAAGAAATCCGATTGTGAAGTATCTCATCTATAGGAACTCTGTGAGAATGGCAAAAGAACTTATGAAAGAGTTTGCAAAAAAAGAAAATAAGTGATATAATTAGTACTGTGTTTATTTGCACACATCATGTCTAGAACTCATAGGAATATCGAATGGATGCACAGTGGAGCACTCAGATTCCCACACACATTCAATGAAATCCGTCAATTGGATGGAATTTTACATGAAGAAGACTTGGAGGGTCTTCCAGTTTCTAAGGTAAATCATATGAAAGCACGAGAGCATAATTTGCCGACTGCTTGGGATGATAATGTTGTAAGTGGGTATTATCAGGAAGATTACGAAGTCTAAACAGACACTTTAAAAATCGTCCACCGACCCTTGACTTTTCCAGTCAGGGGTCTTATAGTATGAAGGTAATCAAACGAAATCATGACTTACGAAGCAAAAGTTACATTGAAGTATGATTCCGTTTGGGATCATAAGGGTGGCATCTATGATGATGAGATCCTACCTGAGGAGCACTTTACTTTTGAAGTTCCTGCCGGAGATCTTAATGCTATTCAACTCTTCCAACTCTTTGAGAAGTTTTGTTTTGCAATGGGGCACAATCAAGCAGGTATTGCCAAAGGTGCTGCCTATGTCGCATTCAATGATATGCGAACCACCGAAGAAATGCGTAAGACTGCAGAAGAATATGA
>Ga0209500_10001835_pt1 | contig 15585 bp, 18 predicted proteins | sample S_140212_EF_Meta_FD_187323 | JGI IMG/M metagenome (GOLD analysis project Ga0209500, IMG submission 187323) | Freshwater microbial communities from Lake Simoncouche, Canada to study carbon cycling - S_140212_EF_MetaG (SPAdes) (version 2) | ecosystem: Environmental > Aquatic > Freshwater > Lake ... | reverse complement strand
GTGTCATAGTCGCGGAAGACACGGCAAGCCAAACAACACACGGGCTACGCGCCACAGTCTTACCGACTCAACTATCAGACCCGCTAGATGCTTACAACAGAGCCGGCGCAATCATTACGGCACAATCAGAGCCACGCTACGACCTACAACAGATACAGATATTCGTAGACTTATTAAGTGCGCCTCAACGCACCGCGATACTTGCCCTCATTTCGGGCGACCGGGTGCAAGTAAACGGGCTTCCCTCACCGGCTCCGCTTACGCAATTCTTGGGCATTGTCGAGGGATGGTCAGAGCAATACACGGAGCAAGGCCACGTTCTAACTCTCAGCCTTTCGGACCCTCGATACTCGTACGCAATGGCTCAATGGATTTCAGTAAGCCCAACACTTATATGGGGTAACGTAAATGCAAGCATTCAATGGTATAACGTCGTCTTACCTGACGATCTACTAGCGGCATAAGGAGAAAAGAATGGCAACCAGCACGGGCGGCACTCCCTATGTGCAGAGTAGTGATCTAGTTTCCGGATGGCCTACGTCATCCCTTGCAGTCGCTAACCATGTGGACGTTATCGCGGGCGGTGACGTTGCCTACTCGACAGCATCACAGACCGCTACAGTGGCTCAAATTTTGGGAAATAAAGTTATTGTACAAAACTCGGCAAGCGCGACTGTAGTTACTTTGCCAAGCAGTGGCCTAGTCAATGGTATGCAGTTAAAAGTTGTAAGCATTGGTACGGGAACGGTTACATTCACAGGTGGCACGGTCACCGGGTCTGTAGTTTCTATCGCTACTCAATACACGGGCCTTACTTTGCTTTACTATTCCGCAGTATGGTACGCGGTCCCTTTTTCCTCAGGTAGCGCCAAGGCCACAGTTAGCGCGACTACCGGCAGTCCAACAATTACTACTGTGGGATCAACAACTTGCTATAAGTTCACGGGGTCAGGCTCGATTACGACAACGGCGGGCACTTGCTACGCACTAGTGGTAGGCGGCGGCGGCGGCGGCACTGCTGGCGGCGGTAACGGCGGAGGCGGTGGCGGCGGTGGAGTTAATTCGACCGTATCTTCAACCCTCGCGCTCAATCTTCCAGCGGCCACAAACACGGTTACAGTCGGAGCGGGGGGTGCGGGAACCGCAAATCAAACTGCAATACCCGGATATGCAAGCCAAATAGCAGCAGCAGTCGCTCTCGGCGGTGGAGCAGGCCAAGGACCAGACGCAGACCTCATAGGAAAAAATGGGGCCAGCGGCGGCGGCGGAAAAGGCTCAACCAACGGAACAGGCGGCCTAACTTTATTAGCGTCTCAAGGATTCAACGGTGGCGCAGGAGTGTCACCAAATGGCGGCGGCGGCGGCGGCGCAAGCGCAGTCGGAGCAGTCGGCGCAGGCACAACAGGTGGCGCAGGAGGCGCAGGAGTGGCTAATTCCATTACCGGCAGCAGCGTGACGTATGGCGGTGGCGGTGGCGGCGCCTCTAGTACTTATGGAGCGGGTGGCGCAGGTGGCGGAGGCTCAAATAGCGCAGGCGGCGCGAACACTGGTGGTGGCGGGTCAGGTAATAATGCCGGAGGGTCCGGCGTCGTAATTATTATTATTGGATGAAGACATGGCACACTTTGCATATGTAAAAGACGGAATTGTCCAACGGGTAGAACCCATAGTTAACGAAGTCATCGCCACAGATAAAGGCAACGACTCCGAGCTAAAAGGTAAGCGCTTTATGGTGAGCCTTTATCCTGACACGCTGGAAACAGAATGGGTCCAATGCTCGTACAACGCTTCCATGCGAGGCGTCTATCCCGGCATCGGCTACACGTGGGACGGCACGAACTTTGCAGCACCAGTACAACCAGTCGAGGCAATACCGAAAATAGAAAAGGATGCAACCGTCTGACTGGGTAACACTCATCGGGGGGGTGTTATCCATTGTGACAGTTTTGGTGGTCGCTAACGTGTGGCTCATTAAAAGCGTAGTACGTCAAGAACTTCGAGGTTTAGAGGAAAGGCTACGTCATGACAGGTAGATGGCTGGCAACAGCCTGGGAAGCAAGCCTTACCAAAAGCTTAGCGGGCGCGGCACTTGGCGCGGTCCTGTCATGGCTTACGACGGCTAACATTAACCCCCTCATAGTGGGCATAGGCGCGGCAGTTATTCCACTACTCGTCAATGCTCTCAACAAATATGACCCGCGTTATGGGCGAGGCAAGCAGACGCCACTATCTGACCTTGCCACTTCCCACGAATTCCCAATAGAGGGCGAGCAATGACCGCGTGGAGGCCTTGCGCTGCGATAGTGACATTACGCGCACAAGTAGATAAGCGATGGCCTAAACGGGACAGGGGAGCCGATGGCATTATTGGAGACGCCGCACACAGAGCCAGACCCAGCGACCACAACCCAACAAAAAACGGTTACGTTCATGCACTCGATATTGACGCTGATCTCTTAGGGTCAGGACGGGGCCGAGGAATGGCGCAAACACTTGCTAACCAAATAGTCGACTACGCGGCTAGTGGGTTACCTGGCTCTCAACGCATCAAATACGTAGTGTTTAACGATCAGATCGCGAGCGGCACATACTCGGCGTCTAAATGGAAATGGCGCGGAAGCGGATACAAACACTTTGACCATATCCACGTGTCTTTCACCGAGTACGCCGAGGCTCACGGCGGGTCTTTCCCGTTGCCTATTTTCAACACGCCCAAGAAATAACCCGCGAAACCCGTACCATACGTGTATGTTCATCCTTGAAAGGGGAAAACATGACCACATATATTCGCCCAGGTAAAGCGGCAGACATGCTCGGCGTCTCCGTTGACTCGATCTCGCGTTACTTTGATCAAGGCTCACTCGCTGGAATACGTACACCCGGTGGGCAACGTCGCATCGACCGCGAAAGCGTCGAAGCATTTAAGGGGATGACAACCCGCCCGGCTAACTCTGAGGGCAAGTAATTGTCTCGGCGTTGGCGGCTCTCATTATTGCCGTCGCGCCGCCTCTCACAACGCAAGCACACCAAACCGGTTATCAGCCTAGCGCCTACGTCGGACATTATTACGACCACCGTTACGAGGGGCTCAGGAAGTGCATCGGTCAGCGTGAGGGACGCTGGAACTATTCGGGCACTGGGGATAATGGCCGCTATGTCGGCACTTACCAATTCACACGACCACTAGCACAGGGAGCGACATGGATGATGGAAAAAGAATGGCGCAAGTTGTTTGGTTCCAAACAGGCGAGAACTATGCGGATCACATTGCAACACACGGACCCCACGAAATGGAGCCGGGCCATTTGGGATCAAGCGTTTTGGACAGTCCTTTCCTGGAATGGGTCATTAAGCGGCCTGAAACATTGGAACGGCGGGCGCTCCCACTGTCTCAACGGATCGCAAGACAAGCCGCACTACTAGCAATAACTCTAAGTTTCATCGGCGTGGTTGCATACGCTGGCTACATTGAGGGTCTATAAATAACACGTCCGGCGATACCAGACGCAGGCAGCGCATTACCGCCCGGTTAGGAGGAAAAGCCTCCCGAGCGGATCGCCGGATTCCATCGAAGGGGAAACGATGAAAGAACATCACGTTACTTGCTATTGGTCAGACCCAAGAACGGACAAGCCACGCGATACTTGCACGCTATGTCAGGGGATAGATGTAGAACTAGACAGAGAGCGCCGCAGGATCGCAGACGCGCTTTACACAGTTATCAGCAACCCAGCAGACGTAAGCTCACTAGCTGCATGGATCAGAATGGGGGCCACTAATGGAGTCACTTTTTGACCTCGAAGAACCGCGCAAGAATGTTCACTCATGCACTGGCATAGGTTGCTCATTTTGCGAATACGTCAATGGCACACAAGCCAAAGACCGAGCCACAAGGGAAGTAGTAAAAGACCCAGAGTGGACGCTTCGCGCTACGGAATGGCGCAGAAGCCTGCACTATGGGCAGATCATTACCGCGGACGATCTTGTAGAGGCACACGGCTTACCGATGGGGTCATCTAATCAAGTAGGAGCACTGTTCAACACGTGGGCAAGACTAGGCGCGATACGCCTAGCCGGGGTCACGCAATCACGGCGGGACTCAAACCATGCCCGCAAGGTCACAAGATGGGAAGTGGCATGATGGCGGATTATGACGATCGCCTAGGCAATTATGTAGACGTACCCGAACGCCTCAAAAGATTCTACGACACCTATCCGACAGGCTCTATCCAACTCAGTGCCCCTACGTTTGTGGAAGCAGACGGCAAGCAATGGGTATGGGCACAAGCCTACGCATATCGAACACCTGACGATCTTAGGCCAGGAGTAGGCACGGCGTGGGAACTTATTCCGGGCCGCACTCCTTACACACGCGGCTCAGAGCTCATGAACCTAGAGACGTCATGCTGGGGCCGGGCGGTCGCGGCAGTAATGCCCGTCGAGAAGATAGCGACAAGCCATGAAATCAGGATGGCGGAAGACCGGCGCTTTACACGTACTAAGGGCGAACAGCCGGAAGACATTTATCAAACGCCTGCCCCTAACCCGTACAAGACCGGTGAAGCCAAAAGACTGGACACGCTCAACCTTGCCAGCGGGCCGCAACTGGGAAAGATACGCGGCACAATTAAAGACATGGGCATAACGGATACGAGCGAAGCCCGTGACCTAGTAAACGCATGTCTCGCAGCTAAGAGCCACACGAAGCAAGTGCAACTCTTAACCGAGTTAAGTAAGCGCGAAGCTTCCGACGTGATCGAGGCACTACTTGAATCGGTAGACGTTAAAACTTACATCGCAGAACAGACTCCACCATAAGCAGCAAGTGCCGAGTGATCCCATGACCGGCGTCGTATGCACATGGGGGACGTTTGACCGGAATGACGGAGGAAACAGCACCGGCCACGCCTAGCACTAACCCCACCTAGGTAGGGTGAATAATGTACTAAACCCGCACCATCACGGCGGACCGGCTTGACTCCGACAGGAGTAAAGTCGAGACGGGACGCTCACACGATAGGGGAAACGAAATGAAATACGACAACCATTGCAAGCAAGCCGCATGCCCATGCGACCACACAGTTTGCTATATGGGCTGGGCAAACGACCAGACCTACAGCACTACACCATGCCACTATTGTCGCCCCAGCACTTACGAGCGTTGGTTCCAACGCGAACAGGCAAGATTAAAGGATTACCCAATGGAATCCCTCAACCGCATCATGCAAGGCCCAAGGCGCACAGCATGACCAACGTCGGACGCAACAGCGCCGGATATAAACAATGGGTAACAATGTGCCTAACCCAATGCGAGCCCGTGTGCTTTCGATGTGGACAAGAGATAGACATGACACTCCCACGCAATAGCGCAATGGGCGCAAGTGCAGAACACAAATACCCACTCGCAGACGGAGGCGACCTACTTCCGAGCTTAGAAGACTCCGCACTATCTCATCTCAAATGCAACCGAGAACACGGAGGCAGAATCGGCGCAAGAAAATCAAGCGCAAGTCAACCCGGAACTAAAACAAATCAACGCAAACAGTTTTTAAGAGAGGCACAACTCACTCCCGCCGCCCCTAACTTAAATCCCCCCAAGGCTCCAAGAATGGGCGGGAATGGCCCTACGGGGCCGGAATACCACCAAAACGGTTTCGCTTTACCCAGACTTGAAACGGCGCGTCCTAGCCGCGTATTGGGGTCCTACGGGGAAGAAGCCGCGGACTGGTGCAAGGAGTATATGGGGCTAGATTTATATGGTTGGCAACGTTACGCGCTTGATCGAGCGCTCGAATATGGGGAAGATGGCTTACTTGTGTGGCCATTAGTGATTGTGACGGTAGGGAGACAGTCAGGAAAGTCGGTACTATCCCGGGCCGTGTGTATGTGGCGGCTTCACCACGCGCAACATTTCGGAGAACCCCAAACAATCTTGCACGTAGCGAATAAGCGCAATACCGCTATGGAAGTCATGAGACCTGCTGGGCTTTGGGCCGTAAATCAGTACGGCAAGAAAGCCGTCAAGTGGGGCAATACGGAAGCCGGCATAGAAACCCCGGAAGGAAACCGGTGGTTGATTCACGCCGCGAACGATAACGCGGGCGTAGGCTACTCGGTTTCCATGGCATTCTTGGACGAGTCTTGGCGCATTTCCAAAAGTACCTACATGGACGCGATCGCTCCCACAATGGCGGCAAAGACTAGTCCGCAAGCGTGGCTCGTTTCAACAGCGGGCGACTCAGCTAGTGACCTCATGCAAACCTACCGGCAGGCAGCGATAGACGCCATGGGGTCCGATGACCCGGCCGCGTCAGAGATTCTCATTCTGGAGTGGTCTGCACCGATGGACGCAGACCCGGAAGACCCGACGACTTGGAAATGGGGTAGCCCGGAATGGTCCGACAAGCGTGAAAACTTCCTACGGCAACAATGGGCGAACGTAGAAATCTCGGCGTTTAAGCGGCAGTATCTCAATATGTGGGTCGCCCACGCAGATCACTGGCTTAAAGATTCATGGTGGGCAGACACGACAAGCAGCGACCCGCTACCGACCGGCGGTATTTGGAATATAGCCGTGGAATCTGATTTCGACGGCATGGGCCACGCGGTAGCCATCGCAGCTAGTGACGATCTAGGTAACATTGTGGTCCGGGTCACGACACATAGGACTATGCGGGAAGTAGATAGTCAGATCGCCAAAATTAGGCGCGAACATCCCAGCCTATACATACTTGTCACCCCGGGCTACGTCGACAGGCTAAAAGAACGATTCGATGGACTTGTCGGACAGCGCGAGGCAGCAGCGGGCACACAAAACCTCCTAGACCTATTTGACCGTAAAGCTATAAAACACGACGGCAGCCAAACACTCCTCGAGCATTTCGGGTCATCCACTATAAGCAGACGGCAACAAGGCTGGGTGTTATCCGCACCAATGGGCCGAAATGGTGTATACGCGGCTAGGGCCGTCATGTTTGCCGCCGCTCAAGCCTCAAAAACACCTAGACCTATGGCAATGGTGCGAAGCCGTAGACGCGCATAAAACCCGCATACCACACATTGGCAAGGCTGGCAGTATTTACGCGATATTCTTACCGCGTGGCGTTTCCCCGTTTCACTAGCGTCCTGAGGGATCAGCGCGTTATCGCTGACTCCCTGACTCAGCCATCCCTAGAGCCGGTCCCTCAGGTACGCGAAGCATACGCAAACGCATCACTCTTGACTATGCTCGCGCAATCCAAAGGCGCCGGAGTATCAAAAGCCGTAGCCCTACAGGTCCCGTCATTTGCTCGAGCATTGCAGGTGTACACGCACACAATAGCCGCGTTTGAACTCAAGGAATACATGGGCCGGGATCAAGTCGTGGCTCGCGCTTTCCTTGTGCAACCGTCAAAAGTCACGACCTACACGGCAATCATGTCCCGCACCGTATCCGATTTACTTCTCTACGATGTCGCTTACTGGTATATCTCCGCTCGATCGTGGGATGGGTTCCCTAGCGAAATTACGTATATGCCATACGATCAAATAAGTTTCATACCATTCTCACCCTACGCGGAGCCCGTACCTTCCGACGGTGAAGTGTTGTGGAATGGGCAACCCGTAGCCTCCCGAAACATTATTCGATTCGACGGTGACGGTAACGGCGGCTGGCTCACGTACGGCTCGTCCGCAATTAGTACCGCGGCAGCACTTGAAGCGGCTTCGTTTCAATACGCGGTAAGTCCATTGCCACAGATTGCGCTAAAAAACAGTGGCGCGGATTTACCCGAGTCTGTAGTGGACGATCTTCTTGATGCTTGGGAAGAAGCTAGACAAAACCGTTCAACGGCTTACCTCAACTCTACAATCTCCGCCGACACTTTCGGCTGGAACGCAAGAGACTTACAACTTGTAGAGGGCCGCAACGCTTCCGCCACCATGATCGCTCGCCTTGCAAACCTTGACCCTGTTTGGGTAGGAGCAGGAGTTAGCGGATCAAGTCTTACATATTCCAATAGGACCGACCTCTACAGGCAACTATTAGACCTGTCTCTCACTCCAATTATGAAAATGATTAGCGAGCGTCTATCCATGAATGACGTAACCCCACGCGGTCGCGAAGTTGAGTTCGATACAGCATCATTCCTTAAATCTAACCCGCTCGAAATGGCGCAAATAGTAAACACACTTCTACCACTTGGTGTTATTGACGTACCGGAAGCCCGCAACATGATTGACTTACCCGACATTATGAACCTAGAAAACTTGGGGCCAGCATGAAAACAACTCAGCACGACACCGACCTAGTCGTTGAACTACGCGAAGATCAAACCGGCGATATTGTGGCAACGGGCTATGGTCGCGCAGTGCCCTACGACCAGACCACACAAATCGGGGCCATGTCGGAGTCATTTGCTCGGGATGCTTTCAACCCGTCTGACGTCATCGGCAAACCGTTTGCCTACCGTCATGGCGAACCGATCGGCGTTATTACCGGCGCGGAAAACAAAACCGACGGGCTTTACATAGATTTCAATATCGTGAACACGGCGCAAGGACGCGACGCAGCTACGCTCATGCGAACCGGCGCAAGCAAAGGCTTAAGCGTCGGATTCAAACCCATCAAGTCGGTAATGAATCGAGCCGGTGACGCTATCCAACACATGGCCGCATCCCTACTGGAAGTAAGCCAAACCCACATGCCCGCCTACGCGACCGGCGTAAGCGAGATCAGAGAAGACGAAGAAAAGGAAGAAACTATGTCAGAGCAGACCACTGACGAGGCCGTAGTGGTCTCGGAAGACATTGAAGCCCGCGAAGCAATTGGGGCCGTACGTCAAGAACTTGCCGCACTAGCCGCAAGCGTTCACGTCGCCTCTCCCGCAGTACACGATTTAGCACAGTACCGCACGTTAGGCGATTACCGTCTAGCCGTCCTTAACGGTGAAATTGAGTCCCGCGCATTGTTTGATCAGGTGACAGCAAATAACCCAGGAGTCCTTCCGCCTAACTGGTCCCTCATTGTTCGCGGAATTTTTGACCTCGGCGCACCTACCATTAACGCATTCGGTCGCGAGTCAGCCGGAACAACCGGAATGACTTTTAACTGGCCTTACTGGTCAGGTGACCTTACCGAAATTGTTGCCGAGCAGGTAGACGAAAAAGACGAAGTTAACTCAGTAGCAATTAACATTCTTAAGGGAACCGCAAACCTTAAAACCTATGCAGCAGGCTCTGACATCTCGTATCAGTTGCTTCAGCGTTCAAGCCCGTCATACGTAGACGCGCATACCCGCATCATGCTCAACTCTTACGTGCAAGTCACCGATATTGCAATGGTCGCCGCTGTTTACGGCGCTCGTACCCCATTGCAGTACGACGTGACAACCGACACAACGGGAGCAGCATTCCGCGAAGCAGTATTTGCGGCATCAGTTGCAGTACAGACCGCTACCGGAATGCCGGCAGAGTTTGTGCTCGTATCCCCAGCAGTGTTTACCAAGATTGGCGGATGGTCTACGTTCTTCCCAAGTAACTACGGGACATTTAACGTGTCGGGTACAGCCCAGAGCAATACTCTCGGCGTAAACGTATCCGGCCTTCCTGTCATTCTTGACCGCAACATCGGCGGAAACGCAATCCTCGTATCTAACCGAGAGGCAGCCCGCTGGATTGAAGACGGACCACGACTAGCGACCGTTGAAAACGTGGCACAGTTGGGTCGAGATGTCGCTATCTATGGTTACGGCGCAAGCCAAGTCATTAGTGACGCTGGCATCATCGGCCTAGAAGACATCTAAACAACGTCTAGGAAGTAGGACTCTCACAATGGCACTCGTAACCGGGGCAGAATTAGCCGAGGCACTTGACCTTGACTACGACCCCCCTACGGAGCCATACGATCAGATAGCGCAAGCCGCTACCGATATTGTGGGAGTCCTACTTACTGACGCGGCTAACGAATTTGAGCCACCGGCATGCAAAGAAGCAGCGCTATCGGTAGCGGTAGAAATTTATCAGGCTAGGACAGCGGCAGGCGGACAAGCCGTCGCCACTGACTACAGTCCCGGGCCGTACCGGCTTAGCGTCTGGATTACTCGCCGAGTTATGAGTCTTCTAGGGCCGTATCTCAACACCCGCGGGATGATCGGATGACAGCACTTACAACCGAGGCACGCCTAGAACTAGTAGACGCGTTTACGGGCCTCGGTTACAAAGTTTACACGGCAGTCCCCAACGTGCCTACGGCTAAAAGCATAGTTATCATCCCGGACACGCCATGGATAACACCGAGCCGTATCGGGTCCACGTTGTCTTACGAAGTCTTCTGGAAAGTCATCGTGACCGTGTCGCCTCGCAATAACGACGCGGCACAGCTTGACAGCGAGAACGCGGTAGACACGATTCTGGAAGCAATCCCAAACCCTTACACGTTTACACGTGTTGGCCCTCCGCAACTGACAGACGTCGGCGCTCAGGGAACAGTAATAACAACCGAGATAAACGTCTCGGTCAGAATGAAGGAGAACTAACATGGCAGCAGTCGGCGTCGCGGGCTCTACTTTCACAGTGGAAGTCGGCGCATCACATTACGAAGACCAAGTAACCACCGGGACCGTAACCACGACCCCAACGATCACGCGCACCAAGACTTTAGGGGACGTGAACTTTACACAGACGGACCTTAATAGCACTATCTCGCTTAACTTCCTGTATGACGAGAATACGGGCATGTATGACGCTTTAGCGACAGCAGCGGCGGCGGGCAGTTCTATTGCTATTGAAATCGCAACTGGCGCAGCGGGTGCGGACGGTCAATGGCTTGGCTCTGCTATGTATATCGACTCGCTAGATATGGTTACCGACGCGGCTAACGTCGCTATGTGTACCGTATCGCTACAGGGTAACGTTACCTACACCTAACCACTAGAGAGAAACGGGGAAACATCATGTATCCAACACTAATAATCAAACTAGGCGACAATGAAGCGACTGAATACGAAATTCAGACGCTCGATGTACACGAATACGATCGCATGGTCCACAAAACTAAAGACTATTCAAGTGAGTTTGGTCGTCAGCTTTATATCGCGTACACGCACCTTACGGGCAAGCAGCCTAAGACGTTTGAAGACGTAGCGGACTGGGCAAGGGCTAACGAAGTGCGTACTCGTGTGGGGGAAGACAAGGACCCTACGACGAGGGAACTATTGGACGACTAGCGGTACAGGTAGCCCTACGCATAGGGCGACCATTCAGCGAAGTCATTGCATACGACCCGGCACTATTTGCAACGATATTGGAGGAGTTAGGCGATGGCACAAAAACTTACTGACGCCTATATAGAAGGATTGAATGAGGTCCTTCGCTCTTTTAAAGCGCTACCTAAAGAAGCCGCAAAAGAATTACGGGAATCATCGGTCATTATTGCTGAGCGTTACATGGCTCCATCGTGGCGTAGCGCCGCATTAGGCGCCGGACCGTGGGGTCCAAAGATCGCGGACAGTGTGAAAGTTCGCCGGGACCGTTTGCCTAGTGTGCAAATTGGCGGAAACAGAAAAGTTTTTAGCGGCGGGGCAAGTGCCACAATGGTGCGTTATCCATCAGATCAAGGACGCGGCACAGCACGACCAGGCCGCGTCATGCCACCGGCGTTTGGAAAAACCGACTGGATTAAAGAAGCCAAACGCGGATACGCTACAGAAGCCGTCACAGAGTGGGCTAAAGCCGTAGACCGTATCGTTTTGAAATGGACGGCAATGTAATGGCTGGCAAAACTCTTACCATCGTCCTAGCGGCGGACATTTCGCGCCTATCCCGTGGCCTAAAATCAGCGCAAGGCGACCTAGACCACTTTGGTGGCAGACTCGGCTCACTAGGGTCTACGTTAAGCGCGGCACTCGTACCCGGATTATTGGGAGCGGCGGCAGCGGCAGGCACTTTAGCCGTAGCTATGGGAGTGCAAGGCGTGAAAGCGGCAATAGCGGAAGAATCTGCTAACGCAAAACTATCAAAAACCTTAGAAAATTTAGGATTTGAATCGGCGACCGAGCAAGTTCAAGGCTTTATAGAAACACAAATGCGGGCTACCGGCGTAGCAGATGACATGCTACGCCCAGCCTATGACCGACTTATCCGGGCAACGCATGACATAGGCGCCGCTAACGACGCGCTCAGCTTGTCGATGGACGTAAGCGCGGGCACAGGCAAAAGCCTCGAAAGTGTAACCAATGCGCTTGGGAAAGCATTTGAAGGCAATTTTGGTGCCCTTAGCAAACTTGGCGCGGGAATAGATAAAGCCACGTTAGCAACCGGCGACATGGATTTGATCACGGCAAAACTTGCGCAAACATTTGGCGGACAAGCCGCCACGCAAGCAGAAACATTCGGCGGACAATTACAGCAACTTAAAACGGCAGGCGAAGAACTTGCGGAAGCATTTGGTAAAGGAGTTATAGACGCTTTCACTAAAACCGTAAAAGGATCAGGCGACCTAACTGACAGTCTTTACGATCTACAAACAACAGCGGAAGACTTTGGTACGGCAATAGGAACAGCCGGCGGCGATCTATTCATCGTTATTGGCTACGTCCTGGACGCTAAAAAAGCGTTCAAAGATTTAACCGAGCAAGGTGGAATCTTAGGCGCAATGTTTACAACCTTAGGAGACGTTCTTGGAGGATTTGGAAACCCTCTCGGCGTTCTCACCGGTGGCATACAAAAAATTAAAGATGCCTTTAATGTGCTCACGGGCGCGGAAGCGGCGGCAAATGTTGAAACGGGCAGGGCAAGCGAACACGCGGCAGATCAAGCCAAAGCAATACAAGCATTAACCCCAGAACAAATTAAACGCAACGAATTGACGGCGCGCATAGCAGAATTAGAAGCAGCGGCTACAACACAGACAACAAAGAACACAGGCGTAATAAAAATAAACACAGAAGCACTAGACGCACAAAACAAAGTATTAGACGAATCTAAAACAAAACTCAGCACACAAACAGACGCACTAAAAACCGCTGGACAAGCATACGTAGATTATTATCAAAACCTGTCAGGCCAAATCTCTAGCGGCATAGACCTAGGGGCGGCATTTGCGCAATCACTAGAAACCGGGCAACCACTTACCGAGGCGCTAGGTGCGCAGATAGCTGGAGCCGATTGGTACGGCACAATATTACGCGAACTTAAAGCCGCAAACGCAAGTCAAGGACTTATAGACGCCATAACAGCGGAAGGCCCAGAAGCAGGCGCAAAACTGGGCGAAACAATTATTTTAGAAGGCTTAATCCCAACACTTAACGCACAACTAGATTACGTAAAATCTAGTTCAGAATTAACCGCTAAAGCAATGGTGCCCGCTTTCCTAATAGAAGGTCAAAACGCGGCTATTGGATTCGTGCAGGAAGCGGCTACGCAAGTCCTGAAAGATCAACAAAAACTTATTAAAATTGGCAAAAACATAGGCAAACCGATAGCACTTCAAGCCGCGTCAGAGATAGCGGACGTGTTAGCAAAAGCATTCAAGGATATTGAAGAAGCAAAGACAGCGGCAGCGGCAGCGGCTAACGCAGCGGCGGCTAATCGTCGCGTCATTGTTTCCGATCAGCAAGCCATTCAACAACTTAACCAGATTCTCGCTAACGGCAACGCCCGGGCAGGTTATCAAGACTCGGTAGTAATAGCATGACAGCAATTACTAGCCACGTTAATTCCGTAATCATTGGCGGAACATCCGTCAATTTATCTCAAGTGGAATGGTCGCTCACCGTAGACCATGGACGCAACGACGTGACCCAAGCACCACAACCCAGCGGAGCACAATTTACAATGCTTGGACCATCAAGCATTATCGGGGGCATATCGTCAAGCTTAACGGTCACAGCATGGAATAGTCTCAGATTCACCGGCACAGTTACAGACATGCAAATAACGCACCTTTACTCACCTAACGGAACATATAAAGCAAGGGTTACATATCAAGCACAAGGCAATTTCTCTAAACTAGGTCTACGAAATGTCGGAGCCGCCGGTTATGTAGAAGAATCCGTAAAACTTCGCACCGATGAAATCATGGTAGAAACAGGTCTAACGTATTCCGCAAACATGGACCCTATGATGGTTCTTCTAGCGCAAGCGGCAACAACTGATCCACAACCAGCGCTTACGTTGTTGTCTAACATATGCACCCAGACCGGTGCAACGATGTACGACCTTCCTAACGGCACTATCGGAATCGAGTCATATAGCCGACGCGGTTACGATTACAACCCAGCCACGTGGGTATATGTCACCGGAACATGGGCGGATTATTCGCTATATAATTGGGATGACCTTTACACGGCATCAGCCGCCGCGCCCATACCCGTAACGCTTACCAATGGCTCAGTGATTTGGGAACCCGTATGGCGTAACAACATTCTTACAGTAGTTAATCGCGCCACCGTTGCCTACGGAGCTGGTAGCCCCCAAAGTGTCATAGTCGCGGAAGACACGGCAAGCCAAACAACACACGGGCTACGCGCCACAGTCTTACCGACTCAACTATCAGACCCGCTAGATGCTTACAACAGAGCCGGCGCAATCATTACGGCACAATCCGAGCCACGATACGACCTACAGCAAATACAAATATTCGTAGACCTACTAACGACGCCACAACGATCCGCAATTCTAGCCCTCGTTTCAGGCGATCGAGTACAAGTCAACGGGCTACCTTCCCCGGCTCCAATAACTCAATTTTTGGGCATTGTTGAGGGATGGTCAGAGCAATACACGGAGCAAGGCCACGTCCTTACTCTCAGCTTGTCGGACCCTCGATACTCGTACGCAATGGCTCAATGGATCTCAGTAAGCCCAACACTTATTTGGGGTAACGTAAATGCAAGCATTCAATGGTATAACGTCGTCTTACCTGACGATCTATTAGCGGCATAAGGAGAAAAGAATGGCAACCACAACGGGCGGCACTCCCTATGTGCAAAGTAGTGATCTAGTTTCCGGATGGCCTACGTCATCCCTTGCAGTCGCTAACCATGTGGACGTTATCGCGGGTGGTGACGTTGCCTACTCGACAGCATCACAGACCGCTACAGTGGCCCAGATTCTGGGCAATAAAGTTATTGTACAAAACTCGGCAAGCGCAACCGTAGTCACTCTGCCAAGTAGTGGACTGGTGAACGGTATGCAGTTAAAAGTTGTAAGCATTGGTACGGGAGCGGTCACGTTTACGGGTGGCACAGTTACCGGGTCTGTAGTTTCTATTGCGACTCAATACACGGGACTTACTTTGCTTTACTATTCCGCTGTCTGGTACGCGGTCCCTTTTTCCTCAGGTAGCGCAAAAGCGACGGTCTCAGCGACTACCGGATCTCCAACGATTACGACCGTAGGCTCGACAACTTGCTACAAGTTCACGGGGTCAGGCTCGATTACGACAACGGCGGGCACTTGCTACGCGCTAGTGGTAGGTGGCGGCGGCGGCGGCACTGCTGGCGGCGGTAACGGCGGAGGCGGTGGCGGCGGTGGAGTTAATTCGACCGTTTCCTCAACCCTTGCGCTCAATCTTCCAGCGGCCACAAACACGGTTACAGTCGGAGCAGG
>Ga0209500_10001833_pt1 | contig 15589 bp, 22 predicted proteins | sample S_140212_EF_Meta_FD_187323 | JGI IMG/M metagenome (GOLD analysis project Ga0209500, IMG submission 187323) | Freshwater microbial communities from Lake Simoncouche, Canada to study carbon cycling - S_140212_EF_MetaG (SPAdes) (version 2) | ecosystem: Environmental > Aquatic > Freshwater > Lake ... | reverse complement strand
TTATGAAATCATCAGGATTCTGTTCCAAACCGATCTGGTCATCGTTTCCATAGTCACGCAGTCCCCAATATGGCGGACTAGTAACGCAACAATTTACCGATTGATCTGATAATTCTTTCAATCGTTCGCGCACATCTCCAATCAAAATCATTTCTTGTCACTCCATGCCATGAGAGCTGCGCATAATATTGTTAAAGCCAATGCGAGCCATACTGTGCGACTCATAGTTTCATTCCTTCAATGATCTTTGATGCTTGTACGCCTGTAAGCGTTTCTACAACAACATCGTCTACACCGAGCGCTTTGTGTATGTACTCAAGCAGTTGTAGATCATCCCAGCCTTTGCCGCGTTGTAATGATTTCATAAAGCCAATCTGTTTTGGTGTTGCATAGCCGTTTGTTTGTGCCGGGGCAGAGTTAACGCGATTGACTTTTGCCATTTCTTCTGATGATGCACGCTCGCCTGTATGACCGATTGGACTGTTTGAGATCATGCGTCCGATTGCTGATGTTTCACAGTTCTCTAAGAATGATGTTTTATTCACTGGACTATTCCCAAATACTTCTTCGGCGTATCCTGTGGCGATCATTCTGTCTTCGTTGTTAAAGCCTTCGCATCTGAATATGACTGTTGATCCGTCGTAATGGTGTAATGTTGTGATGATGCGCCCGTTTTCGTATTTCGTCCACCATCGCTCAAGGCGTTGTGCGACTGTTTCGTAAAGGCTTAAATCAAAGTGTGCCATCAGAGCGCCATCCAAACTATGGCCATGTTTCCAGCCTGCGTTGGTCGTTCAACATCTGTTTCTACTACCAGTCGATCTTTGACAAGTGATCCGCGTGTAGGTCGCACCGTGTTGCCTGATATCCCTAGCGCGTGCTCAATCTCTTCGTCTGTTGCACCACCGCACTCAATCAGGTAGTCGTAGATGCGTTTACGGTATGTTCCGGTGCGTGGTAATGCGCGTAATGCAGCTGCGGCTGATGTTGGTTTGGCTGATGGTGAGATCGTCACCGTGTTGCGCTCGATCAATTGTTCTCGGTATGTGCCGAGTCCGTGTGATGGATGAAACATTTGCATTTGGTCACTCATTTGATTGGTTTCACTTTCGTGCAGGCTTTGAGGTCGGGATGACACCAAAGGATTTTGGTCGGGTTGGTTGCATGGCGCGTGCCTTTCATCATTAAATCACATTTTTTACAGCGAGTTAATAATGTTGATTGCGGCTCGTAGTACCGAGGCGTTGAAACGATTTTGTTCACCGCCAATCGTCATGTGTGCTTCGTACATGAGTTCTAGTTCGTCGATGAGGATTGAGTGGTCAGGTTTGTTTGATGGTATGTGATTTGGGCGCACGATCTCATCAATCATTCGTTTGTAAACTTTTCCCAATTTGTCGGTGTAAGTATCTGGGTACATTCGTCGGGTCTCCTCGGTTATTCCTGTGTCAAAGAATGGTTGATCGCTCATGGCAGCGTAGGGGGTTTCCAAGGCGACCAACCTTCACTATGTTGCCATATGGCTAGTGCAGAGATGAGGTTTTTGGTTGGGTCAAATAGGTCGTTGCAACTTGTGATGATTCCTTTGGCTTGTAACCAGCCGTTGGGCCATGCTTTGGATTTGTTGCACCATACGCCGTTGATTTGGAAGAGTCCTCGACTGCCACCGTTTGAGTCTTTGGCGTTGTAGGCAAGTGGGTTGCATCCTGATTCGCGCATAATGATTCGGGCGATCATTGGTGTCTCTGATGCAGGCCATCCGACTGCTAATGCGTCAGCGACATGAGCTGTGCATCCTTTAACAATGGTTGTGGTCGTCGTTGGGATCGTAGGCACAATGCTTGTCAGGATGATGGTTTGTTGACCGTTGACCTGTGGTTGGCTCTCAGGCGCTTTACTAGCCCCCCAGAGAAGCGTAAACGCCGCTAAGCCTGTAATTGCCCATGCCCCTAATTTGATCGTTAAATAGCTCATTGTTGAAAGTCCAGTTCTGTAGGTACGCCCCATGAGTCGCCTGCCAAAGTTCTGAAAGCGATTTGGGCTCGAATAATTTTGTGTGTGTCTTCGTGTCGGAAGATCTGAACAAGGATTTCTTGCCCATTGTCAAGATTGCATCGCCCAACTTCGTATATAAAGACTTTGGGCTCACTCATGATTTTCTCTCCTATCGTCGGTACTTCGACCATAGAGGATCGAATGACGCTATTGGGGGATTTCGGTGAAGACCCTCTGAAAGGCTTGTTTTACGGCGTTTGCGTTGTCTGCCATTGAAGGGTTGATCTCTACATGAAGCCAGTCGCCACCCGGTGCGCCTGCAATTTCGGGTTTGCTGTATGACTTCCATGCTTGTCGATCACAACGCCAGCCGCGTCCGAAAGCTTTAGGAAAGTAATCAAGTACACACTCAACACCAAGCGCATTGGCGTTTGCTAACACAATGTTGATGAACGCAATAGAGCCTTTGCGATTGGCTTTTTGATGTTTTTCTGACATACGGTAAGAAAGATCTACCGCTCGACCTGTGGCGTGTACTGACAATTGGTCTTCATTACCGTGCATTTGTCTGATACCCCAAGATCCGTTGTTCCAGAACGCGCCATCACCGTATTTGACTGCTTGTCTGATCCATTCGTCCATGCCTGCTCGTGGGCCTGCAGCTGCACCGTCACTGTTGCCGTGATACGGCTTAGACCCGATGACTTTAGGATTGGCTGGAATGATCGCCACGACCAAATGCCTTGTCTGATGGGTTGGCCCAACGCATAAGCGGTGGCAACAATGCTGCGATGCCGGCTTTGCCTAGATCGGTTGGTGAGGTGTTGCCTGTCATGTAGACGGCAAGTACAGCGGCGATGACGGTGCGTCCGTATGATGCGGCAAGAGCTTTGAGTTGTTTAGTCATGGCTTTGGATGTGTCCGTCTATTTTTTGTTCTATGCGGCCTAGTGCGGCGTGTGTGTCGGCGTGTTCGCTACGCGATGTTTTGTCGGCGCGGTTGATGAGTGCAACTATGACGGTAAAACCGCCTGCGATTATTGCGGCTGTTAAAACTTCCATTAGTCGAGCAATAATGCGGCTTCATCGGCTGTCAAACCTAACTTTGTGAGAACAGTTTGTCTCGCTGTGGCTTGTGCGGCTTCGGCTTTTGTTCGTTCTTTTGCCCGTTTTTCTAAATCGGCTTTTACTATTTCGTAGGCTTCAATTTCTGTTTCGGTCATGTCGCGTTCTATACCGTTGTCATTTGTTTTCATGTTCATACCGTCTTTGAATATCCGTAAACTGCGTAAGTACCTGTGACTGTAAAACCGCCACCCATTGTGATTATGAAACCGTCATACGCTGTGGCTAATGAATGATTACCAAACCACTGTTCTATGATTGGTTGGGCGTATGTTCCTGAGTTGTGCCAATGGGTTAATGCTTGAAATCCTGTTACCGCTGCCAATTGTGGTTGGTAAATCGTGGTTTGGTTAAAACTCCACACATTACTTGAGCCTTGAGTCGTGATGGTTGCGGAACTGTTTGCGGTGGTTCTTGCCGCGCCTGCTGTGGAAGTGTTGGCTTGTATTTTTTGTTGGTTGTAGTTGGTGGCAGTTGCCGTAACGCCTGATGCTCGCAATTGCAATGTTAAGTCTGCGCTACTTGCGCTGTTTGCTTGTATTTGCAAAACATAATTTGTGTAACTGCTAGTAAAAATGCCGTCTGCTGTAATTGTTGCAGCACCTGAAAACGCTGTTTCGGCTTTGACACAAACAAGACCACTAGTTGATGCAGTTACCGCATCTGGAAAATAAACCGCCGCCGATGCGCTAGTGAAATACAACTGACCGCCGCCCCATTGCGGAATACTTAACGGGCCTGCACTAGTCACAGTTGCCGTACCAGCCGTAACAACACAAGCGCCAGCACCAATGTTTTGTATACGCAAAGAATCGCCAGCCGTAAACAAACTTGTATTGACCGTGATCGTTGTTGCCGATGCGCTTGACATCGTGATTCGAGTGCCTTTGTCGGCGGCTGTTAAAACATAACTAGCAACTTTGGCCGAAACGGTTTGGTTGTAATCGTTTGCTTGTAATGCTGTTACTTGGGCAGCTGTCAAGATTTGACCAGCGGTGAAAGTCTGTAGTGCCATGTTGTTTAGTGTAGATCAGCCAAGCACATTATCTGTGTCAATAGTTCCTCGAGTGACCGAGTCCAAAATCAACTCATAAACGATGGTCGTTGGTGCGGTGTAATAGGTGACATAGTGACCTGCAGACAAAGTCAATCGATGTTCAAGACCTTCAACGGATAGTTCTTGAGCCAACTGGTATGAGGTTGACCCGGTGGTAATTTGCTTTTGGATAGTAATAGTGTCACCAATGTCAATGAGGGCTACCGTGTCTTTTTGAGCGCTAGTCATAGCAGGTAATTTTGCGCCTAAGTAGTTGTATCTTGCTGCAGGATCTCCAACAATGAGGTATTGGGCTAGGGCTAGAGCTGCGGCGTCGTTGTGGACTAAAGAGTTGTCAATGGAAATCGTTTGAATTAAATAGACGGCTTGGGAAGCGAGATCTTCTGCAACTTGGGCGGTAGTAGATCCTGCATGGGTTACGGATGCGCGGTTTTTGACTTGGTCGGCTTGAAAAGAGATGTCTACTTCTTGATATGGGATGCCCGTGCCGTCATCATGGAAGTCTGCTACCGATCCCGAAAGTGTGTTGCCGATCCTGTTTTGGAATATATATGTGCCGTCACGATTGACAAACACTCGACCTTGTTCAGCACGGTTTATTTCATTGGCGTAGGTTGCGGCTGATGTTCCGTTGGTGACATCGTATGCGGCTGAACCGCCGAGAGTAACTGTGCCAGCATCAAGGCTTTGTGTGCCTGTATATGCGACTTCTGGAAGGGCTAGCAGAGCTGCCATGCGTGTGCCTGATAGTTCTTCTGTGGTGTTCCAATCAGCAAGATATGTTTGGGCAAGTAAATAGAAATAGTCGGCACAGTTGACGCTGACAGTGTCTAAACCGCCGAGCGTAAATGTGTAGTCGTAGTTGACAATTACGCCTACCCACAAATACTTTTTGATACCTAACGAGTTGTAACGCGAAAATCTGACTTTGCGTAATGGTGCGAGCCCCGGCTGACTGTTGTTTGGATCGTAGTAAGGCGAGGTTGTATCAAAAGGGTTGAAGATACCGTCGGCAAGTGTGTCGTTTAGTACAAAGTTAAGTGTGCCGAAAGTGAATTGGTCGCCAATGTCGCGTCGACCACGCTTTGCTGATAACGATATTGTGCCATCCATTACCGAGGCATATTGGGTTGTGCCTGTCAACACGAACTCTGTGTTGTCTAGTACGCCTTTGGTTGCGTCATCAAGTACAAAACCATCCCACAAATACCCTGTGTCAACTTCAAGGTCGTAGTTTCCTGACTCGATTACTGAATAGCCAGCCATTAGGCAACCGCTATTTGTGCAGGGCCATTCGTGCGATTGAACGCTCTAATGGCGTTGACTACAGCTTGACCGATGTCTGAACTTGAGTCGAGTCCACCCGTGACATTTACTGTGATATCTTGGTTAATGGTGCGCCCGAATCCTTCGCTCATTATCTGATCGAGTGTGTCAAGGCTTGGCCCTATAGATGACATTGGTGCTTGACCTGCACTAAATCCACCTGCTAAGAATCCTTGCCCAAAGCCTTCTTGTGACATTGCGTATTGGCTTGCGGCTGCAGCTGCGGCTGATCCACCGCCACCACCTGCACTTGCAGTGATCGCTGCAAGGTCTGTACCTATGCCTGCACCACCCAAATTACTTGCGCTTGTGCCACCACTCTTTGGTGGGTTTGCTGGGGCAAAAATACCCGATCCACCCGGTAGTTCTCCCGTACCGAAACTTGGTACAGGGATTTTGCCAATTTGTGGTGCGGTAAAGTGCGGTATTTCTCCGAACGATGTTGGATTTAGAAAGTTGATTGCGTCGACTGCTTCGTTGACCATTTCATAAATACCACTAACAACTAAATTGACTGCACCAGTAACCGCGTTGCCGATGCTTGCCACCATCGCCGCAAGAAATAACGCAAAGTCCTTGAATGGTTGGATGGTTTCTTTGACTGCCTTTGGGCCTTCTCTAAAAAGTTCATATACTGCACCGATTGATATTGCGATGATGCCAAGTGCGGTTGCCATTGCGCCGATGCCCCCTTTACCTGCTGCTAAGACGAACGAATCGCCCAATGCCACATTGGCTAATTTGACGACAATTTGCCAACCGTTATACAGTTTCATAGCGACATTGGCTGCAACAATTGCGCCAGCAAAACCACCAACCACTGCAATAAGCGCTATTAAAACATCTGTATTTTGTCTTGCCCATTCAGCCATTGATTGCAGAACTGGTACAAGTTTTTCAACTACTGGAAGTAAAGCTGCACCGATTGACTCTTTGGTTTCGTTTAATGATTGTTGTAGTCGAGCAAAGCCACCTGCAGCGGTGTCGGCTGCAGCTTGACCTGCACCACCAAACGAGCCTGTTAAGGCTTGCATAATTTCATCGGCGGTACTTGATTTATCAATTACGCCTTTAAGAGATGGATCTAACTTGAACAATGCCGTTGTTTGACCTGCGAGAGCTTTAGAAACTGCCATCGATGCTGTTTCAAGATCAATGTTTTTAGCAACCGACAAGTCGATCACATTGGTCATTGCTTTTTGTGACTCTTCCAAAGACCCGGTTGCGCGTACAAGGTTTGCAAACGCTGGACGCAACTGATCATCAGCCACGCCGTATTGCATTTGCATTTTGGTGATCAAAGTTTCAGTTGATTTGATTTGATCATTTGTGGCGTTGGTGGTGTTCTTTAATTGATTGGCAAGAAGTGTCTGGGATTTCTCGTCATCAATAGCGGCTTTTGTAGCAAGACCAAGACCAGCTGCTAAACCTGTGATCGCTGCAAGAGCCGGCACAAACGCTTTCTTTAATGCGAAACCTGCTTTAGCGCCAGCACCATCAAGTTGCTGAAAAGATTTGATCGCCTTGTCTGCGCCCTTAGCGTCGTAATCGGAAACTATCGGTACGCGAATCATATGACCATCAAGTTTCTATTGAGTTCATCCATAACGGACTCAATGACGACAAGCATATTCGCTTCTACTTCATCGGTTTTGCCAACTGCTGCAGGCCACATAACGCGAGAAGGGCCGCCAGCGTTAGCGGTCAGGTTACGAATAAAGGCTTCACCTCGAGCGTTCTTGCCGCCTTTTTTACCTGCCATGTCAATGATTGATGCAGCTGCATCTTTCTGAATAACACTGATGATAGACAAAGACTTTTTGCGTGTATCCACTTTGACACTTACGCCTTTGACCGCTTTGGCTTGTGAATACGGAAACTTTGCTACTCCACCAATAGCCCAGTTTGATGCCATCCCAGATAAGTATTGGTTTGGATATTTGGCTTTTGCTGCGTCCATGATTGGTGCGGCAGCTTTGCCAGCGTCCTTTGTGAACTGTCGTCGAGCGACTGGGTCAATACTGTTCAGTTCTTTGAGCGCGTCCTTTACGCCGTATACCTGAACTGTTGTGGTGACACTCATTGGTTGCCTCTCGATGACTTGTTTAATATCGTAATCACCGTAAGCAGGTCACGCGCGTCAAACGGAATATCTTGGGGCCAGTAACCAGTTGCCGCTAGCAGTTGCGCTAACTGATAACGGTAGTGACCCCTTCCGTAGGGTTTGGGTTTGTTTGATCCTCAACCTCGATGTCAACATCTGGATGTTGCTTCAACCATTCTTGCCAAGTTGCAGGGACTTTGTCTCCAGCAAGTTTGCACAACATATGCGCCCAACAAGCCATGTCTGATACACCGATGCCACGACCATCAGAGATTTTGCGTCCCTCTAAGCGTTCCCATTCGGCAATGACAAACAAGTTGGTGTTGAGGCTTCGAGGGCCTGCACCGTCTTGTAGATCTATTTTGAGTCGTAGTTTCATAACTGCCTTTCGTGTCGGGCCGAGTTACAGCCGTGCTTATGGTGTCGTGGTGACGGTATACGATCCGCCAGTGAAAACAATATCGATGGTTTCCAAAGAGCCTAATTGCGAATTAATAATTGGAAGAGTTGAAAGATACGCCCCGGTCAAAGTTGACAATGGGTTGGTCACTGCCACTGCTGCCGATGAAGGTTTTGCAGTCACATTGACCTGCGTACCGACAAGAGCTTTCAATGTTGCGTAAGTTTCTGACGCTGCAAAAGAGTTGTACAAAGTCAAAGTCAATGTTGAGTTTTCAAGACCACCGACATATGAACGATTGGTTTGACCAAACGCCGTTGACTCTAGTTGTTCAATCACGCGAGTAAATACAGCGGCGGTGCATTGATCGGTTAGGTCTACCGAGTTAACGGTGACGGTTGGGTTAGAGAGCAGGGTTGATGTAGCCATGATGATTACTCCTCGATAGGTTCTGATTTGACTTTAGATGATTTCTTTGGCTCTGTTGTGGATACGACCAAACCACCGTCAATCAAAGCATCAACATTTGTGCCTTCAACTGGGATGAACTCGTCACCAACTTTGCCGAGTCTTGGGGATGCGATAGTTAATTTCATGCTGATTGAGATTGTATGTTCAGGTTGAGTTCGTATGCGGGATATGTAGCGCCACCGATCTCAAGGGTTATTGGATGCCCGTCGGTAATTGCCACATTTGCCCCAAGAAGTAGAGCTGCAGTTGAAAGCAAAGATCGCAACGAGTCCAAGTTGGCTGGGCCTGATGAGATCAACTGGATTGGAAATGACATTTTGACGATCTTTTTTGACCATGCCGTAAACGATGGTGCGCCGATCAGAGCAGCCCCTGTGCCGGGCACAATGTTTCTAGGGTCACTTACTACCTGTAAGCCCGTAACGCTTGCGAGAAGGCTTTGTAGATCGTCTATGGCCTCATTAAAGAGGTCGGTGTATGCGGCGACAGCCATCAGGCAACCGCTGGACGGTTCAGACCACAGAGTTGCATAATAATTGGCGATAGACCTGTGACAGGCGCTTGACCCATTTCAGTAAACGATGCGAACTGATCTATTGAGCCGCGCTGACGGTACAAAGCGCCACCATACATGATCGTTCCCAAAGTGACATCACCTGATGGGCTAGTCGTAAGCGAATCAAAATAACCTGCCTCTTGGCGACGACGATAGATGAACTGATTGGCAGCTGACGCGCATTGTGTAATGAAAGTTTGATCCGCTGCGGTCGCTACTGCGATCCCTAGCCATGCCTCGATGTCGGCGGCTGTAATCCAACTGCAAACTTGTGAGTAAGCGATCGTGCCAACATTGCTTACGACCCACAAAACATCGTCGCCTGTGCAAGCGTATAAAACTTGGTTTTCAATAGGTCGAGTTGTATCAAAATATGGCGCGCCAGTGTTGCCATTTATTCCCACAAAATAATATTCGGGAATATCAAGAATTTGAAATGTGCCGTTGAATGGTGTACCAACGCCAGCAACCGTCATCGATTGACCAACTACAAAACTATTAGGTTCTAATGTTCGTAGTACGGCGTAGTTCGATGTCAGTTGTTTGGCGCTGACATTATAAGTCTGTGTCATGGCGGTAAGGCCGCCTCTCGATTAAGCGATGGTAATTGCTTGGACGAACTGGCTACCAGCAACAGCGGTTGGGTTCTGTGCATCCTGAACATTGGTTGCAAAGTATCCGTAGTAGCTAAAGTTGCGAGCGAGCAGGTCTGGAACTTCTACAGAGCGCATACCTTGCTGTGCTTCGTAGAACTCGATCGCTGGGCCGTGCACAACAAGCATTGTGTTTGCTGCAGCGTTGCCGTCAACTACCAATTCAAGACCGAGTGGGTTCATTCCCGACCATGAAGTTGCGTTGCCTGCGCCAAGTGTGTTCTGACCAATCAAGCCCGGTGCGCCAATGGCTGGGAACAACGGACGCTTGCTTGAGTCAAGTTGTGCGCCAAGTTTTGACCAAGTTGTTGGATCAACGATCATGTGAGTTGGGAACAAGTTTGTTGTTGCTGAAATGTTTACTGCGCAACCGTAGATTGCGTTCATCAACGATGTTGCATCTCCAGCTGTAACAGTCCATGTGTAGCCCGATGCTTGTTTCTGCGAAACAACATAGTCAACTGCAATGTCATCAGTTTGCTTGAGGTACTGTCCAGCAAGATCGTTCAAGATCACATTCATTGCGGCTGGATCGGTAAAATCCACCGTCTGTTGTGCGATCTGAATACTGCCGGCGACCGTTTGCCGAGTGACTGTCGTTGCCGACAAAACCATTGTCTGTGAAGTTACTGCAGTGCCTTGTGTTGTTTGCTTACCAGCTGCAGTTGAGGTGCTGATGGAAGGACGAGTAAAGCTGATGCCGCTACCTTGTGGCATTGCGCGAACACCGAAAGCCGAAACTGTTGGACGAATGAAGTTGTAGTTCTGGAACACTGGCCCCATTACCGGAACTGGCAAAAGTCCAGGTGTATCGGTGGTCAAGTCTTGCGAGATCGCTTCAACGGCTGACTGATCGCGTCGAGCAGCTTCACGGTATGCAGCGTTTACTTTTGCGAAATATTCTCCGCCACGATGCATCGCTGCGAGATATTCCGATGCCGATGGCATACGGTACTCACGCTTTGCTTCTGCAAAAACGACTGGTGAAGTTGGAATGGTTGCCTCTACTGGTGTTGCTTCGGACATGACTGGTTTCTCCTGTGTAGGTTCTTGGATTTCATTATTGTCTGTAATTGGTTCTTCGTGGTGGATACTCTCATCGGCTGTGGCAGCGACATCAGTAATAATTGCACCCGAGAACGCTGGGCGGCCTGTCACTAATGACAACTCAAGCCAATCGGCTGCCTGTACAAGCATTGTGCCGTCTTTTTGCATTTTGAACTTTGTTGGATTTACGCCTACAGAAACAGAGTCGATTACTCCGTCCATAGCAAGCGTTAAGGCTTCCTCGCCTGCAGCGGTTTTGCTGATCTTGGCTGTAAACATCATGCCTTGTGGCGTGTCTACTCGTTCAGAAACAATGCCAACGGCCTGTGAAGAATCGTGGTTCATGTAGAGCTTTGGGGATTTGCCTTCTGCGGAAAGCGACCCCGGCTCAAAAATAACTTTTGTTCCGTCAGAAACTGTTGCCGCTACACCGTAAGGAACGGCGACTCCAGACACTGATCGACTTGGTGGTGCGCCTTCGATTGGTGCGGCTGCGTCAAGTGTAAGATCTGTTGAAATAAACTTAATCATTGCGATACTCCTTGGTTTTGGTTTGTTGGCATTGGCATAGGCATTTCGTCCATGTCATCCATTTCTGTTTCTAAGATTTCTGAAAGATAATCGTCTATGTCAAAACGAACATTTGATCCTTTTGGAACTTGCATTGAAAAAGTTTCTGCAATGCAATTCATGTAAGCGCGTGCTCCAAACACATAAAGATCTTCGCGTGCGCCTTGGTTGCTTGTGTACGAATATGAGCCAATATCCAATCCAGCAAGAAAGAACGGAACATTGCAAAGTCGTGCAGCTTCTTTTGCTTGAAAATCGGCAGCCTCGGACAACAACATTTTGGATGGGTCTGTACCTGATGGTTGCCAATCAACATATTGGTTGAGCGCTGCGGTCTGATTGCTCATACGCGCTGCATTGAAACTGCTAGCCAATTCTGCAAGACCTGCCGCGTCTAGTGGTTCACCAGATGTTTGCTTCAAGATGCCTGCAGGAATACTTGAGGTTGCGTTGCGTAAACGCGCCTGCTCAAGTGCCAAAGATGTTGCAACAATTTGTGGTGACTGATATAAGATGCCTTGAATAGGTGAAATGAATTGCACAACATCTTCATAAGGTATTTCTGCGCCTTGGAAGAAAATTTGTTTTGATGTTCCGTATGCGAACACTGGGCCAACCATGTCAAGTGTGTTGACCATTGCGGCAGGTAGTCGAGTAAAAGTTGCTGGGTATCCGTCGGCGGTACGCGATGAGACCCACAAGAACGCCCGTCCAAAGAAGAATAAATCATCAAATAGCCAAGCCATGAAGGCCGAGTACGAAAGTTGTGGATCAGGTTGTTTCAACCATGAGCGCGGAGCGATTTCAATTTCTTCTTCGTCCATTGTCATTTCGTTCCAGCGCGTCTGGTACATCTCTAATGGTGTGCAGGCGACAACGGATGCCAGCAGATCCCGTGACCTTGAGATAGTGCTGACACCCATTGCTCTGTTGCGTGCGTCGCCCGAGATGTACGAGTAGTAGTGACCGATAGAAGCTTCGCCAGCGTTAGATGTACCGTAATTTGTGTACATTCCGCCAGCGGCAGCTTTGACCGTAGCCGAGTCATCTTGGGGTGAGATAGCGGCTTTGGTGACTCGATTGAATAATGCCATGTAAAGAGTGTGCCACAAGATCAGCGTTTAATGGTGGCACTCGCCCAGTCGACAAGCGGTATCCCGACGATAGACAAGCAAGTGAACGAGTGCCAAAGTGATCCTAGTTACCGTGAGAAAGCGATAACGGGTTTCCCTGTAATTTGTGACCTTGATGCCAGAGCTGCCGCCCAGACCGTACAGCGTGCCAATTCAATAGGCCCCGGTGAGCGTTGGCTGGATAGTGCGATAGAGCCTTGTGATCTGACTGCGACTGCACGCTGGATATGTTCCGCAAGTTGAGCCGATCCATCGTGAACTAGACGCTTTTCGTTAATCATATTTCTGACTGTTGGCGTGTACTTCAGGATCTCGCCGTAACCGACAATGGTTCGGCGTGCTTCTAATCTGACAGGCCAGTGAATGTCTATTGAAGGCGTAATTGCAAACTTCACTGTCGGATCTGTTGCTAGTCGATCAACTTCCAACATGACTTGTACAAAACTGTCGCAAACAAACTCAACTTTGACAGCCGTTTTACGGTCAGGTAATTGCACTGCACGAACACCAAAATATCGTGCGTCATCCATAGAGGTTTCTATCGCAATGACCGAGTTTGTTAACGGTATGTCACCGTCATGCTTTAAGGCAGGCCATATGCCCGATGAGATCCAACCTTTGTCGCTGGCTACCCATAAGTTGACCGAGGCGCGCAAGAATTGGGCTCGATCAGGGTTCTCCGATTCAGCCTGAATAGTTGCCATCTCAATAGTGCCATGACCTAGAGCAGGGTTTCCATAGCACCATGCGGCAGGCGTATTTGGGTCTAGATCTGGCGGTGGACTCCATTCAGCCATGTAAAGCGAGGTTGCTTCACCCTTGTCTATTGACCGTAGACCCTGTTCTCGCCAACGCAAAAACGCTGTACTGGCTTCTGTGCCAGCGGTAGACCAAGCGCTCAAAAGTGGTGAATGTTTAGCACGCATCGATGGAATAAGACCGCCGTCAATAGCAGTCGTGGCAATATCCCACAGCTCATCAACCAGCACCAAGTCGTTAGATGTACCGTGACCTACAGAAGGCTTTGCAGCTCTGATTGTCCAGCGTGATCCGTCTGGCATCTCTACCGCGTTACGCCCATATGCCCTAATAATCTTGGCTGCAAACCTGATCTCAAGAATGTCAGCAAGCGCGTCAAACAAACTGACCGCAAGATCCAATCTGTTAGCAGTGGAAAGCACCGTTTGTTTCTTTCCCCGTATTTTTGGCATCTCTGTCAACCACCAACCAACAAGCGCCCCCAATGCAACGGTCTTTCCGTTCTGACGCGCCGTTGAGACAAGCGATGTGCGATGCAAAAGATCACCGTTCTCATCATGCAACAACTGACCGTGCAAAGCGTGTACCTGCCAAGGCATAAGCGTGACATCCATATGCTCTAAAGCCCAATCCCTAACCGCGTCAGCGTAAGACCCGGCAGCTTCAGGCTGGATCGTTTCCAATCGGGGCTGATCATGGCCAGTCAGCGCCAGTTCGGGCTGGTTAGGGCCATCGGATAGAGGAAAGACTTGGGTCGGGGTTTGTATTTTTGTGTGTAAAAAAGCGTTGTCTACTTTTGTAATGTTTTTTCTTGCATTTATTTTGTGCGCGTTTTTTTGTGTGACATAGCGATGTCCTCGAATGTTATTGCAACTGGCACAAGCTGCAACTAGGTTATCTGCTTCGTGTCCACCGCCTGCGTCTACTTCGAGTAGGTGATCTGCGGTTAGGTTTTCTGTTGTTCCGCACCAATGGCAACTGATGCCACGCTCTGACAGTAGGCGTTTGCGGTTGCGTTGGTACTCGGGATCTTGGTGTGCTTTACCCATTGCTAGCGCGTCCTTCGGACTTGCTCTCGGTTTGTGTTGAGTGGTGTGTCATGTCGGGTTCGTCTCTGTTGTGTTGTTTGTTGTTATGTGACTGTAATAGTAATTTGAGACAGAGTGATGATGCTCACCCACGGGATGCCTCACTCCGTTACCTTGTTCATCTAGTCGATTATGTTTACGACTCGCCTCGACGCATAGCCCTTAACCTTTCGTGTTGCAGGTTTTGGGCGCGTCGATCAAACCTCGTTCCCGAGGATTAGCCCCGTACCATGCGAACGGTATACGGCCTTGCTACTAGCCAGTTGTAGAAGTTGTGTCAGATCATCCTGTCACCGTGAACAAATTCATCTCATCTTCAATGCGCTGCTTTGCGATGGCGGCATATTCCTCGTTTAGTTCACATCCGATCCATAGCCTGTCGTGTCTTTGTGCAACAAGTCCAGTTGTACCAGCACCGAAGAACGGATCAAGAACTATTCCGCCTTTAGGACATCCAGCAAGAATGCACGGCTCAATTAGATCTGGCGGGAATGTCGCAAAATGTGCGCCCCTGAAGGGTTTAGTTGTGACAGTCCATACATCACGCTTATTGCGAGTTCCTGTTGACACATATTCGTTCCCAGATTTTGTTGCATGTTTTGGATCATCTGAGTCACCATATTTATTCCCACCAAATCGAATACCAGTTTTACCGCCGACACTATTCATTGAAGTACCTGCACGCGAATCAGCTCTAGAACTTCGATCATCGAATGGGTAAATGGCTGGTTCTTTGATTGCTTCGTTGTCGTAATAATACTGACGGGATTTACTTAGTAAGAATATATATTCGTGCGATTTCGTGCATCTGTCCGTAACTGATTCTGGCATTGGGTTTGGTTTATTCCAAATAATGTCTTGCCTCAGATACCACCCGTCAGCGCGTAACGCAAATGCGAGCATCCAAGGGATTCCGATTAGGTCTTTTGGTTTTGTTCCTTTTGGTATAAGACCGCCAGTTTTATCTTCAAGATGTCGCTCGTTATGAATTGATCCAAGATTTCCAGCTCTACCTTTTCCCGAACCTGAATAACTATCTCCCATATTTACCCACAATGTTCCGTCATCGCGCAAAACTCTTTTTACCTCGCGAAAGATTGCTACCAATTCATTTATGAAATCATCAGGATTCTGTTCCAAACCGATCTGGTCATCGTTTCCATAGTCACGCAGTCCCCAATATGGCGGACTAGTAACGCAACAATTTACCGATTGATCTGATAATTCTTTCAATCGTTTGCGCACATCTCCAATCAAAATCATTTCTTGTCACTCCATGCCATGAGAGCTGCGCATAATATTGTTA
>Ga0209500_10001830_pt1 | contig 15602 bp, 18 predicted proteins | sample S_140212_EF_Meta_FD_187323 | JGI IMG/M metagenome (GOLD analysis project Ga0209500, IMG submission 187323) | Freshwater microbial communities from Lake Simoncouche, Canada to study carbon cycling - S_140212_EF_MetaG (SPAdes) (version 2) | ecosystem: Environmental > Aquatic > Freshwater > Lake ... | reverse complement strand
ATCAGCAACACAATACGCTAAATGCTTAATCCCTATGTCGAGGGATAACATCTTCTTTTCTCTTGAGACAGTTTGTTTAGGTTAGTTAGATGGCAGAGACTACAGACTCAGGTACAGGTGTTAAAGCCGCTGGCACGCCTGGTGACAAGACTCCTGAGCCGCAGATTAAGCGCTTCAATAATGGGTGGACGAAAGAATTAGAGCATCTCTTTGCTGAATGGGCAGATAAGGCTGCGTGCTATCGCTGGATGCACGAGCGCACTGGTCGTATTTTTTATCAGAGTGATCAAAGTCTGATGTTTCCGATTATTATTTTGTCAACGGTGACGGGTGCGGCAAACTTTGCTCTTGGTTCTGTTGTAAATGATCCGACAATCAAAAACTATGCACAACTTGGACTTGGAGGCCTCTCCATTATCTCCGGTATCCTGACTACAATTGCGAACAGACTTGGGTATGCTAGTGGATCTGAAGCCCACCGCACTGCCGCAATTTCCTGGGGTAAATTCAATCGTCTCATCGGTATTGAACTCTCACTTCATCCGAAAGAGCGTATGGATGCGTTTGCCTTTATGAAAATGTTCCGTGTCGAACTGGATCGTCTTATTGAACAATCTCCATCAATCCCTGAAAATGTAATTAAAGCGTTTATTGTTGAGTTCAAGTCAGCAACCGATGTCAAAAAGCCTGATATTGCCGGTGAACTCGAGCACACGAAAGTGTTTGTAGATACTGGATCTCGTCTACAGAAAATTGCTCAGGAAGCTGCCGTTAATATTGCCTACAAGAAGGGTATATTGAAGCAGTTAGTTCTATCAGATCTAGATAGCAAGATCAAGAAAATTGCTGATGAGAGTCTTAAGACTGCTTCATCTGCTGCAAGTCTAGCAACTATTGCGGCAGCCTCGGCCAAGTTGTCTGCAGCTTCAACCGTTTCAAATGTAAATAATGAGACGCACGAAAAGCAGAAGGCAGATCGTACAGCTGAGATTGTATCCATTCAGAAGGCTAAGGTTGTCGGTGCCTTATCTAAGAAATTTGCTTCTGGCGCAATTCCTGGACCCAAACCTAGTGGAGTAAAACCATTCGTTATGGTAAATACAATCCCTTCAGTTATCCCTGAAGACACAATCATCAATGTAGACGGTGAAAAAGAGAAGAATATCTATGTTGACTTTACTGGTTCATCTCCAGCTCCTGTTTCAGCTCCAATTCCAGCTCAAGATGGACCTGTAGTTGAAACTACAGAAACAAAAGTAGAAGAAGTTGCTGAGGAGGCAGCCGCAACAGCTGCAGTGCCTGCTGTATCTAGCGCAGTAGCTCCTGTAGCACCATTTTCAATCCCTTCACCTGCACCTGTAACGGCAGTCCCTGAAACGGAACTGCCTGCCGGCTGGAAAGAGCATATGGGTAAGAGTGGAAAGCCGTTTTACTACAATGCGGCAACCAAGACAACTCAGTGGAATAGACCGACTGAATAAATCATCGTAAATAAAAAACAAACAAGAAATTTTAATTTCTTATTTGTGTTTGATTTATTGAAAGACATTTAACAAGGTACGCCGTGTTATCCAGGTACGCCACGTTATCCAGGTACGCCATGTTATCCAGGTACGCCACGTTTTCCGTCATTTCCGTGAACGGATCTGTCTCCAAGGACATTAAACTCTCTTCCTCTCGGTGTATTCCGCCCGCCCTCAAAGACCGTTGTCAAGGCCGTGTTTGTTTCGGAAGGCGGCCAGCTCGTCGGCTCATAGGTTCCAAACAACGGTGGCACACGCTCCTTACGAACAAGACCAATGCCATTTCGATCATATGTAGGCATCATTGTACACTCATATTCCGTACACTGCTGTGTGACAGCTCCAGGCGGTACGTAGGTCGTGCTCCAGAATGAGCCGCCAAGTGAATCCATCTGCCGCTTCCGAGTGACTTGCCGAATACCCTCCGCATTCTTCTGCATCCATTGGCGTACAGCATTCCCGTACTTGGGATTGAAATTCTGTGCGCAATGTGTCCTGTAATCTGTCACTAGACGGCCGTCATCCATAATCGCAGAATACCCAGGGAAACGACTATCTTGAATCGGTGCCGTCATCTTTCCAGGAACCTGCTTCGTTTCCACGATTTTCTGAGTATATCTCTGGCTTGTCTTAGGACTTAGATCTGGTGCTGTGCGTTCATTGAATCGCTGGCTGTCCATCTAATGTGTGCCAATTATTCAAGAGGCGCGCCTTCCGGAATTGGCGGACCTTCTAGCTGTGTCTGCGATTGCGCTAGCTGCGCAAGCGGCGCTACCACTGTAGATGACAATCCCGTAAGAGACTTCTTGATATGCTCAATCAGATCCTTGCGCTTGATTCCATTCGGAACTGAGACATTCTTCGTTTTCGCAAATGTCTGAAGTTCCTTTACAGTCATTAATTCCAAGTCCGGAGAGAGTTTCGTGACTTGAATCGGCGGCACCTGACCATTCAAATCATCAATCTGAAGTGTTCTATAACTGTTCTCTTTTGACTCCTTTGTCTCGCTAGCCGCCGCCTGCTCTAACGCCTGCTCAAGAGTCTGCTGGTACTCATCCTCAGGCGTGACTTCTTCTACATCCTCCTTCTGTAGCGGAATAGGTCCGGAAATAGCATTCAAGTATTCAGGCGACGGTTCAAACTGACTCATATCGTTATGCTCGTGAGCTTGAGGAGCCATCGAGAACGGTGCAGAATCCATCAGTACCTTTAGATCTGTCAGTATACCCTCAAATAGACCAAGCTTGCGCTCAGTCATTGATAGACGATTATACAAATAAAAGATAACAGCACCAAATACCAGTGTTAAAACAATACCGATCATCAAGGCATCGTTCATATTATTCTATGTCCATTGTCGATGTTTTCAAAGTCCAAGAAACCGCATCTGAAGATGATGCGGCATAAGCACTTTTGACTCCAGTAAAATCTCTTCAACACTACTCATTGTATTTAGACCTTCAATCACCGTATACTTATATAAGATTGTATTGGAATCCAACTTTTTCTCAGAATCTACACACAAGCGTTGGACGTGCGAAGGAGCATTCTCAGCGTGTGAAAATAAGTGAGTACTCACAAGACTTGAGACTCGATTCGATGCCCAAATCTGCTGTAAAAAGATTTGGCTTGCCGTAGCAGCATCAGGCGGATTCGTTGTGTGAAAAAGTTCATCAATAATTACCCAACCACGCGAAGTCCCTTGGCGCTGTCGCTTCAGAATTTCTCCAGCTACATTGACTTCACGTTCAAATAGACTTTGAGCACCGGGACGATCTTCAAGCCGTAAACTACTCAAAATCCATTCTGCCGGTGTCAATGTACAGCTAGTTGCAAAGGCAAAGCCAAATCCTTGTGCTAAAACTAGGTTCGTTAAGACCGATCGCAAAAATGTTGACTTTCCACCTCTGTTTGGACCCGTACAGATCACGTGATGTGATACAGGGCCCATCGTCAATGTAAACGGAACACGGTCTTCTGGCTTTAATAAAGGATCAATACCATCAACCATTTTACAATACGGCGTGGCACTCTGTGACCATTTAACAGGTACAATATGAGGGGTTGATGTCACTGCTGTGGCAACTTCTACCAAACCAATAGCCCTGTAAAGGCTCGGCAATAATGTTTTATCTTCTGTTAACCAAGCAATGACTTGACGTTCATCTCCATAAAAAGACACATCGGGAAATCTCCACGATTTTCTTAATCCTAACGCAGACCAATCCTTTGAGATGGCCTCAAGTCGCTTGATTGAATCTGTTAAAGCTTTGGAGCACTCAATCATTTTCTGATCAATCGCATAACAGTGCTTAGCATTTGTATAGGGCAAGTACATTCCGTGAGCATAGGATACAATCATTGATCCCCACTGGAGCAAACTTGACATAGAAAACGGTTTATCAGAGGATCCAAAGATCATCGGCTTCATTGTTGCCCAGTAAGCCTCCCAAGAGATAGGTATCCCGTAGACAAATCTTAAGGCAAAAAAAGGCAGAATCATCGTCATAAACGGCATTGTCCACGCAATCAGTGGAGCTAGAAAGATTTTGCTGACCGCCACGTACATCAGAAAGAATGGAAGAAAATTCAGTGAAGCAAATTCGCCTGTAAAGAGAATCTGAGACCAGTCTTCCTGCTGTGATGCGGATGCTGTCGCCGGATCCATAGATCGAAGAATCTTCTCATTTGCCAAAAGGTGAGATACGTGGTCTTTCCAATTTGATGACGTATTTGCCAACAATTTAGTCCAAGCGTCAGATCGTGCAGCTAATACCTTAGGATTTGTAGCTCTTTTTTTACACTGCGCCTTGAACGTATCGCGACCCGATTGAGATTGAATTGTAAGTGAATCTAAAACCGCTTCTATCCGGCATTCTTGAAGTAAGTGATCTATCTCCATCCTGGTTTGATTGAAGGAATGAGGGTCAACAAAAAAACCGCAAGTTTCTATGGTAGGTTCTTTCAGAACCTAAATCAGAACCTAAACCAAAAATGAATACTCTTAAGTATATGGCCACGAATCTTAGTATTCAGGTCGAATCCATTTTGGCTTTGAGGCCAGCCCTCCAGTCAGTCTCTGATGAATTGCGCAAACGTGTTCAGTCCATCAGAGTAAGGAGTGGACAAGAGACAGGTCGCACCGAATCGGTATCGTGGAGACATAAACAGTCAAACGGTTACACGCATTCTCAAGCACCACACCAAGTACAGTCATCCTCTAATCGCTGGAGGCATACGCCGCATCAGCAACATCAACCGCAACAGCAGCAACAGCAGCAACAGCAGCAACAGCAGCAAGATCAACAGCAATCAGGACCACCATTTCGCTTTACATCAGGTGTACCTGTACAAGCCCCTACGCCTAAGACTCCTGTAAACACACCTTCATTTACAAATACTCAAGTAAATACTAAGCCTTCTTCAAATGTACCACAAGTACAGACACCCTCTCAGATTCCAGCTCGCTACATTAGTCGATTCCATAATGGTTCAAAAGTAGGTGATGATCAAATTCTCAATACCGTAATTCTAAACAAGCTAAATGTCTTTAGTGTAAAGACATATGATGATGTTAAGGGATTTCTCTTTCAGATTCTTGGTAGCGACCAGCGTGAATTTGTGCGCGAATTCACTTGGCTCGTCTTTCGTAAGGCTGCGGCAGAAGACAAGTATTGCTCATTATTCGCAAAACTCCTTGCAGATATTCAAAAGGAATATCCTGTAATTCTTGAAGAAGTACACGCACTACACACAACCTATCTAGATATCTGGGATGCAACTGAAACAAAGGAGACCAAAGTGGATCGTAAGTGTCGTCTTGGTTACAGCCAGTTTTTAGCAGAGCTTACGGCACTACAGGTATTAGATTCAAAATCGATCGGAATGACACTCGAGACATTGAAACGCTGTATCCAGGAGTGCATTCACGATGAAAAGTATAAGGAAACCGTTGAGGAGTATTTTGATTGTCTACGGCGCCTCTGTTGTGCCAAGATTTCGTATGAAATTCACCAGCTCATTTGTTCCGTTTTACAGAAAGATCTAAGTCTTTGGATTGATGAACCGCGCGAATCAGTTCCCGGTCTCTCTTCCAAATCCCGTTTTGCCTGTATGGATCTTTTAGATTTACTTACCGGTAAATCTAAAAATACTGCGTAAAGATAGAAATGGCGAACCGCAGATCAACTCGTAAGAATCGTTCTGGATTTCTTGGACGTCTTTATGGCCCGGTAAATCAGGGCTTCGGCGCCGTTGGCAATGTCACCAGGGAACTAACTAGCACAGTTGGCAATGTCTTTGGCCGCACGGTTAACGGTGTCCGCACCGTAGGACGTAAGGTTACGGGCCGCGTTAATCAGGGCGTTGGCCAGCTCGTTAGCGGCAAGACTCGCAAGAACCGCAAGAATCGTTCAAACCGCAACCGCTCAAACCGCAATCGCTCAAACAGAAATCGCCGCAACTAAAGTGCGCTCATATAATGACCTATTTCCCCCTAAAAATTGAACACGCCCGCGCCATTTCAAATGGTACTAGCGCGTTTTGATGGATCGTAATCTAAAGAAGGAAAACAGGATGAACCGTTCCGCCAAGGATGAGAAGAAGGATGCCCCCAAGAAGCGAGACTCCAATCCGAAGCAGCAGAAGAAGCGGGGTGGTGGTGCTCACAATGATGATGACGATGTAGACAGCAAGGGGAATGTCCGGGGTCTCATTGCCTACACCACGTCGGAGGAAGAAGAAAGCAGCGAAGAAGAAATCAAAAATAGGCTACGGAATGCCAAGCGGGGCTTCCGGCCTACTTCCAAGAAGCTACTAAAGAAGTTGAAGGCCCCGGTTGAAAGCGAGGAAGAGGAGACAGAGGAAGAGGAGGAAGAGGAAGAGGTTAAGCCTAAGCGTAAGGCCCGGGCTCCTGTAAAGCAAGTAAAGAAGTCATCAAGTCGCAAGAGTCGGAAGTCTGAGGAAGAGGAGGTTGAGGAGAGTCCTTCATCCGGCACACCCGAAGAGGAAGATGATGAAGATGAGGACTATGATGAAGATGAAGAAGAGGTGGAAGATGACGATGAGGATGATGAAGAGGATGGTAAGAATCACAACAGTATTCTTCTCAACTTCGGATTTGGTGAAGCTGAGGAGGACGAGCGAATGATCCCTAAGCGCTACAAGATCAAGAAGGAGTCAGCTATCGTTCAGAACTTCTTCAAGCTAATGACAACTCCGATTGAGACAGAAACGATCGACGACCACATTGACCAGTTCAAGAGTCTGAAGGATGAGGACCAGAAGCGAATGATTACGGCGCTTGAGAATCGTCCGAAGGCGAAGGATCAGCCTGTGATGTTTAAGATTCTGAATATGAAGACCACTCCTGAAATCCAGGCACAGCTGATGGCCAAGTACAATAATCTTCAGAATATTGATCCCGGGAGCGGTGAGTATTACAAGATGCGCAATTGGCTTGAGAAGGCTACAGCACTTCCTCTCGGCATTCGTAAGGAACTTCCGGTAAAGGTTGAAGAAGGCCCTGAGATCTGCCAGGCATTTATGTCCAAGGCCAAGAAGTGCCTAGACGATGCAATCTACGGCCAGGAGGAGTCTAAGCTTCAGATTCTTCAGTTCATCGCCAGTAAGATTACAAATCCCCAGAGTCGTGGAATGAACCTTCTTCTGGTTGGCCCTCCGGGTATTGGCAAGACGAGTCTTATTAAGCAGGGAATTGCCAAGGCACTTGATTGGCCATTTCAGTTCATCTCTCTTGGCGGCGACAGCGATGCTAGCACTTTCAGCGGCCACCAGATGGTCTACGAGGGTTCTCACTGTGGAAAGATTGTCAACTCTCTTGTTCAGGCCAAGTCAATGTCGATGGTTCTGATGTTCGATGAGTTGGACAAAATCAGTGACACCCCGAAGGGTGAGGAGATCCAGAATCTCTTGGTGCATCTGACGGATCCGACACAGAATGCTGACTTTGAAGACAAGTATCTCTCCGGTATTCCTCTCGATCTCAGCCAGGCGATGTTTGTCTTTAGCGCGAATGACATCAACAAGATTGATCGGGTTCTTCTGGATCGCTTCCTTGTTGTGCATCTTGAAGGATACGGATCCAAGGAGAAGATGGAAATTGCTGAGAAGTTCCTCTTGCCTACGGCTCTCAAGGAAGTGAATCTGGCAGAGCGGGTTGGAATCTCCAAGGATGTGCTACAGCACGTTCTGGAAACGTATGCAAAGGAGGAGAAGGGTGTCCGTGAGTTGAAGCGGTGTATGGAACAGATTGCTCAGAAGTTGAATATGCTCCGGCTGTTCAACAATCCGGATCTGCCTTTCTACATCAAGGACTTCAGCCTTCCGTTTATTCTGAAGAAGGATCACGTAGACAAGTTTCTGACTCAGCGAAAGAAGACGGGTGGACCTCCTGAGGGAATGTATGCCTGAGCAAAGTAAATCTATTTATCAAATAACCAAACACCAGTAAAAAATTGATGACTCATCACTTTTTTACTTTTGTACTCCCGGATGTCTGGATCTGATTCGGATTCCAAAACCAAAACGGTTTATATTGAAATGTCCAATCCGGTTTACGATCAAATCTCAAAAAGAGTTCGGGAGAGTTTTCCGAAATCATGTATTTGCTGGATCGAAGAAGTTCAGAATCCGATTCTCCAGAAATCTTACGATGAACTTAAATTGAAAATTGGAAATGAGAAACTTCTCTTTCACGGAACCGCAGAAGAGGCGATCAATTCAATTGCCGCCGGAGGATTCAATCCAGAGTATAACAAGACTTCCGCATATGGCAAGGGAACTTACTTTGCTGAGAAGGCATCGTACAGCTTTAGCTATATGAAGGAAGGGCGAGATGGAGTTGCTTATATGTTTCTTTGCACAGTTCTTACTGGCCGGATGTGCCAGGGGTCTAATCGATTGATGGTTGATACAGAAAAATATGATTGTGCCGTAGACAATATACAGAATCCATCAATCTTTGTAACTCCGCACGCTGCAGCAGCCTATCCGAAATACATCATCTCGTTTCACAAGAAGGCTCAATAGGATCATCTTGTGCCTCAGCTTGTGATACACTAACTAAAGGCGTAGTTGGAGCTGCTGCAGAAGCAGCAGGTGCACGAATCACCTGAACAATACGCCCTTCATAGAGGATATTTTCAGTTTGAGGGATATTAGGATGGATTTCCTGTCCTTGATGACTACGAATATTCTGAACTTCTTCAAATTCATTTACATAGATACCTTCAACTAGGCAAAACATGGCGTCATCCAGAAGCTTTAAGAAATCAATAGGTAGATCTTTTTTGATCTGCTCATAGATATGAGGCAACTTGAAATTTGCTATTGGAGTGCATCTCATAAGATTTTTTGTAATATTATTATTATCAGGGCTAACCAAGATAGCAGGAATGGACCATTCGCCATCGTAATGAATGATAAACTTTTCATTATGAGGACTAAATCCTCGATCTAAGGTCCACCCTGGTTGAACTTCACCGCTTGTGCGAATGACTGGAAAGCCATTTGGTAACTTAAGAAGAGAGATGAGAAATCGGCCAAGTACAGGATGTCTAATGGCATCTTCAATCTTAACCATCTTTTCTTCGTGTAAATAGGCGTTACAGTCACGAATGGCAGCCTGGGTATGAGTTGGACAGGCTTTGAGGCCAAATAGCCAATAGATATTTTCAATTCTGGAGTCATCAGCATTACAGTAGAAACACGAAACTTGTGTCATCACAAGACTACGAGGAACTAGAGAGGTTCTAGCTGGATCCTCTCCCTTACCAGCAGACATCCTTTGTACTCACAACAAAAAGTAAATATCATTCATTTTTTGTTGTTTATTTTTTGAGTATCATACTAAAGCATATCGCTTACACTATCTAATAAAATACCAAAGCCCAATCCAAGCATTAAAAGGCAACCAAATCCCATAAGAATAATGCCCATTATTTGCTCAGAAGATCCTTTATTTCCCTTGTTCATTTCCCTTGTGTACAAGATATAACCAGGTATAAAAAGTAATGCGCCAACAAAAATAAATAGTAGCTGTGCTCCTATAACGCCAAATCCGAGGCCGAAGCCAGTTTTAATTAATGATTTCATTGAATTAGCCATTATCTATTACTAAAAAATGTTTTTTCTATTTTTTTTCTGGTAATTTATTTTGCTGTTGGATTGTAGCAACTTGAGTATTTACAGGAGATGTCCAAATAGAATCCTGTTTCTGCCGAGCTGCCAAAAGAACAGCTAATTTATCATCCATCTCTTTCTTTTCTTGTAAGTTCTGAGGTCTCTCTTTCTTTTCAATTGGTCCAAAGCGATTCAGACCGTAGCAGTTCATTCTACTTAGGATGACTTTCGCCTGTAAAACAAGACGTACGAATTCTGCCCCAGAATAGGCTTAGATCCGTCCATAATCTGATAGACATTCTCATCGTCGTAGTTATTCCAGAGGCCAGTCAGAGGACTCTTTACCTGCGCCGTATAGTGTCCTCCATTTGCTGAGCCGTGGTGGTCTACAATTGACTCAATTCCGTAAGTAGCAGTCTTGCTTGACTCAGGGCTTTCAGGACTGAACCACTCTGTAAACTTCTGGTTAAGCTCGGCCTTGAGGTGTGCGTGGCACTTGGTACCATTCATATTAAAGCGCCGTACGACGACAATGAGATTGTGGGGAAGACGCCAGATCTTACGACTGATTGTTGCTGGCTTTCGTATCGGTGTGCAGTGATCACAGCAGTATTCATCAATGGTCTCAACCTTGAAGTCATCTTCAATGCATTCCTGAAGGGTAGCACTCTTGAAGTCAGGAAAGCCGACCTTTAGCATATTGAAGAGCTCATAGCGCTTGCTAATATTTGAACAACCTGAGCAAGTGACTCGCACTTCCATCAGACCAAAGAAGTAGTCAATAATCGGCGAATACTGAGGCGCGACTTGATCCTTCCAGGCAGTCAGTGCACCGTGAACAGGTGATGAGGCTGGCGCAAGAATCTGAACCTTGAGTTCGCGCTTCATTCCTTCGTGGAGCTGATCGAGGAGAAAGACAAGTGCCTCGTGACTATCGTGAGGCAGAGGAGCAATCATATGTTCTACAGCAGTTCCTCGTAGTGAGTTGCGGAAGTGATAGACAAAACCAGCAGGCCGAAGGAATATTGGCTTTGAGCCTTCAGGCGTTCCAGACCAGAGACCCTGTACGAGTTCCTTATAAGCCTTACAGAGTGTTGCGTCTTTTGCGTCTCCATCGTGAATCCACTGATCTGAATGATTACGAAAGAAGAGCGTAAGATCGGATACGTGGCGCAAACACTGGAGAACCGCATTGAGATAACAGGTATTTCCCAAATTTGCCAAGCCGATCTGCCCCTTTTTCTTATCAAAAGATGATTCGGCCATTTGTGATACGGTTACTACAAAAAATGAATCATTCATTTTTTTCAGCAACTGCTACAGTGATGTCAGGATCTCAGTCGTATCAGACTATTTATGGATCAGTTCTTCTAGATGACATTCATAACTACTTTCCTGATCTTCTTTACAGATCGGATCGATTTCGTACCTTGCCGCAAGTCTTTGCGTACGTACATCGGCAGATTGATGAAAATTTCAATCTAGCAGCAAGAGGTCGGCGTTTCTATCAGGAATCTGCAGTGCAGATGCAACCGCAGGCACATTCAACATACTTTGTTCCTACACCTATGGTTGTACAACCTACGATGCCCAATCAATCAGTTCGTGTTGATCTTGATGTTGAGCCTTTAACGAGCCTTGCTGAGCTTACTGCGCTTCTGCCGCTCATTCAGCGCTTTATTGGTCCTGGACCTGGCCTTACTACTCAGATGCGGCCTAGACAGGAGGATGTTGTAGTCCACGCATCAAATGAAGTTATTCAGAGAGCAAGTACAGAACGCACACTTGAACACGATTCAGAAGAGTTCTGTGCAATCTGCCAAGATGAGATGCATACGGGTGAGCTTGTTCGGCAGCTAACAGTGTGCCGCCACGAGTTTCACCGCTCGTGTATTGATAATTGGCTTCTAAATCGCTCGGTTCGTTGCCCGACGTGTCGCTTTGATGTGCGGGAAACAGGTAGGACTTCAAGCACAGTTCGCAGCCCTCTTCTTGCTCCAGCAGCGCCTTCAGCAGGCCCGACTGGTCCTGCATTCTCTTTAGGTTCTACTGGACCAGCTACATCTGGGCCTGGACCGGCAGGCCCTACTGTTCCTCAGATGATGCGCTCACCTTCTGCTCCGTCGACCACACCTCGCTAATACCCAGTGTTGTCTTGAGTTTCTCCAGATATAAAATGGCATCCATCAATTCCTCCTGCATATGCTGAATCCAATCGGGAGTCTTCAGATCGGTGCGATCCAAAGTAACTCCATATTTTTTTTGTCCGAACTCCGAGCGCTGTATAAATCTCTGTACAACAGTATTTACGATGCTATCTGTAGAAAATTGAGTTTTCAGGGACTCCATATAAAATACATCTAAAGAATTTCTTTAATCAGTGAGTATATGCCTTACGTCCCTGCTGAAAATATATATTCAGCCTATGAAATGGCGTTAATAAAGCAGCTAGAGATTCCAAAAGTAGAGGACTACACTTTTCTAAAAGATGGTGACGTACTTTCTATGTTAGGAATTAATATTGAAGATGCTAAACTCTATGTTGACTGTATTGTAAATGAATTTCCCGAATTCGCGGAAAAAATGGTAAATCGCCAGTACAGTGATGCGATTTTGAAGTTTTGTAGTCTAGGAAAGGCTCCGCTTTTTTATTCTAAAGCGTTAAAGTCAGTACTTTCTGCAAATGCTGTTCGCTATATATATCACGCCCTTCTTGCAATCAAGCAGATCAAAACTAAGTTTCCTGAACAGAAGATAAATATTCTAGAGATTGGTGCAGGATTCGGTGGTGAATGCTTCTGGATTCAGACTATTGCGCCCGAAGTTGTACAGAGTTATACCATTGTCGACTTGCCTTTGGTTAGCAAGTTTCAGGAGAAAATCTTAGCACATCTTAATATTCCTTGTAAATTCTGTACGATTCCTGATCGTTTTTCAATTGATGAGGCGCCTCTTTTTGTTATTAGCTCTTACGCATTTTCATCATTAAATAAGTATTACCAGGATATCTATAATAAGTTTTTCTTGAGTCGTTCAAGTGGTGGTTTTATGGTCTGGAATAACTGGACAGGATACTACCCTTTTTCTTTTCAGTATAAGACTGAGAAGGCTAGACCTTCTTTGAATCCGAATTCATTTGTGATGTGGTAAACCTAATAAAAAAACAAAAAATCTGCATTCATAAATGTTGATTTTTGGTTTTTATTAGTTGATTATTGTTTGCTTAGAAATGTCTTGTCAAATTCTTTCTTAGCCTCCTCCAGAATTTGTTTGTCCTTTTCAGCTTGTGCAAACTCATCATATCCATAGTTAATCTCTATTACAGGAAGCTTGGCATAGTATAGTGTTATGCGTGACCTAGATAAATGATCTGGTCCCAGCCAAATACCGTGTAAGCCTGAAAGTTCAACCATATTTTTTCCGATACGAACTAAGCGGGACATCTTCTATAAAAATAGTATAATTTGTATCAGTTTCAATTTTAGACCAACGGGCATTTCAAATGCCCAGCGGTCTATACCAAACTAATCTTACTCAAATCCTGCGGTAGCATATCAATTTCTACCTTGTACATATCCTGAATCTCCTTGAGTGAGCGTGCATCTTCACCCGAGATCAGATTAATTGCCGTTCCCTTACGGCCATACCGACCTGAGCGGCCAATGCGGTGAATGTAATTCTCAATCTGCTGAGGAATCTCGTAGTTAATAACTAGACTTACCTGCTGTACATCAATACCACGAGCTAACAGATCAGTACTGATCATCACACGCGTATCACCCTTACGAAACGAAGTCATCCGATCCATACGATCGCGGACTTCCATATCTCCGTGAATACACGTGATCGGAAAACCAGCGTTCGTCATCTTCTCAGCAAGCCACTCAGCCTTCTGGCGCTTGTTACAGTAAATTAGCGCCTGTGTGATATTCAAGTGCTTGTACAGATCGAGCAAAACCTCAAACTTCCAGTCCTCGCGCTCCAAGTCTACACGAAACTGACGAATACCTTCAAGCTTTACCTGCTCAGGAGGAATGAGAATACGTACAGGCTTATCAAGCAACTTCTCCGCAAACTCAACAACTTCATCTGACATTGTGGCACTGAATAGAGCACAGCGAGCAGTAGAGGGGAATCCGAGACTCAGAATACACTGGAGCTGCTCTCTAAAACGATTTTCAAGCATTTGATCCGCTTCGTCTACGATGATGACCTTCATGTAGTCGGTTTGAAAGTACTTGCGGTTCATTAAATCATAGATACGGCCAGGGGTACCAACGAGGAACTGGCATCCCTTCTGTAATGCACGCATATCCTCACGAAGAGGAGTCTTGCCCATTGCAGCATATGCCTGAATACCCATTGAGCTTCCAATTTGGGACGCAACAATCTGGATCTGCTGAGCGAGTTCACGAGTAGGAACTAGACAGAGAACCTGAACCTGCTTAATTGCAGGATCTACACGAGCAAGACTTCCAATTGTAAACGTACCGGTCTTACCGGTTCCCGACTGAGCCTGGGCAATTAGATCGAGGCCAGTGGCAATCGGCATAATTCCCTTTTGCTGAATTTCGGAGGGCTTCTCAAAGCCATATCCATAAATACCGCGCAAAAGATCTTGCGATAAACTCATATCGTCAAAAGACTTATATTCTTTCACAGATGAAGGATTACGTAAATCTGAGGTAGCGGCCATACCTGTATACCTTTTGAAATCATATTCAAGTTTAGGCCCAGCTTTAGCTGGGCCGCAACTTCGGAGAAGTTTAGGCCCTAGTTGCTAAAGCAAATAGGGTCGTAATTTCGAGCCTGCGAGAAATTTAGGCCCAACTTGTTGGGTCGTAATTTCGAACTTGTGAGAAATTTAGGCCCAGCTTGATTTAGCAAGTAGGTCTAAAAAATGAATACTCCATACTACTAGAGTTCTAGTATGGCTGATAATGATGAAGGCAATGGTGCTGAAAATGAGGAGTTTACAGATGATTTGGATGTAGACGATGGTGCTCTTGAGCAAACAAACAAGCAGCAAAATAAAGATCTAGGGAATGAGCTTCTAAAGTTTCACCCTGAAGCAAGAATTGATACCATTGAGAGTGTTGCAATGGATATTCTTCTAACAAATATACCGCCGACCTTTGCCAATCCTGATGGTCAGCTTGATGCAAAACACAGAAGTGTTCCTTATCTGACACAGTTTGAGAGAACAAAGATTCTCGGATTTCGTACAAATCAGTTAAGTCAGGGTGCTCGGCCGTATATCGCAGTGCCGGCTCATATCACAGAACTTCGTGATATTGCTCGTCTGGAACTTGAGGCTCGTCGTCTACCTATTCTGATAAAGCGTCCTATGCCAGATGGTACATTTGAAAAGTGGAGACTATCTGACCTACTCCTGCTCTAATGAATTTGAAATTGTAGAAACCGGTTGAGCAGAATTCAAACCTGGAATAACTGGTATACGATTAGATTCTACTGTCTGATTTATAGTATATGGAACTGTTTCATTAATATACTGGGTATACTCTTCAAAATTCATTGCATAATGAATAATTTTTGAATAATCAGTGCTAACATATAGAGTCATTGATCCACCATCTATAAATGTACGAGGCGTATCATTACAGATTGCAGTATAATAAAAAAAGATTCCAGATGTTAAACGACCTAAGCAATTCCAGTTATCAGTACCAGGATTGCCTTGTGATATCCATAAATACTCTTGAATATTAGTAGGAAACCCTGTAGGAAATTCACCCACATCTAAATAAGATTGACCAGGTAATCTTTGATTGATTTTTTTATTTGCATAACCAAACTGCGGTTGGCAAAATGCAAAGGGTAATGTCATTTGTGAGGGGTATAGTCTATCTGATTTGCGAACTTCACTTGTTCGTGAATCAGCTACTGCTTGTAATGGGGTATCGCTCATCTCTTCTC
>Ga0209500_10001827_pt1 | contig 15609 bp, 36 predicted proteins | sample S_140212_EF_Meta_FD_187323 | JGI IMG/M metagenome (GOLD analysis project Ga0209500, IMG submission 187323) | Freshwater microbial communities from Lake Simoncouche, Canada to study carbon cycling - S_140212_EF_MetaG (SPAdes) (version 2) | ecosystem: Environmental > Aquatic > Freshwater > Lake ... | reverse complement strand
ACCAAAGACCCTATGCGCTTCAGGGTTATTACAAGTTAGCTTCTAGCGTGTCTATAGCATCGCGCACATCGTCTATCAATGCTTCGCACCCGCAATGCAAGTCAAAGCATTCATCTGTGTCGCCCAGTGCTGTCTGTATGCCTGCATCGGCATCCTGTATAAGTGCAATGGCCATGTACAGGCGTTCAATTTTCTCTTGTGCTGTTAGTTGCATATTATAACTCCATGCTCGCGCAGCCGTCCTCTTGCATACCTTGCTCTGTAAACATAACGTCTGTACATAGCAAAGCACTAATCGCATCGCTAAAACCGCTGTCTGTGTACAGTCTCCAGCTGTCCTCGTACTCCTCATCGCCGTTAACATTGTAGCACACTGTAATGTGTATGCTAGTGTCGCCGTCTAATTCGTCCCACCATGTCTCGTGTATGTGTATGCTTGTAACTGTAACTGCTTCTAGCTCGCAGTCCCATATACTGTCGCCTGCTAGTTGCACTAATACATTGCAGTTGTATGTTGTGCTAATGCTGTCTTCGCTAGTGTCTGTGTTTGCTAGTGTTAGCTTGTCGCTAACATTAAATTGTGTTGCTTGCATATTGCTCTCCTACTAATTCCCAACCGTTTAACTCCGTAGCACACACGTCGTCTGCGTTAACTTCTATCTCGTCCGCCGCAACGTCTGCTGCCTCTTGTGTTTCTGCATCTACGTGCAAATAAAATGTTTGTGTTTGCTTGTATACAAATGTTTTCATTTGTGTGCTCCTTATGCTACTGCTTTATAAACTGTTACTGTAGTGTCCGCAAAATCTGCGTGTGCGTTATAAAATGCTTGTACTCGTGCAATAGCGTCTTCTGCGCTAGTTGCTTTTACTACGCACAAATCTTCTATGTTGTCGTAGCGTAAAAAAACTGTGTATTTCTGCATTGTGTTTCCTTTACTGCTTAAAAACGTATTATAGCACACTTGCATCCAAAATGCAAGTAGTGTGCTAATAACCCTTATGCTAAGTCTGCTTTTACACGTACATAAGTTCCGCCCCATGTGCGTGTTATGTAATCTCTAGCAACACAAGTCTGTGTTACTTCGTTTGCACAAGTAGCACGTAAATAGTTTGCTAAAGTGTCCGCATCCTGTGCATCTCTAAAACAAAATACTACACTGCGTCTTTTGCTTGTTTTGTCTTTTTTATTTGTCCTGTCCGTATAACTTGCGCTTACGTTACTTACATTACGTGCTAATGCACGTATTTGCTTTGTGTTAAACAACATACTGCTCCTTACTGTTTAAAAACTAATTATAGCACACTTCTGTCCAAAATGCAAGTAGTGTGCTAATACTGTAGTAAATTACTCTACTATTACAATGTTGTTTGTGCGCAACATCTTTTGTGCTGTTATAATTGTGCGTTGTACCTCTGCTTCTAAATTTTCTGCAAGTAAGTCCCCACTAACATAGTTGCATTTGCTTTGCACAGGAAAGCGCATTTTATAGTTAGTGCCCACTAACTCTTTGTGTACATTAAACGCAATTTGCACTTTGTAGGAATTAATTTTTTTGTTGTAAACTAGCTTTGCGTATGCTATGCACTGTGTAAACATCGTGTGTCCTTTTGCGTTAAAAACTTATTATAGCACACTTCTGTCCAAAATGCAAGCCAAAAAAAGAGACCCTAGTGTTAGTAGGGTCTCTATCAAGGTTGCTGCTTACCGGGAGCGAATCGGATTATTCAGCAACGGCTGCTGTCTTCGCGACAGTAGCTGTACTTACCTTGGCTGGTGTGGCCAAGGGGTTCTTCTTGACTACGTATGCAACAGCGGCTTCAATAGCTGCGTTGCCCCGGCCAAAGCCAGTGGCGACCATGTGCTGACCGATCTCTGCCTTGGTCATTTCATGTGGAAGATCCACAAGCTGTACATCCTGGTGACCGTTCTTGGCCAGGATCTTGACACGCATGGTGTCGTTGGCGAAGCGCACCTTGGTCTTGCCTTCGTGTGTTGAAACGCCTGCTACGGCGAACTTTTTATCTGTACTCATATCAAATACCTCTTCTGTGTGTGTTAAAAAATATGCCAACCATTCAGCATGTTATTAGTATAGCATGTCCGAACCAAACTGTCAACCATTCATTTTACCAAATTAACCTGGATGGTGACACTCTGTTTCTCGTCAAGGGCGGTGATGAACTCATCGTCAAAGACCAGATCTTGCATGTTAAGGTCGATCATCTCTTCGACCCTAGCCATATCGGGTGTGCCTTCACCAGCACACTCAACTGTGAACTTGAAATTATAGATTCTGGGCATTTTCCCAAAACTCCTTGCGTAATTGAAACAAGACCAGTGCTTCCTCTTTAAGGTATACGGCACTCTTCTGCGAATCCCATGCCCAAACAGGTTGGATTCCATCAAAGTTCTCAGCCCGAGCCAAATCTTGTTCTGCACTGGGACCAAACTGTTGCCAAAGCCAGTTTCGGACTCTGATCCACTGTTTGATCCTCACCTGCGGCCCGCCATAGAACTCAACCCTATGACTAAAGTAGTGATAACCGTTGTAGTTGCGGTTGAGCTTGACTAGATTCATTCTGCGATCAACTTTGCGTTCTGTTCAACACCGTCCTTGATCCAAGCAGTGAGTTCTTCTTGTTCCATGGCCTCGTATTCACGGATGCTTTCAGAGATCCCAAAGCATTCATCCAGCTCTGGATAGTCACGCTCGATGTCATCGGCACTCATGCCTTCGAGTGAGAAATCATCGCAGTTGCCATCCTCGTAGGATCCAGCGAATGCCATACCTGATTCATAGAACTGTGCGTTGACTCGGAACCCAAGTTGCTCTAGTTTCTCATAGGCATTCACTGGGGGACTCCACGCTGAATCAAATGATGTGTGTAGCATCCGACCATCAGGGTGGATATCACTCTGACCATCACCACCCACATCCCATTTGGTGCCCCACTCGCCCACGCAGTAGTCATACCAGTTGCCATAACCGTATTTCTCTACATTGCGTTTAGTCTGTGCTTCGAGCTCTTTCTGAGCATCGCCGTCCCCGAGGAAGCCTGCAGTGATCTTTAGATCTTCAGGCACTGGAATGAATTCATTCAAGAACTCTCCACGCTGGAGTGCATCATAGGCACGCTGAATCATTGCTGGATCTTCGTGTTCTAGGGTCAAGTTGTTGTTGCACCAATTAGGCATATTCGCTCCTTAAGTTAATCTCTCAGTGTTAATAGTATAACATCAGTTGCTCAATTTGTCAACCGATTTGTAGTCTCTGACCATGCGATACAGTGGCTCTACTTCTTCCACTTTTTCTAATTCGAACGAGTCGCTGTCCCAGCCCATCCATTCGGTGTGAACAGGATCCCCTGAGTCATACATCATATCACGTGCTGTTTCCTCGTCCTCGGCTTCAACCTCGTGGTATTCGCAGATGGTAGCAGTGCGCCAAAAGGTGAACTTCTTCATTATCGGTAGTCTTTCTTTTCACCGAATCGTTCGTTGTGTTCGTAGCCAGCATAGTATTCATTGATCTCGTCTATGCTCAAGCCCTGGTCAACACGCGGACCTGAATCGCCACCAACACCACCATAGTGAGGATCACGTGGTCGGCCATAGTAGGAGTCTGCTGATCCACGATCGTAGAGGCTACCGTGCTTGCGTTGGAACTGCCAACCCCGCAGGGCCCGGACCACAGCCTTTTGTTCTTCTTCAGTCATTAGGTGTATATACATCTTCGCTCCTTGTTATTCACTATACCTATAGTATAACACCGAACATCCAAACTGTCAACCACTTTGGAAAGACCCTAGCCGCGTCTGGGTTTCAGCAGAGCCTGTGCTTCTTTACGTAGTTGCCCAGCTTCCTTGTACTTGCGATCTGCCTCTTCCTTGAGATTGTCTGAACGTGCCCGGGCCAGCTTGCCACCTCCGAACTCACGATCCACATAGTAGGCCAGCATGATGCGTTGTATCAGCGCAGGTAGATTGTCTCCATGATCTTCTGTGCAGATAAATCTCACAGGGCAATGACCCCATCCACCATATTCTAGGAACTCTGCGTAGTAGCGCCTATGATCCTTGTTGTAGGGATCGAACGCAACCAACGGGCGGGCTAGATATTCAAGTTTGCTCATGTCTAGCTATTTATGGTGTTGTGGGGGCTGAGTTCTTCCTCGCCTGCTACACCAGTATCCTCTAACCAATCATAGACCAAGCTCAATGGAATGCCCAAGTTGCGAGCGATGGCAGTAGGATGCTCACCCTCGATATACAGTTGCTCGATGTCGTAGGCTACTTCACTCATAACACTCATGATTGATCCTGTTCGAAGTTGGGTTGGGGGTTGTTGCGATTCTTAAAGCGATACCACAACATCTGTGGAATTCCCATGCGCCATGCATACATGAAGTCCATTACAATCATACCTGCTACGAATGCTAGGATTAGTTCCATCATTACCGCTCCTTCTTTGTTAATATGTTTATATTATAACACCAATCTGCTCAGTTGTCAATACCTAGATCTCACGCACACGTAAGCAGCGGGGCCTGTGGCTAAAATGCCACACCCCCTGGCACTCTTGTATAGGTGGGCGCAGAATTGGCTCGCGACTGATTCATCTGCTTTAAGGTTGTAGCCTAGGACTGCCAACAACCACCCGTAGAACATTAAGCCGTCTCCGTTTCTTTTTCGTAGATCACAGTCTGACCAAAGGGTGCATTCGCAGAGGTATTGCCCTTAACGATAAAGATCGTATCGCAGTAGTCCTCGTCACCCCAACTGCCACATGGGTAGCCGTCTGTGAACATAATAAACTTCTTGGGCTGGATACCATTCTCTTCCATGAAGGTCCAGTTGACTTCAAAGTCTGTGCCACCACCGCCTTGAGGCTCATACTCTTCTAACTCATGAGCTTCGTCGTGTGTGATCTGTTTCCAGTTGTAGATCTCTGTGTCAAAGCACCACAGGTTGATACGGAAGTCCTCGTACTGATCCATGATGCCCTTGATCTCACTTAAGAATGCAGTTGCATCTTCGTCACCAATGGAGCCTGACATATCGATAGCGATAGCCACGTCAATGGTAGTTGCTTCTTTCATGCCCGGCAGGATCGCACCTGAGTGCATTGACTTACGGTTCACTCGAGTAAAGGAGTAGTCGTTGCGAACAATGCTTTGGATCTCTTGTTGCACCAACTGACGCCAGTCCATCTTAGGCTCAGTCATGCTCTTGATCATACGCATGATGCCTGCAGGAGTCTTGCCTGCACCTGCGGCCGCGGCACTTTGGATCATTGCGTCTTTGATCTCTTGGCGCAGTTTCTCTGCTTCTTCTTTGGTAAGGCTGGGTTTGCCTTTGCCGTCTTTGGTCTTGTCGCCTTCACCTGAGCCAGCACCTTCTTCTTCTTTGATGTGCTCGTCTAAGAGATCGCCTAATTGCTTGAGCAATTGATCCATAGGAATCTTCTCTGCCTGCTCATATAATTGATCGTAGATCTCTTCCCAAGCCATGCCGCGATACTTTGGATCATAGCAGATCTTAACTTCAGTGATCTTCTCACCAATACGCTCATCTACAAGGATCTGGTTGACAGCATAGTCCTGTGCGATGTTCGCCAGCATACGATCTCTGCTACCGCAACGACCAAAGTGATCAAAGATAGCATGACAGATCTCATGTGCAAAGAGGAACTCTAGTTTCTTAACACTGAGCTTCTTAACGAACTCTGTGTTATACATAAAGTCACGACCGTTAGTGGCCGCAGTCGGGCACCAGTCATCACTTTGGATCAAACGCATACGAGTAGCCATGTTGCCAAAGAAAGGCGCTTTGAGTAGCAGGCCTACTCGGGCAGTTGTTAGTTTCTCTACGATTGGGTCCATGTGTCGCTCTCCTTAGTATGTGTATATTATAGCATCGTTTTACACATCTGTCAACCAAAAAAGGTGGACGGGCGACCCTGAGAAGCCCCCGTCCTTGCTATGGTCGAGGTCTTAATTCTCCATAGCAGATAAAACATACTTACCGAAACGCTTGTGGAATTCATCGAAGGATTTCATCTTCGTTGCATCCAAAGGCAAGTCATAATTGGTAAGTGCAGTCTTAGCACCCATCACAACCAACTCAGTTGGGAAATTGTCCATCATGTAGCGGAAGAAGCAGTCTGCCATACCATCCCAACCTTTGGCCTTCTTCTCTGCTTGGTCTTTCAACTCATAGCACAGGCTCACGGTCAATGAATACATGGCACTCACTTCTTTGATCTGCAAGTCCTTGACCTTACCGCTGAGGATGTCCTCTGCCTTAGGCAAGCGTCCAGCAATCTTACGGTGAGCCATAAACTTGGTAGCCAAACCGTCACCCACGGCACCCGCAATCAGCGTGGCCAATGTGTCGTTGTCGCAGTCATCGTCCTGCAGGAGTTCACTGACGAACACCCAAGAGCGTGGAGTTGCAAATGACTTAGAAGGGCTCTTAGGATCAAAGTCATACAAGTCTTGCTTGGCAAAACCCACATAACCCAAGACCTCTGGATGCACCTTGTTGAGCGTAGCCCAATCTTGGAAGTCATCAAAGTCCACCTTCATCTCCAAGTGGACGAAACGGTTAGCCAACGGAGCAGGCATACGATAGGTAACACCACGGTCACCTTCACGGTTACCAGCGGCGACCACGTCAACACCTGCAGGCAATTTGTATGTGCCTACTCGACGGTTAAGGATCAACTGATAGGCCGCGGCTTGAACCGCTGGGGGTGCAGAGTTCAACTCATCCAAGAAGATGATAGCAGTAGACTCTGGGTCTGTAGGCAGTTCGCTTGGGGGTGCCCAAACCATCTTGCCCTGATCAGCATTGTAATAGGGGATACCCTTGATGTCTGTGGGTTCCCACAGGGCCAGTCGAACGTCAACAACCTCACGGCCTGCCTGCTCGCCGATCTGCTTGACAACATCGGATTTGCCAATACCGGGAGGGCCCCAAAGGAATGTAGGACGACGGGTTTGAATCGCCTTACGGATCGCCTTCATAGCACCCTTAGGGCCTACTTGGCGGACGGAAATATCAGTTTGCTTTGACATAAGACCTCGCTAGTTAAAAACAGTTAGAACAATTAATCTCTCAGTATCATAAGTATAACACCAATCTGCTCAGTTGTCAACCTATGATTTTCACATAATTCAACTGTGTTGTATTATCGCCACGCTGGGCTTTGACCTTGGCTTTGATGCTGACTGTGCCCTTGAACTCCTCAGAAGCCCAAAAGTCCACGAAGCTCTCACCCATACGGGCTGTGACACGGTACTTGCCGTAGTTCTGGTTCCAGTAGCATTTGACCACTTCGATGTCCCCTTGGATGCGATCACCTACAGCAGCAGTGAGCTGGGTGCTGAACCTGATCTCAGTTGTGAGTTCCTTCTTGGCTTGATCGCGCAGCATAGCAGCTGGCAAGCATGAGACCACAGCGAAATCATACATGTCACGCCCTGTGAACTCATCCTTTTGGGCGATCTGCAGAGCCTGACGTTCGAAGTCGTTGATCTTGCCTGCGATTTCTTTGAGTAGGAAGCCGTTGAAATAGTTGCGAACCTCACGACCCCTCTCGATATCTGCAGCTGTAACCAGCGAGAAGGAGTTGCTGCGGAGCCAATCTTTGACCATCTGTTTGTTGGCCTGCTTTTCAATGACATCCAAGTTGCGAGCGTACACAGGCTCTTTGAGATAGCCCCCGTTGATACGATCTGCTGCTACGGCACAACCCCATACTTGATCTGCTGTGAATTGCATGTTCGCTCCTTCTTAGTATGTGTCTATTATAGCACTATGTATCCAATCTGTCAACCAGTTTTGGAGAGTGCCGGAAAAGAAAAAAGGTGTTGTATTTCTACAACACCCTCAAAAGACGCCCCGGGAGCGAATCGGCTTGTCTTTGTGATAGCCCTAATTAAAGAGTAATGCCCATTGCCTTGGCCTTGTAGCCTAGAGCAACGATTTCACGTGATGGTTGGCCCATGACGTATTCAGTAACAGTCACACCGTTACCAGCGGTACGGCTGTTTGAATAAACAGCATAACCACCTTGCTTGATGCGGCTAACTTCTGCTGACAGATTGCCTACACCCATTTTACGAGCTTGAGCTGCTGTAAGAGCTGCACCGTTGTAGAGTGCTGTGAAGACTTTGAAAGTCTTGGTTTCAGGATTGAAACGTTTCATGTTTAAGTTTCCTTTGTTATAAAGCTGAATTTCATCAGCGTTTTATTATAATAACAGATGCGACTCAGTAATGCAACCTTAATCTTTCCTTTTTACAGACACATTCGCTCGAAAGAACGTGCCCAAAATAACCACAGCACACCATGTCCAAAATGTGAACTCAATGGCCAACGCAGGGAACATGGTGTTCAAGCTCCAAATTACCAACCAGGGCCCAATAGCCAGCAACAGCAGAATCACTGCTATGGCCAGGGTGACTTTTACAATACTATCAAACATTTTCAATCTCCTCAATTTCTTGTAACCGTTTCAACTCTGCAATCTCTGCTTCAATGGCCTTGGTGTTGTTCTTGAGATTAGAACTACCCTTCTTGTAGACCACGTAGTAGTGATCTGCACAATAGACCTTGCCCTCTAGAGCACGGACCCCACAGTACTTGAATGGGGCCCTTGTCTGCTCAGGGCCAATGTATTGGCACTCACTCATATTAAGCCATACCTTTCATAACTGTGACACGAGCCATGTTCTGCCAGTTAGTGGGGAAGCTCTTCTTCAAATCTGCACACTTCAAAACAGTACGCAGGCTCAACTCACGCATATGGCTACGGTTCTCAAGGATGAAGTCCACGATCTCGTCCTTAGCAACATCCTCAAGCTCGTATGAGTCCAACATGCCGTCTTTGACGATCTGCTTGATACGCAGAACCTTCTCACGGTCTGTGTCCATGCGCAGATCAATAAAGTGACAGCGTGACTCTAGAGCCGCCAAATGCTCCTGCAGTTTCTTAGAGCGCACATTCTCAAACTTCAAGTTAGTGATAAAGATAGCACCACCCTTGAAATCAAACTTGTCAGGCACTCCTTCGCTTCGCAGAACACGGCTGTCAGTGTTCCAGCTAATAGTACGCTTCTTTGAAGTGTCCAAAGCGGCCTTCAAGATGTTAAGTGCAACGTCATCCAAAAGGATTGAGTCACAGTCATCGAACACAATGATGTTCTTGGGATCACTGTATTTGTAGAGCTTGCTATACAAGCCAATGGCACTCATAGCACCCTTGACGATCTCATACTTGGGCTTACGCTGGCCCATGAGATCAAACAGGTCATCTTTGGCCAGTACTTCTTCAACACCAAAGCTCTTGCCCACACCTGGAGGGCCTGTGACGATCATAGCACGAACGTCACCAGTCTTGACTGCTTTGGTCATGTCCTTGAGGATCTCAAAGCGCAATCTAGTACGCTCGATGATCTGCTCATCAGTTTCGTCTGCGACAGCAGAGTCTGGCACTTTGACCTGTGTGAAGTCTGTGACTGTGGCATCCATCTTGCCTGCTTTCACGGGCTTGCTCAGAGCCTGTAACATGGTAACGCCTGCTGGAGCCGCCATGGTAGCAATGTCGCTTTGATTGCACCAGACCTTACAGGTCTCGCCACCACCCTTGATGTTGTAGCCTGAACGGGCCTTGATGTAGCCTTCCCAACCGTCGCGGGCTTCTGACACAAAGTCCCCAACCATATCCAGCTCAATGCCTGGATAGATCTGATTGCTTTTGGCGCCGTACTGGCCTTGGCTTAGTGTAATACGCATGGATTTCGCTCCTGTGTGTGTTGTTAACATAGTCTCTATTATGCACTCAAATACGAGTCTTGTCAACCCCTATTTGAATAACACTTCCGCTATCTGGGTTTCTTCTGCTTCAGGCTCTCCTATGACCGTGATAGCGTCTTTGAGTGCAACCAATCCGTTCTTGATCAGACCCTTGGTCTCGTATACGCAACCCGCATACCATACCCCGTCCTTCATCACGTAGTAATACTCACCGCAGCAGTTGTTGACCTGCTCGAGGAACCCTTCAAATGAGTGTGCAACCTGCCAACTGACGTCTTCTTCGCCACGGTCGCTGTAGAAGTTCATCTCAGCTATGGTCTCTTTGACGCCCGAATTGTCCCCACGTGCAATCAGCGCATTTGCTGCTGTGGAATCATAGTGGGATAACAGAATGCGCCCTGCGTAGTCCAAATAGCCATCATAGTGGCAATAGACGCTCTTGCAGACATCGCCATGCATGACTGCTACTCTTGATCGTGTACCCATAGTGTCGCTCCTATTAAGTGTGTGTAAGTGAGTATTATACTGTCATTCTGCAGCTGTGTCAACCACACGCTGCAAAGACCCTACAAGCCTTAGGGCTTCTCGTTTGGCTTCTGCAACAGCTTCGCAGATCATGTCCTCAGCTGAGCCATCCGTCAAGCACTCTGTGGGATCTTCGTAGAGCATGCCCCCTAGGTAAGCTGAGCCCAGCTCGTGACCATCCACTAGGGCACGTACACGCAGCATGAACCAGTCCAGGTGGCCCCGATCTATGTCCTTGATGATCTCTTCGATGTCGCAGCATGCGTCATCAAAGCAGTCACGTGGGTTCAGGTCTTCCCAGGTCTTGTCTACGATGACTTCAAAGCCATCGCGCTGCAGAGTTGCTAGGTGATCGTAGTAACGCATTATAGCACCTCGTCAAGTTCTTGGTCCACGTAGACCACAGCAAAGTTCACATCTTCGCAGACTGATGCTAGGGTAAGTTGTGTCTCGGGTACTAGTTTGCCCAGCTTGTCCGCAGCAGCGTAGAAGGCTTCTGCAGCTACCTCTAGTTCTGCATAGGCTGCATAAACAGTAGCACGTTCTTGCATGGTTTCCATAAGTTCGCTCCTATGTTGTAAAGTTGTATTATAGCATCATTCTTCTGTGTTGTCAACTAATTCTTGAAGTTGTTTGCAAGACAACGAATTATATTCGTCTTTACGAAGATCAAGAAATGGTACGCCGCGTTTCATTAATGTTGCATGAATTACATCACGTTGGTATATTCCATATTGATTACGGATTTTTTTACCTGTGTACTCTTTATATGTTATCATAACAATCTCCTGTGTGTAAGTGTGTATTATACGATCAATGCGCAGCAGTGTCAACCGGCGCAAACATAGCAGCACCCGCGATCATGAACACACGATAAGCAATGCGGCTTTCTTTTGAATACATGTCTAGGTTCGCCTGCATGTCCATCAGCTGCTCCAGCACGGGAATGCCATTCTCATCAGCTAGATGTTTAACGTGTGCAACTGCTGTAGCTATGTCCATATCAATCTCCTCTGGTATCTGTGTTAAGGGTGGGGCGCAATTGTCTGCGCAGCTCTACTTCTCTCTTGTGCGCTTGAGCCTTGCCGCGCAGTGTTTCGTGAACCAGTACTTCTATGTCTTCTTTGCTGTTTAGAGTGCGCAGGGCTTGACACAGGGCCCACGCCTTGTTCTCTTTCTTAGCACGATAGAAGTGTTTAGCGGCACGTGCCAAAACACTCTTATTAATAGTACTTTCAGTCTTGGCAGTGACACCTATGTAGTTGCCGCCAGCCACACGCAACTCATAGATGATATGAGTACGATCGACTCGCTTTTTACGGAGGGGCTTTTCTAAGTTCATGTTAGTATTATAGCACCAAACAGCCATTCTGTCAACCAAATGGGAAAAGACCCTAAGGGTTCCTGGGTTTCTCAGGATCTCGCGCTCGCTGTTACCTCGTGATCCACTTGAACGCAGCCCATGCGATCACAGCTGCTGCCATCCAGACCCCCCAACGCTGCACAGGCCACAACCCTGCGTACCAACGTTTGACATCGTCGAATGGGTCCATGGGATTGGGTTCTCTGAACATTTCTCTCTCTGCTGCTGCGCAGCTGTTAACGTGGCCAGCCCTATTGGATTCGAACCAATGACCTACAGCTTAGAAGGCTGTTGCTCTATCCAACTGAGCTAAGGGCTGCTGCTGTATACACTGTAGTGGTGGGCCCCCCGTGAGTCGAACACGGCACCAACGGATTATGAGTCCGCTGCTCTAACCAACATGAGCTAGGGGCCCGAATGTGTTACAACTCCTTGTAGCCCTGCAGCAGAGCCTGATCATTGAGATCCTCCTCGCTAGCTGCACGTACACCTTGTGCTACAAACCTGTGAAGATCCTCCATGCGTTCCTGGAACACCTCTGGCGCTGCTGCCGCTGCACGATTCATGTCATAGTCTGATGGATAGTGTCTGAGTATGCTGCGAGCTTCATCACGAACTGCCTTGGGCACTCGGGCATATTGCCCACCCGCTAGACGTGATAAAAAGCCTTCAGCCCACTTGACTGCACGATATCTTTCATCTGGTAATGTCATGTCTCGGCTCCTTGATAACTGCCTTTTCTTAAGCATGTGTATATTATACGATAGTTTCACAGAGTTGTCAAGAGATTTTGGAAGAATTATTATCCACAGCAGCGGGGCCTATGTCAACTTAGCCCTAGATCAAGGCGTTATTATACTATGAACAGACAATTCTATCTCAGTGTAAGAGAAAGCTGGCAGCATTGCCACAACATAGATATGGTAGCACGTAGACTCAGAGTGGATCACGCTACTGTATACAACATCATACACACATACTACAAGCTGGTATAAGTCAGTGTAGTGCTATGTGACACCATAACCCCTGCAGCGGGGCCACTGTATAGAAGTGGTAAACACAGTTGCAGACGCTGGTTCTATGGTGAGAGAATGGTGAAAACACGTCAAATTAGACTGATCTCATAGTAGAATCTATACTAGTTGCAGAGTCAAGACCGGTGGTTGGAGAGGCTATGCTCAAATGGTCACACAATTCCACACTTTATTGCACTTTGTCACACTATTCTGCACCATTTTGTCTCCCACGGCTGCTTTAGCGGCCTCTACAAGCATTCAGGGGGTCAGTAAATCACACAAATGTGCTGATTTATCTACAGTAAATCACACTTACTGAGCATTTTCCACTGTATACGCACACTCACACAAACCTTTACAGCGGGGCCTGTGCGCACTATTCCCTACAAGACTCATACTGCATGGAGTTCCTAGCTCAGTAAATAATCAGTTCCACACAGTCTATATGATCTTCTTCAATGGCCCATGTTGCTAACACCACAGCGCCTTGACTGTTCACACACTGTTCAAACTCTAAATCCTCATCCAGTATGCGTTGTACACGAGTCTTGTAACCCAGTCTGCTATTACGCATGCGTTGTGCTATCCTTGCGCCCGCCAGTGTTTCATAGTATCTAAAACAGCGTTCATGTGTAGCACTGTGTACTAGGTAGTAAACGTTTCTAATCATATATAATCCTCTAGCGGCCCGCATGCCATTAGACCACAGTTACAACTATGCCTATGATCATGCCCACTGCAAAACATACTACACATGTTGCTACTAGAGTTATCGCATAGTATACATCATCCATTACTACACGAGTTAGCCATAACGGATATGCGACATCCAAGTCCTTCCATTCTTGAATCACTCTTGTGCGTAGTTGTTGCATCATGTATTTAAATAATCCATGCGCAAGTTAACACTATCAGAATGCACAATACAGACTCCCATGCGCTGTTACGGTATACTTAACAGCTATCTAGACTCAGGCGGACACTCAGCTTGGCAGTGGGCACAGAGCCAAGGCTTGCCCACGGAAGCTCACTTGAATCGCTGCAGATACTGGATACCCACTGATTCTGCACTAGAGTCAGAGTTTGTGTTACGTTACTGGGATATCATACACAGGGTTCCTAGCGAGGATTATGTGTAAAAAACGTCTACACATCAATCTTGCGCTGCTGCTTCGCAGCTAGAAAATTTTCTCGCGCCCCTTCGGGTTCAATCAACTAAATACCACATGCAGATCAAACACTATAAAATACTGGATACCGCTGACATGACAGTGATACAAGCATGGGCTGAGGATCCTCATCACGGCTGTTTCGTCATTGCCAAGGGCAGAGTGGGTGCAGTCACACACAGTCTTTGTGTACATACTCCTTTCAATGAGCCTGAGAGATTCACTGCTGTGGAGTCAGCTCTGGCGGGCATGATAGTGGAAACTGAGTGGCCCGAATAAATATTCACATGCGTATCATAACTTCATTCATACTAGCTCTAGCTCTCACAGGCTGTGCTGGCATCTTGCCCAGCTTTTGGGACGACAATCAAAGTGCTAGAATCATAGATGTCCGCTTGGCTGTAGAGCGTGTGGACTGTGTGAATGCTCTACCCGGTGTGAGTCGTGTGCGTGATGACATTGAATGGTTTAGACTCTACAGTGTCAGCAAGGGTGCTCTACAAAAGGATGTACTGGCTGTGATAGCACCCATGCAAGAAACCGCAGAAGATTGGTACCAGCGAACACAGGGCGGTACAGCCAGCAAGGTCTACTGTGAGCTCAAGAAGTCAGTGATGCAGCAACAGGCAGCTAGGGCTGCTGGAGCTGTGATGGGGAGATGGTAATGCGTGAACAACTACAACAGATCATAGCGTCGGGCAAGCCCTGGGCTGTGGAACGGGCTCAAATGGCCCTGGCCATGACAGAAGCCTTAGAGCGTGGAGAACTTGCTGAAACAGAGTATCAAGAACTCATGCAGGATCTCATACGCAGTGACGCATTAAACGCACAAGCAGACGATCAGGATCTAAAGAATCTACTGGTTGCGTGTGTGATGATTGGAGCAAAACTAGCATGAAAATACGTGATATCATCACAGAGAACATATTCACCTGTGACTACAGATTGGTCATGGACGCAGTGGCGTCTTTGTACAAAGAACACTATGATGTGGACATATGGTCAAATGCAGAAGCACACGATGCAGCTGCTCAGGTTCTGATGAAGGAACACCCTAGCTCCGAGGAGCTGGAGTTTATCATAGACACACAGGAACTGCCAGAACGTTTCCAAGAGCTGAACTTTCCGCTCAATGATGACATCCTAGGCATCAGCACCCAGGACTCAGAATTCACAGAAGCCGTGCAAGGACCCGAAGGTGCAGAACAACGCATGCTGGACCGCATGGGCAAACGCTTTGGATTACCTCCAGGCAGCACAGCTGATCAAGTACAGGCAGCACAACAGGCTCACTTAGACAAGAACGATCCTGCTGCCGCAGCACAGTACAAACAGAACATGGCTAATATTGATGCTGGGGGCGCACAGGCTGACAACAAGCCTGTGAAACTAGCACCCAAGGCAGCACCTGCTGCTGCCCCTGACCCAGATGCCGTGGGTGGACAAGCAGCTGCCAAGGCCAACAAGAGCCCAATCGCTATCATGTTGGCACAGCCCACAATAGGCAAGAATCAGGCCATGCTAGACATTATTGCTCCTACTGTGGGTCTACCAGTTGGCTCAAGTGCTGCTGATATTCTAGCTGCTGATGACGCTAGGAATGCCAAGGCCAAGAACAAGTATGCACCAGCAGCTCCTGCAACAGAAAGCATGGGTGGTGCAACAGATTCAAAAGGACGTACACAACGAGAGTGGTTGCGTCTAGTTAAAGCCA
>Ga0209500_10001826_pt1 | contig 15615 bp, 11 predicted proteins | sample S_140212_EF_Meta_FD_187323 | JGI IMG/M metagenome (GOLD analysis project Ga0209500, IMG submission 187323) | Freshwater microbial communities from Lake Simoncouche, Canada to study carbon cycling - S_140212_EF_MetaG (SPAdes) (version 2) | ecosystem: Environmental > Aquatic > Freshwater > Lake ... | reverse complement strand
CCGTCTCGCGGTCGTTGAGCGAAAAGCCCCCCTGCCGCTGCGAGCCGGTGTGGCATTTGCCACACTTGGCCCGGAGGATCGGGACGACCTCGTGGGAGAAGTCGACCGCCCGGGCGGGGATCGCCGCTAGGAGGAGCAGAGGCCACCAACTGCACAGGGATCGGCAGATCCGGCCGGAATGCCAAAGGCTCGTCATGGTTTCACTTCGAAGGATCGAATCCCGGATGGATTTATTGTAACTCTCCCTCGCTTCAAGGGTCGAACTGCCGCTGCCGGTCTTCTACGGATACGGAGGGCATTGAGGCCGGTCACTCATCGGGGGCATCTTCTTTCTTCTCTTTCAGCTCCTTCTCGAGATTCTCGATCTGGCGGAGGTCTTCGGCGTCGGCCGCAGCGGCGCCGGCAAGCCGGCGCCGCTCGTCAAACTCGTCGTAGCGCTCTCCGGCAATCCGCTTTGCGTCATCGTGGCTGACCGAGCCGGGGCCCACCAGCACGGCCCGATCGTTGAATCGCAACAGGGCATCGACGTTGTCACGCCAGAACGCGAGGGAGAGCTCCTTGCGATCCTTGACCCGCAACTCCGCCTGCTCCAGGAAGATCACGACCAGCCGGTTGAGGGTGTCGATCTCATCTTGCGTGAGGAAGTTTTTCGCGACGATGACGTCTTCCTTGCGAACTCGCGAGCCCTTCCAGCTTGTGAGGGCCATATTCGGCGAGTTAGCGTCGGCTCGGGCGACGATAAGCTCGGCGGCCGTCCTGTCCGTGGCGGCATACAGGAGCTTGTTTTGCGTTTCGGCGAAGAAGAGAGCCGTTTCCGGCTCGGTGGCCTTGTAATCGGAGCTCAAGGCAAAGAGATCGCGGACCTTCTGGTAGAAACGTTTTTCCGACGCCCGGATATCACGGATCCGCGCGAGCAGCTCGTCGAAATGGTCCCAGCCCCGGGGGTCTTTGAGCCGGGCGTCGTCCATGACGAACCCTTTGACCAGAAACTCCCGCAAATGGGTGGTGGCCCACTGGCGAAACTGGACGCCGCGGGGCGAACGGACGCGGTAGCCCACGGCGAAGACCGCGTCGAGCGAGTAGTGGTCTACGAGCCGCTCGACCATCCGCGAGCCCTCGGCCCGAACTATCCGGTATTTCCGGATAGTTGCGTCGCCCGGCAATTCGCCGTCGGAAAAGATGTTTTGGAGATGCTCGTTGATCGTCCGGACGTCCTTTTGGAACAGTTCAGCAATCTGACGCTGCGTCAGCCAAAACGTCTTGTGGTCCACCCGCAGTTGGAGCCGCGTCGCGCCGTCCGAGGATGTGTAGAGCACCAACCCCGGCGAGGGATCATCATTCGGTTTGGGTGCGTCGGTTGTCATCGATAGCAGCAATCGATTGCGAGCCCGAATCAGCGAGCCCCTCACCTTAAACAGTGTACAAATGTACCCTACCAGGGCCTAGAGCGCAGCGAAAGGCCCTGACTACTCCGGCTGCCTGGTTTGTCGGTAAGGGAAAAAGCCGTATTCAGGCCGTGAGGCACTCAACGCCCCCCGGGCCGTCACTTCTTGAACCGGGCATCGCTTTGGTTTCCCCGCGAGAGCGTGTAGGCGAGGAGATCGAGAACCTCCTGCTCGTTGAGCGTGTCGAGAAGCCCCTTGGGCATCAGCGACTCGGCCGCCGGGATGATCTCGTCGATCTCCGCGCGGGCGATCTCGACGAACTTCGTCGCGTCCTCCGGATCGGTGACGACGACGACCTTCTCCGGCGACTCGTAGACGATCCGGCCGGTGTGGGCCTTCCCCCCCTGGGTCGTGACGATGCTCCCCTTGTATTGGTCGGAGATCACCTTGCTCGGCACCACCATCGCTTCGATCATGTCCTTGAGCTGGAAGCGGCCGCCGGCCTGGGTGAGATCGGGGCCGGTCGAGCCGCCGTCGTCGCCGAAGCGGTGACAGACGACGCACCGGGCCGCGGCGAAGGTGCGCTTGCCCCCTTCGAAGTCTCTCCCCATGGCGAGCCCCTTCTCAGCCGAGGCCAGAACGTCGTCGACCGACCAGGCCTTCCCCGGCCCGGCCGGCTTCGGCAGCGGCGGCGGCACGTAGGCCTTCCGGGCGCCGATCGTCTCCAGCGCCAGCTTGTCGTTCTCCGAGAGGCCAACGAGGCTGTCGTTCTCGATGTTGATGAGAAACTTCCGGAAGCTTGCGCCGCCGGCCCACTGCTGGGCCCGGTTGAACCAGCCGTGGTAGCCCTTGCGGTCGTCGAGCGTCCAGGCGTTTTTCTCGTTGACCGTCCGGAGGACATACGCGAAGTGAACCTGGAGGAGATCACTGCGCTTCTCGAGGGCGTCGCGGACGGAGCTGCCGTAGCCGGCATTCCTCGTGATCAGCTGTCGCAGCTCCTCTTCGTTGGGGGCGAGGTTGGTGGCCCCGGCCGACGTCGACGGCTCGGCCATCAGGCCGACAAGCTGCGTTACGATCCCCGGAGCTCGGACGGCGACAAGCAGGCTCGAGAGCTCGCGGTCGAGATCGAACGATCCCGAGGGAAACAGGGGCGCGAGCTTGGCCGCGATCTTCGCCTTCGCGTCGGCCGGCGGGTCGCCGAGCCGGATCATCGCGAGTTGATAGGCGCGGACGAGATCGATCTTCCCGGCGGTGTCGAGCTTGGCGAGATCGAGGCCATCGACGCTATCGAGGCGATCGAGGGCGATAAGCACCATCGGCTGCAGCGCCGGCTCTCCCTGCCGGGCGACGGCGATCGCCGCATGGATTCGGGCAAGTGGATTGGAGGTGGCAAGCCCCTTGGCGGCCCAGGCCTCGAGCGGCTGGTGCTCGAGCGCGATCCTGGCGGCATAGCGGATGAAGCGGTCGGGATTGGCCAGCTGCGGCAGCGCCGCGGCCACGGCCGCCTTCGTGTCGGCCCCCGTCACGTGAAACGCCTCGAGCGCCTGGCGGACCTTACGGCTCTCGGCGCCGGTGGTCGACTTGGCATCGACCGGGGCGGTCGAATCCTTGCCGACGTAAGTCACCCGGTAGAGCTCCCCCTGACCGCCACGGCCACCGACGGTGAAGTAGACGGCGCCATCTTGGCCGATCGTCATGTCGGTGAGCGGCAACGGCGTCCGCGACACGAACTCCTCCTTCTCGCCTTTGTAGGTCGAGCCGTCGGGCGTGAGATGGATGGCGTACATCGTCCCGAACGTCCAGTCGCACACGAAGAACGCCTTCTGATATTTGGCCGGAAACTTCGCGCCGTAGCCGAAGGAGGCGCCGACCGGTGAGCCGGGGCCGATGTCGACGAGCGCCGGGAGGCTGTCGGGAAGCGCCGGCGACCACTTGCCGGCGCCGGAACGCCAGCCGAGCTCGCTGCCACTCGTGGCATGATTGACGCGCGTCGGCCGATACCACGGCGACCCGAAATCCCACTCCATGTCGGCGTCGTAGACGAACATCTCGCCGTCGGCGTTGAAGGCGAAGTCGTAGGGATTGCGGTAGCCACCGGTCCAGATTTCCCAATTCTTGCCATCGGGATCGGTGCTGACGACATAGCCGCCCGGCGCGAGGATCCCGACGGCATGGCCGTTGGCATCCCAGAGGCGCGTGATGAGAAGATCTTCGTCCCAGTTGGCAGGCAACCGGCTCGATGCTTGAGGGGGAAGCTCGACGCGGCGTTGGTTGGGGCGGATGCCACCGAGCGATTGTGGCTCGGTGATGTTTTTCACCGCGAACGGCGGGAGGGTGTGGTTGCCGCAGATGATGAACAGCTTCTTGCCATCGGGGGAGAGGCGGATGGCGTGGGGCCCATGCTCCCCGCCCCCCTCAAACGCCCGGAGCTTCTCGACATGGTCGAGGATGTCGTCGCCGTTGGAATCGGTCGCCCGGTAGAGGCCGCTGCCGGGGCCGCCGTTGCAGACGACATACAGCGCGTCGAACGCCCAGAGGAGCCCCTGGGCACCGGACAGCGCGACCGGGATCTTCTCGACGACCGTCGGCTTCGAGCCGTCGAGCGGCGCCGGCGTGATCCGCACAAGCCCCTTGTCCCCCTGGTCGCTGGCGATCAGCCGCCCCTTCGGATCGGTGGTGAGGCAGACCCACGAGCCGAGCAGGTCTTGAGGCACGGTGAAGAGCTTCTCAACTTGGAAGCCGGGAAGGAGATTGAACGGCTGCGCCGTGGCAGCCCGGGCCTGGCCGGCGAGAGCATCCTTCCACGGGCCTTCCCCCGCCTTGGCGACGATGCGAACGGCGACCGCCTCGGTCGGCTTGCCAGCTGGGGCCCCCTTCCAGCTGCCATCGGTGGCGATCACCTGCTCGCTCCCATCGGCGGACGTGAGGACGATCCGGCAAGAAAACCCAGCCGGGCCCCCTTCGTTTGCGACGATGGCGATCAGTTCGTTGTCGCCGGCCTTGAGGTCTTTCGTGACATCGACCGCCACCGGATTTTCCCAGGATTCGCCCTTGGCGATCTCCTTGCCGTTGAGGAGGAGCGTCATCCGATTGTCGGCCGTGGCGGTGACGATCCCCTTCCGGGCTCCACCGGTGAACGACTTGGAGAGCCGGTATTCACCGTCGTCGCTCGGGCCCCAGATCCAGTCGGCCACCCCCTTCTTCGCGGCGGGCACCTCGGCGGCGGCGCCGCCGGCGGGCTGCTTCTCGGGAAGCTGCTCCCAGCGCTCGGCGGCTGCGGTGAAGCGGAGCCCGGCACCGGGCGCGGCAAGGAGAAGGCCGAAGAAGATCGTGGCGACGCGACGAAGCGGCATGGGAGGCACTCTCGACAGGGGTGACAATGGCGACGGACAGGCCGGAAACGGTCAGCGCACGGCTCCACCCGGACGGCGCTGGAGCTGACCATGATAATCACCGGGGGATCGTGGTTGAAACAGCGGTCGGGAAGGGAGAAACGGGCCTACCTTGGCACGAGATGGACGGCCGGCACCTTGACCGCCGCGAACAGCCGCTCACCCGGGAGGAGCGCGAGCTCCGCGGCGGCAGCGCGCGTGACCAGCGCCGTCAGCTCGAAACCGGCATCAAGGCCGACGCGGACAAGCGGCCCCTCGGGGACCACGAAGCGCACCGTGGCGGGGAAGCGGTTGCGGGCGCTGACGCCCCCGTCGGCGTGCCGCAGGAGGACGACCTCTTCGGCGCGGAGGCAGACATGGACGAGCCGGCCGCCGTCGGGGGGAGCGACGGCCGTCAGCCGCACCCCGGCGACATCGACCGTCGCCAGCCCCGCCTCGACGGCGATCACCTCGCCGCACAGAATCGATTCGGTGCCGACGATCCGCGCTACGCGCGCATCGGCTGGACGGCTGAAGACCTCGGCCACCGTCCCCGTCTGGAGCACCCTCCCCTCCTCCATGACGACGATTCCGTCGCCGAGCGCCAGGGCCTCGGTGTGGTCGTGGGTGACGAGGACGACCGGCAGCCCCGTCTCGATGAGCCAGCGTCGAAGGGCCGGCCGCAACAGCGCGCGGAGCGGCGTGTCGAGCGCCGAGAGCGGCTCATCAAGGAGGAGGAGCCGCGGCCGGCGCACCAGGGCCCGCGCCAGCGCCACGCGCTGCTGCTGGCCGCCGGAGAGCGTCGCCGGCATCCGCCGGGCGAGCGATTCGAGATCGAAGCGGCGGAGGGCCTCGGTGACGCGCACGGCACGCTCCGCTGCGGGGAGGCGACGCAGCGCGTAGCCGACGTTTCCGGCGACGTCGAGCCAGGGAAAGAGGGCGAGCTCTTGGCCGAGCATTCCGACATCGCGCGCCTGCGGCGGCAGGTCGATGCCCCGCGTGGCGTCGAACCACGGCACGCCATCGAACGCGATCCGCCCCGTCGCCGGCCGGTCGAGGCCAGCCAGCGCCCGCAGGACCGTCGTCTTGCCACAGCCCGAGGGACCGTAGAGAACGATCACGCCGCCGCCGGTCTCGACGGAGCCGTCGATCGTCGTGCCGGATCGATGGCGGAGGGTGAAGGCGGCGACGAGCCTGTGCTCAGTGTGGCTCATCGGCCCGATCCCTTCTCCACCGGCCGTCGCCCGAGCCGCTGCACGGTCACCAGCGCCACCAGCGCCACGGCGACGAGCACCGAGGCCGTCCGTGCCGCCGAGGCATGATCGAGCGCCTGGACGTCGTCGTAGAGCGCCACCGAGAGGGTGCGGGTGATGCCGGGGATGTTGCCCCCGACCATCAGCACCACGCCGAACTCCCCAACAACGTGGGCGAAGGTCATCACCAGGCCGGTGACGATTCCCGGCCAGCAAGCGGGGAGGACGACGCGGAGGATCGTCGCGGTGCGCGACTCCCCCAGGCACCAGGAGGCCTCGACGAGGCGGCGGTCGAGGGCGGCGAAGGCTGCGGTGAACGGCCCGATCGCATAGGGGAGATTCATGAGCACCGCGGCGAGGAGAATGCCGCTGAATGTGAACGGGAGCGTGCCCCCGGTGAGCCTCCCCCAGACGCTCCCGACGAAGCTCTGGGGGGCGGTGGCGACGAGGAGGAAAAAGCCGGCCACCGTTGGCGGCAGCACCAGCGGCAGCGTGCAGACCGCCTCCACGATGCCCCGCAGACCCGCGCCGCGGCCGGGCGGAGCGGCGAGCCACCACGCCAGCGGCAGGCCGACGGCAGCGAGGAGGAGCGTCGTTGTAGCGGCGAGCCGGAACGTGAGCCAGGCGGCGGTGACGTCCAAGGGAAGAGATCCTGAGGGTCACGGCACCGCTGGGAACTCAAACCCATAGCGGGCGAGGATCGCACGACCGGCCGGCGCGAGGAGAAAATCGCGGAAGGCCACCGTCGCTTCGCGGTCGATGGCGCGGGCATGGATCGCGCCGCCGTGGCGGATCGGGGGGTGGGCCTCGGCCGGCACCGCCCAGAAGCGGCCGCGCTCCGAGAGCCTCGTTCCCTTCGCCAGCGCCATCGGCAGGATCCCCACCTCCGCCGCACCGCTCTCGACATACTGCGCTGCCTGCGCCGCGCTCTCGCCGACGGCGAGCTTCTCTTTGAGGCGATCGTGGAGCCCGAGATGCTCGAGCGCCGCAACAGCGGCCCGGCCATAAGGGGCGTGGACCGGATTGGCGATCGCGACGCGGCGCACTGACGGGTCAAGCAGCGCCTCGGCGCCGAGCGTGAAGACGTCGATCGGCGATTCGTTGCGCACCCAAATGACCAGCCGCCCCTGGCCGCTCTCGAAGACATCGGCCTCGGCCGCGAGGCCGGCGGCCGCGAGATCGTGGGCGTAGGCGACGTCGGCAGAGAGGTAGAGATCGGTCTCGAGGCCGCTTTTGAGCTGGGTCAGCAGGACCCCAGAAGCCCCGAAGGTAGGGAGGAGGTCGAAGTTGGGATGCTCGACCTGGAAGGCGTTGGTGAGGGCTTCGAGGCAGGAGCGGAGATCAGTGGCGGCGGCGACGCGGATCTTCGTCGGCGCCTTCTGCGCCCGCGGCGGGGCCGGCTTCGTACAACCGCCGGCGAGCATCGTCACGTAGGTGGCCACGAGGAGGGCCGTGACCACGACAGAATCGCGGTGGGCCGGGCAGAAACGAGGATGAGATGGCGCGCGGGGCATGCCTCCATCTTAGTCATCCAGATGAAGCGCCGCAGGTGAGGCCTTGGAGGGAATCGTCCACGATGAAGCTAGTACCACGCCCCAGCGCGGACCATGAAGGTGTTGCCGGGGTGGGCGGTCGACTCGTTTGAGTCGTAGTACTGCACGGTGCGGCCGAAGACGAAGCCGGTCTCCAATCGCCACGAGATCCCCAGATCAGCCGGCTTTCGTTCCCAGCCGGCGATCAGACGGTAGTCGCGGAGCACGACCACCTCGTCGGCACCAGTCGCCGATTGCATCGCCCATTGGTTGCCGCCGAACTCCGCCGCGAGATAGTTCCAGTGGGCGGCACGGGGGTGCTCGGCGAAACGCCAGGCGAGCCGCGGGCGCGGGAAGATGAGCTCGAAGCGCTGGTCGTCGGCCGGGGTCCAGACGAGGCCTCCGGCCGGGAGCATGTTGACGTCGTAACGGTCGAGGTAGATCAGACCGGCGACAACGCGGAGATTGTCGTTCGCCTCCCAGGCACCGAAACCGTGGCCGGTGATCCGCAAGCTCTGGGAGGAGTTGTTGTGGAAGTCGCTGTACCAGCCGGGGGCGACGGCGAGATCGACGCCGAAACGCTTGCCGATCTTCCGCAGCCAGCGTGCCTGGATGTAGCCCTCGTAGAGATCGCTGGGCAGATCGACCCCGGCCGGGGCGTCGACGAGCGTGGCGCTGAAGCCGGGCGTGATGAGGAGTGGCGAGTCGACCGTCGGCGCCGGCAGGCCGAGGGTCACCCACTTCTCGAGCACCGTCAGCCCGAGGCCGTTGCTGCCGAGCTTGGGAAGCTCCGTCACGGTGTAAATCGCCTGTTGGAGCATCCCCGGCTTCGCTCCGGGGGGGAGCTTCCGCCCGGCCGGCGGCTCGAACTCCTGCCGCGGCTGCCCCGGCGGCGCTAAGTCGTCGAGGAGGAGAGGCTCCTGGAGATCCTGGGGATCGCCGATCGCGGCCAGACGGACCCGGCCGGGGACGAACGCCTCCACCGCCGGCAGCGGCACCGCGACGTCGATCGAGCCGGCGTCGTCGTCGATCGTCGGCGGAAGCGGGAGTGGAAGAGGGAGCGGCTCGTCGGCGGCGAACGTCGGTGCTGCCATGACGAGCATGACGAGCATGACGAGCACGGTGAGGAACAGCAATGGAGAGACGTGACGGTGCAAGTGAGGATCTCCGGGCTGTGGGCCCGTTAGTAGCCGAGGCCGAGGCGCAACATCCAGGTGTCGTCGAGATCCTGGATCTGCGGGGGGCCGTCGACGAAGAACAGCTGCCGGTAGAAGACATACCCGACCTCGAAATGGCCGGTGAGGCCCTGCGGTGTCTTCGGCACGAGCTCGCCGCCGAGGACGATGCGGATGTCGTTGTAGTCGAAGGGGGAGATCTGGCCGGTGGAGCGGCGGAAGGTCCACGCGCCGCCACCGTACTCTCCCGCCACGTAGCCCCACAGCGAGCGGTTGGCCACCTCGCTGAACCGCCAGGCCGCCTTCGGGGTGGGGAAGAGGATGTCGTAGCGGGCGTTGGCGTTGGGCACCCAGGTCATGCCAACGACGGGGAGGAGCTTCACCTGATTGCGGTCGAGGTAGACGATCCCCGCCTTGCCCTGCATCGTCGGCGTCAGCTGGAGCGTGCCGACGGCGCGCCCCATGATGCGCCAGCTCTGCGACACCATCACGTCCCAGTTGGTGTAGATGCCGGTGCGGATCCCCAGTTCAGCACCGAACAGCGGTGTGAACTGCGGGTTCCAGGCCGCGTCGACGAAGACGTCGTACGTGCTCGGGGGGAGATCGGCGAGCATCGTCTGCGTCGTCTGCGGTCCGTCCCAGAGTTGGAGGCCGAAGCCGGGGGTGATGAGGAGCGGGGCGTGGTTCAGATTGGCTTGGGAGTCGTGAAAGAACGGGATTGCAAACGTGGCGGTGGTGTCGAGCTCGTTGACCCCGACGCTCGTGCCATCACCGCTGCCGTACAGATAGGCCCAGCTCCCGCGCACCCCCTGGAAGACGCGCATCGTCTGCTGCACGGTCGGGCTGGCCATGATCGCCTGCGGCGAGAACGACGATGCCGGGGAACCTCCCGGCGGGGCTCCGTAGGGGGGCGCCTGCGGCGGGACCAGCGACGGCGCCGCGGTCGAGTAGCCCGGATAGCCCGGCTGGCCGGTGAGCGCGGAGGGGGCCCAGTTGCCCGCCTGGGGCGCGGCGGCAGGGAGCTGCGTGCCCTGGGGAGCGTAGGGATCCCACTGGGTCGGCGGCGGGGCGAGATACTGCACCGGCATGACCCGGTCGAGCTGCGACGAGGGGGGCGTGGGGAGCGACACCGTCTGCCCATCCGTGACCAACGGCCCCGACCCGAGCGCGCACAGCAGCGCCACAGTCAGGCTCCGCACGGCGACACGGATCTTCAAGCGCACGGATCGATCCCTTGCCGGGCCGGGAAATGTTGATGGGATGGAGGGGTTCGAGTCGACAGCCCGGGGGGGTACCACGCCATCCGCCGCAGGGTCAAGGTCGTACCCCGATCTGGAAATTCGTTTGGGGGGACTGCCGCTTCCGGGGAGAACTGGGTAAAGAGGGGATCGGCCTTTTCCCTCATTCCCGGCGTCGCCCGGAAGGACTTATCCGTGCCGATCGCTCGAATCGTCGATCCCGAGCCCTTCGATCGCGCCGCGCTCGAGCGGGCCACCGGCTTGGCCGCCATCGAGGTCCTCGCGGAGGTGGCCTCGACGATGGAACGGGCCCGGTTGTTGGCCGCCGAACCGGGCGTGCGATTGCCCCTGGCGGTCGTCGCCGATCGGCAGACTGCCGGGCGGGGGCGGCGCGGGGCGGGATGGTGGCAGGCCTCGGGGAGCCTGGCGACGAGCCTTGTCGTCGATGCGGCGCGGGTGGGAGGGGAGGCAAGCGGGCGCGTCTCGCCGCTGTGGTCGCTCGCCTGCGGCGTGGCGCTGGCCGAGAGCTTGGCCTTCCTCGAGCCGGCGATCGGCACGCGGGTCCGCTGGCCCAACGATGTCGTTGCCGGCGGTCGGAAGCTGGCCGGCATTCTCGTCGAGACCGTCCCTGGCGGACGGGTGATCTTCGGCGTCGGTGTGAACACGACCGGATCGGCCGCGGATGCCCCCGAGAATCTGCGGGGCCGGGTCGCGACGCTTCCCGACCTCACCGGCCGGGCGCTCGCACGTGAACGGCTCCTCGGCGTCTTCGTCCCCCGGCTGCTCTCCCTCTTGGGCGAGACGTCGCGCGATCCGGGGGTGCTTGTGGAACGCTACCGGCCGCTGTGCAGCCTCGTCGGCACCGTCGTCACGGTACACCGCGACGATGGGCGCCGTCTCGTCGGTGTCTGTCACGGGATCGATGCCGACGGGGCTCTCGTCCTCGACACCGCGGCGGGGATGGTGCACCTGGTGTCGGGGAGCCTCACCGATCCGGCCGACGTCTGGCGGGGCGCACCCTCCTGATGCCATCCCCCTCCCGGGCCACGGCCTGACCGCCGCGCCGGCTGCGGCGCGGGCCTGTCCGCAGCGCCACGACACACACCTCCCGGCCCCCGGTGGAGAGCTGCCGGGCCCGCGGCGTGAATCCCCAGCAGCGGAATTGCCCGAGCCATGCATCCAGGCCCGTGGCCCGCGACCAGTCGGGGATCTTGAGGGTGGCGATGATCCCGCCCGCTCGCGAGCCCGGGGCGGTGACGACGCGACCGACCTCTTCGAGGGTGCTCGTCGGATCGATGTTCATGTCGGCGATGACCCACTCGAATCCGCGCAGGTCGCGCAGCGGCACGTCCCTGGCCCGCTTCCGCCATTGCATGAAGCCGGGAAGCGCGGCGACGACCGGATCGACCAGCGCTGGATCGATGCCGACCACTTCGAGGCCACTCTCGAGGAGCCGCTGGCAGGCACCGCCGGGGGCGGCACCGAGCTCGCAGGCGTGCTGACCTTCGCGGAACTCGACGCCGAAGCTCGCAATCGCTTCGTCGAGCTTGAGCCACGCGCGCGACACCTTGTCGCCAGGGAGGGGGCGCGGATGGAGCCCGCCGGGCCAGCAGGTCGACGGCGAGGAGGCCCTGTGCCAGCCGATCCACCAGCGGTCATCGCCGTCGGAGAGGCAGTCAAGGACGAGATCTCCCGGACGGGCGATGCCGAGGGTCGCCTCCGGAAAGGCCGCGGCGAGCCCCGCGGCCGTCGCCACCCGGGGCATGTCGGCGACGACGTCGGCCGCGGCCAGCGCGCGGAGATCGCGCGGATAAAGATGGACAGCATCGAAGCCGGCGGCGGGGAGGCGTTCGCGGAGGGCGGCGAGTTTTCCGGCTTCGTCATCCCAACGGATCTGGCCGTAGCAGCGGAAGAGCGTGCGGGCGACGACAAGTGAATCGCGCACGCGATCGAGATCGGCGGGGCTCGGATCGAGGCCGGGAGGGAGGCGGAAGGTGACGACCCCCCGCCGCCAGGCGCCGCGGGTCGATCCGGGCAGGGCTTGCACCATTCTGGCGGCGACGACATCCTCGGCGCCGGCCTGGCAGGCGACGAGAAGATACTCACCGCGTGGTTCTGGGTCGTTCATCCGGCCACTATGGCCTGAGAACGGGCCGGACGGAAGCGGCCGTGCCGGAAAAGATGGGGACGAGCGCAAAAATCAGGCCGGCCCGGGCGCCCAAGGGCCCGGGCCGGCCTTTCTCGTCTGGTCAGGAAGGGTTCCCGGCTCGGTGCCCGCTCCAACGGCCTAAGGCCGCGTCGCGGATCGTCGCCGGGAAGGAATTACTTCTTGCCCTTCTTCTTGGCGACCTTCTTGGCAGCCTTCTTCTTCTTCTTCGCCATGGTGATGGCTCCTAGCGTCGAGCACCCGAACTCAAACCCTCGACCGATCCCTCGGGCACTCTGTTGAAGGGACCGGACGACGTACCGGAAACGAATCCGATTGAATGGTCTCGTCGGACCCCATATCGGCGGGTCGACAATGACGCCTCGTACGCATCACTGAGAGTGTTGTGAAGGATTGCGTTGAAAACTGTCAAGAGAAAATCGTGAAGAAGCCACGATTTTTTTTCGCGGGCTGTCGTCATCGATCATCGCGCAACGATCTCAGCGCTGGTGTCGCGGACTCCGCTGAGCGTGTCAGCGACGCGGTTTCGATGAACTCTGCGCGAGTGATTCGATCCACGCATCGAGCATCGCGCACTGCTTGGAGAAGTCTTGCTCCTCGACGCCCAGAGGACTCTTGAAGAATGGCGCGAGGCCACGGAGCATCCCCTGCTCACCACAGCGCCAGGCGCGCTCGGTGAGACGCACCAGATCGATGACCAGCGGCGCAGCGAGGATCGAATCGCAACCCTGCCAGGTGAACTGGAACGTCATCGGCGTGCCGAGGAAGCCACGGAAGTGGACATGATCCCAGGCCGTCTTCCAGTCGCCCAAGGAACGGATGTACTCGATCGAGACGTGGGTCTGCGGGGGATAGCCGAGGATCGAGGCGAGGAGGTGATCCTTGCTCCGCACCTTGGCGGCCTTGTTGCGCGGGTCGTCGAGCACCTTGCCGTCCATGTTGCCGAAGATGTTGTGCCCCACCCAGCTCATCACCTCGAGGTTGCGGGCCGCGAACATCGGCGCCAGGACGCTCTTCAGGAGCGTCTCGCCGGTCTTGCCGTCGCAGCCGGCGTGAGGCAGGCCGTGCTCGAGGGCCAGTTCGCAGAGGGCCGGCGGCGTCGAGCCGGTGGACGGTGTGAAGTTGACGAACGACGCGCCGGCCTCGAAGGCCGCCACGGCATAGAGGCTGCTCGCCGGCAGGGGGCAGGCAGCGGCATCCCCGAGGAGCGCGGCCACCTCGCTCCACCGCTCGGGGATCGGTAGGGAGGGGGGCGGCTCGGTGGAAGCGACGTTGACGACGACGACGTGCCTTAGGTTCTCGTTGGCCGCGAAGGCTTCGATGTCGGCGCGGATCCGGTCGATCGCCTCCTGTGGGGTCTCGACGACATTTGCGACCGAAGGATCGGCCAGCTCGCGGATCTTGTCCCCTGCGGCGACGACGGTTCCCGGGCGGAGCCGCTGCTCGATGGCGGCGAACGAGTCAGCGGCGGCATCGAGCACGTCCGGAGTGATCGCCCGACTCTCGACCCACATCCGCCGCGCCTCGTCGGCGAGGTGGCCGGGGCGGATGTCGTGGCCGCCGATGACGATCTCGTCGAAGCCGACCAGATCGAGCGGCGCGAACGGCGAAAGCGCCGTCACCAGGCCGTGTGGCTCGGTCGCGCCTCGGGCCAGGGCCGCCAAGCCGGTGATCACGGTCGTTGCCACGCCCCCTTTGGCGCCGATGAGCCACAGCCCCGTGCGGCCGCGCGTGCGGCCGGCAGGATCGGATTCGGATCGCTTTGACGAATGGCCGTGAGGGGCTGGCATGGCTGGGTGCATTCCTGGGGTCGGTGGAGCGTCGCGGCGCCTGGGAAACAGTCACCGCGGTGGTATCATGCACGACGCGCCGACGGCACGCAAAACGCATCTTGTTTCCCTCACGTCTAGCCTCCTCCCCCTCCTGTCTAAGCTCCTCCCCCGCACCCTCTCCACCCGCATGTCCCACTCTTCGCCATCGTCCTCCGCTCGCCGCTCCCCTCTCGCCCTCGCCACGCGGATGCACGCGCTCGAGCCCTCCGCAACGCTTGCCATGGCGGCGCGGGCCCAGGCGCTGGCCGCCTCGGGGGTCGACGTCATCGATCTGTCGGTCGGCGAGCCCGACTTCCCCACCCCGGAGCACATTTGCCGGGCCGCCGAGGCGGCGATCCGTGCCGGGAAGACGAAGTACACGCCGGCGGCCGGCATTCCCGATCTCCGCAAGGCGGTGGCCGCTGACTACACCCGCCGCACCGGTCTTGCCGTGACGCCGGCGCAGGTCGTCGTCTCCAACGGCGCGAAGCACGCGCTCCACAATGTTTTCACGGCGCTCCTCGACGAGGGGGACGAGGTGATCGTCCCCGCTCCGTACTGGGTGAGCTATGCGGAGCTCATCAAGCTCACCGGGGCCAAGCCGGTGATGCTGCCGACGCGCCTCGAGGATGATTTCAAGCTCCGCCCCGAGGCCCTCCGCGCCGCGCTCACGCCGGCCACGCGGATGCTCCTCCTCTGCTCGCCGAGCAATCCCACCGGCGTGGTCTATTCGCCTGAGGAGCTCGGGAGCCTCGCCGACGTGGCGATCGCTGCCGATCTCTCGGTCGTTGCCGACGAGATCTACGACCAGCTCGTCTTCGACGGCCGGAAGGCTGTCTCCTTCCCCACCCTCCGCCCCGACCTCGCCGACCGCACCGTCGTCGTCGCCGGGGTCAGCAAGACCTACTCGATGACCGGCTGGCGGATCGGGTGGTCGATCTGCCCGGAGCCGCTCGCCAAGGCGATCGGCAATCTCCAGAGCCAGGAGACGAGCAACCCCTGCAGCGTCAGCCAGCATGCCGCCGTGGCAGCGTTGACTGGCCCGCAGGAATGCGTCGCCACGATGAACGCCGCCTTTCAGGCGCGCCGCGATCTTGTCGCGGCGCGGCTCCGGTCGATCCCCGGAGTTCGCATTCCTGACATCGGCGGCGCCTTCTACGCCTTCTTCGACATCAGCCCGATCCTCGCCCGTGGTGCCAACGGGATCACGACAAGCGCTGCTTGGTGCGAGGCGCTGCTCGAGAAGGAGCACGTCGCCCTCGTGGCCGGGAGTGCCTTCGGCGCCGAGGGGAACGTGCGGATGAGCTTCGCCTCGAGCGAAGAGAAGCTCGAGCGCGGCCTCGACCGCATCGCCCGCTTCGTGGGAGCGTAGCCGGCCGCGGGCACCGTCTCGGCCTTCCCGAGTGACGACTGTTTGAACGAATACCTGTGGGTGGTTCGTCGGCCGGGGCGGCAAAAGTCTCGTCGCCCCGCATCGCTTTAGACCAATCACGCGGGCCGTTCAAAGCGGTAGGCGCGATCGGGGACTCCTCGAGCGTTCGCCGACCCCGGCCTCGTCCTGCGCGCTAGCAAGAAGCATTCCACGCGAACACTCTTCAGCGAGGGGGCGGCCGTGCTCCGGGAGCCGGCCTCGCCGGTCAGCGCAGCCCGGAGGGCGAAAGCGCAAGCGGCGCGGAGAGAGCG
>Ga0209500_10001823_pt1 | contig 15621 bp, 16 predicted proteins | sample S_140212_EF_Meta_FD_187323 | JGI IMG/M metagenome (GOLD analysis project Ga0209500, IMG submission 187323) | Freshwater microbial communities from Lake Simoncouche, Canada to study carbon cycling - S_140212_EF_MetaG (SPAdes) (version 2) | ecosystem: Environmental > Aquatic > Freshwater > Lake ... | reverse complement strand
AAATTAAAGAATATGCCGGTTGTAGAAAAGAAAGAAGAACAACCAAAGGTTGAAGTACCAAAACCAGTTAAACAAATAGTTCGTAAAGTTGACAAGATCGACGTGGAAGTCAAATCAGGACGATTACAATTAGATACTGAACAAGAAGGTTTCATATTCTTTATGGATATTGTGGCTTACAGTAAAAAAACCACAGATGAACAAAAGAAGGCTTGTAAAGACTTGGGTACACTAGTTAAATCTACAATGCAATATAAGACAGCTAATGCTCTTGAAAAGTTGATTATATTACCCACTGGAGATGGTATGGTGATGGGATTTTTCACTTATCTAGAAGATGCAATGAATTGTGCCGTTGCTATAGCTAAAGCAGTAAAAGATAGACCCGACTTACAAATGAGAATGGGTGTACACTGTGGATCTGTAATTCCAATGGAAGATATCAATGGAAATCTTAATATAAGCGGTGATGGAATCAATTATGCTCAAAGAGTAATGGATGCGGGTGAAACAAATCATTTATTAGTTAGTTCAGCTGTAATGTTGAAATATGATAGACCATCATACGTTTTGGTAAATGATTTGGGAGATGTAATTGTAAAACACGGTGTAATAATGCATTTGTACAGTTTACATGGTACCGAGTTTGGTAACAAAGAATTTCCATCAAGTAGAGTAAAAAAAGCAGAACCAACAACAAATAAACCATTATGAAAATGATACCTTTGGGAAGACAATATCACGCAAGTGTTGTTAATACAGATTTGGATGTATATAAAATAAAAGATAAAGTAATGGGTGTACGTACAAGTAATCATCCAGGTCCATTTCAAATTTCAGATAAACTCGGTATCATTAAAGATAACGATACCAAGACCAGAATTGTAGTTTATAATTCAAAAGGCTTGTTTTATTTAATATAAATGTTGACATTCTTTATTATAGGTTTATAATGGGGGAATGTCCGAATATTGTGATACTTCATTACTTTATCTCAAAAGTATCAATAAGAATGTTGCAAAGACTCTTATTGAAAAAAACCATTATACACACAAGTGGTCTCTTTGTACTGTAGCTTATGGAGTTTATTATAAAGAGTACATTGAAAGTACTTTCTTTGGTGGTTTTAACGAACGCCTAATAGGTGTATTAGTATATGGAAATGCCGTGGGTAGAAATGCAAGTACCAGCATATGTCCACTACTTACTAATAACAATGTGTTAGAATTAACACGACTGTGGATTGCAGATGGTTATGGTAAAAATATAGAAAGTTATTGTATAGCTGAAAGTTTCAGATTGTTAAATAAAGAATATCCACACATTAAATGTATTCTCAGTTACGCGGATAGTGAAGCTGGCCACGTTGGAACAATATATCAAGCAACTGGATTTCTATATCAAGGAGATAACTATGTGGATATTGCACTGATGCCTAACTATAGTGTTAGTTTAGTTGGCCCCACTGAATATGATTGGATACATAGTAGAAGTGTATATGCACGTTGGAAAACACACAATGTAGATAAACTAAAAGAACGTATTGGTAAAACATTTTGGCGTAAACGTGAAAGCGGTAAACATCGTTATATCAAGTTTATTAGCAACAAGATAGAAAATAAGAAACTGGTTAAATCTCTTAAACATAAAGTTCTACCTTACCCCAAAGATACTTCGTTCAAAGAAGAAGTGCAAGAAATAGTTGTAAATTCTACAAACGAATTTTTCGATTAGTGCAAGAAAAAACCCCAACTTTCGTTGGGGTTTTTGAGTTATTTTATTTCTACTAAGTATTATACGGTATCGAGATCGCCGATAATAACTTTTCCATAGAACTCTGGGCGCACTACCTTCTTAGCGTAGCGGGTCATTACACCTCTACGTGGAGTGAAGTTCACTGGATCATAGACCAATGGAGTTTGGATTAGTGGGATATATGGAGCATATACAGCACCGGTTTCTAGGAAGTTGTTTCCACGGAAACCAACCAATACAACGTTATCGGTCATATATGGGTTCTTGTAAACTTGGAAGCGAGAAGCAAAGCTACCAACGCGGCTTACGCCCATTGCGAACTTAGCACTGTCACCATCGGTGTTTACTACATATCCTGGAATTGATTCCAAGATGGTTGCTACGTCTGGACTTACGACCAAGAAGTTAGCACCACCACGGAGGGTCAATTTTTGGATTGTGTTAGATACCTTTTGAATCTTGTTACCAAGAGTTTGGAACCAAGTGCTCTTTACGTAAGCAGTACGATTTGGTGAACTGTTTGCATTACGTGTGAATACTGCGTCACCAGTGGTTGCATTCAATGTCTTGCTGAATTCAACACCGATTTGGGCGGACCAAGCTTCGGTAGTTACACCTTCAACACATTCGTTCAACATGTCTAGGATTTCAAGATCGATTTCCATAGATACATATTCACTCAATAGAGCAGTAAGTTCTGCTTCTGCATCGATAGAATGATATGCGTTCAAGTCTTGAGCCAATTCTGGGGTCCAGACGGCTTTCAACTTACGTGTCTTAGCAACGATTGGTTCACTGTTTAGTACCAAGTTGACTTCTGGGATACTGATATCAGTATCGATGCTTTGTGTAGGGACGTTACCAGCGGTACCGGAACCTTCACCTGGGGTCTTACCAGCTTCGAAGTCACCACGTAGGTTATCGGTAGGTTGTAGACTATAGATCAACTTGGTAGTTGGAGCAAATGCACTGTTAGAAGCAGATACGATGTATACACTTTGATAGAATGGATCGCCCAAACTACCAGTGTTAATTGCTCTGGAGAATGTATTCAATACTAAACCACTTGAAGCTAGTGATGCTGGTGTTGCAGCTCCACCGATCAAGTTGAATGAACGTACTGCATTCAAGTCAGCATTGTACACCCATCCGTTTGTAGCAATACCAGTAGTATTGTCGTCGTGGTTCAAAGTAACTTTGAACAACTTCTTAGCTGCAACAGAACCACTTAAATCGCTATCAAATTGAACGTCGTTCCATGAAGCGGTTTGAATTGTGTTACCAATTGAGGTTGCTGTTGCACTCTTAGTTAGAGTAATAGCAGAGCTACTCACTGGGCGAACTGAATAAGCATAAGCACCTTGACCGTATAGACCGCGTACTGCGCTATCAGTTGAACCCAATTTCTTGCCTGTACCACCGAACAAACTGTCGTTCAATTGCTTACCTGCACGTGTAGTCTTAGAACTACCGTTGTTCAAGTTACGCAAGTCTTGGTTTGGAGCGGTTGTACCATACTTGAAGTCTAGATAGAAGATTAGACCAGATGGTAGATTCATTGGTTGAACGCTTACGAATTCCTTCGCAGCGATTTCAGCAAACACACGACGAACTAATGGAAGAGCTACGCCTGCCCATTGTTCTGAACTGGTAGAGGTACCAGTAGTGGTTGCTTCGTCAAGCAATTGTTTTGCTTGATTTTCTAATAGGATTGACATATGTGCTTTTTCAACACCTTTGCATCCTTCTAGGAGGCCTGTCTTTTCCCATTTGCCTTGTAGTCCACGTGTTTCTGCCATCAATTTGGCCTGTGGATTCATATTGTTAGTCAATAGACTTTTAATATCCATACTCATATTTGTATCTTTCTTTATTTAATTACTGTTAGGTTTGTACTCGCAAACTAATTTTACTTCTTGATTCCCGCGAGTTTTTGGAATCTTGAAGTCATCTCATCAGCTTGAGGTTCTACGATAGTAGACACAGGCCGTGTTGATGATACTTGTTTGCTTGCCAAACCTTCGGTGATAGTATGAGCAGTTGTATTTGTCTTTTTCTTGACAACTGATGCACCAGAATTATTTGATTCGGCTAAAACTGTATATGCCAACTTGACTTCACGAATGTTTTTGGTCAAGTCGAAAGTGTTAATGATTCTAAGTTTTTGATCTTCAGTCAAACTCTTACCTTTAAACAACTTGTTGGTATAAAGCAACTTAGCATTCAATAGGTTAGTTTCTGATAGAACTCCTCTCATATACTTTACAGTACGTAGAGATTCAGCGAGTTGTTTTCTTAGAGATTCGTTTTCTTCGTTGATAGCAACTAAAGCTTCTGCCATTTCTTCGGTAGAAACTCCGTCTTCGTTATCTTCACCTTCAGCTACTGGAGAAGGAACTTGTCCGACTACTGGAGCTGGAGCTGGAACTTGTTGAGCTGTTGGATCAACGGGCAATGGAGAGTGAACTGGAGCAGCAGCAGCAGCAGCAGCAGGAGCAGCTTCTTCTTCTTCCAATTCTGCTAGAAGTTCATCCAAACTAACTTCTTCCATGTCGGTAGATGCAGATGGTACAGAACCCATGTCATCAGAACCCATGTCATCAGTGCCCATGTCTTCAGATACTTCACTTTCCAATTCAGCTAGAATTTCGTCTAGTTCTTCACTTGTTACTTCAGCACCTTCTTCGACATCAGCATCTTCTTCAAGTGTTGCGTCGAATTCTTGTTTACCAGCCGCAGTTGTGTTTGTGTTAGCAACACGTGATGGTTTTACAGGGCGTTGTGTCTTAGCTGTAAGACCGTCGTCTTTACCAATGTCAGAAGATCCAAGCTTTTCTTCAATTGTGTCTTCTTCGGAGTCGGCTTCTTCAGCCATTTCTTCTTTGAGTTTGTCTGCGAACATTTCTTTCATGCTCGCAGCAAAATTTTCTTCAAGGAATGTTTTTGCATTTGCTAGGGCTGTTTCACGAACAGCTTTTGCGTCCGCAATGCTTTCTTTTAATAGATCGCTCATAATTATATTTCTGTCTTTCTTATTGTTATTTGTTGGTGAAGCTATTGAAGAACTCCAAAGAAGATAAAATGATATGACATCAAAGAATGATGTATTTGAATAATAAATATAATATAAAATGGAAATAAATAAAAATATTTTATATTTATTGATATATGCCTGCAAAAAGTGAAAAACAAGCCAGACTATTTAAATTGGTGAGAGCATTGCAAAAAGGTGGAATTAAACCCAAAGAAGTATCTCCACAAATTCGTAAAATGGCTAATACTATCAAACCAAGTAGTGTAAAACATTTTACCAAAGTAAAAGAAATCATTCGTAGATTAAAAGAGAATGAATATAGTTTGGGCAAAATTAAAAAAGTTAGTGGTATAAGTTTTAAAAAACATTTATCTAAACAAATTGGATTACCATTTGATTTAAAAGAACTACAAGTATTTCAAACCAAAGAAAATGGCTTTAGTGGGTTTGGTAAAACTAAATTTAAAGAAAATAAAAGTACTAATGAAGTTTCCACAGAGGTCAATAGCAATGGTACAAATAAAAAATATGTTTTCAAAAAATTAATTGATAACGACAGTAAAGAACATAAATACGCTTGTATTATTCAACGAACATTTCCAGATAAACCAGATAAAGAGATATTAGATCTATTAAGTAATAGTTTCGACTCCGAAAATCTTGCAGAAAAAACTAAAACATTAGCTGATTTTATCGATAGAATTAATACAACATTAGGATCAATGTAATATTATGCCATACAATTTTAATCCCAATTTTAACAAACATCTTAATACTAAAAAAGATAATTACAAGTTCATAAAAAGAACTGGTGATGAAACGCCATATTCTAATCCGGACGTGCGTTCAATGAATAATAATTACAATAATTATAAGAGTCCAAAATTAATCAATTTTTTAAATAATGATAATTTTGAAGAAGATGTCAAGATTTATAAGTTGGAAGATTTAGACCACCCAAATGGCTGGGACTTTTCAGAGTTAGATATGTTGGGGGAAATGAACTTCAGAATAGACGATGACTATAAAATGTTTTCTGAAGTTGAAATTCCGTCTTTAAAGATGGAAAATGAAAAAATAAAAGCCTTCGTGTATAAAACAGACGAAGGATATGTTCTGGAAACTAATAGAAAATATGTATTCGAAACATTTGATAAAATGTTAGAATATATAGACTCTATTCCAATGAATCGATACTAACTGAACTTTGTTGTCCTTGTGTTTGATATGCTTGCGGAGATTCATTAATTGGATCCGCAATTTCAAAATATCTCTCTAAACGGCGACCAACTTCTTCATACAACATTTCAAGTTGTTTTTCAATAGCTTTCATCTTTTGTGCTTCTTCGTACATCTTTGCAGCATCACGTTTAATTTCTTTCATGTCACGTTCTACCATTTTAGCTTCCATCCATTCGTTACATTCTTTGATAGCATAACGTTCCGCCAAATTAACAGCTTCCATTATTTTATGAGCGGTTTCGTACACACTATCAGCTTTTAAACCTTTACGATATTCATTATATGATTTAATCGTTTCCACCATATTCTTCTTTTCATATACGGTGAGAGGAGTATATGCATGTTCAGTGGAGTTTTCTAGTAAATGTTTTAATTTCATATATAATAAATATTATAGTTCTGATAGAATGTTGTGGATAATTCTTTCAACATTACTATATGGGTTAATGATTGTTTTGTATTGTTCAACGCTTTCATTAATTTTTCCTTGTGGGTACATAAAAGCTCCTTGTGTACTTGGATTGCTTACAAAGTCGAACGCAATTAAATCAAAGTCATCTTGTACAACGTCAGCTCCTTCTCTCATATCTTTCTTAACACTCCCCAATCCACGACTACTGATACCCAAAAGAATACCGGATTGTAATAAGTCTCGCAAGATATTACCACTTGGAGTAGGCAGAATTTCTACTGTTCCAACTAAATCTTTACCGTCCCAACTCATATCCGTTATGTTATGACTAACATTCTTTAAATTAACAACACTGCTTTCTGGATGATCTAATTCGCCCATAGCACGTCGTTGCTTTACAAAATTTTCCATGTATTTTTCGGCTTCTCTCTTTAATACATCTGATGGATATAAACGGCCGTTTTGATTTTTTGCATCGGCTCGTTGTAGCACGCCACTAACGAGTAGTTTTCCATCTTTAAGTGATTCATTTAAAGCGCACTTTTTAAACTCAAATGGCATTACATCGATTAATACTTGTTTCATGTTATTGTTTTGATTGTGTAGAAGGTTGTTGTTCAGCACCGGTTTCTGGTGGAGTAGGAGTCGATTCCTCTTCATCAGATGTAATGGTGTTTGTTGGGCTAGCCGATTGTTGAGGTGATACCAATGCTTTTGATTTAGCGACTTGGTACTGATCTTTTGGTTTCAAATTATCGGCATTTCCTAAAATTTTAACTTTAAATCCTGGTTTAATAAAGAATTTAGCAACTTTCTGTTTATTTTCCTCTCGGCCTACGATTATGATTACATATCTATCATAATAATAATCTATAGCCACACCGGTAACATTAATTGTGTAGTCAGTCTCAGGCTGTTTGTATCCTTTACTGGCTCTCACAACAATCTTTTTACCTAAAATTTTATCTTGAATATTTTTTTGTAAATTATTCTTTAATACTTCGGTGCTATTCTTTAATTTAGTATCAAATGCTGTAAAATCAGGCAATACATCATAGCTTTTGATATCAATCGTTGGATCCACTTTTGATTTCTGTTGTGGAACTTTAGCTGTTGGAATCGGTTGTTGTGGGGGTTGTGGGGGGCGTTGTTGAATTGGTTGACCTTCTTGTTCATATTTCAACCCATTGAATCCTTCGGTAAATGGTAAACTACCTTGTTTGTATCCAACTAAATTTGGGTCTAAATTAGGGTCGTTGTGTTGTACCAATCCGTTTTCATCTGTATATGTCGAACCCAATTCAATTGATTGTGCTGGTGTTGCGTAAGCCGGACCACTGTACATTTGATTTTCTAACTTATATCTAGGACTTCTTTTGATAGCTTTAGCTAATTTATATCCGAGTTGTGTATAAGTAGATGGTCTAGCGCCTCTTTTAGAAAAAGCAAATGGGGTTCTAGCCGCATCTCCGCCTACAGCAACTGGTCCAGAAGCAACTGGGCCAGTACCTGTAGTACTAGCTTCGTTTTTAACTCTTAATTTACTTAAGAGTTTTTTAATCTTGAGTTTTAAGTGTGGTTTCATTCTTCAACTTTTCGATTTCTTCAACTAATTCGTAAGCATTTAACAATGTATTTAATTGATTTTCTTTTACTACACCGGTTACGTTTTTATTGGAAAATTGATTAACTACTTCCGTAATTTTAATCTTTACTATATCTGAATTAATTGTTTGAAGATTTTCTTTTAGAATGACACTAACTCTTTTATATTCTTCGTTAACAAATTTGGTAAATTTACTTGAATTGCTAATATTAGTAATATACTCTTTAAGTAGTTTCTTTTGTGATGGTAATAAATTACTATATTTTGTATTGAAATTTTCTATCAAAAACTTATAGGCTAACAATCTTACGTCTGCACTTTGACTTCCATAAACATCCAAACCTTCTTCTCCACTCTTCTTTTCTTTTGTTAAATTTTCCACGACATATTCACGTGACTCCAATATTTCAGTCATGTCAAACTTAACTTCTTGATCTGTTTGATTTTCAAAAAGCTTATATACAGATGCGTATAATTTATAATTTGGAATTTTGTTCTTTAAAAATTCATCAATATTATACTTTTCTTTTATCTCTTTAATAATATTATACTTCTGTTTATTTAATTCACGTTCGTCTAATTTAGATCTGGTCTGTAGTACCACAGTTAATATACGATCAGCCGAATTTTCATCTTTACTGGACTGCTGTAGTATAAAATTATATAGTTGCGCTTCTTTGCCAAGTTCTTTACTTTCGTGGAAATACTTAAACATTAAGTTTTTAGTAAACGATTCATCTCTACCCGCCAAAATATCAGATGTTATTTGACGTGTAAGAAGCTCAAACAATATCCCAGCATTCTTAAATTTCGAATGTTTTGCTTTCTTATGCATATTATTATTTATAAATATAGATAAACTGTGTAAATATATAGGAATTGTGTTATTCTTTTACATTTATTTCATCCATGTAAGATTTTTCATCTCCTTCTCTCAAAATTTTCTTTTCATCGTCTACAGTATTTAACATATCACTTAAACCTTTAAGTGACTCCAGTGATAATGGCGATTTGTTTTTATATTTGTGTGTTATGGAAAGATCAGATTTTCTATTATTTTCTAAACTACCTAGAGGATCTTCTCCATATGGATATTTACTTGCGTCTTTTCTGCCAGTTTGATCTCTTTCCGCTAATTTTGGAGGCGATTCACTAGGTGTACTTTCTTTATCCGCTGGTTTTTCTTCTGTTGGTGACTTTTCAGCAGAAGTATCAGTCGGTGGCATTGTATCTGATGCTTCCGTATCAGCAGCTGCATCACTAGTGTCTCCCTCATCTTTATCGTTAGATTGTAAGAATTTAATTGCTGGATCGTTACCTTCTTCTTCGATTTGTTTAAATCTATAAGTTCCTTTAGCATCATCAATTAATTGTTTTTGTAAATCGATCATATCCTGATCGCTCAAACCGAAAACATTTTCATAAATCCACTTTTTACTAAAGAATTTATTCTCTTGCATGTCTTTGCTAACTTCAACTTTACTCTTCCAAACATCGATCTTTTCTTTTTCAAATATTGTAGACGGATTTGTTAACTCTAATGTAAAGTCTACTAATGACTCATCACGATAACCCTGTGAATATAAGTGAATAACTGCGATCTTATTTAATTCACTAACAATAATACGTTGAACACGTTGAATTGTACGAGCGAACCGAATATCTTCAGCTGCTAATGTAGCTTTACCACTAAGTGATTCATCGTATCCCAAAAATGCTTTTGGAATCTTAAGTGCTGCCATCATCTTGTTACGTAGATATTCAATATCATCTGTTCCAGTCCATTCAAGACCAGGCAAATTATCAATACTAGTACCACTATCACTACCACGGACAGGTAAGAAAAAGTCTTCTACCATGTTTTGTAGATTGAATTTTAAATTATAATCCCCAGTCTGTTGATCCAAATATGGAGTCTTTTTCATTTGGTCCATAATACGTTGCATATGATTATCGACTTCATTTGGAGGAATATTACCAATGTCAACTTTAAAGATTCGCTTTTCCGGAGCACGCATGATACGGTGAATTAACATTGCGTCTTCCATCAAACTCAACTGTTTCCATACACGTCGAGCACCTTCTAACATACTCTTACCATATGGCAAGAAGTTGCTATCACTCAACAAACGGAAGTGTGCAATTTGATAATTTTCTAAATCTTCAAGTTTGTTTCCGTATGGAAGATTAACTTGAAATTTAACAAAGCTCTTGTTTGTTAATTGCGCATTTTCTACACGGGTAACGTAATAGGTACTTAATGGTTCAACTAAATAGACTCCGTACTCAGGACTAATATGTAAACGAAGATAAAAATCTCCATACTTAACCATACATCGAGTCCAACTCCATAAATTAAATTCAATATTTAGAATATCGTAGAACAAATTATGAAGAATATTTTTGATTTCGTCATTTGTAGACTTAATGTGTAAAATATCACCCATTTCATTTCTCGTTGTACATTCATCTGCATAAATGTCCAATGCAGATGCTAGAATTGGATCCATATCCATTGTATCATAATCACGAAATAGTTCTACACGACTGCTTTGATATGATAAATTAAAATCTCTACTATATTGATTATATGAAGTTGTACGTAATCTATTAAAACGGTCTCTTAAACTATTACGATCTGTAGCATACTGAATTTCATCAGTATCAATAACCTTTAATTTTTTACCGCCAATATTACGAACAATTACATCATTTGAAAACAAACGTTTCAAACGTGCAAATAACGAACGATTTTTTAATTCTTGAAATGATTGATCTGACATATTATTCTAGTATATAAGTATTTACATCAACCAAGTTAAACTTTCTTTTTTATCATTAACAGTGAAATCCATTGTTTTATGATGATCAGCAATAGCACTCACGTCTTTATGAAAAGTAACAGGACTTGAAACTTTTGATATTTTCGATACCATTGCTTTATTATAAGATATTTGTTCATTTCTAAGTTTTAGAGCAGTTTCGTGTACCCACAATCCTATACCTAATGACATAACCAAATCGTCGTTATATCCCCTCATAGCTTCGGCTTTATGACCGTTCCAAATGAAAACATTTAACTCTTCATATAATCGTTTTGATTTCATGACGACGAGTTTTTCACGAAAAAAAGATTCCAGTTTACTAACAACGAGTGGTCTGTTTTTACTAGTTGTTGTAAAGCCAGCTACTAATTTTTTATCAGCCGAATTTAATTTATTAGTATATGTTTTTTCCACGTCAACAACTGTCAAATCAGACGCACTATAAAATGTATTTTGATAATCTCTATCAATAATTTGTTGTAGTGTGGCCCATCCTACATTGTTGTTTTCTACAACAAGCAATGCGTTATTGTACTCTGTCGCCACACTCACTAGTAAATTACCATAATCTTTTGTAGTTAATTGTCCCTTATATTCAGCAACCTGTTCCATCGTTTCAATATCTAAGACGTGAAACGCACTAAAATCTCCGCCATCTCCTCTAGCACAGTCAGCTGTCAATATGTAGTTTTTACTATAATTTGGATAATCCCAGATCCATAGATCTTGATTATTACCCCGTTTTTCCACAGGATCCTTTAAATGAGTTTGTCTATAAAATTCAAGAACTTCTACACTTACCACTTGATTACCGGACGTACTGAAATCGCAGTCACATTCTTGAGCCGCTCCTTTTACTCCTGATAATTCGGTTTGTTTATCTCTCCAAGTTTGGTCTCTTTCTGGATGTAAATGCCATGGCAATCTAATAGTCTTGAAGTCTTTGTTCTTACCTTCCTCGGCTTCAACCCACGTTTTATGAAAGAAGTTACCTACGCCGTTTGGCGTGCTTAATATGATAGCTCTACCACCAGTGGATAATGTATATTGAGCAGATAACCAAATTTCCTCAATGCCATCGATAAATGCAGCTTCGTCAATGATTAATAATGAGAGTGCTGATGAACGACCTGCTGTACCAGCAGATGAAACCGCTTTGATTTGAGATCCGTTTTTTAATCGCAATGATAATCTATTGTCTTCTACACACGGAACTTTTAACCAACTTGGAAGATTGTCATTTGCAAATCTTACTTTAGTGACAATTTCTTTCGCTGTTTCTTGGGTAATACTAATACAAAGAATGTTCTTATCATTATGAAATGTCATTAACCACAAACTATAAGCAGCTGTAAGAGTACTGATACCCATCTGCCGACTTTTAAGAACAATATTTAATTGATTATCAACGAAGTTTTGTAAAGCATCTTCTTGAAATGGATATAACTCAAATCCAACAGTACCTCTTATAGGATGTTGAATCTTAACATATTTTTTCATGAAGTATATAGGATCTTCTATACACTTCTTATACTCACTTTTTATTATTTCTCTTAGACTTGGCTGACTCATACAATTCTTCGTATTCTTTTATTTTAGTATTAATGTCTAGCAATCCGTCATTAATTTTTACCAAATCATTAGTCACGTCTTCTAATATTTTAGTATAATCTTGGATACCTTCCCATCTTTCAAACGAACCGTCTTCTTCTAAAAATTCAACAGGCTTACCTTGATTTTCATGACAAAATTTTTGACTTTCTTCAAATTTTCTTTTATATTCTTCTAGAATACTACGTTCATTTTTTAAATCCTGTAGTTCATTATAGACATCAAACACCCCCATCAGTTTAAGATCAGTTTGAAATTTTGTAAAACAATCATAACACATCGTTGTTTTAGGCCAAACTCGGTCGTCCAAATAATTGCCCCATCGAACATCCATATTACACGTTTTACAACGTTGTTCGTTAATAATCGTAGCCCGTTTTGAAACTCTACGTTTACTTTTATTTTTCCAAACCCATTTACGTCCTTGACTATCCTCCCATTCTTCACCTTCTTTGCGTTTATTGTTCTCCAAATTGGCATCGTAGCCAATAGTTGTAAACGGGCGTTCGCCGCTAAGATAGTCTTTTACAATCGACAAATTGCTTTTACCTGATGCTTTCTTCATAACAAATATGTATTTAATTTATTTCTTAAACTTACTGCCGAGACCTTTTATAATAAAACTTCCTGTAATTTTAAATGGATTACCATAAATACTTGAGTCTCTTACAACTATACCTTCGTGTTTTTCTAAGTCTCCAATTTCACTGGTAGCATTTTTTAATATTTCATCTCCCAATTTAATTGTGGTTAAATAAACAATAGTATCATTAACTATTTTATTTACGTCTTGACCTGGAAAATCTTGACTGATATTCTTACTATCAACCGCTTTCAAAAATTGTTCACGGGTAATAAGAGGAGTAGTAAACTTTAATCCTTTTAACCAGTCTTTTAAAGACTTAGTTACAGCTTCGCCAGTGGGATACAATGTAACTTGTTGCGTCAAAACGCTTGCTAGTTTTGGTTCTGATTTGAAAGTAGTGTCAATGCTACCCAATACCTTAAAACCACTCTTCATAGCAACCTTATTTAATTTGTTTATATAAGACTGCATTGCGGTTTTATCATATGGTATTTCAACAGCTTCTCTTGATTTAACACTTCCGTCTTTACCAAATGTTTTTGGTTTAATTTCTTTTAATCCGTGGATAGCTAAAAAGTTTCCAATTTCACCGTATCCCAACACATTTGTTTGTCCCTCTACATATTCAATGTTGAATAGTATATTAGGATTATCTAGTAACCCAAGCGTTTTCAATTCGGATCTTGTGGATGGAATTGCAGCATCAAAAATATTGATAACTTTAGTACCTATATTAACAAATCCGTGACCGGTTCCAAATCTTGTCTCCAAATCTTCAGGTCTCATTCCTTTGATATCAAGTGGTTTTGCTGATCCACGATCCATTACAAATTGACCGTTTACCATACGGATACTTGCATTAACACCGTCAATCTTTACACTACCGGCGCCTTGCTTCAGAGACTTTACTGCTTTCGCAAATACATCTACCAATTTAGCGCCAGTATTTACAAAATCAAATGGATGTGCCATATGTCCACCTGCGCCGCCTTCTTGTATTACCTCACTTAAAATGTTATTTAGTCTTATCATATGGTTTTAAAAATGTTTTGTCAAATGTTGTAATAGCTTTGTTGTAGGAACGATTTGTTTCGTCCTCGTCATCTTGTGTAAATTGCCAGTTCCAAAATAATTGATCCGGAGTTTGAAATTTATAATAATCTCCCAATACAGCTCTTTGTGTTTCTACAACTTGTTTACCGTGCCAGTTTTGTCCAACCGCAATAAATCCAGCTTCAATGTCTTTTACAACATTCTTTTCTCCAAGTGTAGAATGTCTGTTCTCAATCCAAGTTAATCTTTCAATTAGTTTCTGATAATAACCATTGGCTTGGCCCCATCTAACACTTGCAAAAAATACAACACAATCACTTTCAAACAGTTCTTTGGTAATCTTCCAAAGTTCATCCCCTTTTTCATTAAGACTTGCCCAACAACGATGATATCCACTTGGATTCTTTTCTTTATCTTTTAATAATGCTTTTGCAACACCACAATGATTTCCGTCATATTTTAAATTGCTACTTACATTGCCTTCACACGGAGCTATATTTAAACTAGGTACTTCAATTAATGTTACCTTCTCTTTACCCAATAGTTCTTGTATTTTGATTGCTAATTGAGTACTCTTTGGAACATCGTCTTTGTGTTGACTCCATCTATTACTAGTAGTTAGTAATAGTACTTTGTTTTTGGTACGTAAATAATCTATTGTTTTCTTGTATTTACGAGCATAAAGATCCATATCTTGCTCGCTTTGAGGAAGTTTGGCTTCTAATAATAAATCGGTTAAACTGATCATTTTGCTAACTCATCTAGTTTAGATTGCATAGTCATACCACGAATCACTTCAGGCGTACCACCATTATCTCTATTAAAATAACGCTTATAATTACTTAATGCTACATCCAATTTAGCTTTATCAATAGTCCCTTCAGATAACATTTTTTTTACCATTTCCAAATTATTAACCACTAATACATTGGTATCAGTGATAACTCTGTCGATTAATATTAATAGGGATGGATCAATTGATTCTTTAACTTGTGGTTTGGTTAAATCTTCAATGATTTTAGTCAGTCGTATCATAATATATAAATATACCCATCAAATAAAAAACCCCGCTTATTTCTAAGCGGGGTTCGTTATTATATTTACTTTAGATTAGGAACTAAAACTAGCGCCCGTTGGTAGAATGTTGAAATCGAGGATAATGAATTCAGCAGTTCTAGTTGGTTGGATGTAGATTTGTCCGTAAAGAATATTACGATCAATCAAGTCAGGTGTATTATTTTCAGCATCCATCTTGACTTGGAATGCGTAGATACCGTTACGTTGTTGTACTGATTCCAAATATGGATTTACAATGTTCAAGAAACGATTTCTTGTAGAAGCAACGTTTTGTTCGAATACCAAGTAGTTGCTTGAACTTGCGATAAACTTCTTCAAGTTGATCAACAAACGGCGAACATTGATACGATCCAAAGCGCTTGGAGCGATTTGTAGAGTCTTTTGACCCCATACACAGATACCTTGACCGGGGAATGCTGC
>Ga0209500_10001821_pt1 | contig 15626 bp, 20 predicted proteins | sample S_140212_EF_Meta_FD_187323 | JGI IMG/M metagenome (GOLD analysis project Ga0209500, IMG submission 187323) | Freshwater microbial communities from Lake Simoncouche, Canada to study carbon cycling - S_140212_EF_MetaG (SPAdes) (version 2) | ecosystem: Environmental > Aquatic > Freshwater > Lake ... | reverse complement strand
CATTCTCAAATAAAAATGCGAACCATTCTTTATTTTTAACCACATAAAATACCTTCCAACATTGCTTTGGGACCGATACTTTACCTATTTTTTTAATTTCTCCTATATTTCCAGCAAAAACGTGAACTGAATCACTTATAGATGCAACATCCCTTGTAAGTGTTTCTAATGATTTCCAATCACCAGCATTTAATCTATGGTATTGTGCCACCATATTAGAGAAGTAAAAACATTCATCTTGTATTGCCTGAGTTTGGCATTGATTTGATTTAGCTGGCATTAAATGACCTCTATCAAACCCACTACCAACATAATCACTTGCAATATCGGTTTCGGCAACTAATAATGGGTCGGGTTTAAAATTGTCTTTCCTTGGAATTGGATTACTACACGCAACTTTTTCCTTTGTTTCCCACCACTCAACCATTACCGGGTATTTTTTTGATTTAGAATAATGCGATGTGTAATTTGTGTGTTTTAAAACAACCACGTCTTGCGCTCTTCCACCAAATGTAAAAAATAAAGAAATGGTGATTAATGATAAAATTTTTCTCATAAATAAGTTCTTATATAGGTAAATATCTCACCAGCGGTTTCATTATCTACATTGAACTCTTTAAAAGGTATATTATTAATTTCTAACGTTTGTTTAATATCGTTATCTATTTCTATTGCTTCATCTAAATTTTGTAATCTACCATTTGGGTCGTATGTGTCCTCATTTCTTGTTAAAAGAATGTTGATATTATCATATTGTTTAAACAACTGCCACAAAAATTTTGATAACCCAGACATTGAATAGTGCGATGCAGGATATCCCTCACCATATCTCTGTTCGTAAAAACACCCCAATATGATTGGTGAATCTACTATTATATAATCTACTTTACCATATAAACGGCTGATATTCCTATGTTGATTAGCTGTGATAAAAAATTGATCTTTTAATTGGCTAATATTACCCTCCCACGCCACTTCTTTTGGGAATTCATATGTGCATTCCACGTTCATATGATTTTTCTTCATTTCCGTAAACAACCCAGATGCTTGTGTGGATTTACCAATACCGGGACCACCAAAAAAATTAATTATTTTGCTCATACCCTTAATATACTTAAAAATGGGTAAAAATAAAAATTATATACGTATTTTATTATTGATATCAATATTTATATAATTATTATTATGGAACAACACACAGTAGAATTGATTGGAATGGTCTTAGTGGCCGTTATTACGGCATTAGTTGGTCCAGCAGGACTTGAATATGTAAAAGCTAAACTATCTAAACCAGTGTCGAAAGATATCGTTAAAGATGATATTGAAAGAAACTTGGTTATTTTTGATGAAATATCAGAAATTAGAGACATGGTAGATGGAGATAGAATTTGGATAACCCAATTTCACAACGGCGGTCATTTTCTTCACACAAACAAATCAATTCAAAAGTTTTCAATTACATATGAAGACACTAAACCAGGAATTAGTAGTGTTATTCATTTGTTCACAGATATTCCACTATCGTTATATTCAAGATCAATGAACCACATTATGGAAAATAAATATTTGTGGGTTTCAGATTTTAAAGATGAAACCATTGCAACTTATGGACTAAAGTCGGCTGCCGAAGCAACGGGCACTAACGCATCATATTGTATCGGGTTGTTTGATATAGTAACAGACAAATGTATTGGTACTATGGGAGTTGACTATAGAGATAAAAAGAAATTAACTCAAACACAAAAAGATTTTTTAATTGAGAGAGGTAGTCGATTAGCTGGATATTTATCAGTATACCTTAAATCAAAATAACACATTATGAAAAAATATATATTTACAGAAAGTCAAATTAAGAAGATTATTGATCAAACAATAACAGAGCAAACAGCAGAAGACCGCGAGCAAAAAAGAATGGACGCTAATTTTAATGCGGTTTATGGTAACCCAACAATAAAAGATCAATTAACAAAAAAGAATTTTCCTGCTGGGACTAAATTTGGCTTTTCACCGGCTATGGTTGATAAGTTAAGTAATCCCAAAAGCCAAATGTTAAGTCATAGTAATATTTTATATCAAGTAAAATCAGGAGACACTATTGGTGGGATTGCACAAAAAATGGGTGCCAACTCTATTGAAAACATATTAGGTGATAATGATTTGTTAAAAAACAACCCTAAAGCAATTCAGCCGGGCATGGTGATTACATTTAGTTTATTACCCTCTGGCAACTAAACTATCAAATATTTTTATGATGTCTATTAAACCATCATAATCAAAACACTCTGAATAACCAGAAAAAGATTCCATAAGAGGTCTGTATTTTTTTACAGACCTTTTTTTATTCAGTTTATCTTTAATCTCCGCCTCTAGTTCCTCAGCATCTGGTGTGTCGATTCTTCTTAATATAGATTCTAAAACATATCCTTCATATCCATATGCTTTACTGAATCGTCTCATAATAAAGCGTTTAGATGTTATACCTACCTTAACAAAAGTCTTACCGGATTCTTCTTCCTTTATCAATACCAGATATAATGATTTAGGTAGTTTTTTTAATATGTTAGTTTTTCTAGTAGAATGTTCAGATAGTTTTATTTTAATATATGCCTTGGCCTTATCCAATGTTTTAAACTCTCGCTTGTCTCTTTTAGGATTAGGTATATATTTTTTAAACCTAGCAATGTATATGTTTGCCCCATTGTCTACCTCGTAACTAATTGACTCTCCACTAGTTATCTTAGTTATTTTATAAAACCCAACCTTTTGTACTGCACTTCTTTTCTTCATTTTTTATAACTATTTTTTTAATTCTGACTTTTTCTTTATATATTTGCGTCTCAATTAAATAACTATGGTGGAAATAAAAGAAAAAACGTGTACTGGATGTAAAGAACCAAAACAGGTTTCTGAGTTCTATAAGAACAAGTCGAATGAAGACGGGTGTAGTATCTATTGCAAAAAATGTACTAAACTTAATTCTAAAAAATATTACCAAAAGAAATTACTTAAACAAGCTGGAGAGCCTACGGGTGTCACAGTTAAGTCAGCGCTGTTCCCAGGTAACTTTGCTAGTCTAGGCAGCGAACAGGCGGAAATCAGGCTTAAAATCGCTTTAATTGAACGTTTAATGTTAACGGTTAATAAAGAGATGAAAGAACTGGTAGATTATCATATTAATATAGTGAATAATGGGTAAATAAAAAGGGAGACAAATTGTCTCCTTTTTTTTATGCTAGTAATGAATAATATTCTTTAAAGTGTTTTATACGATCGGCTAAACCAATTGTACCACCATTAACACGCTTAGTTATTTTTGTTACAACATCATCAGATGCCCCACCGTCAGCCATTTTATGTAGACCATTCTTATTGAAAAACCATGCCGCAGATAATAAAGCATATTGTGATGCTACCTTATCTGTATTAGAGCAAATGTCTTCATTAATAGATTTACCGAATGCTGTGTAGTTTTCCTTGCCGGTCAACTGAATGTAACCTCTTCCGCAAAATTTTGCACCCTCACCAGATGATTCCGGACCGTTACCCATTCTACCACCATAAACCTTATTAGCGATCTTTTCTGGTTTTCTTTCGTAAGGTAATGCTGATTCTAAAGTAGGGAAATATTTTTTGAATGTTCCGTTTAAACCTTTAGCTGAATAATTTAAATTTTCTTTTGTTAATCTGAATCCACCAGATTCGTGACCACATTGTGCCAAGAAATGAGCTAATCTCAACGGAGTGTTGATTTCAAATTTAGCTGCGGTGTCTGGAATTTGAGCGATAACCGAATCAGGAATATGTCCCTTTAATTTTTCTAATTTAAGACCGCCTGATGATCTAACTGGTGCTGGCTCAGTGATTACTGTTGGCGCACCTACAGATGATTCATTTAGACCCATAATAACCGACCAGGTCTTATCACCAACAATGCCGTCTGCTGTTAATCCGTGTTCTGCTTGCCATGCTTTGACTGCTGCTTCGGTTTTGGGGCCAAATTTCCCTATTGGATCTACTCCTAATTTTAATTGGAGTTTTTTTACGTCTTCTCCTTCAGAACCTAGTTTTAGTAACATAATATCAACGATTTATAAGTTTATTACTTATAAATATCTTGATATGTCTATTGGTGAGGAGGGAACTTTGTTGGTTTAGTAAATTGAACAAAATATTGTTTAACGGGTACTGACTCGTCTACATATGGTTGACCTATAATAGCAACCTCACCAGCACCAATACCTTTTAGTTTATCTTCTAAACTTCTACCGTCAGCGTTTTCTTTCCCGTTTATTTGGCCATCGGCTCTTTCAACATATCTATTACCAAAAGAACCTCTAGCAGTAAATCCCATCCATGCCTTACCATCGTCACTTGGCCCAATTTCAGCAGAGTATGATGTAGAAAATTTAGCACCATTCTTTGTTATTTTTGCGGTAACTGATTTTATTTTTGGATTTGTTCCGGCTTTATATAGTTCATTTAAAGAATTGCCTATTTTAGTTTCTAATTCTTTAAAGTTATGTGCTGAATCTCCATCTGCTGTTTCAAAACTACCACTTATATTTTTAGTTATACCCGCATTCTGTTGATTTGTATTTGTTTTTGGTGCAGTTTCGGCTTGTTTTACTTCAGCTTCAGGCTTTGGCACCTCAACCTTTTTTTCTGGTGTAACTGCTGCGGTATCTTGTACTTTAGCAATAGGATCTTCTCCAGCCAATGCTTGAACACCTTCCGGCATCTCACCAACAACATAACCAACCAATAATTTAAATGCTTTTTCTGGTTCTTTAGGGTCGATACCTTTTAATGCTGAAAGATCAATAAAATTTGTTTTTAATAAATGTTTTTTATTATTTGCAATACCACCAAAATATCTTGCCTTGTCAATCAATTTATTATCTAATGCTGATCTTAATGAAGAGTCGTCAGTAGCATAGCTAAAAACGGCACCTGCTACATCAAAATACCAATACCTTTGTTCTTCTACACATTGCTCCAAAGAAACGCTTACAGTCAAAGAATTGCCGCTTCTACCGAATTTTACACCGCCGTTCTTAACCTTAAATGGCGTCCCACCTCTAAGTTCTTTTTCAACATTTATTTTCAACGTCTTTAATAACGTTTTTAAACCATCATATGTTGGCGTGGTACCTATCTCACCACTAGCAGGAACTTCCTTAGTCGCTACAGCTGTAGCTTGTTCTAATATAATTTTACCAATTATATCTAAAACTGCGCTTTCTTTGATTTTAATTACTTTCTTCATTACTATTAAATATTTGATATGTTATGTACTGACTACCACCCTCAGCATATATTTTTCTTCTCTTTAACCAATCGTCAATATTTTCCAGGGATTTTAATTGAAGGCCCCAGATATAATCATAACCCATTGATTGTGGATATTCTATTAATTTTTTACCTAAACCTAAACCTTTATATTTTTCAAATATACCTAACCCAACACCCTCAATACCTCTCATGTCTTTCAGTGTTTCATATACTTCGGAATCTCTAACTTGTGGAATTTGGTTTTCTTTTAAAAAATAAAATCCAGCAACCTCTCCATTCACTTCCAAAACAACACCTAGTTGTGCTCCTGACTTTAGTATTCCCCATATACCCGCAGCACCCCACCCTATCTTATGATACACCTCTTCTAAATGAGATAATATTGTCTGAAAATCGGTATCATGATTATATGGACGAATCACCACATTATCAACAGAATCTTCTTTGATCTGCATTAATGTTTTAATTCTTTTTATTTCGGTTAACAGGGTCATAGTATATAAATATTAGATTTGGTTACCTTCTCTCACTATTTCAAAGAAAAAGTATTCTCTTTCCTTCCAAATTTCATTTAAATCGTTTGTGGTGTATTGTAACTGACCTAACCATGGGTCATTAACTATGAATAAGTTCTCATCATAATTGTAAATAACAATCCAGTGAGGTACTCCGTGTGTAATAGTCCTAACAATTGCCAGACTACCATTATCAATAACGTCTCTGATAGATTGGTATGGATCTTTTTCATTAATATGTTCCACATAAACAATCCCCATAGAATCTAACCCTTTTCTCATTCGATCGGGAGGTGTTCCAGTAATATTGTCCGTCCCACATTTTTTGCAAATAGAATCAATAGTATCAACTTCACCTCTGAAGAACTCTGCGGCCATCTTTATACAAGTTGGGCCACAACTAATACCGTTGGGTTGATAAATGTGTTTAAGCATTCTGTGTTGCGTTTCTGTGATAATCATCTTCATTAGTTTCTTTCTAATTTTAAAAATATATTAGAGGTTTCACCATAAATTTCTATTTCATCATCAGAATCAATAACCAAATGGTTATTCTCTAAAGTTACAGGATATTCTTGATTGGTTTCGTTATCTACTGCAACCATTTTATTCGGTAATTCTTTATATAGTCTTTTCCATAAACCTACAGCGTATTGTGATTGTAATGCGCCAGAAACCACATTACCAAAATCCAACGCCGCTTTATATATAGCTGTTCCCAAACCAATATTTCTATATTCTGGATCAACATAAGGTGCTGCAGCTTCTAAATCATCTGAATTCATCATAAAGAAAGGCGCTTTAGCAACCATTGTTTTTTCAATTGAATCAATGACAGATATTGTTACTTCACTTTCATCACTTAATGTAGAAAAATAAAAATCAAATCTACCTATTTTTTTAAGAAAAATGTTATTTTGTGTGTCTTTCTTTAACCCATTATAATCACGTCTTTTTTTATATTTTGCGATTTTTGATGTTGGATCATTAAAGTCATAAGTTTTCATCTCATCAATATCCTGATTGTGTGTTCCACAATGATGACATATTGGAAGAGATTTCTTACCGTTTCTCATAACCGTCTGCGTAAAACGTTTCTTACAGTTTCTGCATCTAACCCACCTTGGTTGCCCAAATTTAGAATTAGGGTCATTATTATGACCGCACTGGTGACACACTAATGGGTCTTCACCACCCTCGCTTTTTTTCCATTTCCAGTCACATTGTTTACATCTGATGATCTCATCACTTTCGTTTTCGATCAACTTGTTGTACTGCGACTCTGTTATTACGATTTTCATTATATATAAATACTTTGCTTTAAAGTATACAAAAATAAAAACCCCAGAGGATATCCGGGGAATTTATTTTAAATAGTTTTATTTAATTATTTGGCAGTTAGGTTAATGCTAATTCTATAATGTCCACTACTATCACGAACTAATCTAATTGTTTGATCAGGTAAACTGCTTTTCATTGCACATTTATTTAAATGTTTTGCAACTTGCGTCATATGAATATTATCATCAAATAATTGATCGTTTAAGAAATCTTCTAAACTGTTGTATTCATGTCCTTGCGCTTTAATTGCGTTATCTAAATCTTGAATATCAGAATATGTTTGTAATTTCCTTAGGTTATAAACAATTGCGTCCTCATCAACATTATCAACCAGTATGGTGTTAACAATGCTAGCAGCATCATTTAAACCATGTTGAACATTTTGAATTCCAGCTGTATTCATTCCTTGTGTTGATAAATCTTTAATTCTGATTTCTCCAAATCTTTCATCTGCATTTGGTGCAAGAACTCTTGCATCATAAAAACTAGTATCTAATTTAGATGGTTGATATTGTGCGTCAGTGTTTGTTGTAACAATTTGATATACCACATCAGGTCTAATCTTTAATTGAATCAAAGCATCAGATATTAATTTTCTTAAATACTCACCTCTTTGTGTTGCAACTGCCACATTTGCTTCTGGTGATGCGGTATGTGATGTACCAACATTCACTTGAATAAACTTAGGTAATTTAAACTTCGGGTCATTTATAAACTTTTGCAATGTTGGAACCGATGATTGTATAAATTTTGCTAAAGCATTAACAATACGAGATCTAAGTGCATTATCAAAAGGTTGACCATTTACTTTTGTTGGTACCGCTTTACCTTCGGCAAATGTGAAATACCCTGATGTATGCTCACCATTACCAGTAATAACCGGTTCTTCTGCCACTTCTCTCAAATGACGTTTAATTGTTTCATTTAAACCAGATTGTCTACGTGGTGTAACATCAGCGGCATTTGTTGGACCATATTTTTTAAGTTTTTGCGCAACAGCATATTGTTCAAATTTCTTTAAGACTTGTGCAAATTGATCACCTCTTGTAAAATCAAACATGCTTAAACCTTTGCGAGGATAATCATCAATATTTTCCATATTTCCTCTTTCTAAATACTCACTAGCACTATCTTTTGGTAGATAAACAAATTCAATAGAATTTTCTTCTGACATAATCATTATTAAAAAAGCGTGTTTATCTGCAGTAAATTTAAGCGCATGTGATCCTTTATAATCAGGATAAACTTTATATCCCGCTTTTTTTAATTCTTCCTCTGCCACAACTTTATCAAAACGACGTTGCCCAACTGATCCTTGTTTATTTATATTATTTCCCGGTAAAAACCCATTAGGGCTACTAAATGATATTTGTTCTTCCAATATTCTTTTAACCATTTTAAGAATATCTGCTTCTGTTAATTTGATTGTTTTTTTCATAATATATTAATATTGTTTTGTTAATTGCATTAATACCAAATGTTGGTAATTTCCGTTAGGTAGTTCAAATGTTACTTCATCAATCGGAGATGAACCAATTGTGGCTTTTTCTTTCCCCATCTTTTTCAATAAAATAACTCTAGCATTAAATTGGGCGGCCATTACTGCTGAAGAATGGGTTTGACCTACCGCTTCACCAAATGCTCTCATGTCCTCCATGTTTTGATTTATTTTTGTCCACTCAGCTTTAACCTCTTCGTATTTTCTACCAGATTGTTTTGTTGGCTGTGCGTCAGGTTGATTTGGTTGTGGCTTTTGAGTTAAATCGGCAACCTTTGTTGCCACCTTATTAATACCAGTCTTAACTTGATCTAGACCAGCATTAACGCCAGATTTAATCTTTTGCCCCAAACCCTTAAGCAATTGCTCGTTTTGAACCATTCTTCTAAGCTGAGATTCCGTTATTACTAATTTTTTAGCCATAATACTATAAATACCTGAATAAAATAAAAAAGGACCCAATATATGGGTCCTCTTAATATAACTAATTTAATCTACTATAGGTATCTTTTGTAAGTATCTTTAATTTTTTGGATTGCTTCCTTTACCACCTCTTCTTCCGTAGTTTCTTCAGTCTCATCAACTTCTTCTTCTACCTCATTTTTTTCTTCTTCTTCAGCATATGTCTCATCACCTTCTGTTGCGGCATATGTGTGGCGCTCATTAATTGCTTTATTGGAAATTAATCTTTTTAATTGGTCTTCTGTAATTGTTATCTTCTTAGCCATTATAAATTTGTTTCCTATAAATATCAACAATAAACGAAAACCTCTATTTACGTCTGCGCTGCCTTAAAGCCGATCCCGCCAATGTCTTTGTTGTTTTGCTAGTTGATTTGCTTTTTAATGCTCTGCTAGCCTTTTTTGCGACCCTTCTGGATGTTCTTGGTGCTTTTGCCATGATATACTTGTTTTAGTTAAAAAAAGTCCCCAGCGTAGAAACGCCAGGGTAGTTTTCAAGGTATTGTCCGTTACCTCTATTATGCGAAGCAAAGGTAATATCCTTTTGTGATATCACAAAATATTTTTTAATAATTTATCTTTTTTCAGCCAATTCATTCATTTGTTCGTCATAGTAGTTGTAAAGTGTTGTTTCAATACTTTTACCACCAGCATATTGTTGTTTAAAGAAATTTGTAAAGTCAGGGCCCTCATAAATTACGTTCTCATTGAATTGTTCATCAGCCATTTGGCCGGTATAGAATTTAATGATAACACCACCAAAACCCCACATCAAACCTTCTCCCTCATCAGGATACCCTGGATCACCATTTGAGCTCCAGTTACTTCCAGCTTCAAACCAAGGCCAAGACTCAATATCAATATCAAAAGAAAACTTAAGGTATTGTTCTTCATCATTTACAAACTCAATGAACCCTTCTTCCAAATCTATATCAGATTCTTCCCAGCTTTCATTGTTCTGTAATATGGTTTGCTCAAATGCAATAATTTGATTCTTAATATCTTCTGGTGGTCCTTGTTGTTCTGGGGCGTCAAATTCATTTGCGGGATCAACCTGCTCCAATGCCAAATCTTTTAATATATCTAGAAGTTTCATAATTTATTTTTATATAAATATTGCAAATACAATAAAAAAAGGGATGTGAGTAGCGAATTCACACCCCAACGGGATTAGTAACTAGTCCCGGTCCTAAGTCCGGTCTTCAAACCGGAGGTATCTTACAATCCTTTAGTTACCTTCTTAAGGATTTCCTGATTCTTTTTAAATAATTCCATCTTCTTTCTACCTGAACGCACACTTCTTTTTGCACGTGGTTTTTTTGGCGCTGTTCCCATATAATCGTTTACAAATAAATATATCAATCTTTCAAATAGCGAGGCGCAGCCGAGCGGGGTATACTTACTACATAAACATATATTTATTAAGATGCGTTACATATTCACAGAGTCACAAGTTAGACACATTATAAAGGAAGCAAGGGAACATACCAATGATGAAATCGTGGATTTCAATGAGATAAACCTTCAGTATGAATTCAATAAGTTAAACGATCTATTATTCGGCGGAGAACTATACCCAATAGAAATGGGATGGAATAAAAGAAGATCAGCGCATGGTTTAGTTAGAGCACAAAAAAATAAGAGAACAAATATTATTACCATTAAATCCTTAGAGGTATCCAAATTTCTGGCAATTACCTATAAACACTTCAAAGACGTATTAGCTCATGAAATGATACACGTATACTGGTTACAAAAACACGTAAACGCCGGGCACGACCATAGATTCAAAGAACAAATGCATAGGATCAATAATATGAACCTGGGGTTCAATGTTACAGTAACAGCAGATTCATCACAGTTTGAGTTATCACAAGATACAAAGCAAAAGAAAAAGGAATTAGTATTCTTTGTTAATCAAGTGGACAACGAAGAAAAGAAAAGAGTTTCCGTTTTTGGTTATGGTTTATACAAAGCAGATGGTGAAACAATAGGTAGAATATACAATAATTTAACAAAAACTGGTAAGTACAAAGAGATTCGTGGAGAATTCTATCTAGGTGATAACCCAGAACTACAAAGACATAGAATACAAAGAAGCTTCGGCTCAAGCGTTAGCTATGAAAACACCGATCCACAAAAGGTAGAAGAATTAAAACAAGGCGCTAAATTGCTATCTTCGTTTGTTGCAACCAATGGGGAAATAACTTGGGATGGGGAAGATGTCCCAACACCAGGAGGTGCGCCAGCAAAACCAAAGGTACAAAACTGGTTTAACATTTAAATAAAACTATATGAAAAAATTAATTGAGTTCTTTAAGCGGGTTGAATATTTTAAAAATAAATGGAATAGCCAATCAAGCATCGGGAAAATTTAAACCCCAGCAATATTACAACCAACTAACTGGCGATCCACCCACCTTCTTGCACATTCCGCTAGATAATAAGAATTTATTGTCTATCTCATCACCAGGCTCAGCAAATGGTTTGAATGATTGTAGAGGAACAAACCCATTAACACTATAAACACTCACGGTGATCTGTCCATTGTCAAACGCTTTGACTAATGAATAAAATACCTTGGTGTAATCATCCATATCACTAAATGTTGGTAAACTAAGCATAATCTCGTGAACTGGTTCTAATTGATAAGTCTCATATGCGTTATTAAAATCCTTATTATATAAAGTCTTAGTAGATGATTTAGTTTTATCACCATATCTACTTGACCTAGCTTCAATTACCTTATCTTTAGGTATAAGGTTTTTAAACTTAGGTATATCTATTGCGCCACCCTTTACATGTATATTATATGATAATTCGCTTTCATCATCCCTTCCGTCTTGACTTTTATTACGGCTTTCAATATTAAAATCAATTTCTTTTAATTTATTCTTTATAATAAATGGCTGTATTATTTTCCCAGTTGTTGGTTTTTTGTATTCACCCGCAGAACAATAATAAAACCCATTCTCACTAGAATTTGTAACATAATTATATATTCCTGAAGAACCATATACCCCAACACCTAAAGTGTCTGCGGCGTCCTTAAGCGTTTCCAAAAAATCAGCACCATTACATGCAGTAAAAAATACGGTGGTACTTGGCTTAAGTATTGGTTTAAAATCGGTTAAAAAACTATTATCAAACGAATAACTTCCAATGCTTGAACTGAATGACCTGTTCGAAAGCAATGTACCCGCTTTTCCGTGAGACCCAATCACAAACTCATCTGCTTTAATCCCATTTTTAGCTAATGATTGAACATACGTTCTAGCGTCATCCAAAGATTCATAAACACCAGTAACAACACCAAACTTTTTAAGAAAATTAACGGCGTTCATTTCCCAATTTTCCTGAGGAAAAATTAATCTAACCCTTTTAATACTATTACCTCTATATAACTTAATTGCGTTCTTTAATAATACAGCTGAAGCCGCAATAGGCGATACTGCAGAAATTAAACTGTCTTTAACATTATTCCACCATGATTGTTCTACTAATATATCTTGTATAGTATCTTTAAACTTCATAGTATATAAATACTACTTCCATAGTATTTGGATTCCCAATATTGCCCCACCCAATACAAGACATATAAGTGTTTTTACATTGATGGGTTCTTTGAAGATGAAATAACTCATCAAAGCAAATACAACGATCCCTATGGCAAAACCAATCAAACGACTTGGCCATATCTGCCCATCATAATAAACCACCATTAATTCCACCGACTTAATAAACAGATAGGATATTGGAATAGCAGTTGATAATAATATGATGGGGTACTTCTCAAACCAATGATATCTTATGTTTCCCTGTAATTGAAGAAAGGTTAAGATCTGCGCGATTAACCCATATAACATTCCTAGTAATAGATTCATATTATTAATATACCATTTTTTTTAAATCGTATCTTATCCCCATTGATGGTTCAAACTTGATAACTCGACCATTGCCGTACTTTACTGAATATTTTACTACATTTCTAAACTTACCATTTATTTCTAAATGGAATCGTTCTGTAACGCGAACTTCTTTTGTGACCCCAAAAATAAAATACCAATTTGCACTTGACTTTACATTGATATTATGGGTTAAATCTAGTAACGATTTTTCTAAATAGTAACGTAAACAACCAACACCAAAAGAAAAATCAAACCCATATTTTAAAGGTGTTATATAATACATACCCATACCAAATCTTTTATTTGAACTTAATATAAATTTATCCGTTTCACTATAATAGTTATTCTGAAAATCATCTGGATAAATTACTTTATCTCTATATACATCAAGTCCAAATCCATCTCCTTTTGGTTCTATTCTTCTTTCATAGTAAACATTACCGTATGGAGAAACTCCTAAACTAATACCATTCCAACGTCCATATTCTGGTGCATCATCAACATACTCTTTAACATATGAAATGGTTTTAATTTTTTTCAATTTATATTCTTGAGAAGAAGAAACAAAAGACAGACATATCAACACTAGTGATAATAACGTTTTCATACTATTTTTTTATATGATTAACATAACCAATATATTTCATATTATAAACCCCAATTTATCTGAAATAAAAAACCCTTCCGTGTTGGAAGGGTTTCAAGAATAAGTGATAATAATTAAAAATTATTTGCTAACTAATGAACTATATTTTGCTTCAACCGCATCTAAACGCGCTTCAATAGCGTCCAACGCTGGGTCAGGTTGAGCACCAATTGCAATAGCAATTTGTTCTTTAATTTCTTCAGTGATTTCAACACCCGCATTAGAAATGATTTCAGATACCATTTCAACAGCAGATACGATTTCAGTTTCATCGAATTCAGCTTGATAATCAGTAAGAGCAACTAAGATAGCATCTGTCATATCAGATGGTTCTGTAACTACTTCTGGTTGTGCTGTAACAACCGCTGTAATTGCTGCTGCAACCGCTCCTGCAACTGCTTCAGATTCAATAGCAGGTAACTCAACTTGTGCCTGAACAATAGTTGTAACAATTTCAGACGCTTCTGGAAAGGTGGCGCTTGGGGATAATGATACAATTGTTTCAACATCAGGTGTAGTACCATCAGTAGATGCAACAGCTGCCATTACCTCGTTTGTTTTTTGTGCAACTAACATGTCGACAGTAGTTTCCAACATTGTTAATCTTACATTAAGTTCGTTTATGTCGCTAGCGACAGGTGATACATCATAAACACCTGTTGATAGGTAGTTTACTTTTGATTCAAGAATGATTAATCTTGATGCTAATTCGTCTAATCTCATTTGGTTTTTGTTTTAGATTATGTTTATTATTTATAAATAGAAAAATCAAAACCTTATTCATATATACTATGTTAAGAAATGATAAAATTATAAATAAAAAAACCATACATGTCGAAAGGGTTTAAATTACTTATTCCCAATTTTCCAAAAAATTCCCAAAAATTTTTTTTTTCAAAATGGCAGTAGAGGGTCCCTTTTCAGAAAAAATCCCAAAAAAATTTCTCTCGGAGTATTGTCCCTCCTCCTGAGGCACGAAAAAACCGCCTATTTGAGCGGGGATACGGGGAGGAGGGAGGGAGGAGGGTAAAGGTAGGTAGGGCACTATGCCCTACCCTATACCCTACTGAATTACTCGGCTATTATTTCATATACTTTTCCGTTAGCTGAAAAGGATTGAATACTTTTAATACTCGGATTGATAACTTTGATTTGGTCTGCATCTGCTATACCTATATCGGCTTGTTTCTTACTTGACTTTTTAGGTAGGTAGGGTGCAACTTGCTCAAAGGTCAAAGGTCGCATCTCTGCATCAAAGTATTGAGCATTCATTTGGCAACCTTTGTGCAATAAGAATTGAGCATAAACACGACGGCTTAAATCCGTTTCTGCAAGGCTTAAATCTTCATTATGGACAAACATATTGCCACCTACATTTGTAGCGTAATTATGAGGCTGTGGCTTCCATAAATCGGCATCTATACCTAAACCTTCTGCCTTATCCGTTACATTATCGTTGTAACTGCGATTAATAGCGAAAACATAATTAGCTAACTTGTAAACTTTGCCACCGAATAAAGCATAAGCACTTTTGCCACCTACCAATGTTTGCTCGGTAAATAAAACAATACCTGTAAATTTATGCCCTGCGATTAATTGCATAATTTGGATTGCTTGTAATAAAGTTACTCTAATAACTTCTTTAATTTGGTTTGCTAAATTTTTCATAATACTAAAATTTTGTTTTTTTTGTGGCTACTATTATATAGGGTTTCGCCTTATCCCTTTTTGCTGACACAAAATTAATCTTTTATACAATACAAAACTATTTTTTTGTAAAGTTTTTTTACATTTTTTTAAAAATACTTTATAAAGTGCTATAAATCAATGAAATAGTGCAAAAAATAATTTTAAAAAAACTGAAAATTGCCCAAAAATAAACCTAAAATTTGCCCAAAATAGAATAGTTTTAACTGCATTAATTTAACTACTGAAATAAAATAGATTAAAATAAATTTGTTGGTT
>Ga0209500_10001816_pt1 | contig 15638 bp, 12 predicted proteins | sample S_140212_EF_Meta_FD_187323 | JGI IMG/M metagenome (GOLD analysis project Ga0209500, IMG submission 187323) | Freshwater microbial communities from Lake Simoncouche, Canada to study carbon cycling - S_140212_EF_MetaG (SPAdes) (version 2) | ecosystem: Environmental > Aquatic > Freshwater > Lake ... | reverse complement strand
AAAAGTTCCATGGTGATCACCTTTATTGCTCCTGCCTAAAAATCAGGCAGAGCCAGTAAAACACCTGGGTCAGTTTTGGATCAGCACATACCCCTTAAGTGGGTCAGTTTTCGGTCAGCGGCAACAGCCGATTGAGCACTGGCACGAATGGATTGGTGATCAGACCATTGCCGACGCCATGCTGGACCGGTTAATGCAAAACCATCACCGGTTCACGATTACAGGAGATTCGATGCGCAGGCAGAGCGCCGTGCAAAAAGCAAAAGCCACAAGCTGAGGCACTAACTCACTACCAGCAAAGGAAATTCCGTCGGGAAAGCACCCCGGCATAAAATCAAAACGCGCAACACCGCCCTGCGGTCACGATCAACGGAATCCCGGTCACGTTGCCGGAATCAGTGGTCACGTTCACCGGAATACGCATGCCTATAAATTAGGCACATTACCCCACTTTTACGCCGGTTATGCATCGATTTAGCGTGACTTAAAACGCCATTACGGACCTGCGTAACGCAGAAATCCCAAAAACGATGCGGCATCGCTGACATGAAGATCGCCAGTACGCCCAGTTGCCTTGGTTTTTGATTGAAAAAGCCAGCGCAGATTCGACCTTTGGAAAACGGCACATTCATTGCTCCGACGGCAACAACTGTCACAAGGTGTGAATACAAATGGGGGTAGGTTTATCTCGGGGTCTTCCAGACTTGTCGTGCAACGCGCATTAGGTTGCCGCCAAGTATGGCTTGCAGGTCATGCTCAAGATAGCCGAGACGAATGAGCCCTTCGACGATTTCTTCGAGTTGTTCGGGTTTTACGAAGTTCATGCCATTTGCAAAGCCCAACTCTGGCGGGAAAAGGTGCTTCATCTCCGCCATGCTCGCGTCAACTTCCGCTTGGTCAAAAACATAGTCCAGTCCCAAGGCAACGTGCTGAGGCCCAATCAGTTGAACTGCATAATCAAGATGACGTACAAAGGTCTCGCTGCGTGTGTCGTTTTCTCCAAGGAATGGACCTACGCCGTTGATGCCAACAACGCCACCTGTCGCTGCGCATTGGCGCATCAACTCGTCAGAGATGTTGCGCGGGTGCTTCCGCACATTAGTCGGATTGGAGTGAGAGAAGACGACTGGTCCTCGGGCATAGGCCATTACATCGCGCGCGGTGCTTTCACCGGTATGGCTGCAGCACACTACCATACCAACGCGATTCATCTCGTCGATGATTCGACGACCAAAGTCGGTCAGACCAATGTCGTCGTCCAGGCAACCACCCGCCGCTAAATTATTCCGGTTATAGGCTAGCAGCATCCAGCGCACGCCGAGGTCGAAATAGAGTTGCACGAGACTTGCCTGATCACCAACAGCGTTTGCACCTTCGATGTCAAAGCTAACTGCCAATCGGCCTGTTGCACGGGCATGTTCAATATCTTCCACCGTCCGTACCAACACGTATTCTTCGGCGCGCTGAGATATCCAATGACGGAAGCGGGCAATCATCCGCACATGCTTTTCAATACCATCATCACCGAATCCTATGTTCAGTGAAATGTGATCAACACCTGAAGCTCGGTAACGAACCAGCTGTGGCAAGAAACTTTCGTCATGTGGCCGTAAAGGAAGGCAACCATGGTTGTCCCAAACTAAGCAGGAGTCAATAATTTTTCGTGCTTTTTTCACAGAATATTTGAGGTTAAAGCGGTGGTGTATTTGCACTCACAACGACCGCCTCTTCATCTCCAATATTTTTAAAACGATGCGGCAGACGGCTGGGAAACAAATAAGCGTCGCCAGCGCGAAGTATCCGAGTGATGCCCCCAACGGTCACCTCCAGTTTCCCTTTGATAACCACACCCCCTTCATCCCCCGCATGACCGTAAGGGTCACGCGCTGTTTCAGCATTTGGCTCATAGTGCTCCAAGAGGACCTGTAAAGGTCGCCCGGTAAGGTTACGCCCGACCTGTCGCAATGACAAACCCTTACCACCAACCTCCAACAATTCATCGTGGCTAAAGAAAACTTGAGTGTCGCTTTCAGGGTCTAGCGAAAAGAACTCTGACAGTGTCATAGGCAGACTGTCTAAAATTTTGCGCAAGGACCCGACGGATGGACTGATGGCATCGCGCTCGATGCCCCCCACTGTGCCGTGGGTGAGCCCGGATCGGCGTGCTAATTCGCGCTGTGACAAGCCAAATAGTTCTCGCACATATCGAAGCCGAGTACCAATTCCTTGCGATGCATCCTCAGCTTCACTTGCCCTTTCGCCATCCAGTTCTTCAGCGGCGTTTTCATTCGGAACCTTGTCCCGATCAACCAACTCTGTGTTGTCAACCAGTTTTGTAGGTTTGTCGTTTTTGCGAGGGCGCTTTATGGATTCCATCAGACGTATTGGAAATTGTTTAGTCAGTCATCGCCCGCAGTAGGAGTAGCGTGATAAAGGGCGCCTGATCAAGATCAAGAATGTCCCATTTTACGCTACCGAGCACAATTTCAGCCGAGCCCTTCGTCCAAGATACAGCTATTGCTTCAGCAGACCTCATATCTCTATGTATGGAAATTGGGGATATTCATTGCCGAAAAATCGCACGCCAAACACGCTCAATCGGAACTGCGCTCGGAAACTTTGGCCGCAGCAACGGTAGCAGCGTATGTGCGCTGGCAGACCCATAGTACGGCGGTTGCAAGCAAGAGACTGACGCATGAGGTCCCGACTGCAGCCCGAATGAGTCCATCTGGCCTGTCCTTTAATTGATCAGAAATTGCACCAACCAGAGCTGGGCTTAGCGAGCCGCCCACAGTATTCACCATGATAATGACGGCAACTAAGCGCGCGCGCAAGTGTCGCGGAGTCATATCTTGAATAGCGTTTGGAAAGGTCATCATGCCGCACATGAGGAATGTCATTTGAATTCCCACGATGAAAAACATTTCCGTGACGTTATTTGCAGCGAGTAATGTTGAGGTAGTAAGTGCCGTCAGTAGCGCACTGAAAGTTAAAACGATCAAGGGGTATTGGTCACCGAACCGCGGCCTCAGGTATTTCGCAAGCATCTGCGTGATCAAAAGTCCAATTAAGCTTGAAACCAATGTTGCGATACCCATAAAATTGCCAAGCTGAACGGGCGTCGCTCCCATTTGGCGCATCGCCACTACTGGAAGAAACGCGCCTATTGCCGACAAGCCAAAAACAAATAGACCCATTCCTACAAAGAAACTAATGAAGGTGTTCCATTGGGATCGAATAAATGCAAAAACCGAAATTTCAGCGTTGACCTTTGATCGGGATTGAAGGAGATGATCCTCTGGTTTAGCAGATGACTTGGTCTGCGAGGACATACTCAAAACCAAACCGATAACCAGAATTCCCGGCAATGCTGCTGCGAAAAATGCCAGACGCCAGGTCTCTAATCCCTGCAATGGGAAGGGCAGCGACGGACGCAAGGCGTCGACATAGAAGATTAAATAACCACATAGCGAAAGCACCAGACCCTGGCCGAGTCTGCCGCCTACGGCAAAGACTGAATTGGCAAGAACACGTTGCTTGCCATGGAATAGTTCCGGAATAAGCGCGTATGCAATCGGAAGCACGCCGGCCTCGCCAGCCGCAACGATGGCGCTAGCAATGAACAGTTCTATGAAATTCTGTGCCATACCGCAGGCCGCGACAGCCAGGCTCCAGACCAGAACACAAAGCGAGAGCACGATGCGGCGATCCAAACGGTCTGCGAGCCAGGCTATCGGATATCCGGCTAGGGCGGAAAAAAGAGCAACACTCAATCCTTGAACAAGACCAATCTGAAGGTCGCTTAGTCCCATTTGCTTGCGAATTGTTTCTATCTGCAAGACAAATACTTGTCGGTCAAGCACCACATACAGGCCGATGAAAATCAGAACGCCTAAACTCCACCACGCAATAGCTGATGCTTTGTGCGGTGACTCATTTGAACTCTCAGGGCTATCCGGTATGGCGGCAAGTGTCATGAGAACTCCTCCACATTTTCTTATGGGTTGTAAAGATAACGACGCTCAAAGTGCCGTCGCAGACAGTCAGGGTTGAGCCCTTCACCGGAAATTTGACACAGCAGGTCTTCAGCGCTAAATTGCGCGCCTTTGTGCCATATTCTTGGTTTTAGCCAGGCTCCCACGCATCCAAGATCACCTCTTGAAATGCGCTCATCTAAATCTTGCATGTCTTCTCGCATTGCGGCATTGCATTGGGCTGCGACCATCGCACCTACAAGGTAGGTCGGAAAGTAAGCAAACATACCCCTAGCCCAATGAATATCTTGCAGAGGGCCCTGACTTAGATTGCCGCGAGAGTCGACACCCAACAAACTCTTCATGCGCTCATTCCAAGCGCTAGGAATATCATCGACCTCGAGTTCGCCATCAATCAATTCCAGTTCAATTTCAGTGCGTAGGATGATGTGAGCCGGGTACGTGAGCTCATCCGCCTCGACGCGAATGAGGCCAGGCTCCACTCTCGTCATCAGGCGCCAGAGATTGTCCGGCGCAAAGGCTGACTGTGCTCCAAAATTGGATTGGAGTAAGGGTGACAGCGCCTGACAGAACGCAATTGAAGGCGCTAGTTGTCGCTCAAAACTCAAGGCTTGGCCTTCATGCAGACTGGCAGATTGCGGTTCGGCCAAGAGTTGCCCCAGCCACTCCCGCGGTAGATTTTGCTGGTAACAAGCGTGGCCTGCTTCATGCATAGCCGCCAAGAGGGACGGTAGAAAGTTGTTTTCCCGATACCGGGTGGTTAACCTGACATCCTCTGGCACGCCACCGGTGAACGGATGCAGGCTATCGTCCAATCGGCCGCGGTCGAAGTCGAAGCCAAGCATTTTGATGATTGTTGTGCAAAGCTGCCTCTGCGCTGCTATCGGAAATGGACCTTTAGGTTGGATGACATCTTCGGTCGACTGCCGAGCGCGCACTTGGTTAATCAGGCCAGGTAGCCAATTCACTACCTCGCCAAACAAGCGCTTTACCTGCGAGGTTCGCAGGCCTGGTTCATGGCGTTCAAGAAGAGCGTCATAACGCGATAGGCCAAGAACTTGTCCTAATTGTTCGGCTTCTTCTCGCACGACAGCAAGCAAGCTTGAGAGCGGCCCACTGAATCTTTGCCAATCGTTGTTTTGCCGCGCTAAGTGCCATGACGCAAGCGATGATTCGCTGCAATGCTGGACGCGTACCGCAGTATCATTGCTAATCGACTGTGAAAGTCTTTGCTCACGCTGCATCAACTTAAGATTGGATCTTTGCAACTCACTCAATGGCTCCCTTTCAGCGCCAGAAAAATGGGTTTGGAGGATTGGGTCATGCTTCAAGTTGCGAATCACCTGAGCGAGTTCCGACTGTGCAGCAGCGCGCGCCACAGTTCCCCCTTGAGGCATTTTGGTCATTCGGTCCCAAGTGGCCAGAGCCTGCAAATGCCCCAAGTGGTGCAGACGAAGCTGAAACGCGGCCAGCGTGTCGTAAGCAGGGGTGGAATTGCCCATTATCAGCGGCGCATTGTGAACTTGATCCCTCGGGCGATCCCAGCCGGTGGCACCATATTGTGGTCATCGCCAGCGTGTACCAGGGTTTCAACGACGAAGTGCGAGTTCGCCAAAGTTGCCAGTCGTGCTCCTAGTTCCTGGACGTTTGGAACCATCCGACATTCTTCCGTCATGTCGCGAAAATCTTGCTCACCGGCCGGTAGGCCAGGTACGAATCGAAACGTAGATTCCATTTCTCCAACACTGATCAAAGCACGTGCCTTGACTTGACCGGCGCGCACGCGTTCGCTGAAATCAGCTTCAAGGGCCAAAACGGCGCAGTCGTTGTACCAGATCGATGGGCTAATGGACACGAACTGCTGGAACGATGCGGTGTACCGAAATAATGCGTGCAGCGTCGTCAACCCACCCAAAGAATGCCCCATCAGAACTTGCTCTTGCTTGTTGATTGCAACGATGGCTTCAACACGTGGTTTGACTTCTTCTTCGACGACTCGAAAGTAGTTGTCCATTCCTCCCCAGCCCTCTGACGGGTGTGCCATCTTGGATATGAATCCTTTTTTTAGGCGCTCTTCTGAGATCGGCGTAGTCAAGTCAATCATGCGCAGTTCCAGTGCGGTGCTGACACTGTCGGTGGGGTAGCCGATACCTACCACGACAGGGTCTAAAACATCGGGCCAGCAGGCTTGGATGCGTGCGGTATCGACCGCAATGCCGAAGTGAAGGTTGCCATCAATTAGGTAGACTACGGAATGCCCATCTGCTGGGACAGGCCGCCTTGTGGGTATAGAAACAAACAATCTGTAAGCCCGACCATTGACCTTCGATGTGAAGTCGATGATGCGGGCGTTCAAGGCCATCTCGGCACTTGGGGAAGTTGGTGCGTCAATCATGAGTTCTCTGGTTTTTTGTTGAAAATTGAACCTCAGCAAGCTTGTGGATTTGATGGGTCAACCCCACAGTTCAGAGGATGGTGGTTGCATTACTCCGTCAAGATATGCCATAGGGAAATGACGGTCGCCCAGTTGCAGCAACGGTCCATCAAGATCGGCCCACTTTGCCCACTGTGCGATAAGGAACGCAGGAGCCATGCCGAGTGAAGTCCCACACATATTCCCCACCATAACGTCCAAGTTAAGTTCGCGTGCTTTGCTAACCATTACCAAGGCTTGCGTTAGGCCGCCACACTTATCGAGTTTTATGTTTACCGCTTGGTACTTGCCCGCCAGCGTAAGGAGTGATGAGCAGTCAGTGCAGGATTCATCCGCAGCGATCGGTATTGGAGAACGCAAATGGGCCAGTAAGGCGTCCTCATACCGCGACAGCGGTTGCTCAATTAGTTCGACACCCGCTGCCTGTAGCTGGGGCAATAGCGACTCCAGAAGGCCTATGTCCCAGGCTTGATTGGCATCGACTAGCAGGCGTGCCTTGGGCAGCTCCTCCCGCACAATATTGACGATATCGATGTGCCTTTGCCCATCAGCCTTGATTTTGATTAGCGGCATGTTGCTGGCCGCACGCGCTCTTTGACGCGTCTCATTGGCTGAACCGAGCCCAATGGTGAAGGCAGTAAGAACCGGATCTAGTCTTTCCAAGCCTGCTGATTGCCATGCGGGTACGCCACTAGCCTTCGCTCGTAGATCCCAGAGAGCACAATCCACCGCATTCCTTGCGCCGCCGATTGGCAAAAGACGGTTTAGCGCATCACCAGTGATATCGGTGTGTAAGTTTTGCAAAATTGCTTCAATCTGCGCAACCATACTGGCAGGTGTTTCGCCGTCATAGTCAACGCCGGCGGCTTCAGCATACCCGCAGACACCGTCTTTATCCGTCAATTTGATAGCCAAAAGCGGGAGACTTGTCATCGTCTCTCGCGCGATTTCAAACGGCTCTCTCATTGGCCATTGCTCAATTGAGCTTCGCATCGAAAGCATTATTGGAGTAACTCTCTTGCGATGGAGTCGACACCACCTCGCATGGGATCACACACTGGAAGTCCTAGTTCGGCTTCTAAAACTGAACGATATTGCTCCCAACCGGCTTGGTCTAAGGATGAAGAGTTAATGGCTACGCCTACACATCGCACCTGTGGATTTGTGAGTTGCCCAGCTTCAATGTAGCGGTCAATCGCTATTTTTATACTGGGCAGTTTGATATGAGGGTAACCCTCAATCGTCTCGCGTGATGGGTCATGGCACAAAACCAAAGCATCGGGCTGTGACCCGTGGAGCAAACCAAGTGTCACACCGGCGTAGGCGGGATGAAACAGCGCGCCCTGCCCTTCAATGACGTCCCAATGATTGATGTCATTTGCTGGTGAAAGTAGCTCGGCGGCGCCAGGTATGAAATCGGCAACCACCGCGTCAATTGCAATGCCACTGCCTGCGATCATGATCCCGGTTTGGCCAGTGGCACGAAAGCTGGCATGTAGACCCATGCTCTTTAGTGCCTTGGTAATCGCTAGTGCGGTGTACTTTTTGCCTAAGGCGCAATCGGTACCTACCGTGAGTAGGCGCTTGCCGCTGCGCTTGATGCCACTACCGGTAGGCAGTGTTAGATCATTGTGTCGGATGTTGATCAAACGACCCCCATTGCGGGCAGCTGCCTCACAAAGCTCAGGGAAACTCTCCAATCGCGTGTGCATGCCACTGATCACGTCCATGCCGGCGTCCAGCGCTTCAATCAACACAGGCAGCCATGCCGCAGGCAACTGACCACCAACCGCAGCAATACCAATAACCAAGGAAGCCGCGCCTTGCTTGGCAGCGTCGCCTGGACTCAAGTGACTGAGCCCTAAGCTAATGGTGGCGCTAGGCAAGCGGCATTCGCCTATGACATCAGGACCACACCAGTCACGCAAGCCAAAGCCGGTTTTGGCGTCGGACATGAGTGTGACTTCCCCAAGGAAGATTAGGTAGGGTTTTCGCAATGTACGCATGGCAATAAATTTAAACTACACCAACTATAGCAAATGGATAAAATTTTGTCCATAAAGATCGGTGAAATGAGAGCTATGGTCTTTCAGTGACTTGGATTGCAGATCGCAACAACGCACTAAGGAGTCTCAAAAAACCTTTATTTTTAACCTTTCGACGTGATTTTTGCGTTTTTTCAAAAAAATGAGACGAACTCGTAATTTTTTCTTCAGACAGTTTTTCCTCACTAAATCCATCATTAGAATTGCATGGATACGATATTGACCAATAGTTGATAGGATGTACTGATGTCAAACATCGAACGGTTGCCGGAAGTTCTTGCCGAAAGGCTTCGGATACAGGCTGATGCATTTGGCATCCCTGGCGTGGCTGTCGTGCTGGTGTCTCCTGAGCGCAAGGCGATTTGGGTGCATGGGGAAGATGAACCGGGGTCAGGACGCACAGTGACCGCCCAGACCTGGTTCTCTGTGGCCTCAGTTGGAAAGCATGTCACTGCCGTGGCCGTCCTAGATCTTGAACGGCGCGGCCTCCTTGAACTGGCGGATCCCATTGGGCGCTACCTAACGGATGTGCCTTTAGCCTGGTCGGATCGAAGCATTCTTTCGCTGCTACAGCACACCAGTGGATTTCCTGAGTACCTGAGTTATACCGATGCCGATCATGTTCCCGAGCGACGTGAGGAGTTTATGCGTGCCTATGCTACGTTGCAGCCCACCTGGGATGAGGGTGAAGCTTGGATGTACAGCAATACAAACTACATTCTGTTGGGCTTCCTCATAGCGCAATTGTCGGGCAGCAGTTATGGCGTGGCGCTACATGGCATCTTTGACAGGCTTGGCTGCACTGGCATGTCAGTATCGAGTCCAACTTGGGCGCGTGAGGCGAATGCAAAGAGCGCAGGCCCGACCGCTCTAGATCAGTTAAGTTTGCAGCGTCAAGTCATCGGCGATGGAGACATTTCGTTTACAGCAGCGGGGGCCGCAGAGTGGCTTGGGCTGATGTTGGGTGCCCAAGCGCTGACTTCACAACACAGAAACTTAATGTTTTCTGAAACGAGATTGAAGTCAGGACTTCCGTCGCCGTATGGTTGTGCATGGTTTGTTGATCGACTCGGCAATATGCCAATCTGCCACCACGCCGGGCACTATGACGGGTGGACAGCCATGGTTTATGTATCTCTATCCATGCAGTGTGCCGCCATGGTCATGTGCAACCTGGCCCCTGGGAACACACGTGCAGTTCGCTTTCTTGCGCAGATGGCGCTTGAGGGGTTTGTGCCAGGCTCAACACCGCTTTCACTCGAATTGCAGTCCGATGATGCGCCAGATCTTACTGCGAAAGCGCGCGCGCAGTTTTTACGCCAAGGCGCAGTTGATCCTTCTTTTTTCTCAGAAGAGATGACACGTATGGCAGAACGTGGCGGCGCCGTTCGCAATGTTGTCAATCTCTGGTCTGGGACGGAGCCACAGATTTTTGGACTAATCGAATCCCACCGATACCCAACACATTTGGTCCGCCGCTACAGAGTGGCGTATCCGGAGCGCGTTGAGCATCTTTCGGTTGGAACGACCTCGACCGGAAAGATCTATTGGGCTTGGCCTCTATGAAATGCCAAGTCCAACGAAGCTAACAATCCGCTAACGGATAAAAATTCATCCGAATTTTGAAAAATATCGTGAATTTATTCGGGTTTACCATGACTTACGGATAACATTTTATCCAACAAAATACATCATCAACTCATCAAACCGGAGAAAGCTTCATGAAAAATAGTCAGGTAAAGTTGTATCTCACAGCGGTAGCAGCGGCCGTCACGGCAATGTCCGCTGCTGCGCAGACCGAGGAACCGGGAAGCAAGCAATTTGATAGGGTTGAGGTCACCGCATCCAAACGTGCGCAGTTTGTGGTCGATGTGCCGTATTCAGTCAGCGTCATAAGCGGTAGCGACATAGCCGACCGTGGCATCACTGACATCCAGCAGATGCAATCGGTAGTCCCATCGCTATTCATTAACCAAAACGCTCCGGGGGCAAGCCGAATCCAAATGCGCGGCTTATCGCAAGGCGTCGGTTATGGCAGTGCTTTGGTGGGAACCTATCTAGACGAAATATCGCTCAACATGCCCGACGCACAGCGCTCATTGGATGTGCCACTGGTGGACATGCAGCGCATTGAGGTTCTGCGAGGCCCACAGGGCACTCTCTATGGCGACGGCTCCATGGGGGGAACCATCCGCTTCATTACCCGCGCACCGAAACTCGACAAACTTGAAGGCCAGGTAGAGGCAGGCTATGGCCAATTTAACGGCGGCCAATCGGGATGGCGAACCAATGGAGTGCTCAACATCCCCCTATCGGCTGACACTGCGGGATTACGACTGGTTGCAGGACACGAGGACTTACCGGGTTGGGTAGACAACCGCATTAGCGGTTTAAAAGACATCAACAGTGCCAAACGAGACTTCCTGCGCGCAAAGCTATTGGTAAAGCCAACAGACAAAGTCGATGTGACAGCAATGCTTTTTAACACTGAGACGAACACGCAGAACAATTCGGGGGCCTTGGCAGACCGCTCGATAGCCTCCTATATCGCGACTCCCACAAAGGATAAAACCGACTTATTCAACCTGGTAGTCAACGCAGATCTTGGCAAAGTACGTCTAGTCAGCTCTACTGGGTACATAGACCGTAGGATCGACACAACCGCGGAGCTTACCGCCGTTTACGCAGGACTTCCATTTAAAGCGTTGGTTATGCCCTCCCCAATTTCGGGTGGAGCGTACAGGCAGGACATGACCCAAAAAATAGCCACTCAAGAAATCCGGCTGGACTCCGATGAAACGGGACCATTCACATGGACTGCCGGGGCCTACTACAGAAAGACTGACACCCGCAGTGTCACTTCAGATGTTTGGACGGATTCGACACTGCGTTTGCAGGGCGGGTACGATGGAACCGGGCCGACAAACGTCACCCAAACGGCTGTATTTGGTGAATTAAGTTATGCATTTGCGCCGCTTTGGACCGTCACTGGTGGATTACGCAGATTCAATGAAGACGCCTCAAACGTGGGCACTAAGTTGCCTATGGGCCTTCTTCCTCCAACAACGCCTTCGACAGTTTTCAATGATCAAGCGACCTACTCAGCCACCACACCACGGCTAAATTTTCTGTGGAGATACGAACCAAAGAGCGCCCTGTATATGACCATGTCGCAAGGCTTCCGCAGCGGGGGATTTAACTCTACAGCGACACCGCGTCAATATGGACCAGAAGACATTACCAGCACTGAAATTGGCAACCGGGGCTCCATACTGGGCAATCGACTTCAATATGAAGTGGCAGTCTATCGTAGCAATTACAACAATATTCAAGCGCAGGACTTGGCGCCTGGTTGTACCCCTGCCACCTGTCAAGCGCTCACCGTAAATTCTGGGAAGGCATCAGGTGAAGGCATGGACGTTACCCTTTCAGCGGCACTGACCAATTCTTTGACTCTTGACGCATCACTAGGCTATGTCAACCTAGCATACGACGTTACCACCGTTGAGCGAACCAAAGGTGACCCACTCAACTTTGTACCAAAGTTGACTGCTTCGTTATCTCTTGGCCAACGATTTCAATGGGCGGATGGCATACCTGGAATGTTGCGAGTCGACTACCAACATTCAGACCCTGTGAAGATGATTATTCGAAATCAAAATATTGATATCACCAGCGATGCTGTGGACACCCTGAATGCGCGCATAGGGGTAGAGATGCCTAAGTGGCAGATTTATTTCGAAGGCAGAAATCTCACCAACTCGAATAGCGTCACCTTCCCAGGAATATTTGGATTGCCTGACACTCGCGTAGCTCCGACATGGCTTGGTATCATGACGCGAGCGCAATTCTAAGAGAATGAAAAAACTTGCGATTGGCATTCTTGTCGAACTTTCACAAGGAGACCTATGAATTGAGGAGAGTAACTTTTTTCTAGCTACATATCCTCAGTTCATACTAAATATTTCAAAGCAGCGAACCAAGTTATTAATTTTTAAAGATTTTACTATTTCCATGCTGCATTTAGTCATTTAATAATTACTACAAAGTGAATGAATAAGTCTTCTTGGGAGCAAATCCAAGGACCCTCTTAAGGTAGCTACTGTCCTTCATGGGGGATCGTCCCATGATCTCATTGAACCGGATCTTCTACCGGCTTGGATCGGTTTCGGATCTATTGTCGGGCATAAAAACTTATGCATTTGCCTGAACTTTCTAAAATGAAATACGCTTTTAGCGCTAACGTACATCACTCAAAAAAGACGGAGCCATGAATCAAACCACTCCGGCAAAGCCCGGCGAATTAGTCGAAGAAATTCTGAACGGCATTCGCAGTTGGATTGAAATCGAAAGTCCAACAGATGCACCAGAAGCAATGGGTCGCATGGCTACGAAGATTCAAGACGATTACGAATCCATTGGTCTACGCGTTGAGCGCATACCAGGACGCAATGGAATGGGTGACCATTTGCTGATTACTGCAGATTTGCTGTGTCCATCGGCGGCGCGTGACGGTGAGGGCATTCTCATTCTCAGTCACATGGATACCGTGCACCCGATCGGAACTTTGGCTGGCCCCCTCCCTTACCGCGTCGAGGGCAACTGCGCCTTTGGGCCAGGCGCGGAGGACATGAAGGGGGGCACCTATCTCGCTCTTGCAGCGATAAGGCAAATCCTTCGCGAGGGCGGTAGAACTTCGTTGCCGATTCGACACTTAATCGTGTCAGACGAAGAAATGGGAAGTAACACATCTCGCGGGCATATCGAGCGCGAAGCGAAACGTGCAAAGTATGTACTCGTGACTGAGCCAGCCCGATCCGGTGGGCAAATTGTGACAGCACGCAAAGGTTGCGGCGACTTTAAGGTGACAGTGCAAGGATTGGCGGCCCACGCCGGAGTGGAACATCACCTGGGGCGAAATGCCATTTGCGAAATGGCACGCCAGGTTTTAGCTATCGAATCAATGACAGATTACAACCGTGGGCTGACTGTGAGTGTTGGCATCATAAATGGGGGTACGCGCTCCAACGTAGTTCCGGATCGTGCAACTATTCAAGTGGACGTCCGTGTTCCAAATCCACAAATTGGTGCAGAAATTACCGAACGCATGTACGGCTTGAAGTCCTTTGATCCTGATTGCAAAGTTGAAGTTCAAGGCGGAATTGATCGTCCAGGTTACGAGAAAACACCTGAAATTTCAGCGCTGTTTGAAAAAGCGAAATTGATAGCGGCCCAAATTGGATTTGAATTGCAGGATCTTAAGACTGGAGGCGGTAGCGATGGCAACTTTACCGCTGGATATGCACCGACTCTAGATGGGCTTGGCGTCGATGGTGACGGTGGCCATACCTTAGAGGAACGCTTGTATATTTCTTCAATCGTTCCTCGCATGCAACTATTAAAAGGCTTGATGGAAACGCTTCAATAAAGTCAAATATTTTATATTCAAAAAAATTAGGGCAGAAAATCATGCAATCAACGATCGCTTATAAAGATCAGCTTTGGGAGCGTCAGTCAGATGCCGAAGCGTTTTTGTTAAAAAATATTGAGGTATTTTTGAAAGACTGTCCTGATTTGTCAAAATTTTCGAAAGAATTATTGGATTGCACTGCAGTTAGATTGCGTGACTTGGTTGATCACATTTCATTTTCTGACGTTGAAGTTGAATCGGATCTGCATAAACTTGGCTGGAAGCCATTTGGTGAAGGAATTTTCGAGAATGAAAGCGGGTTTTTCCCAGCATTTATTCGCAGTACGTCTGCAGAACTATGGTTTCGAGTTGAAGATGTTGCAAATTTTTTAAACGTACGAGGAATCCATAGCCCGATTTCTGGTGTCGAATTCGGGCGATGCAGAAAAGCCATAATCTTTGTCGCTGGAAGTCTAAAAGTAGGGGTCATTGAACGAAATGGCTACAGAGATTATGGTGTGCCCTTCGTCACCAACGATGAGATCAAATCGGCAAAGTTGCATTTGCAAGTTTTTCGTTCTCGTCGTCGACAGTTCGATACTATAGAGCAGGGCCTTGCGCATACTGAGCGACTTATTGATCAATCAGTATTGGAGATTGGTCCTGACTGGAGCTGCGATCTGTGGTTACGGGCGGAGAGAGAATACTGGATGCGTAACTGTGCTGCAGGGCGTTTGCAAAAGATAAGGCAAGACGCAATTGGTATTGGTTGGGCAAATATTGATCACCACACATATGATGGATCGCGAAAGCATTTCCGACACACTATCAGAATTCTGAAGAAATTAGGATATCAACTGCGTGAGATGCTGTATGCCGGGGAATTAGCTGGTTGGGGTAGCCAGGTTCTTTGGCAACCCGCTATACGCAGCACCGTCTTTGCTGACGTTGATCTCGCTCCAAATGAACTGACGATAGACTTTGCTCACGAGGTTTTAACAAACCTAAGCAAGCACCGTCGTGCCGGACTTTTATCTGAACTGTTGGGAGAGTCAATACTTGAGGCGGGTCTTAACCACGTTGCTGGCTTATTTAGTCAATCGCATTTCCGCGATCAGGCAGGCAAGTCTGGCATTGAAATGATGAAGCCGTTCACAGATTGGCCGCATCTATACCAAGAACTTACAACTGGTGATTGGGCCGCGGTTGATCCAAACCGAGTGGATATTTTACTTGCTTCCGGACATATTGAAATTGATGAAGCAGAAAAACTGTCACTTCAAGGCTCCATAGTGACTCACTTTGAAAATATTGAAAGAAATGATGGCTTTAAAGGATTCAATCGTGATGGAATTGATGGAGTACTTAAAAAGCTTGACCCTCGCGCCTATTTATAACGAGCTTTCGTTTAACGAATATATTTTTCAAAGTCGACTGAGTTTTCATTTGCAATTTGAAATTTACGTTACGTGACCATTGTTTGAATGCGCAGACGGATGCCCAAGTCCACCTCCATGTACTGCGCATCGCCATAGGGCATGGAGAAATTGTGGACTAGGGCCCTGACTAGGCTTTGGCCACAGACTTGGCCATCACCTTGGGCTTAGGTGCAAATCCGTCGAACAGGGCTCCGCTGAGTGCTTCCATCTGCACATCCAGCTCCCCCGCATCCACCGCCGCTTTGAGCAACTGCAAGCTGGTGATGACTTCCGCAAGGCCTGCGGTTTCAATGGCGTTCTTGCCTTTGCTGATCT
>Ga0209500_10001808_pt1 | contig 15713 bp, 18 predicted proteins | sample S_140212_EF_Meta_FD_187323 | JGI IMG/M metagenome (GOLD analysis project Ga0209500, IMG submission 187323) | Freshwater microbial communities from Lake Simoncouche, Canada to study carbon cycling - S_140212_EF_MetaG (SPAdes) (version 2) | ecosystem: Environmental > Aquatic > Freshwater > Lake ... | reverse complement strand
GGCGTTTCTCGGCGCTAGAGGCAGCAGCAATAACTCGCATGCCCATTGCAACACCAAGATCAACTGCAGCCAAACCAACTCCGCCACCCGCACCCAGCACCAACATGGTGGCGCCCTCTCGTACTTGTGCACGCTTATGAAATGCAAACCACGCCGTGAGGTAACTCTGCATAAAGGTTGCACCTTGTCCGTCGCTCAACTGATTAGGAATTGAAATCACTCGTGATGCTGAGAGAACTGCTTCATCTGCAAAACCACCACTTGGTGAGAAAACCCGGTCACCGATTTTCAGATTCGTGACATCAGCTGCAACCTCAATGACTCGACCCACAATTTCAGAACCGGGCCGATACGGGACTGGTGGCTTGATTTGGTACTTTCCCTCAATCATCAGCGAATCGACATAATTCAATCCACTGGCTAAGACAGCTACACGTATTTGTCCTGCGGCCAATTCGGGCGAATCAATTTCTACAATCTCGATTGCATCAAGTGATCCAAGTTGCTGTATTTGCAAAACTTTCATACTTGCGACGGTACTAGACAGACCGCAGGTGAAATGAACTGTGCTAACTCAAGACTCGGTTGATTCTCCGACGCACACGACCAGAGAATTTCTGGCGTTGACCTGCGGTTGCATTGTCAATGCCATACATTGCAATCCATTCGCAGCGAACCCGGCGATGAAGCATCAGACGCACCGAGCGAAATACAGTTCGTTTCCCCGACTCACCTTCTAGTGCATTTATGAATTTGCCAGATCCGTGCGTGGTAACAACGATCAAATGGCGAACATTGGTAAGAAGCGGTTGAATTCGATTTGCACCTTCAGGAAGAACCCAAGCGACCCCGTTCATTAACACTCTGTCAAACCAGCCCTTCAACATTGCTGGCTGTCCTGACCACCACGTTGGATACACAAGTACCAAGGCGTCACACCACTGTAAATCTTCAATGTGCTGACGCAGTTCGGGAAGCTCCTTCAGTTTTGTAGCAACATCTCCCACATGGTTCAACCGTTCATACGGCGTAAAGACGGGGTTGAAATTCTCCGCCCATAAATCATGATGGCGAATTTCATGACCGCCACTCCCCAATTCGGCCAACACTTCAGATGAAAGATGTGAAACAAAAGATTCGTGTGACGGATGCGCAAGAAGTACGAGAACTTTCATAAGTTCCCCATTTTCTTCTGTAGAGATAGAAGAAATGACTTCCTACTTTCATCCGTTGCTGTATCCATCGCATACAAACTCGATGTAGACACTTTTGTTCGCAAGGATGTATTGAGTCGGAATGCGCGTGCCAATATGCGTCGACCATTGTCATTCACAAAACGGACGTACAACCATGGTGAACCAAAAGTAGAAGCAATATGAATACGTCGAATATTCGTCAAACCTGGGCGCACTTTGTTGTTCTCATTAAACACAAAAGCTGTTCCCGGCAACATCACGCGCTCCAACCAACCTTTTAGTTGCGCGGGAAGTCCGCCCCACCATGTGGGATATACAAACACGACTATCTCTGCAGACTTCACAAGAGCAACATCTCGCTCAAGACCAACTGGTGTGTCGCCGCTGCCCCCTGCATATGTTTTCCACTCTGAAGTTGACATCACAGGATTGAAATGTGCAGCTGCAAGGTCGATGAGGTCCACCGTGTGTCCTGCGGCACGCAAACCCGTGATCGCAGCATCACGCATTGCAGAACAGAAACTCCCCTCAACGGGATGGCAGTACACAACAAGGGCATTCATAGGGGTGGTCTATCGCGGTAGCAATTGGGAACTACCGTACCGTGTATGCCAGACCTGACCGGAGATTTCAATACAGGACAATTGCCAAAGATTGCACCTGGCACAGTGACTGTCACTATTGCTCGCACAGTTGAGCCACGTCACAAGGCTGAATTCGAAACATGGTGCCACAACATGACAGAAGCAGTGCATGCGGCCCCTGGTTGTCTTGGGGCGACGGTTCTATGGCCAGCAAAACCATCAGACCCGTATCACATGGTTTTTCGTTTTCTTGATGTGTTGCATCTGCGCGAATGGGAACGTTCTGACGTCCGACAAGAATTACGCGAGCGCGCTGATCGACTGGTGTTGTCAGAGAAGGTGACCGTCACTGCGGGAACAGAAGAGTTCTTCAACGCTCTTGGAGAAGTAGAACGCCATAAGACTCGCACAGGCAAGTTTCTGTCTGACGTTGCATGGGTTTACCCCATCGCATTGATTTTCACTCTCGTCCTTGCACCGTACTTCGCTCGAATCGATGTTGTGCCGCGAGTGCTGATCTCCACTGCCCTGATCGGGGCGACTAGCAAATATGCCACTGGACCAATGCGCACGTGGTGGCGCCGTCGCAAGATGCTGCCCCAAGATTCTTCTAGTCGATAAATAGTTAACGCGGAGGAAGACCGCAGGCGTTCATGCCAAAAAGTCGTGATATGTGTCGACGATTACGGGCTACTAATGAATACACAACTTGAGCAATTGAGCGCACTCCTGGCAGTCCAATCACGACACCTACAGCGCGATACACACCAGAGGTAGCAGATTTCAGAATTGCTGAAACGGCAATGGCGCCTTCTAAACGACCATTGTCGTTGACAAACCACACAGAACCGATGTGAGTAAGTCCGTATTGATGGTGCGACACAACATCAACAGATGGAACGTGGGTAATGATCCAGCCTGCGGATGCTTCGCAGATTCCACAATCGCCGTCGTAGACGACCACGGGTTGCATCTCAGTTACACGTCCTGAAATTCATTTCAATCATGACTAGTTAACGTTTAACAAGTCGACAACGAAGACAAGAGTTTCTCCACCCTTGATGACTCCACCTGCACCTTGTGATCCGTACCCAAGGTGAGCAGGGATAGTGATGCGACGTCGACCGCCGACTTTCATACCGGCAACACCTTGATCCCAACCAGAAATCACTTGACCGGCGCCGAGACGAAATTCAAACGTTTCGTTTCGGTCCCATGACGCATCGAATTGACGTTGTGTGCTCCATGCAACACCGACGTAATGCACTTCTACGTTTGTGCCGGCGACTGCTTCTTTGCCATCACCAACTGTGATGTCTTCAAGAACAAGTTCCGAAGGTGCGTCCCCTGCGGGAATGGAAAGGTCTGGTTTCATTGCGCTCATGACCACCAACCTATCTGTGCCCAATACGGCTTACACAGGTTGAAAAGTGAGGCTTTACGCCTTCGCGCGTGTGCGTCGCAAGATGGGGTCAGCGACTCGCAATGCACCGTCGGCAATTTTCATCACGCGGCCAGCGGCACCCGGAGTTTTTGAATCAATGAGATTACCCATCACAGCCAATGTGATGTCAGCTGCCACTTGAGTACCAACTGCAAGCCGTAAACCTGGCTTCAACAGCCATGGGTGACCAATGATGAAACTAAACCGACGTCCCGTGCGCAAAAATGCATCGAACCGCTCGCCAACTAATTCGTTATACGACTCAGATGCCGTGTTCGGATCTGCAATAAATCGCTCGACGGCCAACATCCCAGATTCAAGTCCGTAGTCAATTCCTTCACCGTTCATTGGATTTACGAATCCGGCTGCATCACCGATAGCTACCCAACCTGGGCCATGTCGTTTCGTGCAGCTCATGGGCAATCTCCATGCACGAGGTTTTTCGATGTAATCACCAAGTGACCACGAATCACGCACAAGAGTTGCGTACTGATCAAGCAATGTATTCAGATTCAATTTCTTGAAACCTTTCATGGTGCTCAGCGCGCCAACGCCAATGTTCACGGTGCCATCGCCAGCAGGAAACATCCATCCGTACCCTGGCACCGCGACACCATGTTCATCGCTGAGACTCAGACACGCTTCAAGATGGCGTTCTGCATGCCGTGGTGTGGGCGCATACGCACGAATTGCTAGACCAAACGGCTCATTAGGGTCACGTTCTGCGCCCAGCATCTTTGCGGCCATTCCTTGTGCACCAGCAGCCAAAATAATGAATGGCGCACGAAAGGTTTCTGTTCCCACACTGACACCAATAGCTCGACCATCTTCAAGAACAGGTAATACTTCGGATTCGAATCGGACATCTGCACCACTTGCGATCGCAACATCAAGAAGATGATTATCAAATCGTTGACGTGGCCACACTGCACCATGATTCGGAAAACGCGCTGTCGTTGGCCATGCAAGTTCGCGCTGTTTTTTTCCTGCGATCATTCGTAAGCCGTCAATACGGTGCGCAACAGAATGGTCAATTCCTAAATCATCAAGAGCCGCAATAGCGCGCGGTGTAAGGCCATCCCCACACACTTTGTCGCGACCGTATGGACCCTTTTCAAAGAGCACCACTTTCAATCCAGCACGAGCTGCAGTAATAGCCGCAGCCGACCCTGCAGGCCCGCCGCCAATAATGAGAACATCCTGCTCTTGCATGACTACGAGCCTGCCAGATGCATATCCAATCTGCTACCTGCGTACCATGGGACATATGGCTCGTATGACAGTCTCTGAAGCCGTGGCCATGGTGCGCCCAACAGACACCCTGGCAGTCCCACTTGGTCCAGGCGTACCGGGTGGATTCATGCATGCGTTGGGCGACCGAGACGACTTCGTCGACCTACAGATCTCCGGTGCGCTGATGCCAGATCTGTATGCGGTTCTCGCTACAGCCGGCGTCCATTATCGCAGCGGTTTTTTCGGACCTGCCGAGCGTTTTTTACGCGATTCTGGCGCCTCTATTGATTTCGTTCCAGCGGACTTTCGTCGCTTTGAACCAATCCTCGAAAAGATGCGACCGCGCATCATGGCAACAGCTGGTTCACTTCCTGTTGACGGCTGGGTGAGCTTGTCCGTCCATGCTGGCGCCACTGTTGATGAGATACATCGCGCAAGTGCAGACCCTGAACGAATTCTTCTTGTTGAAGTAAGCGAACATTTTCCCCGCACCTTTGGCGTTGCGCCTCATGAACATCGCATTCATGTTGATGCAATCGATTGTCTGATTGAATCAGACCGAACTCCGCTCAACTTGGCAGATACTGAACCGAGCGATGCAGAACGAACAATCGCTGATATCGCCGTTTCGTTCATTCATTCCGGAAGCACGTTACAAACAGGCATCGGTGGCATTCCTAATCAGGTTGCGCTCTCGCTCGCTGCAAGTGACATGGGAGATTTTGGTATTCATTCAGAAATGTTCACTACTGGTCTCATGCGTTTACATCAGGCAGGAAAAGTGACGAACAAAAAGGGTACGGAGTTTGATGGCTTCTCCCCCACGACTTTTGCAGCCGGAATTCCAGAGCTGTACACATGGCTCCACAACAACGACGCAGTACGTTTTTTGCCAGTAAAGATTGTGAACTCTCCTGAACTCATCGCAAGAAATCGCAATATGGTCACCATTAACGGCGCACTAGCGGTTGACCTTGCTGGTCAAGTGGTCGCCGACACAATTGGTGGCACGCAATTCAGTGGCGTTGGTGGTCATGAAGATTTCGTATCGGGTCCTGGACTTGACGCAACCGATAGAAGCCTTATCTGTCTGCCATCCACCACGATGATCAATGGAATATTGACTAGTCGCATCATGGGCATTCTTCCTGCAGGAAGTGTTGTGAGCACACCACGCCATCAAGTGGACACGATTATCACCGAGTTTGGCGTTGCTGAATTAGAAGGTCGCACCATTCGCGAACGCGCTCATGCGCTAGCCGCTATTGCGCATCCGCAGTTTCGCGATGAACTTCTTGCGAGCGGTGAGTCGTGGCCTCGGGATTAAACCCAAGTGCTGTGTACAAACCAATAACCGCCAAGAGCGCCGCAAGCCCAACTGCATAGCCAGCAAGTAAATCTGTTGGCCAGTGAGTTCTGATCAGCCACGATGAGACACCGACAATGACGCTGGCAAGTGCCACCAACCATGTGCCAATCCGGCGCGACACAGATCCGGCCTGTGTGAAATACCACGCAACGTAACCCCACAACGCAACACAGTTAGCAGCGTGTCCAGAAGGAAAAGCCAACTCATCTTGCCCAATCATCATTCGGCTGAAAAAGTTCTCATACTGATACGGAAAAATTCTTCCTACAGAAATTTTCAATGCTCCAGCGATTCCCGTTTCCACAAGCAGGACGATGAGAAATCCCGCAATCGGTATCCACGAACGGCGCTTCCAGGAAACCCAACCAAGAATGGGAAGACAAATCGTGAGGATAATTCCTCGCAAACCAAACATGACCGAGACTGAGAAAATATCTTTCGATGCATTTATGTCTCGAGAGGTCAATCGGGCAGTTTTGTCGAAGTCGGAAAGAAACCCACGAGTTACTACTTGCTGAATCAGAATCATCAGAACTATGCACACCGTTGCTGTGTAAGTAGTGAGACGGCGGGCTGTCAACATCAGGCACTATTTTGCCCTGTTTACGCCCCCACTTCGTGTCACTCAACGAAAATCCACGCCAGTACGGAGATGCAGATGAACAGGTACTAGAACATTCTGATGAATAGTTACGCGCCCGGAACCCCAGCATGGTTTAGCCAAGTCCACGAAGAGGTGGTCGACCCCGCTCGTCGCATCGTTGACCCACACCATCATTTATGGCCAATCGGGGGTTCATTGCCCTACGGGCTCAATGAGCTGCACGGCGATACAGCGCCAGGACATCTCATTGAAAAAACAGTCTTCATCGAATGTGGCGCCAGTTATCGCAAAGAAGGACCTTCCCACCTTGCCCCCGTGGGCGAAACAGAATTCGTGGCCGGAGAATCACTACGAGATCCAACACACCTCATATCTGGCATTGTTGCGCACGCTGACTTGAGTCGCGACGATCTCAATCAAATTCTTGATGCACATGTAGAAGCTGGTCAGGGACTTCTGCGCGGAATTCGCGACGCACTGGCTCGCGCCGACCACCCTGAGGCTTTGGCGATTCCCGGCGGTGCAGCGAAGGACTTATACAAAGATGCAAACTTTCGACGCGGTATTGCAACACTCGGTGAACGCGGCCTGACATACGACTCGTGGCACTACCACTATCAGAACTCAGAGTTTCTGGAATTAGCTCGTGCAGTTCCCACAACAACTATGGTGCTTGACCATTTCGGAACACCCTTAGGTGTTGGGCCATATGAATCGCAACGAGATGAAATATTTGTTCAATGGAAAAAAGACATCGCAACTATCGCAACGTGCTCCAACGTCGTTGCAAAACTGGGAGGACTCGCGATGCCAGACAATGGTTTTGGTTGGCATACAGCAGAGAAGCCACCTACTTCAGATGAATTCATCGCGGTACAAAAGAAGTATTTCGACCACACCATTGAATGTTTCGGACCAGAACGATGCATGTTTGAATCAAACTTCCCTATCGATCGATTCTCGTTGTCGTACACGGTTGTATGGAATGCCTTCAAGAAAATAACAGCGTCTTTCACTGAAGCCGAAAAAGACGCGATGTTTCGTGGAACTGCAACTCGTGTCTATGGTCTTGCATCATGATTGCCGATCAATTCGAACCGCTAACGCCAGAACAAGCCGCGTTCTGGTCTCAATTCCCCAAGTGGGAGCAAAACACGAACTATGCCGTGTATCTCGGATTCATCGTTGAGGAAATGAAGCGTGACTATGCACGCATGCGTTTACCTGCGCGAATGGAAATGAATCAACCTGCCGGAATTATGCACGGTGGAGCAATTGCCAGCCTTATCGACACCACTGTTGTCCCAGCTGTTGGTGGGCCATATGAAAATGGTTCTTTTGTAACCATCAGCATGAATGTGGAATATCTCTCGGCAATCGCTGATGAGGACGCAGTATGTGAAGGATGGATCACGAAACGAGGTCGGTCCATTGCATTCTGTCGAGCTGAAGTACGTGGTGCCACTACTGGAAAATTATGTGCGACAGCATCGCTTGTCTACAAGGTATGACCGCGTCAGTGCGAAGCGAACCACTGAGATAAATACTTAAAACCTTCATCAAGAGACACGTGCGGTGACCACTGCAAATCTTGCTGAACTGCACGCTGGTCAAACCAGTGAGCTGTACCCAACTGTTCTGCAATAAAGCGCGTCAGTGGAGGCTCAGATGATCGCAACAGCGGCCACAGTCTTTCAATCAGTGACCCAAGCCGAACTCCGAGAGCCAAGGAAAGGTTTCGCGGTTCAAAAGGAGTGTCAGCAGCAGCACACATCGATCGCATCAGTTCATTCACAGTGCGGGGTTCCCCATTTGAGACGATATACGCCTTGCCATCACACGCTGCACCTACATGCAGGGCATCAAGCGCTGCGATGTGGGCGCTAATCGCATTATCGATGTATGTGGAATCCACCAATGCATTGCCAGTGCCAATAACCGCAAGACGTCCGCTCGCTGCACGGTCAACAATTCGACCAACCAACTGTGTGTCTCCGGGGCCCCACACCAAATGGGGACGAATTGCCACAACAGCCAAGTGATCATTTCGCGCGTTCAGAACTGCACGTTCAGCAATCGCTTTTGATTCGGCGTAATACGAACGTGAGCGACCAATTTCAGCCTCACCAGCAGGAGCCCCAATAAGTGAATCACCAGTATGTGCAACCGACGGAGTCGACACAAATACCAATCGTGCAATGTTGTGCCGTTCTGCAGCCCGAAGGACATTTTCAGTTCCGAGAACATTGGTGTTGTAGAAATCTTTTTGAGTACCGACAACACCGACACGTGCCGCCCCGTGGATTATCGCATCGCAGCCCTGCGCAGCCACAGCAACCGCGTCTACATCACAGATATCAGCAAGAACTTCGCGAGCATTCTGGTGCCCAACGAATGATGTGCTCCTGCGTTGTAGACACACCACTTCATCGCCACGACGAACTAGCTCACTAGCGATTCCACCAAGAAGCAAACTGCCAGTACCAGTAACGAGAACTTTCACTTCTTAGTACCTGACAAAACTTCTGACATCTGTTTCGAAACTGCAGTGCGGTCAATCTTTGAGTTGTGACGAATATCAACGGGGAGTTTTTTAGTCGCCCACACCGAGGCGATTGTCAATGGAGAAAGTGCTGCTCGCACGGCTCTAGTTAGTCCGGCACTGGCTGGTCCTTCGGTTTTCTCCGTCGTCTCAACGACTATGACAATTTGTTGCACGCCCGTTGGCCCCACACCTACTGCAGCAACACGAACAACATTGGGCAATGCCTCAACTGCTATCTCCAAAGGAACGGGTGCAATAGGTCCCCGTGATGTGTGAATCACATGCACCAAACGACCTTCAATCCATACATTGCCTTCACTATCGACATGACCCACATCTCCAGTGCGGTGCCACGTGACTTTTTGGCCACTGATTTCCACGACAGGACGTGCATTATGTTGCGTAAGCCACAACGAGTCATAGCCTGCCGACATCCATGGCGCCGATACCAAAAGTTCCGATGTTTCATGGTCGATACGAACATCACAACCACTCACTGGCTTACCGACACACACACCGTTCCCAGGTCCGATTCGGGTCAGATCAGCCAACGAGACATCAGCGACTGGCAGTGCTTCTGTCATGCCATAGGGCGTGTGCAATTCAGCGTGAGGACAGAGCCGAGAAACTTCCTGCAAGGTCTTAATTGGTACGGGCGCACCTGCAGACATAACTAGCCGTACTTTGCTGAGATGCTCAGCATCAGTCGTAGCAGTTCGAACAACATTCGCTAATGCTGCGGGCGAAGCAAACACCATTGTTGCGCCTACTCGACGACACGCATCATCAAGTGCCGACGCTGTCAACGTGCCTGGTGACGTCACGTCCATGTCGGCTAATCCAGTTGCAATACCTAATGCTGGGCCGTACAAAGCAAACGGTGCGAAAGCTGCAACGAATGTGTCGGCTGATGTGATGCTGTATGTCTTTTGCAAGGCATCACGTTGCGCATACAACTGACGATGCGTGTAATGCACTCCCTTGGCAGGTCCCGTTGCACCAGATGTAAACAGCACTGCTGCTGGGTCCTCGGCCTTTGGTTCTGGTGCAGTTACGAATTCAAGTCTCGATACAACAGGCGAGCTGGAAAGTCCCGACAGTCGAATCATTGAGGCGCGAGGTGCCCATCGCAAAATTCGTGCCGCAGCCAAAGCTTTCACGGGCCCAATAACGTGCTGCACACGTGAGGCACGAATAGCTGATTTGAGGCCGTGAAGTCCTAGCCCCCTATCTGCAATTACTGCAACAGCACCAATACGCCAACACGCATACACGACTGCAATGAGATCAATACTGGGAGACACCAACACAGCAATGCGGTCACCTCTACATACTCCACGATGGTGCAAAGCCTCTGCGTACGTAGCAACCCGCGCTGCAAACTCTGGCCTCGTTACTGAAGCATCTGCAGCTGCATCAGTAATTGCAATGTCGTCGACATTTACCCAATGATCAATTTGAGACCACAGGGTTGCTTCGTTTTCCTGATTATTGAGCACTTGTTGAAGTGGCTTGCCTTCTCTAGCTTCTTCTATGGCCGCTTCGACAAATGGAGCCATCGAGGTCTCTAGCACTGTGAGGTGTCCGGAATCTGCAATGCGATGCAACGCCACATTCTGAAACCGATGCAAGAGGTCATGTGCAAAGTCGTCATTAAACACCGGGTCACGAGAGCCCCATACCAAACGAACGGGAAGAGTCAAAGACGATAACTTTTCCGCAACGTCGGCGATGTCTTGTGCTGAAGAATGTCGCGCAGTGAGCGGTGCATCAGCGACAAAATCCGCAACGCCATTTCGGTACTGACGGCGTAGATATGGAAACGTCAATGCTGTTCTCTGCGAGCGAGAAATTCCACGACCCGGGAGGAATGGAGTCCCGCGCACAAACAACGATGTCTCTTTTGTAACGAGTCGGTGAAGGCCAGAAGCGGCGGCGAGACGAATAAGCAAAGGCGCACGGCGATTATGTGGAATCGCAATACCTGTATTCGACAACACCATTCCGGCAACACGATCAGGGTGCGCAACGGCGTAACCCATGCCTATCGCGCCACCCCAGTCTTGAGCGACAATCCACATTGGTGCAGTGATATTCAGAGCAGTAATTAAATCATTGATATCCGCAACACGATCGCGATACGTACGTGTGGACACTTGTTCCGATAAACCCATTGATAAATGGTCGGGTGCGATAACACGGAAGTCTGAATTCAATTCAGTCAATAACCGCGACCATAAAAAAGACCATGTGGGGTTTCCGTGAAGGCATAAAACGATAGGGGCATCTTTACTAGTGCCCGGACGATCGAGAAGATGCCAGCGATGTGATGTGCCATCATGGCTCGGCACATCAATCGTGTGCGACCACGAGGGGTCAAGTCCGAACGTCGCAAAATCAGCAACGAGCGGAAGCTGCACGTTTACCAAAGAATCTCGAGGGCACTTGTGTTCAGACCAGAACCAATGCCGAGACACATCACGCGTTGGCCTGGTTGAATTTTGTCTTGCACGCTCGCCAACGTGATTGGAATTGCGGCAGGACCGATGTTGCCGAAGTGAGGAAAAGTAATGGGGGCCTTAGATGATTCAATACCAAGACGATCACACAACATTGTGGTGTGCACCTTGCTGACCTGATGCAAGATGTACCAATCAACATCAGCTGGCGACCAATTGAAGTCGACAAGTGCTTCAGTCCATGCTTCTTCAGCCAAGTCAAGACCTGCCACTAAAAGTCCATGAGTATCAGTAGTCATGCGATCAAGGTCGCCTACACACAATGCATTGTGTTCTGTCGCAGCGCGTGCCATGCCACCAATTATTCGGTGTGTTTCTGGATGACGCTGTGAGCTTGCCATCACCATTGCTGCTGCTCCGGAGCCAAGTGTGAGGGAGGCAAACTCCGAAAACACATCTAGGGCTGTCGAATCAGGTTGACGAAGTCGGGCAATAGTTGCCTCTTGCGGTTGACGACTGCCTTCACCGTCAACAATGAGCACATACTCAACAGATCCAGAATCAATCATCGTGGCTGCAAGATGCATCGCATTGACGAATCCGAGGCACGCATTTCCAATATCAAAATTCAGACATGACGAAGACAACTTCAGACGATCATGTACTAGGCAAGCCACAGATGGCTCCAGGTGCTCTTTGCACACCGACGTAGAAATCAATGCACCTATTTGTGACGGATCGATCCCAGCTTTTTCAATGGCGAGTTTGCCTGCCATTGCGGCTGCGTCAGAAAACGACACATCTTCGTCCCACCAACGACGCTCTTCAATACCCGCAAGCCCAGCGAGCAACCCGGCCCTGAGGCCGTTGCGTTGGTAGACCTCTGCCAATTGCTCGTCAATCCATTCAGACGTAATGACATTGGGCGCTTCAACCGATGCGACACTCAACACACCGGCATGCTGGTGTCGAAATACTGAGTTACCGGCCATTGAGACACTCTTTCGGGTTGAGTCCGACTTACAGGCTAGTGAGGGCACCGCATTTCTAAACCACGGGGCCATCGAATCGGTGATTTATTACGCATTTATACGAAAACCACTGCCAGACTTCCTAAATGGGCACAGACATCGGCGTTTTCACAGTCTTTGCCTGCCCGCATTGCACAATGCCACTACACCTCAACCAGCACGAAGCACGTTGTGAGAACAATCACGTCTTCGATCGTTCCCGCGATGGATACATCAACCTTGTTGTCGGCGGACGACTTGCCGCATCTACGACGTCAGGCGATACCGCAGAGTCACTTCGATCCAGACGAGACTTCTTCGCCACCGGCTCATACGCACCGATTGCGACTGCACTCGCCAATGCACTAAACGAAACTACTGGTCCGGTTCTTGATGTTGGATGTGGCGAGGGCTACTACTTCACACACATCAACGCAACAGAAAAATACGGTATCGATATTTCAAAGAAAGCTGTACAAATGGCGAGCAAGCTATTGCCCGATGCTCACTTTGCTGTTGCATCAGCGTTTCGTCTTCCCATCGTTGATCATTCCTGTGCCGCAGTCTTTTCAGTTTTTGCACCACATTCATTTGAAGAATATGCCCGCGTATTGCAACCAGGCGGCACATGGGTCACAGTCACACCAGGACCACATCATTTGCAGCAGATGCGGCCAAAACGCGACCAATCTATTGATGAACGTGAGGAACGACGTAGTGAACCACCAGCTCAAGCCCAACACGCTGAGAGAATTCAGTTTGAACTCGACCTTTCACCCACTGCTGCGAATGATTTGTTTTCGATGACCCCGTTGGTGTGGCAAACCGCAGCGGATGCGTCACCGACGACACATGTCAGTGTCGATGTTTGGGTCTCGTCAGGTACTTCCATCTAACGTAACGACATGCTGAATTTCGATACTGCGTATTACAAACGGTTTTACGGCGACAACGGTGCGCACGACACTGAGAAGATTGCGCACCTCGCAACAGCAGTTCATCATCTTGCTGCCTGGTGGGGAATCAGCATCACCTCAGTTCTTGATGTAGGTGCAGGCATGGGAATGTGGCGCGACTGGTATCACACATCTTTTCCTGAAGTCACTGTGCGCTCAATCGATGTCAGCGAGCATGCGTGCAAAACCTGGAATCATGAGCAACGCGACATTGCCACATGGCGTCCTCGTGGAAAATATGACCTTGTCGTGTGCCATAGCGTCTTGCAATATCTCGACAATCAATCAGTTATTCAAGCATTCGATAACCTCGCGGCCGCAACACGGCACCTGATGTACCTCGAGCTTCCTACTAAGTGGGACTATGAAAACATCATCGATGAATCCGGAACAGATCTGCAAGTTCATCACCGTTCTGCACAGTGGTATCGCAAACATCTCTCACAACATTTCCGTCAGGTTGGTGCTGGTGTATGGGTGCCACTGGATGGCACCCCAATGTACGAGTTAGAGGCGAGCCGCTAGCGAGAAGCAGGCCGGAAGCGATACAAAGCGCTTCCCTCGCCAGTGTCGTGAAACACCATCTCTACGGGCATTCCCACATGTAATGCATCAATGTCACAATCAACAATGTTGGTCATGATGCGTGGACCATCAGCCAGTTCTACATAGGCAATAACAAAAGGGCCAGCATCTTTGAATGCTCCTGTCCCCTTGCGCACAACGGTGAAACTATAAATGGTGCCTATTTGCTGAGCGTCAAATGTTGATACGTCTTCCGTCCAGCATTTCGGGCAGTTACGCCGTGGAAACCACAAAACAATGTCGCACGCATTGCAACGCTGTAAGAGGAATCGTCCCTCTGTGGTGGCTTTCCAAAATTCGGCAGTGGTCGAATTAATAACGGGTGCAGGTGCTGGCAACATGGTCATGCGTCCTCTTGTCCAAGAATGAGTGTGACTGAGCCATGCTTTGAACCAAGACTTCCGCCTGTTCCATGGGCAAGTGATATCTGGCAGTTCGGCACTTGAACAGCAGGGTGTGCTTCTCCGCGCATCTGGCGCACAGCTTCAATCACCTTCGTAATTCCACCACGGTTTGACGGGTGGTTATTGCATAATCCACCACCGTCAGTATTGAACGGCAATTTCCCGAACGGCGCGACAAGCCCGCCGTCCATCACAAATTTTCCACCTTGTCCTTTTTCACAGAAACCAAGGTCTTCGATTGTTTGCAAAACAGTGATCGTGAAACTGTCATAGATCGATGCGTATTTGATATCGGCAACACTGACGCCTGCCTCAGCGAACGCACGTGGCCCGGACCACACTGCGCCTGTGTACGTGAGATCAATACCGCCATTACTGGTGTGTTTTATTGCTTCACCATGACCAAGAATTTTTGCTGATGTTCGATTGAGCGAACGCGCAACTTCAGGAGAGACCACAACTAATGCGCCACCACCATCAGTAACGACACAGCAGTCGAGACGATGCAACGGGTCAGCCACGAGAGGAGAATTCAATACATCCTCAACGGTGACGGCATACGGCAAATATGCATTCGGGTTGTATTGAGCGTGAATGCTTGCAGCGACCTTGATCTCGGCCAGTTGTGCAGATGTCGTACCGAACTCGTACATGTGACGCTGTGCAGCAAGCGCGTATGTATGCGGCGCGCCAGCGATTCCCCACCCTGATTCAAATCCGGCGTCAGAGCCGGAAGCAAAAGAAACCTCGTGACGACCTGTGCGCGGTTTTCCAGCCAACGTGATGAGGGCAACTGAACACTTGCCCGCCGCGATTGCAGCAGCAGCGTGACCAACATGGGCAAGATACGACGAGCCTCCTGTTTCAGTACTGTCGATGTAACTAGGACTCAATCCAAAATGTTCCACCAAGGACATTGGTCCGAAACCCGCTGTGCCGTCACAGAACACGGCATCAACATCGCTCATTGTTAAGCCAGCATCGGCCAACGCGCCAAGGGCTACTTCTGTATGAATCTCAAACAGAGTGCGATCTGGAATGTCACGACGGGGGTGTTCGTAAATACCGGCAACGTAGGCCGCTCCTCGAATAGTCATCGTTTTCTGCTCTGCACTGTGTTCGCCATGGAACTTCCATTAGAACAGGCACGGGAATGTGTCACCGAAGCGGACGAGGCAGTCACATGTCACAGACCCCCAGATAACCAAAATCCCAACCTCTGTGGAGAGGCTGGGATTTCAGACTTTTTTTATTAGTGGCGGGGGCAAGATTTGAACTTGCGACCTTTGGGTTATGAGCCCAACGAGCTACCGGGCTGCTCCAC
>Ga0209500_10001807_pt1 | contig 15718 bp, 21 predicted proteins | sample S_140212_EF_Meta_FD_187323 | JGI IMG/M metagenome (GOLD analysis project Ga0209500, IMG submission 187323) | Freshwater microbial communities from Lake Simoncouche, Canada to study carbon cycling - S_140212_EF_MetaG (SPAdes) (version 2) | ecosystem: Environmental > Aquatic > Freshwater > Lake ... | reverse complement strand
AAAGCACTTACGGGACCGACTCTTCACCGACTGGTAGCAGCAACGCGATCCTGGTGCGCAACCTCGAGATCCAGCCGCTGGTTGCCGATACGGTGAACCGTGATCTGGTGCGGCCTTACATGGGCCAATCCGATCAACTGTTGGCCAAAACCAGGGTTGAAGTCAGCTTCGAGGTTGAGCTGGCTGGCTCCGGTACAGCTGGCACCGCTCCGGCATATGGCCCGGTGCTGCGCAGTTGCGGCTTGAGCGAGACATTGGTCACCAGCACCAGCGCCACCTATGCGCCCGAGAGCAGCGGCTTTGAGAGCTGCACCATCCACTATCACGAAGACGGCATCCGCCACAAGCTGACGGGCTGCCGCGGCACGTTTGAACTGTCCGCTGAAGTGGGCGCGATCCCTTCGATCGCATTCACAATGACCGGCATCTACAACGCGCCGACCGACGAGACGCTGCCCACCCCGACCTACGCCAACCAGGCGACACCGCTGCTGTTCAAGGAAGGCAACACCACCAGTTTCTCGGCGTTCTCCTACAGCGGTTGCCTGCAGTCCTACAACTTCTCGATAGCAAACGATGTCATCTATCGCGAGCTGGTCGGTTGCTCCAAGGAGATTCTGATCACTAACCGGGCACCCAGTGGCACCGTCGTCATCGAGGCGCCGACCATTACAGCGAAAGACTTCTTCGCTATCGCCACTGGCAGCAGCACTGGCAGCATCACTTTCCAGCACGGCACTACTGCCGGCAACAGATGCACGGTGACCACCGCGCAGTCTGACCTGGGCAACCTGACCTACAGCGATCAGGATGGCGTGCAGATGCTTAATATGCCTTTCATTGCCGTGCCGACCAGCTCGGGCAATGATGAGCTGTCCCTTGCTTACACCTAAACCGCGTGGCATTCGTCCTCAAGCAGTCTGATTCCTACATTTGGCCGGTCACCTTCGACATCCCTGTCGATGGCGGCCGGCATGAGCGGCAAACATTTGATGGCGAGTTCAAGCGCCTGCCACAGAGCAAGATCGGCCCGATGGTGGCCGAGTTGCAAAAGCTTGAGGATTTGGGTGAGCTGGAGCGCATCACCGAGATCTCGGCTGATGTGCTGGTCGGCTGGTCGGGTGTGACCGGCGACGACGGCAAGGAGATTCCCTATAGCCAGAAGGCGCTCGGGCAGTTGCTTGAGGTGCCCTTCCTGGCGGTGGCCGTGTTGAAGGCCTACATGGACAGCATCAAGGGAGCCAAGAGAAAAAACTGACAGAGGCCGCCGAGCATTGGGCCGGTGGCGGCGTCAAAGATGACAGCCAAGACGATGCCGTCATTCTTGGGGTAGAGCTGCCAGAGCAACCCCGCACTGATGACTTTGAGGTATGGGAGGAGAACTGGCCGGTGGTTGAGATGTTCCTACGAGTGCAGACGCAGTGGCGCACGACCATGAGTGGTGTGCTGGGGTTGGACTATGGGGCACTAGCTTGGCTGTTTATGATGTATGAAGTACAAGACCAGCGCGAGCTCCTGGAGGACCTGCAGGTGATGGAAGCAGCGGCGATGGTCACGATCAACAGCAGGAGCAGCTGACATGGCGATGAACATGGATGCCATGCTTCGCATCAAGGCTGACGTCCAAGGCGAGAACAACATCCGCCGGCTTGGCAATTCCATGCAGGGCCTACAGGGTCAGGCAAAGAACGCTGCTCTGGGATTCAACAGCCTTAAGGGCGCAGTGGCGGGCTTTGGGGCGGCCATTGCTGGCAGCGCACTGGTGGCAGGCCTGAGCGCGGTTGTGAAGAAGTCGATTGATGCAGGCGATGAGCTGTTCAACCTACAAGCCAAGACCGGCGTGGCGGCTAATGCGCTGATTGGCATTGGCAACGCAGCCAAGCTGGCCGACGTGGACGTTGGCACTTTGGGCAAGGGACTGACCAAGCTCAACGTGAACTTGGTCAAAGCGGCCGAGGGCAACGATGACCTGGCGCGGAAGTTTCAGGCTTTGGGTGTCAACGTCAAGGACGCAAATGGCCAGGTGGTGCCGGCCGATAAAGCGCTGAAGCAGATTGCTGATCGTTTTGCCGACATGCCGGACGGTGCGCAGAAGGCGGCCGCAGCGGTAGCACTGTTTGGCAAGTCTGGCGCTGATCTAATTCCGTTGCTGAACGAAGGCGCGGCCAGCATGGAGAAGTTTAGTTACAAAGTGGGCGAGGACTTTGCTGCCCGCTCTGATCTGTTTAACGACACCATTACCGAGTTCGGCATCAAGACCCAAGGCTTTGGACTTGAGTTGACCGATGCGTTGCTGCCGGCGTTGCAGTCAATTCTTGAAGTGTTTGGCGACCTCTTTAACACTGAGCAAGACTGGTCCTCGTTGTTTGATGTTATCAAACTTGGCATCCGCCTTGTTGCCAGTGCGATCTTTGTCACCATCAAGCTGATTGATGTGCTAATCAAAAATGCAGTAGCTGCATTTCAAGCAATCAGCAAGGCACTGCAGGGAGATTTTGCGGGAGCTGGTGAGATATTTGCTAACAGAATTAGTAATTTTGTTGAACAAGCCAAGAGCGACTTTGCTCAGCTCCAAAAAATCTTTACCGATGCCCCATCTCCTGGGACGGGCAGGCGCACAGGTGGCCGCAACTTGGAGCTTGATACCAGTAGCGCCGATGCAAAAGCGGCAGCAGCAGCTCGCAAAGCAGCTGCTGAGGCTAAGCGCGCAGCCACTGAACAGGAGCGCTTGCTTGAGCAGCGCGCCACCTTGACGCAAAAGGCAATCGGCCTGCAAGATCAACTGCGCAACAGCATTGCAGATGTGGTGGCGGCCTATGAGGGCGTTGGCGCATCGGCTACCGATCAACTGTTTTTGGATCGCAACGAAGCGATCACTGAGAACGATCGGCAGGTTAAGGCGCTTACGTTGAGTGTGGTTGAGTTAGCGCGTGAAGTCAATGCAGCCGGTGGCTCATTGGACGTCAAACCGTTTGCGGATTTAATTGACCGTTTGTCAGCTGCCAACGTGGCGCTGGCGGATCAAAATTATCTACAAGGCTTGAAGGATCTCCTGCCCAGCGTCGCCGAATACGACGCCAAGATTGCTGAGGTAGTGCGCGGCAAGACAGAGCTAACCGAAGTAGAAAAACTGAATGCTGAAATCAACCTGCTGCAGTTGGACATTATTGCCCAGACGAATCCAGTCTATGCCGAACACATCCGCCTGCTGCGCGAGCGCGCTACAGCGCTTGATGCTGCGACCGCAAAACAAAAAGCTGACAGCGAGTCGATCGGCGAAGGCATCAAAGGGAAACTTCAGGAGTATTACAACAGCGTCAAGGATCTTGGCGGCGCTATCGGCGATGCCGTGGTTAGCGGTTTGCAGGGGCTTGAGGATCAGCTGACGGCCTTCGTCACCACTGGCAAGGCTAATTTCAAGGAGTTGGCGGCCAGCATTCTGAAGGACCTGGCGCGCATTGCAATCCGCGCTGCGATCATCGCGCCGATTGTGAAAGCACTTGGCGGTTTGTTCCCCGGCTTCAAGTTTGCAAATGGCGGCATCATGACCGGCGATGGGCCTGTGCCGCTTAAGAAGTACGCCTCGGGAGGCATCGCCAACTCCCCTCAGCTGGCGCTCTATGGCGAGGGGTCCAAGCCCGAGGCTTATGTACCCCTCCCGGATGGCCGGCGCATCCCTGTGGCGATGCAGGGCGGCGGTGGTGGCAATACCAGCGTGGTGGTCAACGTCGATGCCAGTGGCAGTAGCGTTCAAGGTGACAGTGGCCGTGGCGAGCAACTCGGTCGCGTCATCTCTCAGGCAGTGCAGGCAGAATTGATTAAACAGAAGCGGCCTGGCGGCCTGTTGATGGCGTAACTCATGGCAACCTTCACCTATACCCCAAGTTTTGAAGCGACCGAGGCCAGCAAACCGCGGGCGCGAAAGTTTCAGGCAGGCGACGGCTATGAGCAGCGGATCCGCTTTGGCCTCCATACTGACCCAAAAGAGTGGACGCTCCAGTTCTCTAACCGCACCGACACCGAGCGCGACAACATCACAGCATTTTTGGATGCGCGCGGTGGAGTCGAATCATTTGACTGGACGCCGCCCCGCGGCAGCGCAGGTAAATATGTTTGCGAGGAGTGGCAAACCACGCTCAGCAACTGCAACAACAATCAGATCCGCGCCACCTTCCGCGAGGTGTTTGAGCCGTGACGGTTCCTGTTTCTGATCTTCAGGCGATTGCTCCCAGTGCCGTCATTGAGTTGTTCGAGCTGGAGTTGAACACCACGCAGCACAGCACCAACGATCTTTACCGCTTTCACGCAGGTACAAGTCTGGCGAACAACGGTCAACTTGTTTGGAATGCCAACAGCTACGATCGTTTCCCCATCGAGGCCGAAGGTTTTGAGTACAGCGGCAATGGTCAGTTGCCACGACCTAGGATCAAATGCAGCAACATCCTCGGCACGATCACAACCCTGTTATTGAATCTGCCTGATGGGTTGGAAGGCGCAAAGCTGACGCGCATTCGCACCCTGGCGCGCTACATCGACGGCGCCAATTTCCCCGGTGGTACGAATCCCTACGGCAGTCCTGATCCCACGGCTGAGTTCCCGCGTGAGATCTATTACATCGATCGCAAGACTGTTGAAACCCGCGACGTGGTGGAGTTCGAGTTGGCTGCCGCGTTCGACTTAGCTGGTGTGCGTGCGCCTAAGCGTCAGTGCATCGCCAGCATCTGTCAGTGGATCTACCGCTCAACCGAGTGCAGCTATACCGCCAGCACTTATTTCGATGAGAACGACAGTCCGGTGCCAACGGCCGGTGCTGATGTATGCGGCAAACGGCTGAGCAGTTGTCAGCGCAGGTTCGGGACGACTGCCGAGCTTCCATTTGGATCGTTCCCAGGCGTCGGGACTTACTTCACATGAGCTGGCGCGACGCAGCACTTGAGCACGCAAAGGCCGAGGACCCCCGCGAAGCCTGCGGCCTGGTGGTGGTCATTAAGGGCCGCCGGCGTTACTGGCCCTGCCAGAACCTTTGCACCGGCTCCGACCAGTTCATCCTGTCTCCGAACGACTATGCCACCGCAGAGGACGCCGGAGAGATCATCGCGGTGTTCCATAGCCACCCAGTTACGCCGCCCATACCCAGCGGTCCAGACCTTGTGGCGTGCGAGAACAGCGGACTGGCGTGGCACATCGTGAATCCGAAGACCGAGGCATGGGGCGGCTGCAAGCCATCGGGCTACAAGGCGCCGCTGATCGGCCGCGAATGGGCATGGGCTGTCACCGACTGCTGGACACTGGCGCGCGACTGGTGGGGCGAGCATGGCCTGCAGCTGCCGGATTGGGAACGGCCGCTGACGCCGCAGGACTTTGAGATGGCGCCGATGTTTGACGACTGCTGGAAGGCTGCAGGATTCAGCGAGCTGGACGATGAGGATGAGCTGGAGGTGGGTGATGCGCTGCTGATGAGCATCAGCGGCCCGGGGCTGAACCATGTGGGCGTCTATATCGGCGACGGCCTGGTTCTGCATCACATCCGCGGACGGCTGAGCAGTCGCGACCTTTATGGCGGCTGGCTCCAAAAATGCACCGGCCGAAGGCTGCGGCATCCTGAGTTCACTACGATGGGTGGAGGCTGAGGCGAGCCATGCTGCGCAAGATTCGGGTTTATGGGCGGCTGGCAAAGTTTCTAGGCCGGCGCGTGTTTCAAGCTGAAGTGGCCACGACCGCCGAAGCAGTGCGTTTCCTGGTGACCAATTTTCCGCAGTTGGAACGGCACATGATTGACCAGCATTACCGGGTAAGTCTTGGCAGCCACGACCTAACGCTTGACGAGTTACATGATCCAGCCGGCCAGCAGGAGATCAAAATTGTGCCCGTGCTGGCAGGTGCCGGTGTGGTAGGGCGGATCATTGCTGGGGTGGCGCTATTGGCCGTTGGTTTTTTAGTCCCTGGCATTGGGGCATTGGGTGTTCAGCTGATTGTGGGCGTTGGTGCTGCGTTGGTGCTTGGTGGGGTGGCGCAGTTGTTGACGCCTGTGTCTCAGTCCTATGCGGGTGGAGCCAGTGGAACAGATAGCGAAAAAGACCCTCGAAAGTCTTACAGTTTTTCTGGCATCCAAAACACCTCACGCCAAGGCGTGCCGGTGCCCATCGTCTACGGAGAAACCTTGGTTGGTTCCGTTGTGATCAGTGCCGGCGTTGATACCGTGCAGGTGACAGCATGAGCAGGATCGTCGGTGCTGGTGGCGGTGGTGGGTGCTTTCTAGGGCACACGTTGGTTCGGGTCCCCGATGGGCAGCGGCGCATTGATGAGCTGCAACCTGGCGATCTGGTGCTCAGTTTTGACGACAGGGGCACTGTTCACCAAGCGCAAGTGCTGAAGGTTCACGTCCACGAAGGCGAGCGGGTGATCCGTTACGCCCTTTGGGGCGGCGCGGTGCTCGATGCCACGCCCAACCATTGGGTGCTCAACCAGTTCAACGCCTTCGTCGAGATCGACACATTCGGCGCCGACGATTGCCTGGTGGATGAGAACGGCCACCTGCGGCCGATTGTGGACAAGGCCGACCTGTGCATCGGCACGGTTTACAACCTCACCGTGGAAGGTCACCACACCTTCATTGCCGGCGGGATTCGAGTCCACAATGCTGGTTTGGGTTTGGGCATTGTCGGCGCTGGTGGCGGCGGCGGCGGGGGCGGGGGCAAAGGCGGCGGCGGTGAGCAACGCACACCGACCGAAGCAAGCGATAATCTCAACAGCACTCAGTACGCCAACCTAGTTGACTTGATTAGCGAAGGTGAGATTGAGGGATTGAAAGATGGTCATAAGTCAATTTTTATTAACAACACGCCGCTGCAAAATGCTGACGGTAGTTATAACTTTCAAAACGTCACCGTCTATACGCGCAACGGCACGCAAGCTCAGACATACATCCCGATTGCTTCCGAGGTTGAGGACGAGAAACCAGTTGGCGTGCAAGTACAACAGGCCACTCCGGTGGTCCGCAGTATTACTGACTCCAATATCAACGCCGCACGAGTTACGATTACCGTACCCCAACTACAGCTATTTACTGATCAAGGCGACATTGAAGGCACCAGCGTGCAGTTGCAAATTGCTGTGCAATACAACTCAGGTGGCTACACCACGGTGGTCGACGACACAATCGCCGGCCGCACTGCCGATTCTTATCAGCGCGACTACCTAGTCAACTTAAGTGGTGCGTTTCCGGTAAACATCAAAGTCATACGCCTTACAGCAGACAGCAGCAGCGCCAAGCTTGTTAATGCTTTTAACTGGACTAGCTATACGGAAATCGTCTACGCCAAACTGCGCTACCCCAACAGCGCATTGGTGGCAATTCGTGTTGATGCGGAACAATTCAGCAGCATTCCCAACCGTTCGTACCTGGTGCGCGGCATTAAGGTGCGCATCCCCAATAACGCCACAGTGGACTCCACTAACGGGCGATTGACTTACAGCGGCGTGTGGTCAGGCACGTTCGGGGCTGCCGCGTGGACAACAGACCCGGCTTGGATTTTGTTTGACTTGCTCACGTCCACCCGCTACGGGTTTGGTGATCACATTCAGACTACACAGTTGGATAAGTGGGCTTTTTACTCCGCCTCGCAATACTGCGGTGAACTGGTACCTGATGGCTTTGGCAGTTTTGAGCCTCGCTTTAGTTGCAACATCAACATTCAAACGTCCGAACAGGCATACAAGCTGATCAACGACATGTGCTCGGTGTTCCGGGCCATGCCGTATTGGAGCACCGGCGCTCTCACAGTTAGTCAAGACAAGCCGGCAGATACCAACTACTTGTTTACGTTGGCGAACGTTTCTGAAGACGGTTTTAGCTATCAAGGCAGTAGTCGCAAGACTCGCCCCACAGTGGCAGTGGTCAGCTACCTGGATCTCAACACTCGCGATATTGCTTATGAGGTGGTTGAGGACCAACCCGGCATTAGCAAGTACGGCGTAATCAAGACCGAGATTTCGGCCTTTGCCTGCACTAGCCGCGGCCAAGCAAGCCGTATCGGTGATTGGTTGCTGTACTCCGAGCGATATGAGTCGGAGGTGGTGACCTTTACGGCCAGCATCGATGCTGGCGTGGTAGTGCGGCCGGGCCAGATCATTGAAGTAAGCGACCCGACTCGCGCGGGCAATCGCCGCGGGGGCCGCATCAATGCCGCAACCATCAACAGCGTGACGGTGGACGATGCAACAGGGTTAGCGGTTGCTCCAACGGCCACCCTGTCGGTCATCCTCCCCACTGGCGCTGTTGAGAGTCACGGCATCACCAGCGTGATTGGCAACGTGATCAGCTTGGCCACGCCATTAAGCACCGCGCCAAATGCTAATAGCATCTGGATTTTTGAGACCAGCAACATCCAGACCTCCACCTGGCGGGTGCTCACCGTCAGTGAGCAAGAGGGAGCCCAGTACGCGATCAGCGCGCTGGCCTACAACGCCTCGAAATACGAGTACATCGAACGGGGTGCGGAACTGCAACCACGGGACGTCACCGACCTAAACGTGATTCCGGTGGCACCGACCAATCTCCAGGCCACTGAGACGCTCTATGAACTCAACGGGCGGGCATTGGCCAAGCTGATTATCAGCTGGCAATCCGTGGTGGGGGTGAATGAATATCGCGTGCGCTGGCGGCCGCAAAACGGCAACTGGACCAGCAGCAGACAGGCGCGCCCCGATTACGAAATCCTCGACACCACAGCTGGGGTCTATGAGGTGCAGGTTTATAGCCTCAACGCAGGCCTGCGGCAATCGGTGGAGCCGGCCAGCCTGACAGTGCAGGCTTTCGGTAAGACCGCCCCGCCGGTGGCAGTGGCTGGCCTGTCGTTAATCCCGATCGATGGGGCTAGCGCCATCCTTAGTTGGGACCGCGCAACAGAACTTGACGTATTGCTTGGCGGCAAGGTGCTGATCCGCCACAGCGTGCTGCTGGCCGGCGCGCTGTGGGAGGAGAGCCAAGAGATCGTGGCCGCTGCAGCTGGTAGCCAGACACAGAAGCAAGTGCCGCTGCTCGAGGGGACCTATCTGGTCAAGTTCGAGGATGACGGCGGCAACCGTTCGCTGACCGCTAGCAGTGTGATCGTGGATCTCCCGACGCCGCAACCACGGCTGTTGGTGCAGACCTACGCCGAAGAGACCGAGACGCCGCCCTTCAACGGCAATTACACCGACATGTTTTATGTGGCGAGCCTGGCGGAAGCAGGTGGAGCCAGTGGCATCATCCTGAGCACCGGCTTGGCCATCGATGATATGGCCACCGACGGCAACTGGGATGGTCTGCCATCGATCGACAGCGTGGGTGGTGTGCTGAGCGAGGGCGAGTATGAGTTCGGCAGCACCTACAGCTTCCCTGGCATCTTTGACTGCAACCTGCGCCGACGATTGGTCACCCTGCCTTACCTGCCGGGCGATTTCTGGGATGACAAGACCGCCGACATCGATACTTGGGATTTTATCGACGGCACCGGCGGCGATCGGGTCAATGCGCTGACCTATGTGCGCACCACGCAGGATGATCCCAGCGGCAGTCCAACCTGGAGCACCTGGCGCGAGTTTGCAAACGCGATCGTGCGCGGCCGCGGCTTCCAGTTCAAAACTCAAGCCACCAGCACTGACGAGGCGCAGAACATCCTGATCGAGGAGCTGGGCGCAGAAATGGAGTTGCAGCAACGCACCGAGCAATCAGCGACGCTGACAAGTGGAGCGGGGACCTACACAGTCACCTTCACCAATGCCTTTTTTGAAGCACCTAGTGTCGGCGTGACTGGCTTCAACATGGCAACCGGTGACTTCTTTGCGGTGTCTTCCGTGACGCGGACCGGTTTTCAGGTAACCTTTAGGAACAGTGCAGGCAGTGCCGTGAGCCGCCAGTTCACCTACACAGCCATCGGGTTCGGGAGGCAGATCTAAGACATGGCTCAGCACGACTACAATCTGGCCAACCAATCTGGCCTCGCTTTCAGGCAAGACCTGAATAACGCGCTGTCGGCGATCGTCAGCCAGAACAGCGGAGCATCAGCGCCCAGCACCACTTTTGCTTATGAATGGTGGGCGGATACCACCACAGGGCTTCTGAAGCTGCGCAATGCGGCAAACAGCGCCTGGATCACGATCGGCACATTGGCCAGTACCAACCTTGGCCTGGCGCCCGTGGCCTCACCCAGCTTCACCGGCACGGCTACGTTCGCGGGTGATGTGCTTATGAGCGGCACCGGCGTTCTGGATCTTCCGGTGGGCACCACGGCCGAGCGGCCTGGATCACCTAACTCGGGCATGATCCGGTTCAACACCACGCTTACCCAATTCGAGGGTTACAACGGCACGGCATGGTCAAGCGTGGGCGGCGGTGCGACGGGCGGTGGTGCTGACACCGTTTTCTTTGAGAACAGTCAGACCGTAACGACCAACTACACTCTGACCACCAACAAGAACGCAGTGACAGCTGGCCCAATCACGGTAAACTCTGGGGTAACCGTCACGATTCCGTCCGGCTCTAGCTGGGTGGTGGTGTAAGTCATGCCAATTTCAATCGCTGGCTCTGGAACCATCACCGGCATCTCGGCAGGTGGGTTGCCTGACGACTGCATCACAACGGCGGAGATTGCTGCCAACGCTGTTACCACCGCCAAGCTTGGTTCCGCTGAACAATCGGGCCTGTGCAAAGCCTGGGTGAACTTCAACGGCACAGGCACCGTGGCGATCCGCGCTAGCTACAACGTGAGCAGCATTACGGATAATGGGACTGGGGACTATACGGTGAACTTCACGACTGCAATGGCGGATGCGAATTATTGCACAAATGTTTCTGGTATAGAAGGTGCAGCAGGTGGAACTGTTTCTAAAATTGGCAATGCTGCACCTTACACATCAAGTGCTGTGCGTGTTACCTATAACGCCGCAGGTGGTGCTGCATTTGACGTGTCCATTGCCTGTGTATCCATCTTCCGCTAACCCATCATCATGAAACGAATCATCTACCAATCCGAATCTGGCGGTGTTGCCGTCATCATCCCCACCGAGTCAGTTGAGCTGGCGCTGAAGGATGTCCCCGAAGGTGTCCCCTACGAGATTGTCGAAGAAGCTGACATCCCCAGCGACCGCACATTCCGTGGCGCCTGGGTCATGGGTGACTACTGCATTGAGCACGACCTGGGCCAGTGTCGCGTCATTGGCCACCAGATGCGCCGCATCCAACGCAACGCAGAGTTCGCCCCGTTTGACGAGATTATCGCCAAGCAGATCCCAGGTGCAGACGCGCTTGCAGCAGAAGAGGCCCGTCAGGCGATCCGCGAGAAATACACCTTGATTCAAGACGCCATCGACGTTGCTGAGACCCCTGACACCATCAAACTCGCCCTGGAGGCAAACCAATCATGAGCCCAGTACGTCTCAACGGTTCAACATCGGGTTACACCGAACTTGATGCCCCGGCCGTGGCGGGCAATAACAACATTAAGTTGCCCACGGGTAACGGCAGTGCCTATCAAGTGGTGCGCAACGGTGCCACCGCAGGGTCGCTGGAGTTCACCGACAAGATCGTCAGCGGCACAGCAGTTGCTAGCACCAGTGGCACCAGCATTGACTTCACCGGCATTCCAAGCTGGGTGAAGCGTGTGACGGTGATGTTTGACCAAGTGTCAACTAACGGTACAAGTAACCCAATAATTCAACTAGGAACTTCTGGAGGCATTCAGGCTACAAATTACCGAGGTCTTGCAGCATATGTAACAGGCGCAGGTGCGCAAACAGCTACCCAAATAACAACTGGATTTGTTATTTGGAATTTTAACAACACAGCGGCGGCAGTAGGGCAGGGTTCCGCTATTTTTAACATACTAGATTCTGCAACTGGAATTTGGACTATGCAATCTTGTACAGCAAGGAGCGATACTAATTGGGTTAGTTACGCTGCGGGGTCTAAAACTCTTTCCGGCACCCTAGACCGCGTTCGCATCACCACCGTGAACGGCACCGACACGTTTGACGCCGGGTTGATCAACATCCTTTACGAGTGATCCGATGAGCACACTTTCTACAACCAATCTCAAGAACCCCAGCTCAGGCAGCAACAACATTGTGCTGGGCACTGATGGCAGCGTCACAGTAGGGACCATTACCGGCACTTCAGTCAGGGGTGGCATTACCAGCGGCACTGCTGTTGCCTCAACTAGTGGCACGGCGATTGACTTTACTAGCATTCCGTCTTGGGTGAAGCGCGTGACGGTGATGTTTAACGGGGTTAGTACAAATGGGACAAGTGCTTTTCAGGTTCAGCTTGGAACATCGTCTGGAATTGAAACAACCGGATATAACGCAACTACAGGTGTTGTTGCAGGTGCGTATGTGGGGGCCGCTGGAACGGCTACTGCAACAACAGGTTTTGTATTGGAATACAACAATCAAGTTGCTGCTTCTTTAATGTCGGGCCATCTTTTATTGACAACAATTTCCTCTAACACTTGGGTTGCCAGTGGAATAATTGGCAGCAGTTCGGGGACGCAGGTATATTTATTTTCAGGCAATAAAGCCACAGCATCAACCCTAGATCGCGTTCGCATCACGACGGTCAACGGTACGGATACATTTGATGCGGGCAGCATCAATATCCTTTACGAGGGCTAATCATGGAACGCATCGAGATCAACGTTATCACCGGCAAGCAAGTCACCATCCCCCTCACCGAAGAGGAGATTCTGGAGATTGAGTCGCGCCCAGAACCTGAGCCACCGGTTGAACTGACACCTGCTGAGAAGTTGGCAGCGTCTGGGTTGGCCGTGGATGAGTTGAAGGAACTCCTCGGTCTTAGCTGATGGCAGTCCGCGCAAAGGCTGGTGCAGCACACATCAGCCACCAGCCGGGGCCACCGAAGACAACCAGCATCGGCTACGGCGCGCGCAGTCGGCCGCGCCGTCGCGGTAAGAAGCCTCTGCGGGGGCAAGGTCGGTAGAATAGGTCCATGATCGAGGTCATCGCTGCTATTGCTGGGGCATCGATCTCCGTTGCGGCCATGGGCGCAATGGGCTTTACCAAGCGCAACGATGAAGCCCGCGATGCCGTCATCCGTCTGACTGCTGCAGTGGAGCACATCGCCACGCAGCTCGAGGTGATGCACACCGACATCCGTGCCGATCGGAAGGAGACCTTCTCACGGCTGAATGGCGTCGAGCAGCGCGTCGCTACCCTTGAGGCAAGGCCGCACAACTGACATGGATCGGATCGCTGACTACATCGCCCTTGTGGTGGCCATCCACGGCTTGGCGCTGGTGATCGTCAACATCACCCCCACACCAAAGGACAACGAAGCGCTGGGTGGTCTGTCCCGCATGGTGGTGAAGCTTTACCGCGCCATCGAGATCCTTGCCGGCATCGTGTCCCCCCTCGCCAAGCGTTGAGCAATGGCCAACGCAGCGCCGATCACACTTGAGCAGCTGTTTCGCTTCTATCGCGGGCTTCCGCATCAAGCTGCAGCGATCCAGATCCTGGAGCAGGACCTGGCCGTCAACGGTTACGCAGCAGCGATGCGGCGCGATCGGGCATGGTTCAACATCTGGAGTCAGGATGGCAAGCAGGCCGATCTGGCTGCGGCCCTGAAGCTGATCAAGGACTTTGAAGGCTGCCACCTTGAAGCGTATCCAGACCCGCTGAGTGGCGGTGATCCTTGGACGATTGGCTACGGGACGACACGCTATCAAGATGGCCGGCGCGTCAGTCCTGGCGACAAGATCAACGCCATCGAGGCCGATCTGCTGCTCCGCCAGGAGGTGGACCGCATCGCCGAGAAGCTGCGCGCCACCGTGCCCTACTGGGTGCAGATGACAGACAATCAGAAGTGCGCGCTGATTTCCTTTGCCTACAACCTCGGCTCGGGGTTCTACGGCACCACCGGCTTCGAGACAATCAGCCGGGAGTTACGCGAAAAGGATTGGGCTGCGGTGCCCGATGCCCTGCTGCTCTACCGCAACCCTGGCAGCAACGTGGAAGTAGGACTCAAGCGTCGTCGCATTGCCGAGGGTGACATCTGGGGCCGTCAGAAGCCGGTCTCTGCCATGTTCACCCCTGAGTCGCCTTTCAGCTTCAAGATCACCCCACACGTCACCTATGGCGAGTTCGCGCTTGGCCAGGAGGCGCGGCGCTTTCATCACCAGCACCAATGCGACACCGCGGTGAAGCTGGCGCAGTTCCTCGAGAAAGTCCGCACCCAGTTCGGCGGCAAACCGATCACGATCACCTCGGGTTACAGGCCAGCAGCAATCAACCGGCAGGTAGGTGGCGCCTCAAACAGTGAGCACCTCTACAACGCGATCGGCGTCGGTGCGGTGGACTTCAACATCATCGGCGCCGACATCAACGCGGTGCAAACCTGGTGTGACAAAAACTGGCCATACAGCCTGGGCTACGGCGCACCGAAGGGCTTCGTCCATCTCGGCATCCGCCAGGGCAGTCCTAGGCTCCGATGGGAGTATTGAGCCTGCATGATCATTCCAGACCACGAGATCGCCCGCCTTTGTCAGCAGGCGGCGATGGTGCTGCCATACAACCCCGACCTGCAAAACCCCGCCAGCCTTGATGTGTTGCTTGGCGATCGCTTGATGATCGAAGTTGACGAGCGCCCCGAGTTGCAGATCCTCGGCATCAGCCACCACACGCAGGCGGACCCGTACTGGCTGGCGCCGGGTGAGTTCTGCCTAGCCGAGACCCAGGAAATCTTCAACCTGCCCGACCACATCGCGGCGCAGTTCGTGCTCAAGTCCAGCCGTGCCCGCGAAGGCTTGGAGCACCTGCTCGCTGGCTATTGCGACCCAGGCTGGCATGGCAGCCGGTTAACGCTAGAGCTTCAGAACGCGCGCCGGTTCCACAACATCGCGCTATGGCCTGGCATGAAGATCGGCCAGATGGTATTCCACCTGATCAGCGGCACACCAGAGCGCACCTACCGCGAAACTGGCCGCTATAACGGCGACCTAGGTGTGACTGCCAGCCGAGGCTAATTCCCGCATCCGATAGATCCGCGCCGGCGCTTCGGCCGGATCATCCAACGGGATCATCCGGTACTCATCAACGCCGTGGATCTCGGCCCAATGCTGCGCAGCAAGGTGGGTGGTAAAGGGACCAACGTGCCAGGGGCCAAGGTCCAAGATGTAGGTCATTTCAGGTTGGGGTTGCGTTCGGCAGCGGTAAGGCTGGGGTGGTCGTCGTCGTCGTCATCCTCGGGCAGATCGTCCGGGATGTCGTCATATTCGGGATCGAGTTGAGGGCGGCTCATGCGGCGAAGGCCTCAACCTGCTGGCGGTTATACCAGCGGTCACCGTTGCCGGCGCGCTCCACAATTAGCAGCGAGCCCCAGAACTCGATCATCTCGTTAAGGGTCAGGCCGGCGTTGTCAAGGATCTGAATGGCGGCGGCAGCGTGGATGAGCATCGGTCGGTTGCGGTTGATGTGTGAACTATACACCGCAGACAGCGCACTATGCCGGACAAGAGTGGCCCGTTCACAATCCGTCACACCCAAGGCGATCCGGTCGCGTCCGTTACCGTTGGCCAAGCGGCGGTCATCCCATGCGGGCTCACATCGTCGAGATCACCGCCAAGGTCGTTGTCCGCTCAGACACCGACCCGGATCAGCTGCCCGCTGACATTTATAGCCAAATCTCTGAGTTTATCCGTAACGAGACCGACATCCTCGACCTTTC
>Ga0209500_10001804_pt1 | contig 15756 bp, 13 predicted proteins | sample S_140212_EF_Meta_FD_187323 | JGI IMG/M metagenome (GOLD analysis project Ga0209500, IMG submission 187323) | Freshwater microbial communities from Lake Simoncouche, Canada to study carbon cycling - S_140212_EF_MetaG (SPAdes) (version 2) | ecosystem: Environmental > Aquatic > Freshwater > Lake ... | reverse complement strand
AAATGAAGTTGTACCATCTGTGCCAAATGTCCAACCGTGAGCAGTAACACCGTTATAGGTATATATTAAAATATCTTTGTCAACAGCACCGTCTATAATAAATGCACCCGGTCCGTCAGCAGTGCCAAGAACGGTGCCTTGTGGGAATGTTAACTCACCATATGTGCCAAAAGCCCAACTGTTGTTATTCACATTTACACTGATGCCATCATGGAAGATATCAACAAAATTAGTATTGGTGTTAAGCCCAAATCCATTAGGAACTGGAGTGGCCTGTAGGCTTAAACCATACGCACTCTTAAAAGTGTGATAGTTGTCCGCGGCCTTTTGTATCTCTAAAGAATAAGCACCACTCCACCATTCAGTGGGATGTGTAAGTTTAAGTGTGCCATCGTCAAGCAATACTAATGTAGCGGTTGTTCCGGCTGTTAATCTATCACCACTGCCACCGGGAGCAAAGTAAGTCAACTGTGCCCATGTACTAACGCCGTTACCTAACTTAAACTTTCCATTGGTTAAGTTAACACCAATTTCGCCGTCGCCTAAAACAACAGTACTATTAGCAGTCCAGTTAGCGTCGGTATCTCTTCTTAATTTTATTTGCGTTGCCATTCAACTATTCCTTATTCTATATTTAACTAAAGACACTAGTGGCAGTACCGCCATCAAGTAATGGGCCTATTCCTGAAGCTAACAAATTATCTACATCTGTTAGGTCGTTAATGTCAGTAGGTATTGTTGGTTTGTTCGTTAGTGCTAGATAACTGCCCGTAAACAATGTGGGCTTGTTGGTTAGATCATTATAGTTGCCGCTGAACAAGTTTGGTAAGTTTGTCAATGCTAGATAACTGCCGCTGAATAGTGCGGGTTTGTTGGTTAAGTCGGCCCATGATCCTGAAAAAGTTGTGTAGCCAACATTATTTTGTAGTTGACTAAGCTGTGTGGGTATTGTGGGCTTGTTGGTCAGATCTTGATAATTATTTGACGTTGCCACTAGAGATAGTACAGGTTTATTTAAGATCGCACTAGAGCCGGTGGTTGCTGACCAATCTGATTGAGCGGCAGCTCCGCCGGGGGTTGCAACCACTGTGCCATCAACAGTTACAGCGCCTTGGCCATTAACTGACAGTAGTTTGCTGCCAATATGTACGCCTTCTGGGCCTAACCATAATGCATGCCAAGTACGATCAACACCGCCTAGATCATGTGTGCCGCTAACACTGGGTCTAACATTGGAGTTGATGTTGAGAAGATCAAGTCCTACATACAGTTCGTTGAAATTTCCGTTAATTTTAGTGAAGGCAACACGTACAGTATCTCCGTCTCTACCGTTGGGAGTGCCTAGATTAATCAGTTGTTTTGCCATGTTTCGTATAGCCTCTTGCTCGTTACTAGTATTTACCGTAACCGATAAATATGTTACTATGCCAAGACTAAGCCTTTACAGACCCGAAAAAAGCAAAGATTTCAAGTTCTTTGACCGCACTATCTATGAAATGTTTCAAGTAGGCGGTGTAGAAATCCATGTACACAAGTATATCGGCCCTGTAGATCCCACAGATTCTACAAAAGCATTGGGCGAAACAACTATTCAAGATGTACTTTTTTTAGAAAATCGTGATCGCAAGTATGATTTAGATATCTATACTCTACGTGGCCACTATCAAACACAGGACATTGACTTTAATCTAAGTCAGTTTGGTTTATTTTTATCTAATGATACTGTGTTTGTCACTGTACATATTAACAACTCAGTAGACTTACTGGGTCGCAAAATCATGCCAGGAGACGTTTTTGAACTGCCCAACCTGCGTGAAGAATATATTCCCGACATTAACAACCCACGGAACTTTGCCGCCGCTATTAAAAAATATTATGTAGTAGAAGATATCAATCGTGCGGCAGAAGGATTTAGTGCCACATGGTATCCACACTTATATCGAGTAAAACTAAAACCCATAACAGCCAGTCAAGAATATGCTGATATTCTTAATCAGCCGGCAAACACTGATACCTATGCAGGTGCGTTTGATCCAGATAAAACTTATTATCCAGGACAAACTGTCATGTATAACGGACAGATATATCGAGTTATCACAGCAGTTGGACCGCAGGGAACTGAGTTAACACCTCCTGATCCTGCGGCATGGTCTGCAAGTACAGAAAATACTCTAGGTGATCTAATCAGTAACTATAATATAGAGTTAGACATTAATGCGGCAATCATAGCCGAAGCTGAAACAGATGCTCCACTAAGCGGATACGAAACCAGTCAGTACTATACACTGTCAGTAGATCCCCTAACTGGCCGCAGTTTACTAAACACCGTTGACGCTACCATTGACAACATTTCTGATATAGATGGATTTGCCAGTGATGTCAACGCACCACCTGTTAGAGATGGTTATAAAGGCTATCTATTAGATGATGGAAAACAGCCTAACGGCTCTTTTGCCAGTGATGCACAGTTTGGATTTGGTATTCAGTTTCCCGCAGGACCTGTGCGTGGTGACACATTCTTACGTACAGACTACTTGCCTAATAGACTATTTTTGTGGGACGGAACTCGTTGGGTCAAACAGGAAGATAATGTCAGAATGACTATGACTAATAATGACACACGTCAGACTCTCAAGACCAGCTTCGTTAACAATACTGCCATCAGCGGCATTGACAAAGCCGGTTGGGACACTGTTATTGTTGGAACACCGTTTGACACAGCGGGCATTACCACTGCGTTTACAGTTACACCAACAAATGTTGTTGTTGTTACTAGCCTAAACTACAATGCCAACTTCAAAGTTGAAGTATGGTTAAATGAATCTAGTCAAGCACAGAATGTTGTTGAACAGAATGTCAGCGGTAAGTATGGATTTACCATACCTGAAACAGTTGCCAATGGGATGAGAATACGTTACACAGTATTTGCCACATATGTTGAGCAACGACAGGCAGTCAGCAAAGCACTGAGAAAGATTAAACCAGAGGCGGATCAATAATGTCGCAATATTTTTATGATGGGCAGATCCGACGTTATGTTGGACAACTAATCCGCATGTTAAGCGGTTACAAATACCAAGACGGCACGGGTAAACAGACTGTGGTGCCAGCACTGTATGGAGATATGAGTCGCCAGGTTGCCAGCATTTTAAACAGCAACAGTGAAAACAAAATAGCAAATGCTCCACGTATCGCTGTTTATATCAGTAACGTGCAGTTAGATCGAAGTCGTCTAGCAGATGCCACACACATCAGTAAAGTACATATTCGTGAGCGTGAAAAAGTCTACGATAATGCGGGTACATTTTTAGGCTACAGTCAAAATCAAGGCAGTGGTTATACAGTAGAACGCTTGATGCCCACACCATACAAGTTAACAGTCAAAGCTGACATATGGGCAACTAATACTGATCAAAAGCTACAGATCATGGAACAGATCATGATGATGTTTAATCCCAGTCTTGAACTACAGACCACGGATAACTTTGTAGACTGGACCAGTTTGAGTGTTGTTGAGCTAACAGATATTACATTTAGCAGTAGAACTATTCCACAGGGTATAGAAAGCGAAATAGACATAGGCACACTGACATTAGAAACTCCCATTTGGATCAGTGCTCCTAGCAAGGTCAAACGTCTGGGTGTTATTCATGACATCATCATGAACATACATGATAATGAATACACTTTTGAAACACAAGAAACTGTGACCATCGGTGGGTTTAATATATTTGTGTTTAATGAAGGCGGCAACTACTATGCAGAACTACTAGACCCAAGTGCAATTATAGAAGCATTACCGGACATTGGCGATACGCTGTGGAAAAAACACGGTAATGATCTTAACTGGCGAGTCTTGCTTGATCAGTTTACAAACTTTAAAGCAGGAAGTAGTCAGTTATTTCTAACACAACCCAACGGCAATGAAGTTATAGGCACAGTAGCACTTAATCCCATAGACGAAACACGACTGGCTATTACCTTTGACAAAGACACTTACAATACCAACTCAGTTATTGCGGGGCCTGCACGTAATAATGCCAACTGGGGCACAGTAGATGCCATTGTTAATCCAGAAACTTACAAACCTGGCACACCTGTAGTGGGATGGCGTGTGTTATTATTAGGTGATATTCCTCAAGGTACCACCGCTTGGAATAACTTTACAGCGCCGGCTAACAGTATTGTAGAGTTTAACGGCACGACCTGGACTAATCTAGCCTTGCCCACAGGTGTTATCTACACTACAAACATTCGCACTGGTGTACAATACAAGTACGAAGATCTAGAGTGGACTCGTGCATTTGAAGGTGACTATTCAAAAGGATCGTGGCGCTTAGTGATCTAAAATAAGTACATACATGAAAGAACAGATTGTATGCAGTGGCGCACTATTCTACGCTAAATCAACTAGACGTTTCCTACTGCTACAAAAAGCAGAAGGCAAACACTCCGGCACATGGGGTCTAGTTGGTGGCACTAACGTAGAAGGTGAGTCAGCTTGGCAAGGCTTACAACGAGAAGTTGTTGAAGAAATAGGTATTATGCCACTGATACTTAAAACAATTCCTCTTGAGACTTTTGTAAGTAATGACACTGTGTTTAACTTTCACACTTATCTCTGCGTTATTGATTCTGAATTTGTGCCTACTCTAAGCGAAGAACATGCAGGATGGGCTTGGGCAACAATAGATCGTGCTCCTAAACCTCTGCATCAAGGACTACGTAATAGTTTCAGTTCAAAGACTATTCGTACTAAACTGCAAACTGTATTTGATTTGATTGACTTGATCTAGTTCCTACCATTTGCCTATTGGGCATGTTATACTCTCAAGTTTTACCTTGAATGGCATATAACATTTACATTCTAAACAGATATTATTTTTAAATTTATCGCAAGTTGAACAAACTTCTAGTCTGCGCTCTGCTTCTACTTTTGACGAAAATGCTGTTGCTATAGTAGTTACAGTTTTTAAGAATTCCATGGCATTGCTGTGACCTGTGCAACTGAAAATTCTTGTGATATCTGTTCGTCCAAATAAATTTCAATGCTGGCCAGTCTATCACCAATAGATTGTTTAACCCATTCGATTACATTTTCTTCAGTTACTTGGTCATATGAAATAAATGTGTCAAGGTCAATGTTAAATGCGTTTAGATTTGCGTGACCTTCTATTTTTGCAGTCTGGCCATTGACTGTTTTACTGATTTCATAGTTGGCGCCAATAACCACATTGTCTATGTCGTCAGGATTTTTTGCTAGTTTTGTCATGCCGGTTATTTTTATTGTTAAACTCATTTTTTATCCTTAAGCGTATTCTATTATACTAATGTAAACTGATTCATAACAGGGATTAAAATAATATGTAAATCCACTGTTGTCTATGGATGAAAATGCACTGGGGCCACAGCCACCCGGCCACGGTGGTAGAACTTCAGTCATGTTTGATACTCTGTATCTGTTGCTAGTGCCGCCGTAGCCAGTGCCGCCAACTCTAAGATCAGCTTTCCATGAATATGAGTGAACACCGTTACTACTGGTTAGATACAGCATGTAGGCCATGCCGCTGTCAAAATGGCTAGTTGTTGATTGAAGAGTGTCAAATAGTGTTGACCAAACAAATGCTTGTGTAGAGCCCGGACTGCCAGTGGGGTTTACAGTGTATATGCGGCGAGGCTGATTCCTGCCAAGTACTCTGTATTCATGTCCAGTGTTACCTGCTGTTATGTTTCCGTTGACTGATAGTTTTTCAGATGGACTAGTATATCCAACTCCTAAGTTTGCCGGAGGTGCTATGTATGCGTGACCACTGTTGGACAGTGAATTGCCAGCAATGTACAATCTAGTAGATCCAAGAAACGCAACAGCAAAACTACCATATGCGCCGCCGCTACGACTTAGATTAAACGTTAAATCGTCGTTGGTTCCGGCAGCTGGGCCTTGAAAAGTATGAGTATGATTGTTAGCAGAATTATTAACTGACGAAAAAGTAAATGCATTGTCAGTTGATGAGCTTGCTGTGCCTATGCCTAATGTACCTCGAACATCCAACTTATTTGCCGCTACGCCATTGTATCCAATACCAACATTGCCGTTAGAGCTAATACGCATTCGTTCATATAGTGTACCACTGACAGCAGTTTTAAATACTAAACGAGCCGCATATGTACTTACGCTATCATCATCTAAATTATTACCAATTGCGGCATTGGTAGTACCTCTAAAATCTAAGAAATTTATGAGTGATTCTGCACCGCCCGAAGTTCCTGTATACTGTAGATTTATACGTGGACCTTGTGTACTTCCGCTAGCGCCGATACCGGTAATCTGAAATTTTTCTGTCGGTGATGTGGATCCGATACCTACAAAGCCTCGAGTGCCTGTACTTCCGCCGTCATCGTCTCCTCTGATTACCATAAAAGTACTAGTGTCTTCACCAAATGCTAGATAGTTACCAGACGTTACGCCCTGACGATTTGATCGTATTTCAAATGCCCCTTTGCCTGAACCTGTTTCTCTAAGTCTTATAACAGGAGCAGTTCCGTTTTCCTTAGTGCCAACAATCTCAATACCTCGTTGTGTATAGGTATCTATAGTGGCAAATGAAGCTGTAGCGGCTCCAATGGCCATATTATTAGTAACAGATAACGACGGCACTGTTAAATCGCCGGTACTAGTAATGTTTGCCTGTGCGGCTGTTTGTAGTGTACCAGTTAGTCCAGTTGCTACCACTGAGCTGGCATTAACTGTGGCGCCGCTCCATATGTTTCCGCTAACACCAATGCCGCCGGTGACTACTAATGATCCAGTACCAGTTGTTGTACTGGCTGTGTTGGCTGTTAGTGAGACTTGTCCGTTTGCCGCCACTGTGGTAAATGCACCACTGCTTCTTGTATTAACTCCGATGGCCACGCGATCCATTGCGCCAGTGGCACCTGGATACAGAGTCAAACTGCTGGGCTGTATATTAACTGTGGCGCTAGCACCGGTAATAGTAACATCACTGCTGAAACTACCAGTAGTGGCTATTAGTGGGCTTCCATCTTCTGAAATAACAACATAGTTAGTGCCGTCGCTAGTAACTGAAAAAACGTTACCAGTAAAAATTGTATTGGTGCCGGTACCGCTTGCTCCTGTACCACTAAAAACACCACTGGGTGTACTCAGTGTAACTGTGCCCGCTGTGGCGTTGTAAAATGTCTGATTGGTTCCGGGAAATAATACTGGACTAGGCAGCGTTACAGTATAAGGTGCTGTGCCAGTTAGATTAGTAAAGGCGCCCTGGAACGGACTGCTAATAGTAGCTGTGCCATTAATTGATGTACTGCCAGATGATGAGTTATAACGTGCCATATGTGTATTTAACTTATTCCGTAGGAGTTATTAATTCAAGCGATCCATCCCATGGGTCTGGGGTTTCACTGTTTGACCAGGCTCTAACAGCATCAATGAATGTGGTCATTTTTGTTTGTTCTGCTTCAGTGCCGGTTCTAATAACGTTCAGCTGTTTGTATTCTGGGTAGTAATGTCTAATGTATTCGCCAGCAATATATCTAATATCGTCAAGTTCCCACTCTATTGAGCAATCATCTTGACCTACTAGTTCGTATTCTTCAGTTTGTTCATTTTTCTGATAGACATTACGGCGAAGATCAAACTGTTCTTTAGTTTTAAAATCAGAGTACTGATAAGGAATATGTACTCCAACTGCGCCACTTGGGTAAACTATTTTCATATATGTGATTCCTTATTAAACATCTAAATTGCCGTAGTTGGCAGCAGGTCCAGGTAACACATGATATATAACTTGAAACCCTGCAATTCTCAACTCCGCAGTGTTTTGTGTAGTTTGTCTACCCAGGTTAATAACACGTAATGACGTTGCGTTAATACTGCTAATATATTGACTTACTGGTTGCTGATTTGCAATACAGGTCCACCCACGATAAGCACCGTTTCCGTAGTTGTCGCCTGCTACACGAATTTTTCTACTGCCATTAAAATATTCTCTTGGACTAGTAGGTGTCGGTACGTTACCTGGGTAATAATAGTATGCGCCGCCACCATAGTCTCCGTTGGCATTAGTCATCATACTAAAATATGTTTCAGCTGTTCCAACACCGGGGTGGGGGCTTTGACCCACGTGTAACATCATCCAAAGACTGAACTTTGGCGTCATACTTGTTCCGTCTTGTCTTTGATAAAATGGTTTTGCGGCATCTGCCCAACTACCTGTACTACCAGGATGATTTAAATCGTTACCGGGCCCCCCGTGACCTGACAAATAACTATACCAGCCAGTCATTCCAGTAAATGACAGTGTTAAATCTGCATAGCAACCTGCAGGTGAGTAATCTGCATCAACACTATAGCTAAAGTTATCAGCTGTGGTGACATTGCTAAATCGTGGATTCAATACCACTTGATTTTGACTAGTTATTGGTGCACCGTTATAGTAGGGTTCAATTTGAAAACTATAAGGATAGTGACCTTTACTATTACTATTATAAATTCCCATTATTCAATTTCCCTTAATGCAAAGGCATACTTTTTGCCTGTTTTGTTGTTGATAATATAAAGATCTTCTGCACCTTCTTGTATGGTCCAGTTACCAGTAGTACCATCTACGTCATTACCGTTAACTTTGGTCTCATTGCACAAGTGCAAGTCGTTTGTAAAAATATTACCCCAGGCTTGGGTAGCACTACCTAAGTTTTGACTATCATTAGTAAGTGGTAGCCAATGCCCGCCACTGTCTAACGCTACTTTAGTTGCGCCGCCTACACCTAGATACAGTGGAACGTTTTGTTGAGCAACAATTTGTGCATAACTACCACTTGCCCAATCTAATCCAATTCTGTTATCGGCCGCATTACTGCCGTCACCGTTACCCAGCATCATGCCGTTAAAGCGAGCACGTTTTGCCACATTGAATGTGTAACCTGCTGAGAAATCTGTAGTGCCAATACCAACGTTGCCAGTTTGTCCAGCAACATACAATTTAGTCGACCATGTTGGTGTGGCATCTGCCGACACTTGAAGATGAAAATCCATGCCACTATATGTATCGGCAACATAGTGACTTAACATTCTCCATCCAAACTTTTCGCCGGTTTTAGTTATTGCAATCGCTGTTGCTTCGCCTGGAAATGTTGGATAACGGCTAGTTGTAGACGCTACTTTTAATACTGTGGCGGCGTCATCTGTAGCAGAATAAGTTGTTGCTCCTGCTACATGTAATTTGTACTGAGGAGAAGTTGTGCCAATGCCCACAGTTCCGCCACGTAAAATTGTCACACGTTGCTGTAGGCCAGAGGCCACATTGGGTCTTGTAAAAAATCCCAAAGCATAACCGTTATCATTAGCATCTTCATTGTATGCTAAAATTTGTGCATTGTCTTGTAATATATTTCCAGGTGTTCTGCCACGGAACACAATAGCGCCGCCAAACCCAGTGCCGATGGCACTTCCGTAATCGGTATTGATAACCAGCATTTGCTGGGCAGTTGTAGTGGATGCCAAAGATTTAGAAATAGTCAGCAATGCAGTAGTCAGCGACGGAGTAGTTAAATCCCCAGTACTGGTGATATTGGCCTGAGCGGCAGTTTGTAGTGTACCAGTCAAGTTGGTTGCTGATATGGATGTTGCTGTAACTTGTCCGCTAACTCCAACTCCGCCGGTGACTACTAATGAGCCGGTACCAGTTGTTGTGCTGGCTGTGTTGGCGGTAAATGCTACTGCGGCATTGGCAGCCAGACTGGTAAATGCACCACTACCTCTAGTAGTAGCACCAATGTTCATGTTGTTGATATTGCTGATCGACGATGGTGTTATAGTTACATTTTGAGGAGTCAGTGATACCAAGGCTCCACTACCATTCATTGTAACATCGCCACTAAATGAGCCAGTGGTTGCAGTCAATGCTGAGCCGTCTTCTGATATAACCACATAGTTGGTGCCATCACTGGTTACTGATAATACGTTACCTGCAAAGCATAGCACAGTACTGGCATTTGATCCGCCTGTGCCAGTAAAAATACCCGCTGGTGTACTCAGTGTAACAGTACCGCTAGGACTAGTTGCATTGTAAAATGTCTGATTGGCTCCTGGAAATGCCACAGGACTTGGAAGCGTCACTGTGTAAGGTGCAGTGCCAGTAAACTCTGTAAATGCGCCGCCGTAAGGACTACCAACAGTGGCTGTGCCACTTATTGTTGTTGATGCTAGTGCTGAGTTATAACGTGCCATTTATCATTTCCAAGGTAAGTCTAAATCTATAGGCTTTGGTCTTTTTTGTTTTTCTATCTGTATGTCAACTACAGTTTCCCAGTAGGCAACAATCTCCGGGGTCATTTTTTCATGCACCCATGCAATAATCTGTTGTTCTGTCAATGCTGTATAAGCAGTAAAGTTTTCAAGATCAGGTTCGCCCAACTCTATCAGTTTAAATACTCTTCCACTAAATTCACCGTCTGTGCCAGTACATTCCCAATGGGCTCGTGTGACCACAGCATCTTCGCCTGTTGTTTCTAATCTTTCAATACGCCACGTTTTTTTAACTGTCATATTTAACTCCCAATTCCATGCCAAATTATACTACAGTTACTCCATGTGCCGGAATCTAAAGAGGTCACATCTGCGTTTCCAATAAAAAAGTTTAGTACATCATTAGCAGCCATCTCTACTACTCCGCCAATAATGATAGCATCCCATTGTCCGCCGGTATTTATGATCAACTGATACTGTAAAACACTGCCATTCTTACTAGATCTTATTGTTGCATAGCCGGTGGTGCCTGCCGTAATAATATCTTGATCGTAATAATAATAAATCCACCCTGCTTTTTTAATTCTAATACCGTATGGTGAGCTAGTAACTACTTCAAACACACTACTGTCACCGTTATATCTATCATTGAATCTTACATAGTCGGCGTTGTTGCTTATAATGGTAGCACAAGAAGTAGCTTCTGCGCTACCGTTCCACATGGCTGTGTCGTTGGCTTTGAGCACACGATTGCCGCCGATAGTAACAACTCCACTGGCGGATATACGCATTCTTTCTTGATTTGAAGTGCCAAAAGATATACCTCGGTAAGCCCCTGTAGCTCGGTATGACGTATTGAATGCAAAAACATCACCGTTATAACCAAGACCAAGTACTGACTGATCCCCAGCGGCCTCAATTTGAATTGCGGTGTACCCTGTACCTGAATCATTCAACTGTTTTATTGATAAGGTAGGACGAGGGAAAGAGCCATACGTTGGGTCAGTTGTTGTGGCCAGTAATAACGAGCCACTTGCATCCATACGCATTACAAGTTTACCGTCCGATGCAGATGTTTGAGCTAGAGTATTATTAGTGTAGAAGTCCAAATACCCACCCGTATTGGTCCTTCCTGCTCTAATTTCATTCAAACTATTATTACCAAATATTAAAAATGCTTCAGCACCAGATCTAGTGCCCAAAGTTGTTTGATATTGATTGGTGTAATTAGACGGACTTAACGTAACGATTGGTGTTGTTGTTCTAACTTCTAATATTGAGCCCGGTGATGTAGTTCCAATACCAACATTACCTCCGTTGGGTACTAGATGTGTATTACCATTGTAAAATGCGCCGGTGCCGCCGCTGGCAGTCATAATATTGCTAAAAAATACTTGGGCAGATCCGTTGATTGCTCCTAGAGATAGCACTTCAGAGGTGCTGTACCTAACTTCAATAGAACACTGCATGTATGGAGGAAGATCAACAAATACGGGTTTATATTGCAGGTTTGCATTGACTGTGACTTCTGAGCCTAGGTACACTCTCAACATTCCGCTGCCGCCTGCATATGTGCAGACTAGAGAGCCGTCATTAAAATATCCATAAGATAACAGATATTTTGTATATCCGCCTGCTGGATAGTAAGTGCTATAGACCGTAATTTCATAAACAGTATTTGAACTCCAGTTTAAGTTGTCACGACTTACCTTCATGATCTCGTAAACTGCATTAACAGCGCCTTGGTTGCCAGTTGCCACACTATAGGTCTTTAAATTTCCTGCGTTTTGCAGTCTGCCATTTACTGTCAATCCAGTTAATGTGCCAAGACTTGTGATATTTGGTTGTGCGGCAGTTTGTACAGTGCCAGTTAAGTTACCAGTTACATTGCCAGTTAGATTACCGTTAAATCCGCCAGCGTATATGGTACCTGTTGCACCAATACCACCTGTGACTACCAGTGTGCCAGTAGTAGTGCTTGAACTTGCTGTGTTACTTGTAAAGTTTACTTGTCCGTTGGCGTTTAATGCAACAAACGAACCAGCGGCTCTGGTTGTGCCGCCAATGGAGACATTGTTTATTGTGCCCGATGTGCTGGGATTAAGTGTTAGTACTCCTGAAGTGATACTGACTGTGGCACCGTTCATTCCAACATCGCCAGTAAATGAACCTGTAGTTGCTACCAGTGCTGATCCGTCTTCACTCAGCACAATATAGTTTGTGCCATCGCTGGTTATTGTGGTCACTGTGTTAGTGGGCATGGCCAGTGTGCCTGCGCCGCTGGCTCCCAATCCACCAAATAGGCCACTGGGTGTACTTAAAGTAACTGTGCCCGCTGTGGAGTTATAAAATGTCTGACTAGTTCCGGGATACAGTGTGGGAGGCGGTAGTGTCACAGTATAAGGTGCAGTACCGGTAAGTCCAGTAAACGCACCACTGTAGGGACTGGTCACCGTGGCAGTGCCATTGATCGTTGTGGTTGCTGATGATGAGTTATAACGTGCCATTTGTATCCTCTGATGTATTTACACTTTCTGGATAAGGAGGAAAATCTGTTTGCACAGGATTCTTCAAAGGTTCTACTATTACCTTACCAGAGTCATCAGTCCATTCAGTGTCGTACATGTGTTTATCTTTGCGTTCACCAATGACCAACCAGCTCACTGATGATGTAGCTGAGTTAGATTCTGCTTCAATAGTTAAAATATTACCGGTAACTGAGCCACGTACTGCTGTCCAGTCTGATTCATTAGTGGTAAAACACTGTACATCTCTGCAGAGTGCTTGAAATGTTCCCCCAGTCATATCAGCCGCAGTGTCAATATTTACTTCGGCATGACCTGCTACTAGATCAACTCGACCTCTATATATTAAGTCAGCTTGCGGACCTTCAATGAAACTGTGTACTAGAGCATGTGTTTCAGTTAACTCTGGTAGGGGGTGATCAATTCTAAAACTTCCAGAACCTTTGCTCAGTGAGCCGTCAAATGCACCGTTTTGTGCCTTAAATCCATTGGCAAGAGTTGCTTTACTGTATCTGGTTCTACCAGCTTCTGGGCTAGACCAGTCCGTTCCGTTACTAGCAAAACTAATAGCGCCACCGGACATTTTTAAAATAGTTACTTGAAAGCCTTCTTGTGCGCCCCAGTCTGCACTAATAACTGCTCCGCCACCACTTTCAACATCTAAATAAACTGTAATGTTGGTGTAGTTTCCAGAACTTAACATAGTTAACGTTCCTTGTCCTGAACCGTTGTGAGTAGTAGTCCACGACCACATACTGCCGTGTACAAAACTGCCGCGTGTTGCACTTAGTGAAAATATGCCGTTGGTACATAACCAACTCGATGGTACTCTAAATATTTCTCTGGGGCCACTGCCTGGAGCAGTATATGATCGTGAAACGCTTTGAAATTCTGATCCAAGATTAAAGTTAAGGTCACTAACTGTTAGGCTACCTGAAACTACTGATAGGCCAGTTGAGTCAAATTTAGCAACGTTGGTTCTTGCGTTGACATCTATACTATCTGCTGTACCATATTGAATGTTAACTCCTTGATAACCTGCAAGGAACATTCTATCGCTAATACTAGAGTTATTAACATCATAGTTACGGAACACCAAGTATCCGCCTATGTTGTTGTCTTGAAATGCTATGCCAGCATTGGTTGCATTGTCTGCTGTGTTTCTAAATGTTAGATAGTTAAAACTACCACTGTCTATTAATGCACTTGTGCCTGATGGTACACTACCTATGCCGCCAACACTTGAGTTTACTATGTGTAGTTTTCCAGCTGGATTAGCACCAGTGTTGATACCCACGTTGCCATTTTGTGCGCTAAAACGCACCAGTTCTCTATATGCTACACCTTGGCCGCTAGCCCAAAATGTTACGTCTGGCACGTTGAAGTTGGCAGAATTAGATGTGGCATAGATACCAATGCGGCGATCTGATATATCGCTCTGTGCTGAAATAGTCAGCCCAATACGTGCGCCGGTTACTCCGTTACTAACGCCGTTGTTATCAGTCAGTGATAATATGTCAGTAACAGATCCACTACTGGCCATGCTGGTTGTAGCGTTGACTTGTAACGGGCTGACTGGAGTTGTTGGAGTTGCTATTCCAACACTGCCGTTTACCATGTATAAGGTTGGATAATCGGTACTGTTGTTTACTGTGCCAAATCTCCATCCAAATGTGTTGCCGCCAAACTGATCACCGAAACCAGCATAGGCGTTGTATCTGGTGTTTTCTTGACGACTCAATGTCAAGTGTTTGATCTGACTGTACGGACTACTGTTGACTGTGGCTGTAGTGGCTAATTCTAATACTGTTTGAGGCCCTGTAGTACCAACACCAACACGATCATTAGTTATGTCAACGTAAAGTGTTCCAGAATCCACATTTAGTCCTGGAGTAGTCAAACTGCCAGTACTGGTAATATTGGGTTGAGCGGCTGTTTGTATGGTGCCAGTCAAGCTGGCAACCACACTGGTGGCATTGATAGTGCCACTGACTCCCAATCCGCCAGTTACTACTAGACTTCCGGTGCTAGTACTTGAGCTTGCCGTATTTGCTGTTAAACTTACTTGGCCATTTGCAGCCAATGTGGTAAATGCACCACTTGATCTAGCTGTGGCGCCAATGGCCACATTATCTATGTTGCCAGCTGAGCTAGGAGCCATACTTACTCCGCCACCGGCTTGCACTGTTAATATTCCGCTTACTGTTACATTGCCGCTAAATGCTCCGGTAGTAGCTGTCATAGCACTACCGTCTTCTGATATCACAATATAATTTGTGCCGTCACTGGTTACTGATACCACGTTGCCAGCAAACACACTGGTAGAACTGGCACCGCTTGCACCGGTTCCAACAAAATTGCCACTTGGTGAGCTCAATGTGATAATGCCTGATGTGGCATTATAAAATGTTTGATTTGTTCCAGGAAATAATGTTGGTGTAGGCAAGGTCACTGTGTAAGGTGCTGTACCAGTCAGTGCTGTGAATGCTCCGCTATTAGGAGTACCAATAGTGGTTGTTCCAGTAATAGTTGCGCTTGCAAGTGAGGTATTATAACGTGCCATATTTTATTTGAGTCTCTTTATTCTTCTAAAACTTCGTCAGGTCCTGGTAAATCTGCATAAGGTTTGAAGATTTCACCTTTTGGATGCGTGTCTTTAACTGTTTTTATTGCAGTATAAAATGCGCCAGTCTTTGCTGATTCGCCTAACAATCCAGCATCAATGTCTTTGTACAACATGTCCAGTTGATCTGCCAGCGACGGGTATAACTTTGTTCTAGCAACATCGTGCCTCCACTCGATCTTTCTAGGGTCAATTCTAGAAATATCAAATGGTACATTTTCTGTATAAGTTGGTTCTGTGTCACTCATTGTTGTTTTCCATTAAAAATATGCACCGGTGCCTGTGGATTGATACATTGAAGTAATAGTTGGAGAAAATGCACCAGTTGCACCGCTTTGAAA
>Ga0209500_10001801_pt1 | contig 15769 bp, 8 predicted proteins | sample S_140212_EF_Meta_FD_187323 | JGI IMG/M metagenome (GOLD analysis project Ga0209500, IMG submission 187323) | Freshwater microbial communities from Lake Simoncouche, Canada to study carbon cycling - S_140212_EF_MetaG (SPAdes) (version 2) | ecosystem: Environmental > Aquatic > Freshwater > Lake ... | reverse complement strand
ATGTACCATCTGTTCCTGAACTACCTGATGTACCATCTGTTCCTGAACTACCTGATGTACCATCCGTACCGCTCGAACCTGATGTTCCTGAACTACCTGATGTACCACTTGAACCTGATGTACCATCTGTTCCATCAACACCAGATAATCCTGAAGAACCCGAACTACCTGACGTACCTGAAGAACCACTAGTTCCATCTGTACCACTTGAACCTGATGTACCATCTGTTCCTGAAGAACCACTAGTTCCATCTGTACCACTTGAACCTGATGTACCATCCGTTCCTGAAGAACCACTAGTTCCATCTGTACCACTTGAACCTGATGTACCATCTGTTCCTGAAGAACCACTAGTTCCATCTGTACCACTTGAGCCTGATGTACCATCCGTTCCACTTGAACCTGAAGTACCGCTAGTTCCTGATGAACCACTTGTACCTGAAGTTCCAGTTCCACCTGTAAAATTAATAATTACGTTACCGTTTCCGTTATTAATAACCGAAGCACCTGAAAATGTCATACCTGTAACGTTTGTTGCCGTTACTCCTGACGTGGCATCATAAACAGTAAGAGGACTTCCACCTCCACCACTTGTAAACCCTGAAATGTAAACCTCAGGTTCAACATTACTTTGTAATCTAAGTATTCCTGTATTACTATCGTAAGTACCACCTGTGATTACACCTGTAAATCCTGTAACCGTAACAGTACCACCATAGTTATCATTTAAATCTAATGTAGTTGTTGCTGAATAATATGTACCACCTGTAATGATAGTATCATTTAAGTCCGCAATTCTCCATCTTGCATCATTTTTTGTAACACCATTAACGCCTTCAATAGTTGAGCCAGTCCAAGCGTTCATCAAAGCTTGTCCACCCGCAGTATCATTTAATACCGCATAACCAGTACCACCAGTATCAAAAATTGAACCATCTGTTTCAGCAACATTCCATAAACTATTATAGTTTGGTATTGTATATTGATATGTTGTTAAATTTTCTTGAACAAAAACCAACATACCCAATCTTCTTCTACCCGAAGAAATTCCATCGTTATTAAGGTTTAATTGATTAATAACAGGTGGATTGTATGGAACATACCCACCACACACAAAACTAATAGGAATTACGTTACCTGAAAAGTTAACAGGACCTCCATTATCATATGTATCTTGTGGAATAACCCACTCTAAATCCGCTAGATTCCACACTTCCATGTATCCTCCGATACTATTTACGCTAAAAATTACACCAGTATCTGAGTCTCTAGTTACCGAAACTGGCCCATTTATTATTGTACTTGACGTTGGATTTTTATATTGAAAACTCATTTTTTGTCTTTATTGTTAAATATCTTATTTATACGCTTACTAATGTTCCTCCTTGGAAATAATTTGGTAGAGTAGCGGTAGTTAATGAAAAATCTGTAAACGCATATGTTGAGTACATTCTATAAACTCCCGCAGGTATGTTTGTACTTCCAGAATAATTTATTGTTAAACTATTATATGTAGTACTCATTGTTCTTGCAATCATTCCTCCCGCACTTGTACCGTTTTTAACCGTTGAATATTTTTGTCCTGGTGTTGCACCCGTTGGAACAAATACTGTAACCCAGTTAGATGAAGCCGCGGTAAAGGCTCCTGTTGGAATTTGAACCGTTTGGAAAACATTTTGTAATATAGTATTACCATACGCATCATTGCCCGAACAACCACCTAAACATATTGGTGCTGAAATAATTGCTGGTTCTCCTCCAGCCGCAAGATTTCCTGTCCATCCAGTATAACTTAAATAAGCGTTCATTTGAGCATTAAATGTATTCTGAACTGTTGAAGGTGCGGTAGGAACGGTATTAAATCCTTTCCAAGTACTACCTTGAGATGTCATCCAAGCATTTAAATTAGTTCTAGCAGGGTTTGCAGGTGTATCAATGAATATGTAAGCAAAGAATGGTTGATTAGTTGGTGTTGGTGTAGGTGTTTGAGTTGGTGTTTCTGTGTTAGTTGGTGTCTGAGTTACCGTTGGTGTTGGTGTATTCGTTGGAGTCTCAGTATTTGTTGGTGTCTGAGTTTGGGTTGGAGTCTCAGTATTTGTTGGTGTCTGAGTTTGTGTTGGCGTTTCTGTATTTGTAGGTGTATTCGTTGGAGTCTCAGTATTAGTTGGTGTTTGAGTTTGAGTTGGTGTTTCTGTGTTAGTTGGAGTTTGGGTTTGAGTTGGTGTCTCGGTATTTGTAGGAGTATTTGTTGGAGTCTCAGTATTTGTCGGTGTTTGAGTTTGTGTTGGAGTCTCAGTATTTGTCGGTGTTTGAGTTTGTGTCGGAGTCTCAGTATTTGTTGGAGTATTTGTTGGAGTCTCAGTATTAGTTGGTGTTTGAGTCTGAGTTGGAGTTGGAGTTTCAGTATTTGTTGGAGTGTTTGTTGGAGTTTCAGTATTTGTTGGTGTCTGAGTTGGTGTTTCAGTTGGTGTTGGTGTTTGAGTTTCAGTTGCAGTAGGTGTTGAACCTGCCGTTGCGGTTGTACTTGGTGTTGGTGTTTGAGTCTCAGTGTTAGTTGGTGTCTGAGTTGATGTTGGTGTTTCAGTATTAGTTGGTGTTTGAGTTTGTGTCGGTGTTTCTGTAGGAGTTTGAGTTGGAGTCTCAGTATTTGTAGGTGTAGGAGTTTGAGTTGGTGTTTCAGTATTCGTAGGTGTCTGAGTTTGTGTCGGTGTTTCTGTATTTGTAGGAGTATTTGTTGGAGTCTCAGTATTTGTAGGTGTTTGAGTTTGTGTTGGAGTCTCAGTATTAGTAGGTGTTTGAGTTTGTGTCGGTGTTTCAGTATTTGTAGGAGTATTCGTTGGAGTCTCAGTATTTGTAGGTGTATTTGTTGGTGTTTCAGTTGGTGTAGGGGTTTGAGTTTCAGTCGCAGTAGGAGTTAAACCAACAGATGCTGTCGGAGAAGGTGTAAGCGTTGCAGTTGTAGTTACCGTTGGAGTTTGGGTTTGAGTTGGAGTTTGGGTTTGAGTAGATGTTTGAGTTTGAGTTGGAGTTTGGGTTTGAGTAGATGTTTGAGTTTGAGTTGGTGTTTGAGTGTTTGTTGGAGTTTGCGTATTTGTTGGAGTTATTGTTGGTGTTTGAGTCTGAGTTGCAGTGTTTGTCGGTGTTTGAGTCTGAGTTGTAGTATTTGTTGGAGTTACTGTTGGAGTTTGTGTATTTGTTGGTGTAGTCGTTGGGGTTGTGGCAATTGAAGTTACTGATGGTGTTGGTGTAGGTGTTGGTGTTGCACATTCAAGAGTTACAACCACACCATTAAACATTTCATTTCTTGTCTGTGCAGAATAATAAATTACATCATCGACATAGACATTGAATGGTCCCAAAGCATTTGAGTTAGACGCTAATCTAACAATGTAAGAAGTACAACCTGTAACTGTTAATTGTTGTTCAATTTCAGTTGCACATCCTGGGGCGTTATTTGTTACTAATATAGAATATGTGGACATCCGATGTTTTTATTTAATAAATACCACAACAATACTATTTCAATAATAAGTTTTAAAAATAATGGAAAGTTTAACAGAGAGTAAAAAGACAGTTTGACTCTTGAATATCAATATTAACAATACAAGACGCCAATTCAATTGTGATTTGGAACGTACAACCAAAAGTACATTGTAATAATTTAAAAATACTACATCCATTGTTATCCGTTAAGGTTAACATTATCTCAGGAGCAGTATTAAATATTGAAGGTATTGTATTATTATACTCAACCGTAGGTGGAACGGGTCCTGTATTTATAGTACCAAGTAAAGTTTGATAATTACCATACACATCTGATATGTAGACATCAATTGGATATGTACCTCCTGATATTTCCGTTATTCTTACCTGTGTCATGTTAAACAAATTGTATCATAAACGATTATCAATTCAATAATAATTTCTTGTCCATTTAAAGAATTATTAGTTGGACTTGTTTGAATTGTTATTTGATTATTGGCCGAATCGACCGTTATTACACCAATACCAGGTATTGTATTTAATAAACTAACAACTGTATCATAATAATCATTATCACTTGGTGCAACATTCAAAGATGTTGTTGTAAAGAAGGTATCACTTGTTGTTAAACCTAAAGGATTTACGGAAACTTTAACCGTAAACGTTGCAGATATTAAATTACAACTTGTATTACCTGACGTTAAATCATCAAAACCAACATTCAACATTTGTAATAATCCAAACTTAGTTTGTGATTGAATATTAAATACTTCAGAACCCATTACATAAGTTTGATATGAAACATATGCAGCATCACAAGTAATATTGGTAGTTCTTGATAATGAACATCCATTATCATCAACTATTGTTAAATTATATGTCCCACCAGTTAATCCTTGAACTGTAATTTCTTGTGGGTTATTTGGTACGTTATCTGACCAAGTAAATGTAAACGGTGGAGTACCTGATGAAATAAATGCGGTTAAAATCCCCTCAGAACCTGTACCACAAGAAGTACTATATAAACTATAATCTAATGGTGGACTTGATTCGACATATACTTGAGTAGTTTGGGTACAACCCGTACTATCAGTAACAGTAATTGTATGTTGTCCTGACGAAACATTATCAAATGTAATTGCCGATAATGAAGTATCATTTATATTAACTAAACCATCTAAAGAATAATCAAATGGTGACGCTCCTCCATCACTCTTATTAACTGTAATATAACCATTACTACGATTACAAGTTGTTCCTGTCGTTTCAGTAGAAATTGTAAAGGTGTTAGTTGCATATAATGTAACCTCATCCATATAAAAACATCCCGATTCATCTTGAACCGAAACAGAATATGTTCCCGAAGATAAATTTGAAAATAATTGAGTGGTTTGATTATTACTCACATTTAATGTATTCCCATTAGGATAAATTAAAGTATAGATATATGGCGAAGCACCTCCAATAACCGAAACAGTTATTGAACCACCATCACTTGAACATGTTGAACCTTGTGTTGAAATACTAACTGATGTTATTCCATTTGGCGATGTTAATGTTGTTCCCACGACAATAGTACATAAGGCAGCATCGGTAACTTGAAAAGAATAATTACCCGACGATAATCCTGAAATTGACCATGATGTTGGATATTGAACTACTACTTGTCCTGTAGATGCTGAATAATAATAAGGTGCCGTTCCTCCCGTTATTTGAATAGTTAAAACTCCGTCGGCAGAAAAACATGTAGGTTCGGTTGCCGTAAATGTTCCTAAACCAATAGGTGGTACATCAACAATTGTTGCGGATTTTGTTGTCACACATCCATAAAAATCTGTGACACTAACAGAGTAAACTCCTGCAGTTAATCCAGTTACGGTTGACCCTGTAGCACTTGTGTTCCAAAGATATGTATATGGTGGACTACCTGTTAATCCTGTAATTGTAATTTTACCCATAGCGGTACCTCCACAAGATGAATTTGGCACCACATATAATCCATAATCTAATGTATCTGAATCTTCAACAATAAAATTGGCACTTTGTCCTGTACAACCACCTAAATCAAGAACGGTCATATAATATGTTCCCGCTGTTAAACTTCCAAATTCAATTGTAGATTGACTTGTTGTTGCCGATTGAGAAAATACCCCGTCACCGTGATATAAATAAAAACTTGTTGAGGAATAATCTGATGTCGATGTTCCTGTAACCGCTCCATTATTTACAGAACATGTTGTTCCCATAACACCAAGAATACTTGCACATACACCACTTGATACTGGTATATTAATATAAAATTCGCTATTTGTTGGTAGGGTACTATCGTTAACCCTAACAGCATATGTTGTAGCACTTAACCCTGTTTTTACCGCTGGCTCTGTAGTTACAATATCAGGCGATAATATGGGACTTAACCATTGTACAGTATATGGTGGAGTACCACCAGTCAAGGTCAAACTAATCGACCCTGAGTTTGTATTTGAACAATCACCTGTAACTGCTATATTGTAATTAAATACTGACATTATTTAGTACAATTTATATTAATATTTATTCCTACGTTTAAAACTACCGTTTCTTGTAAATTTTGGGAAACACATCCTAAATTAGTTATGGTTAATGTATTACCATTTAAGAAATATGTGTAGCCATAATCATATAAAGTTGGCAGATAATTTATTAAAGCATTTCTCCACTGAGAATCTGTAGGTACATCATTGTATCCATACCCATTATAAAAACTATCTTGAATTAATATTTGATTATTAATTCTTAAATCAATATACCATTCGGTCTGAACTGAATTTTGATAACATTCATTAAGTGTTAATCCACTTGATGACAACATATTATTAATTCTATTTGCAAGAATACTATTAAAGTCAGATACATTAATATCCCCATTAAGCCACGGATAAATATAAAAATCAACATACTCTGAATTACATGTGTAATCAAAAATACTTGATATAATATAACATGGGTCAACAGGTACTGGTATAAACTGACAACCTCTTTGTCTTCTATAAACAAACTTTTGTTTGTGTAGTACAGAATTTTCGAATCTAACCCCTCCATTCCAAATGGTTGTTGCGGGAACCATCTGTTCCACCAACTTAGTCCAATAAGGACCTATACCATTAACGTAATCGATTAACTTTTGATACGTGTACTTGTTGTTGGGCAACCCGACAGTTTGTTCTGATTCGATGTATTTCCACCAAATAGATTGTAATGTAGGATAACCACCCGTTTTACCATCAGAGATGTATTGTCTGTTTCGAGTGTTAATCATATTCTGCCAAAAAGTTTGAGAGAATTCAAAGAATGTTTTCTTCTTAGGCTTTGGGTCAACATAAGTCCAATCAACCCCACCTGGCACAGGATAACCAACCGTTAGTCCTGACTCAGGTATCGGATAATCATATTTTCTTGATTGGTCCCAAACATCATAAACAAGACCTTGGCCAGGATTTAAGAATATATCAACATTCTTAACATTCATTACCAATTTTTCATTGTCGACAAAGTAGTATGCATTGTAATCTCCTTGAGTTGAAACTCTAATTTTATCATCGTCCGCTAACCATGATTTATTATTATCCACAACTTTTTGAAGTTTAAATCCTTCCGTCATATAAGGGAAGTCCCTAAATCTATTCAAATAAGTCTGACCGTAAGTAAACGGTTGTAATTGTGTTTGAATACTAAAGTTTTGTCCTGTGTAAACATTTCCCGTAAGTACAACATTATCAGGACTTCTATGTGATGGTGTTGTTTCATACCATCCAGCTCCAATTTGGAAGAAGTATGTTTCCGTATTGACAGGAGCCTTTGGATATCCTTGAATGTCTATAGGATATGCGGCCAATGTTATATTAGTATCGGTATATGTTGCGGTTTCTGTAAATGCAGTATAAATTTGTCCATGAATACTATATGTTTGACCCACAGCATAAGATGGTGTTTCTTGAACGTAAGTACCACCTGAAATTTGAGCCCATTGATTATAGAACTGGTCAAGATTAATTTTTTGGTCGGCTAAATAAATGTGTTCATTATATTCAATTAATGAATCAGGTGCTCCAATCAATCTTAATAAAAATTCAACAGACCTTCTTGTGCCTTTTGATTTAAAAAGGTATGAGGCATTAAGAATTAAATTTCTATAATATGCATAGTTTAATTCTGTTGGCGTTAAAGCTCGAGCATAACCAGGATAAGTTGGTGTCGATGTATTACCAAAAACAGATGATAAGAAATCCTCATTTGTAATTGGTGAAAAATTAGATGACCATCCTAATGTTTGAGATAAATTAGCTAATAATTGTGAAGGTATATCATTTGATGGATTATAGTTTACAGAATTCATGTAAGCCAACCCTTCGATAAATTGTTTTATTTGGTCAAAACTTCTACCGTAAATTTGGAATATCTTTTCAACTTTTCTACCCAAAGTATCAAATTCTTTTAAAGAATCTGAAATTAAGAATCTTGAAATTAAATTGGTCTTAAACGAATCCAAGTTAACCGCAATTGCTTGGATTTGTTCCAAGTATGAGTCAAATAAGAATGAACTAATATCTAAGTTCCAAGGACCATCTTTTGGCCAAGTCACTTGTTGATAATCCGTATATGTTTGACCAAATTCATTTTGTTGTGGTACTTGAAATACCGCAGTATATTCAGGTCTAACTAATCTATTAAGTAAGAATTTTTCAACCTCATCAAAACTTTCTTGAAATATTTTGTCAACAATATAATCATTTGGTCTGATTTGATATTCTTGTTGGATTGTGGTTGCCGTTGTTCCAAATGGTGAACCAGAAACATAAAATGTTATATCACCTGATGTTAATGTGGTGGACGGAATAAACGCCAAAATCTTATAGATATTATCATCAATGCTAACACAATAATCTAAATAAGTGTTGTTAAGATTTCTATATGGTGAAACATCCAACTCTCTTAGTGTTAAGTTAGTTGACGCACTAATAGAATAATCAATATCAAATGGATTTTTTATTCTATCAACATTAACCTTGAAATATGTTTCATCATTTTGAACATCATAAACAATATCATAAGCAGTATTACCTGTTGAGAAATCACTATTAGTAAATATAATATCTAAAGACGCTGGGAAATAATTAATAACACGAGTAATTGAAACCCTAAATCTTTCAGATAGAGAACCATACATTGAAAAGTTAAGAACCTGAGTTATATCAAAGTTTGGATAAACTCTAAATTGAGTCGCTAATATTCTTCGACTCTCTTCAACACTATCAATATTCATCATATCCAAAGTCATTGGTTCTGAGAACGCTCCGACATTGAATGTACGATTAACTTTTTCCGTTACTCCTGTTGTAAACTCAAAATTACCTTGCGTAAGTCCTCCACCCTCGACAGTTTGTAATCCTACAATGTTATCAGAGAAAGTCCCCCCGCCATTACCTGGTCTTGGTGGATAAAAGTATTTAGTATTTGTTGTGTTTACTGCCATTAACCAGTTATGTTTGTAAAGTTTTTACTGAAATCAATATTATTACCTCTACTTTGTCTAACCTCATATAACAATGCATTAAATTGGTCTCTGATTTCATATAAGTTGTATTGTCTGTATATGTTATTTTCAGAGTCATAGATTGTATAAACACCATCATCAATTGATTTGGTTTGATTACCATAAAGAGCAATTGCAAGAGATGATACGTCGTATTCAACCATTTCAATTTCCAAAGTAATTGGATTAAAGAATGTGTTTGATATAATAATGTTTTGATTTGGCTGACCAATGAATGGTGTTGCGTTTGGATTATTAGTTGGAGATGATGATGGTGATAAAGTCAAGAATATTAAATTTGAATTTCCATCAACATATCTATATCTAATAGATTTTTGTGTACTATTTGTTTGGTTCGTTACTACAGGTTCACAGAAGAACGATGAGGTAATAACTCTAAAGAAATTTGGTATTTTTGAACCATCAGGATTTAAATATTCAATCCTAAATCCAACCAATCCTTGTGGAACAAATTTATTTTGATATTGTGTTGGAACATTTGAAATATCAACCACAATTCCTTTTACGTTTGGCAATGCATTTAACACACCACAATCAGTAATTCTTGTTCTGATTTGTGCCGGTCTTAAATAAAGTGTGTAAATCCCAAGAGCGTTGAACTGCTCAGCAGGTAATGTTAAGTTGTATAATCCACCCAAAACCTCAACACCAGCGTTTCCACCTGTTTCTGTGTTGTTGAAATAAGGTTTAAGAATTGTTTGTGCGTCAAGTTGTGTTAGGACGAAATTATCCGTGACATCCCTTGATGGAGTGTAATTCAATATAATCTGTACGTCTTCAGGTGAAACGTCTGAAGGTCTAATTGTGCCGTATGAACCGATTGCCATATCTTATTTTATCTTATAAATAGTTTAGTTCTTTTTTTCAACGTTAAAAAATCCATATCCGTAATTAATCATGTCACCTAAATTATCAACCTCCCCTAATCTTTGGATTCTTTCGTATGCAGAATTCTTTCCTCGTTCAACAAAAACATTTGTTTGTATTTGTGGTTGGTCAATAACTTTGATTAAAACTTCCTCTTTTGTTATTGGTCTTTGTGTTAAATTATTCTCTGTAAATCCTGAAGATTGTTCAAAAAATATTGTTGTCCCGTCTATGTAATCATAGTAATCAACCAAATTAACTGTATAGGCGGTGAATGTTGTTGCAGTGTTAGTTATTGCCCCCCATATTTGACCGTTCTTAATAACAGGAACTCCAACTTGGAATTTTAATGGTCCATACATCGCCAACTCATTAAGTTTGGATTTTGTTAAACCTGAAACCGTAAATGGAACCGTTGTAAAATTATTTGATGTTTGAGCAGATACTTCGTTAACGGCATCTCCTGAAAATATGTAGTTATAACTGATTGGAGTTTCAATCCAATTACCACCCACAGGAATAAAAAACGCTTCACCATTTGGGTTATTAATGACCACATCAGAAAATGGTGTCGTGATTGTTTTGGAAACTCTTGTAATTCCCCACGGATTTGTTTGTTCTAATGTAATTGTATATTGAGCAATTGCAACAGGATAAGTGTGTACGATTGAATTGGGTGTGTATGAACTAATGGTTTGCGATGGCGTCCCATCACCCCAACTAACCTTATAAGATGATAAATCAAGAAATTTTTGAAACTCACTTGATGTATTATACACATTATAAACATATGGGTTTGAAGTTGTTGATGAGAATATAAAATTGGCTACCACATCTTTCTGCAATACCGCACCATCAAATGGACTAAAGTAACCAACGTCAACCGCAGTTTGTCTGAATAAAATTGGAATGGTTAATCCCGTTAAAGTTGAACTTCCATTTGGTCCCGCAGTCAATACTTGGGTCATCCCCGAATAAACACCAGTCGTTTCACCCGTATAACTTGGTCCAACGTTTTCACCTTGCATATTAACAATAAACAAGTCACCCTTAATTGTTTCAGGTGATATTATAATATTATAAAAATCTTCCATTATGGGTTAACATATTCATACCATTTTATGGGTTCCAATGTACCCGCCCTTTGACCATCATTAAGATATATTGTTTGATTTGGATTCATGTTGAATATTTGATAATCATGTTTTTCATAATTTAATTCAACACGATAATAAAAATATTGTGAACCATCAAAGATATATTTGTTACCAGGTAATGATGATTGTGGCATATTCATCATCTTTGTAAAATATCCATTTTTTGCATCATAGAACTTGGCCGTCATATAAAATGTACTGATATCCAAAAATGTTCTTTTCTTTAACCAATAGATAAAGAAACCTTCTTTGTCTCCAACATAGTCCAAAACAAAATATGGTTTTTTAATACTAACAGGTGTCGTCTGCATAATTGCATCCATCTTTAACCCTTGTTGTGTCGGTATAATAATTGTTATATAATTGGTCTGTCTCTTTTCATCAACATTGTCATACAAATCCAATTTAAAAAATGAATTGGTAAAGTTGTTTGTATAATAAAAAATCTCTTGAGTTGTAAACCCTTCCACCTGATAATTGGACTTCCAATTTGTTGCGTCATTTAAAGAACCTCCTGAATAAAAATTAAACTCATATTCAATATCCGTTGGTTCAGTCGTTGTACCTGTCAAAGGAGCATGAGCAAATCGAGTTACCTCAAAATCTCTACCAACACCAATAACCTCAGTAATGATTTTACTTTCGTATTCATCAATACTTTGGTCCAATCCCACATAGTCCCACGTTAACTGAATAGGGATTGTAAGTTGTCGGTCAACAAAACCGTCTAAACTAATTTTAACTTTATTCACACTCATCAAACAATGGCTTAATTGGGTACTGAACTCCTAAAGAGTTATAGTTTATTCCTTCAGGTATTAATCTAAAGATGGCTTCTTGATATGGATATTGAGCGCTGTTCATAAATGGGAAATCAACACCCCTTTCAAGGTTATCCTTAAACCCATAAGTATATATGTCTCTCCATCTAAACGATTGGTCGGCAGAAGAATAAAAAGAATAGAAAGGCACATTTTCAACTTGTCCCGCAACCGCAGTCTCAACATAATCAGAGAAAACTCTAATCCTCATTGATGTGTGGGGTTTGTAATAAAATCCAGGACTATTTGTTGAATATGTTTCAGTAGTTTGAAATACGTTTTGATTGTAATTCAGTTTTTGATAGTATGGTGAAATAACCCTTTCAATTTGGTTATAATCATTCCACTCACAAAAGTCACCATCAATTAAATCATCTTTTTTTAAATCTTGATTATAATAAAATGTTTTTGTAACACCACTAGTCAAAGTATAATTTGATGTTTGTATGTTTGTATCGGAATAAGTATTTTTTAAATCCCACCAAGAACTTATTGGCCTTGTCAAATTAAACTCCCAGCCTTGTTTTAACCCTATACCATTATTTGGTTGATTAAAATATCCCGTATATCCTTTATTAATAATAGTTAAAAATAATTCACTAACAGGTCGTTTTTGATTATCCAACACTCCATTTAAATCTAAATCGTAATTGACCGTAACATTATATGAATTACTACTAGTCTTTTGAGATATTCTTGAAATTTGGTTTGGTGTTATTGAACTATATTCAAATTTTCTCTCTTCGTTAAATAGATTTTTTTCAAACGCATTTTTAACCATAATACAATCTCCAACATTTGTTAAAATTTTATGTTCTCTCACATAATATTTTGACTTTGTTTCCAATAAATTATCAGGATTAATAACTCTTTTAAATGTTCCCGTAACTCCATTGGCAAATGTGGTACCCGTATATCCAAAATTGAATAGGTTAAAAACGTAGGGGTCACTATCTAATTGGTCGTTACCCAACGAATATACTTGAAATAAATTTAATTGATTATAAAAGAACGATAATTCAACATATTCCCCAACAGTTAATCCGTGTGGTGCAATACATTGGAACCTAATCACATTACTGCCATTTTGAGTTCCATTAGTTATTGAAAAAGGGATACCTTCAGATACCAACCAATCGTAACTACTATTATTTAATGTATATGACATTTGTTTTAAATAATTGTTACTTTGTGCATAACTAATATAATACGTCCAATTGTAAGTGTAGGCACTTTTAGCACGATAACTAATATGTTGGTCGGTAATATCAGGTCGATAAAAATCAAATTCATAATATTGTGGGAATCCTTTCCATATTGTACTAACTGAAGATTGTTCTGCATCAACATAATATAGAGTATTCCTAAATGGAACATATTCAGTAGTACCTGTATATGTGTTACCATACAAGTAGTTTACTTTAAATGTAGGTCTAAATGTAGAACTACTTTGTCTTTCATCATCAAATACTTGAGCCAAACTAATACTTTGACTTCGGTCATATTCAACCATTTGTTGACTTTGTTGTTCTAAGGTAATACTAATATCTTGGTCAACTGATGGAGCTGCCTTATATTCCTGACTACTCGGTATAATTGTAAACTTATTCACCTACAGAATATTTTGTTTTAAATTTATCTAACGCAGTTAATCCTTTATTTATTCCAAAATAAAAATGGAATGGAGCACTAACTAAAAATTTATTAGGATATTTTCCAGCATTGTAAGAATAACTACCATTAGGATTTACATTAAAGATATAACCTCGTTCATATATGTCACTAACTTGAGTATTTGACCCAATAAAATAACTTGGTGACCCAACATTTCTTCTATCTAATGATTGGTAGTTATATCCGAAAATACCTGAAGAACTAATATTAGATGATTGATTTGTTACCCAATCATTATATTGTGAACCAAAAATACTTTGTATTGATGGTTGACTTAATCCCCATTGATAGAATGGTACATATTGAGATTTAATACCGTAAGGGTATGTTATAGCATTTGCATTATTGGATGGTCTGAAATCAATAACTCCAGGTGTTAAAAAGTCTTTGTTTTGTAAATCAACTGTGGTAGAAGAAAAGAAAATACCCATTGTTGGGTCATCAAGTCCACCCAAAATAACAACAGGGTCATTACTTGTACCGTAAACACTATAAAACTCAGGTGAAAAAGGTATTACACCATACTCAGAATTAATTGACATGCTTTGAGCCAAATCACCATCAATTCTTCTATCAGGTCTAGTGAATAATTGATTTAAACCGTTATTACCAAAAGTAAAAAGTTGAGCTAAATATCCTTCATCGGTAATACGAGATATAACAAATAAATTTACCAAATCTGAAGTATCCGAATAACTTGTAGGATTTAATGTATTCATGATATACCCTTTAGCTGATGGGTCAAAAATAATTTCTTGATAAAAATCATCTTTAATACCCAAATTAACAATTGTTGTTGGGAACAATAAATTCCTATCATTAACAGGTTTTATTAATCCAAGAGTTGGTCTTCCAATAAATCTTGGTGATGTTGTTCCTGACAAATAAGGTGAACTTCTATAATAGAAGTTATTAGTTTTATCATCAAAATAAACAAGTTGTTTAGCAAACTCAGGAGGTAATGGTTTGTTTTGTTGGTCAAAATAAGTATCAACTTGTATTGGGAAGGTATATAACGAACCATTAACCCAATTGTTGGTAAATGTTTGGGATAAAACACCTCGACATAATCCATAGAAAAATCTAAATCTAAATCCCCATTCACTAAACGTTTTTAAATCGTTTTTTAAATCAGTCCACGGATTAACCACAAACACATAACATCCATTTTGTACTGAATCAGAATTAGAACATCCCGCCTTAACACCAAAACTAACGCTATTACCAGTATAACAATCAAGTCCAACCATTCTTTCACAAGTACTTAATGACTCTAACACATTAACACTAGCAAGTTGACCTTCAATATCAGGATTAGCTTGAGATGCTCCTGTATTGTAACCACTTACATTAATGGGGGCTCCTTGTCCACCAATAATATAAGCAGAAAATCCTACGTTTTGTTGTAATAAACTAACACTACCATTTATAACACCACTATCGATATAATCCGATGATGGTAATCTATCGGTCCTCATAACGTTTTTAGAATAATTAGTAATGTTTAAAGCACTTGTACCTGTTAATGTTGGATATAAGATTGGGCTAAAGTATACCCTACTCGGTGGGTTATTATACGCCTTATAGTTTGATGTACAAAGAAAATTCTCACAAATACGAGTATCTAAAACTAAAGGTAGTAACGATAATATTGCACCTCCCGATAAATCTTCTGCTGTATCATACTTACTCTCTGATATTGCGGATGAATAATATTCGTTTGATGTTTTGGTTACCACACCTTTAGCCACACCATATGTTGGAGATTTATCAATAACTTGAGTTGAGTAAACATAATTAATATTATTTCCAACCTGATAAGTAATTTTTCTATTGGGAAATTTTGAATCTAACGCCCCATAAAACCCAACATTACTTGTGGTGTATGAAGAAAATTGTAAACCAGGTGTTGTTGAATTTAAAATGCCAGGACTATAAACGTAAGATGAAAAATAAATATTATTTTGAATGTTGTGTTGTGGAACCGTAGTTTCTGAACCTGTTGGTAATTTTTGAACAGGTATATTCATTTTTGTTGTTGCCGTAATGATTACGTCGTTTTCATTTGGGTATCCCAATATCTTACCAATACCATATTGATTAGTTAACGTTGGGGAATATGGGTCAACCCCTCTTTGTAAAATTAAAATTTTTGAGTCGGAAAAATCCGCAAA
>Ga0209500_10001800_pt1 | contig 15770 bp, 16 predicted proteins | sample S_140212_EF_Meta_FD_187323 | JGI IMG/M metagenome (GOLD analysis project Ga0209500, IMG submission 187323) | Freshwater microbial communities from Lake Simoncouche, Canada to study carbon cycling - S_140212_EF_MetaG (SPAdes) (version 2) | ecosystem: Environmental > Aquatic > Freshwater > Lake ... | reverse complement strand
TTTTTCATCCAACTGTTCATTCGTCATTGGGTTTTCAAGCCCACCAACGGCACTCTCAATTACTTTATTAAGCACTCGGCCATCATTCAAAGTAATCGTCACTTCGCCAGATTTTTTATGTAACTGCTGATCAATTTCAACAGAAATTTTTTCTCGTAGTGAAATTGTTTTAGGGTGACGAACGGCCTCATCGGAATACTGCTTCTCACCCGCACGACCATCGATTAGCGCGATCGCAACCGAGTGATAAACGCTAAATTTTCCTTCGAGCCCAGTTTGAGGTGTTTTTTTACCGCATAACTCTAATTGATAGGGGTTGGCTTTAATATGAATTGACTTAATTTGCTCAGGCTGTAGATTGAATTCATCTCTCAGTTGAATGGCTCCGTCAATCGCAGGGTGAATCACAATGCCGCAAGCATAAGGTTTATAAGTATCTTTGGCGATCTCATAGCGAGAGCCAAGATCTCCCAACATTTCTTTATAGTCTTGTTTGGTACTCATTGAATTTGCCCAACCAATACGAGACTCAATCATTTGGTTTGAGCTTGTAAAATTATTTTGAGCTAGTAGGGCTGCGAAGAGACCATTTTCTGCGGCGCGACCAGGATTAAAACTTTTATTCATCGATCCAAAAGAATCCCGAAATCCCACTGGTTGTGAAGCAGCCAGACCAAGAGCCCAAATCATTTGCTGTTCACTAAGGCGCATCAATCTGCCAACCGCTGCTGCTGCACCAATCGTTGGGTGAGTACCGGAGACATGCCAACCAACATCAGCATGATTAGGTGCCAATGAATTCGAGAGGCGAATGGTGTACTCGACTCCCAAATAGAAGGCATTCATAAATTCTCGGCCAGTCACTGGTTGTAACTCTGAGTAAGCCAATAAGACTGCAGCAATTGGCCCGGCAGCATGAACATTGGTAACTAGGTGCGTATCATCAAAATCAAAGACATGACTACTGACCCCATTAATGAAGGCAGCGTTGAGCGGATCAAAACGTTCTTTGCGACCTAATATCGTTGCTTGGCTAGATTGCGAGATTGGCCTGAGGCTGTTAATGGAAATATTGACGGCCTCATGCTGACAACTGCCGACGGTAACACCCACAAAGTTTACAAATGCTCTGGATGCTTCTCTTTGAATATTTTCTGGCAGATCTTCATATTGGGTATTGAGCGCATATTGGGCAAGTAATCTGGTCGCATCTTTGCCAGTTTCAAATTGCATATTAGACTCCACCTTTGATGAGGAAGATTCTGGGGGTGTCATTCCAGTAGTACTAGAATTCATTTGGTTCGTACTCATCAGCGGATCTCCAAAACGATGTTTTTATATAGATTTATTTACAGTATACTAATTTAAACATTTGTTTAATTATAGAAATCGCAGACTGCAACTGAGCGCGTTATTTCATCTATGGGTTTGGTAAATTGTATAGCCTTGTAAGAATCGAAAAAATGACAGCGAATTGTTATGAACTCTTTATTTGAATATTCCCAAAAGCTTGGTTTCATTCGTCTGTATTTGCTAGTCCTACTATTAGGTCTTAGCTCAATCGTTCATGCGCAAGATTATCCCAATCGTACGATCAAGGTTGTGATTCCATCCTCTCCAGGGGGACCTTCAGATATTTTTGGTAGGTCACTCATGCAGCAACTGAGTGAAAATCTTGGTAAGCCAATCATTATTGAGAATAAGCCTGGAGCTGGCTCTAAGATTGGCATACAGCAAGTTGCAAAATCTGCCCCGGATGGCTACACCCTGTTATTGGTGAGTAGCACCTTTGTTATCAATCCCTCACTTTATGCTGACCCTGGGTTTGATCCCATTAAAGACTTTACCCCGGTTGCTTTGCCAGTCAGCTCTCCCAATGTGATTGTTGTACACCCTAGTTTTCCAGCAAAAGACATCAAGGAATTTTTTGCGATTGTGAAAGCTAATCCTGGCAAATATGATTATGCGTCTCCAGGCGGTGGTACTGGGCCTCATCTCAGCGCTGAATTACTAAAGCTGAGGATGCATTTAGATATTGCTCACATCCCTTACAAAGGCGGTGGCCCAGCATTGCAAGCAGTACTCGCTAATCAAGTACCCATCGGCTTATCAGCCATTCCTCCAGCGACGCCCCAAGTAAAAGCAGGCGCGCTCAGGGCGCTAGCCTTAACTAGTAGTACCCGTTCAAGCTCGCTCCCGGATGTACCAACCCTAAATGAAGCAGGGGTGACTGATTTTGAAGGAGATACCTTGAGTTTCATTATGGCGCCAGCAGGAACCCCGCCCGCGATTGTTCAGAAGCTCAATAGAGAGATTACGAAAGCACTCGAAAATTCAGAGCTACGTAATAAATTGATTAGCATGGGTTATCTGACATATAGCAGTACTCCGGAACAAGTGTCTCAAAAAATTAAAGTCGATATTGAAAAGTGGGCGAAAGTCATTAAAAGCGGTAATATCAAACCAGATTAATTGCAATTTTCTGTATAGATAAACTACTCCTTAACTCAAGGTAGACACAAGAAATCACTAGGATTTATATATGCCACTTATCACTAGTACCAAATCTATCTTGGATATCACAATTGCAGCAATGCAAAGTACAGAAGATCAGCGACTCAAAACTTTAGTGATTTCGCTCACTGAGCATTTACATCAGTTTGTCTTAGAGAATCAGCTCACTGAATTAGAGTTTGAAAAAGCGCTGCAATTTATTGTAGGTATCGGACAAGCCACTGGAAAAAATACCAATGAAGTCGTGCTTGCTGCTGATATTTTAGGCGTTTCTTCACTGGTATCAACGATAAATAATCTCAATTTAGATGGCGGTTCCTATGCCGCCTTGCTTGGACCTTTTTGGCGTAAAAATGCTCCCTTATGTTCCTGGGGTGACAATATTTCCAGGAGCAACTTGGGTGGCCAGGTAATGGAAGTGCGTGGCAGAATTTTGGATGAGTCTAAAAAGCCCATTCCTTCGGCTATCGTTGATGTGTGGCAATCCTCACCAGTAGGCTTCTATGAGAATCAGGATGAGCATCAGGCTGATATGAATCTACGGGGTAGATTTGAGACGAATGAGAATGGGGAGTTTTTCTTTAAAACCGTTCGGCCTTCAGGATATCCAGTGCCAACCAACGGCCCTTGTGGTGACCTATTGCGTGCGCAAAACCGTCATCCTAATCGCCCCGCTCATATTCATTTCATGATTTCAAAACCGGGTTATAAAGTTTTAATTACACAGGTATTTGATTCGACCGATCAAAACCTAGAAAGTGATCCAGTCTTTGGTGTATCTCAACAGTTGGTTGGTGAGTACCTTACGGATGACGTTACTGGTATCTGTAAACTGAAGCATTCATTTGTATTGCAGGCTGGTGAAATGGTTTTTCCAGCCCCACCTATTCCTTAGGAGTGTTATGAGTTCTTTTCAGTCGGTAGATGAATTAAACGGCAAAGTAGCAGTGATTATTGGCGGCAATGGCGCTGTTGGATTTGCCACAGCGCAGCGATTAGCTAAATTGGGTGCCACTTGTGTTTTGATTGGGCGTCACTCCCTTGAAAAAGGGGTTGAGCAGATCAAGCAATTGCCTGGAGGGAAACATTTTTGTTTAAATGCCTCGATTACAGATTCTGCGACTTTAATTGCAGCGGCAAAAGAGGTGGAAACGCGTTTAGGTAGATGCGATATCTTGGTGAATTCTGCTGGGTTTACAAAACCCGTACCAGCTGCCAATTTAGATGCGCTAACAGATGATCTCATTGATGAGATTTTAAAAGCCAATTTTCGTGGCGTTTTTGCTTCAATTAGAGCCTTTCAAGCTTTACTAAAGGCTAGTGGCGATGGTTTGGTTGTAAATGTGTCATCTATTGCTGGATTTACCGGTGTTGGTAGCAATCTCGCCTATGTTGCAGCAAAAGCTAGCCTCGATATTGTGAGTCAGTCATTGGCTAAAGTTTTAGCACCGCAAATCCGTGTTTTATGTGTTTCGCCCGGCGTGGTTGATTCTGCTTTTGTCCCTGGGCGCGCAGAAGACTTCAATGAAAAAACTGCAGCAACTACCCCATTGAAACGGATTGGTATTCCTGATGACGTTGCTTCAGCCATTGAAGCTTGTGCAACCCGGTTGCGATTTTCAACCGGAACGCAGATTGTGATTGATGGCGGTCGTCACCTATAGTTGCAGGGCGACTGAGATACTACTAAAAAATATCATGACAATAGGTAAACCAGAGTTGCGCGCTATGCGCCTAATGAATAAAGTGTCTTCGATTGATGACTTAGCGCCGTCTATTGAAATTCAGCCACCACCAACATTGAAAAGTGGTGAAGCCTTAATACAGGTTTATAGTGCGGGCGTAAATCCTAGTGATGTTAAAGCAGCGCTGGGCATCATGCCCAAAGCCGTTTTCCCTCGTATTCCAGGGCGGGATTTTTCTGGCGTCGTTGTGGATGGTCCCGCTGAGTGGATAGGAAAAGAAGTATGGGGTTCAGGTGGCGATGTTGGGATTACCCGGGATGGCTCTCATGCTGGATGGTTGGTATTGCCAGTATTGGCTTTGTACGAAAAACCAATCAACTTGAATTTTGAAGAGGCAGGTTCAGTGGGGGTTCCATTTGTTACTGCTTATGAAGGTTTTCGCCGAAGTGGGTTGCCAAAGGCAGGACAAATAGTAGTCGTAATGGGTGCCAACGGAAAGGTTGGGCAAGCTGCAGTGCAAATCGCTGCTATGAATGGCGCAAATGTGATTGCCGTACAGCGATCAGAAAAATATGAGACCTTTTCTAGTGCCCCAGTACAGGTCGTGAATGCAAAGCAGTTGGCACCTCAAGAGCTGGCTGAAAAAATTCTGGAGCTGAGCAATGGAAAAGGCGCAGATATTATTTATAACACTGTAGGTAGCCCCTATTTTGAGGCTGCTAACAAGGTACTGGCCAAGGGTGGAACCCAGATTTTTATTGCAACACAGGATCGGGCTGTGCCATTTGATATTTTTACTTTCTATCGGGGTATGCATACTTTTGTCGGCATCGATACCCTAGCCTTAGATTGTATTGAGTCCGCCGGCTTGCTGAACTTATTGCGCCCTGGATTCGAATCTGGCAAATTAAAGCCCTTTAGGGTTGATCAGGTGTTTGGTCTTGAGGGTGCCCTTGAGGCCTATCAGCTTGTTTTAGGCGGTACGCAAAATAGAGTGGTATTTAAGTTATAGTTTTCTAAATACTTTTGGGAAGAGTTGATGCATATCACGCGAATGAATCAGGCTAAAACCTATCAAGCCCCCAATCATGACAATATGACGTGTTTGCGCTTACAAGGTAAAGAGGCTAGTCCTTGCCAGCAGATGTGGATGGGTATGAGTATATTTGAGCCTGGAGGCCAAACCGGCTTAGATGGATCAACTGTAGAAAAGATCTACTTCGTTGTTGAGGGTGAGATCACTGTTTTGTGTGAATCCGTTGATGGCCAAAAATCAGAAGCTGTTCTAGGCCCCCAGGATTCATGTGTTTTCTTGATTGGTGAAAAAAGGCAGTTAAAGAATCTGAGCAATCAAGTGGCCAAAGTCGTTTTGGTGATGGCCTCTCCCTAAACCTACTTTTAACTTTATATAAAAAAGATTAATCATGAGACTAAAACAAATCACATTTATTCGAGACCTAATGCTGGTTCTTGCGCTATCCATATTTGGCGCTGGATCAGTCTATGCCCAGGTTGCTTGGCCCAAGGCCCAAACGATTAAATTCATTGTGCCGTTCACGCCTGGAAGCGGAACGGATGTGATCGCTCGACTATTGGCCAATCGCTTAGCAGACGCTCTAGAAACCTCTATATTTGTTGAAAATAAACCAGGCGCAGGCGGAACGATTGGTGCTGCGCTGGTTGCTAAGGCGGAGCCAAATGGCTATACGTTTCTCATCCAATCCTCAGGCCATGTAGTGAACCCAGCGCTCTATAGCAATCTTCCGTACGACACATTAAAAGATTTTTCGGGAGTGACTACCTTGGCAGAATTACCTAACGTCATGGTGACCTCGCCAGATTCAGGTTATACGTCAGTGAAGGATCTGATCACGAAGGTGCAAGCTGCTCCAGGAATGAAAAACTATGCCTCTGCTGGTAATGGTTCTGCCACTCATATGAATGCAGAGAAATTTAAACTCGCTGCAAAAATCAATGCAAATCATATTCCTTATAAAGGAACGCCTGATGCCATTACGGACACTATTGCAGGCAGAGTGGATTGGTTTTTCTCACCAGTAGTTTCTGCGCTGCCATTAATTAAAGACGGTAAGTTACAAGCTTTGGCTGTTGGAACCGATAAGAGGTCCCCTGTACTTCCTAACGTTCCCACTACGATTGAGGCAGGCGTGCCAAATTCTGCTTATATATTTTGGGTGGGTATGTTTGCGCCATCTAAGACCCCAAGAAATATTATTGATCAGATGAATGCCAGCATCATCAAGGTAATGAAAGATCCACAAGTCGTTGCTCAGTTAAATAAACTAGGTGCTGAACCTATTTTGATGAGCCCTCAAAAATTTGATCAGATGGTAAAAACCGAAATGGATGCATCTGCCATCTTAGTTAAAGAGTCCAAAATGACCGTGAATTAGTTTTTTAAGTAATTAGATCAAGAGTTTGATGAGTGGGCTGAGAGAAATTATTCTCTCAGCCCAATTTCATTTTGGTAAAGGCTCAGAGTGGTATTGACATAGCGATTGCGATATTCAACTACCTCGTCTCCATAGGTATAAGCGTATCGACTAATTTTGAGAACGGCCTCGGCCTTTTTGAGGTTGAGCTCCTTCATAATAAATTCGGGTGCGTTGATTGCCTCAATCTCCTCATGAATTCTGACAATTGTCATCATGAATTGGGATTGATATAAGGAATAGATAGAACCTTCTCTATTTTCAAAACTTTTTTTGGTGAGTTTTGAAAACTTCTTTTGCGGTAGCCAAATACGGTCATACATAACGGGCTTACCATTTAGGAGGCGAAGGTTATCTATTGAAATCAGCACATCACCTTCAGGTACTTCAAGAATATTGGCCAATTCGTTATTAGCCAGCACTTTCTTAAAGGAGAGCAGTTTTGGTACAACATGCATCTCGCTACTTGAGCGACTCAAAAAGTTAAAGAAGGTGCTGAATTGATTGTGTTGCTCATGCGTCGCAACTGTGGTCCCTATACGAGCACGTCTAATAAGAACCTTTTCCGAAACTAGGTCTTCTACTGCCTTTCTGACTGTCCCAACACTCACAGAAAATAATTTTGCTAACTCCGGCTCTGTTGGGATTTTTGCGCCTGGTTGCCATACCCCATTTTTGAGCTTTTCCAGAATATGACTTCTGACAGAGTTATAGAGTGGTTGGTCTATGCCGCTACGCTTATTCATGCAAAACAATCCTTTGGGCGTTGGTAAGTCAGTTTACTGGAGTTTTTGTGGATTCTTGACATTCATATTAATCATATATATGATTAATATGAATGTCCCACAATAACCTAACATCTAAAGGATGAAGTCATGCCAAATTTGATTAAACACATCGCAATGCGCGTCTTGAATATTGATGAATCTCGAAAGTTTCATGAGACTGTGTTTGGCTACAAGCATGTCAATACTGTCTTGCGCAAAGGTAAGCATGGTGATCATATTTCCTGTCACATGACTGATGGCTATATGGATTTAACGCTAATTCATTATGAAACTACCAATGCTGATGAAGCGGATTTTGCTGGACCGGCACCCTGTATTCACCATATTGGGATGGAAGTAGAGGATTTAGATGCCTTTATTAAAGAGATTAAAGCGAATGGTGGTGAGATTTTGACTGAGCCAGGTCATCTGCCTGTGAAGTTTCGTTCACCAGGTGGTCCAGTAGCAGAGGTAGTTCCAATGGAGCGCTGGGAAGCAAAAACACTCAGTGCTGGAGTTCATGGAAAAGTGTTAGCCTAATTCTTTCATCATCCAACTGGAGATCAAAATGACGCATATTTCTAAAGCTCGCAGAACCTTGCTGCAGATGGGCATTGGAGGTATTGGGCTAGTGATGGTGGGACGTAATAGTCTCCAGGCAAAAGATGCATGGCCAACTAGTAAGCCGGTGCGAATCATTATTCCCGCTCAACCTGGCGGAGGTCTCGATCTCATTGCTAGAACCATGGCTGATAAGTTATCCCAAGCGACGGGCACCCCTTTTATTGCTGAAAATATTGGCGGTGGAGGCGGAACTATTGCAAGCTTAACAACAGCACGTGCAGCGCCTGATGGTCAGACCTTCATGATTGTCAATATCAGCACTCATGGCACTAATCCCGCTATCCGTAATCTTCCATATGACAACATGAAAGATTTTTCGCATATTGGTATGGTGGGTGGATCACCTAATGTCTTGGTGGTAGGTCCAGATCTCAGTCAGGCGAATTCGATGGATGCATTACTGGCTGAATTAAAGAAGCGCAATAAGCCTGCAACCTATGGTTCAGCTGGACCAGGAACATCTTCCCACCTTTTAGTAGAGCAGTTGAGTGTAGCTACAGGCATTCCGTTCTTACATGTACCTTACCGCGGCATTGGTCCAGCGATGGTTGATGTCATGGCAGGCAGAACGGATATGGCTTTCCCGGGACTTATTGCAGCTCTACAGTTTATTAAAGCTAAACGTCTCAAAGCATTGGCAGTGAGTTCTCAGGCACGCATGCCTCAAATTTCTACAGTACCGACCTTTACAGAGATTGGCATGCCTGAATTTTCTAGTTTGCAGTGGTATGGCATTTCTGGGCCTGCGGGAATACCTGCTGATATTGTCAATACGCTGAATGCGCAAATGAATCGTATTCTCAAAGATCCACAGGTCGTAGCTAAATTTGAGGCTGAAACATTAACAGTGATGCCGATGACGCCACAGCAATTCACAGCCTTTATTGACAAAGATGCTGCTAAATGGAAAAAATTGGTGAAAGATCGTGGCATTGAGGTGGATGGAGCGTAGCCTTTTCTGCCTTTAAACTAGACACTGAACACCATATTTCTACGTAAAGGTATTACATGAATCAAAAACCAATTATTGGCCTCATGTTGGGGGATGTTACGGGTATTGGCCCAGAGGTTGCAGTCAAGCTACTTTCTGATCCATTGACGCATGAAAAAGCCAAAGTATTGGTTGTGGGCGATCGCAGAGTCTTAGAGCTTGGTATGGCGGACTCCAAAGCTCAATTTGCCGTCAATATCGTTGAGAGTGCTGATACTGCTGATTGGTCAAAATCAGGTATACAGATGATTGACTTAAAGAATGTTAATCCGGCAGACATTCCACGTGGCCAAACCTCGATTGAGTCTGGACGTCTAGTGGGAGAAACGCTCAAGGTGATGACAGATATGGCTCATGCTGGAAAGCTCGATGGTGTTTGTTTTGCACCATTAAATAAGGGAGCCTTAAATAAGGGTGGATGGAAGTATCGAGATGAGCATGAAATGTTTGCTAAATGGAACGACCATGAAGGTTATTACGGTGAAGTAAATCTCATTAAATTATTTTGCACATTTCGCGTTACTTCCCATGTGAGCCTTCGACAAGCAGTTGACCTAGTTATTCCCGAAAGAATTGAAGGGGCGCTGCGCTTAGCCCATGAAATGATGCGTGGTTTAGGAAAGACTGAGCCGCGGATTGGGGTGGCCGCATTAAATCCGCACAACGGTGAAGGGGGTTTATTTGGCACTGAAGAGATTGAAATTATTAGACCTACATTAGAGCGTTTGCGTGCAGAAAATCTTCCTTGCGAAGGTCCATTTCCATCCGATACAGTGTTCTTGAAGGCGCGTGCCGGTGATTTTGATGCGGTTGTGATTATGTATCACGATCAAGGTCAGATTGCGACAAAGCTCTTAGGCTTTTCTGAAGGGGTAACCTTAACGGGTGGTCTGAAAACTTTATACACTACGCCTTCTCATGGAACTGCATATGATATTGTTGGTAAAGGTATCGCAGATGTGGGTGCTATGAAAAGGGCGTTTGACGTGATTACCGATCTTGCGGCAGCGAAAAAGAATCGGTAGTTAATTGAGGGATTGGCAGTGTTGTTGGCTTTACTGTTAAGGCATTGAAGTTTTTACTAACCGAGTTCACTGGGCATAAATGATGATCAATCGACAATACCTTCGTCAGTTCATATTAGGAATATTCACATTGTTTGCGGCGGTAAATCTATCCGCTTCAGAATTTCCTTCTAAGCCGATTAAAATTATTGTTCCTTTCTCCCCTGGCGGAGGATCGGATGTGATTACTCGCTTACTCGCAGAGAAAATGGCTGCGGATCTAGGAGTTTCTGTACTGGTTGAAAATAAGCCTGGGGCATCTAGCATTATTGGTACAGAAGCAATGGTTAAGTCTGCGCCGGATGGGTATACGATTTTGATGACCAATCGGGCTATTACGGTCAATCCTTGGTTATTTAAGTTGCCTTATGACACTGCCAAAATTACTCCCGTAACTCAGCTGGTAAGCTCCCCTTTACTTTTGGTAGCGAGCACCAAGACGCCTTTTAAAAATTTAAATGAGCTAATTACTTATGCCAAAGCTAATCCTAACAAGGTCAGCGTTGGAAATTCTGGTGTGGGTCAATTACCTCATTTAGCTGCAGTTTTATTTGAGAAATCCAGTGGCATAGAGTTCACGATGATTAATTACAAGGGTAGCGGAAGCTCTGCTACCGATTTAATTGGGGGCCAGATTGATTTATCGTTTGGTACCGTGCCATCATTTATGCAGCAAATAAAAAACAAAGCGCTTGTTCCTCTCGGAGTTTCAAGTGCGACACGAAATGCAGCCTTACCAACAGTGCCCAGCATTAGTGAGGCGCTTCCGGGATATGAGTTATTAAGTTGGTTTGGTTTTTTTGCACCACCTAATACACCGAAGCCAGTGGTCGATAAGCTCTACCAGTCAATTAGTCGCGCTCTGGCAAGTCCCGAGTTAAAAATAAGATTGAATGATGAGGGTTTAGAAGTAACGGCTCTAGATCCTGAGAAATTTAAGAAAGTATTTCTAAGTGATCTTACTTTTTGGCAAAAGTTCATCAAAGACAATAATATCAAGCTTGAATAAATTGCAATTCACCATTATTTATAATGAGTAAAACGTTCAATATGCTTCTTTCAAACATGAAAAAGGCCAATCCTAGGATTGGCCTTTTGTTTTAATGTTCGGTTGATTTAGTTAATCCAGCTAATAAACTTTTCTTTGGGGCGTCTTACTTTCTTCAGTTTGACTAGCCAGTCTTCCTCTTCTTTTCTGTAACCCAAAGCCAGCATCACTGCACTGCGCAAACCTTTTTCTTTCAGGTTAAGGATTTCATCGAGTGCCTTAGCATGAAACCCCTCCATTGGAGTGGAATCTACCCCTGCCTCAGCTGCTGCTATCAAAGCCGTACCGAGGCCAATGTAGGCCTGCTTGGCTGCATGAGTAAAGTTCACTTCTGGATCTCTTGCGGGGTAATTCGTTAACAGCGTTTGGCGGTAAGCAACGCCAGCATCATTCTTAAAGTTACGAACAGTCTCAGTCATATCAAAAGCATCATTGATGCGTTGGGCGGTATAGGTGTCCCAAGCAGCAAAAATGACTAGGTGCGAACAATCAGTAACTTGAGTTTGATTATTGGAAACGGCCTTAATTTTTTCACGGAGATCTGGATTGGTGATAACGATTAATTCATAAGGCTGCAATCCACTTGAGCTAGCAGTTAGTCTGACAGCTTCAAGAATTTCTTCAACTGTTTCCTGCGAAACAGATTTACTGGAATCCATTTTCTTTGTGGCATAACGCCACTGCAGTTTTTCTACGAGGCTCATTCGCTTTCCTTTTGATTATTGATATTTACAATATTGAATATGATTTTAAGTGATTATATTGACTTCATATTTCTTGACGTGTGAAGGACTCATCAGCTGCGTCCAAGTAGATGGTCTCTGAGGAGGGTGCAGGCTGGCGATTGATAGCCATCGATTTTCATTGCTAATAGGAGATTGCGTTTGGCCCATACATCTTCCAATGGTATTGCCTGTAGATCCATAGCTTTAATTTGGGGCGCACAGGCTTGAAGTGGTAAAACGCCAACGCCTAAATTGACAGCAATCATTTGGCACATCGCATCATAGCTTCTTACCTGCATACGCAGCCGCATTTGTTTGCCTAGTTTTTCTGCTTGTCGAGAAGTAAGCTCTAGCAAAGAGCTGCCACGGTTTAGACCAACAAAGTCATAACTTAGACATTCTTCAAACGAAATACGCTTTTTGCTTTTGATGGGATGGGATTTGCTACAAACAATCACCAGTTCATCACGCCCAATAATGCTGATATCAAGTCCTGCGGTAGGTGCTCCATCGGCTAATACACCTATATCTGCGATGCCATCGAGTAGCGCTTTGACAATGTCACCACTTAACTGCTCCTCGACTTCCACTTGGATTTCAGGATGCCGCTTTAAAAAGCTAGCCAAGGCAGATGGTAGGAATTCGGTGAGGGATGACATATTTGCCCATAAGCGCACATGCCCTTTAATCCCTTTGGCGTACTCGCTTAATTCATTGCTAAATTGTTCAAAACCTTGAAACAGTCTCAATGCATGCTGCATGACTGCATGACCAGCTTGGGTGAGGGTGACGCCTTTGGCAGATCTATCCAAGAGCATGAGGCCAACGGTGTCTTCTAACTCAGAAATTCTTCTGCTAGCTGCTGATAAGGCAAGACTACATTCATGGGCACCTTTGGTAATGCTGCCAGATTGGGCAATAGCGCAAAACAGCTTGAGGGTCACAAAGTCGACTCTGGCCGGGTTAATTTGGGGCTTCATGACCCTATTCTAGCTAAGCCTTCGCAAAATGAGAAGGCTTCCATGATTCATAGCAATTCCCAAGCAGCCAAAGTGGGATTATTTTGTAGGTATTGAGAATTGAGATAGACGGAGATGTCAGATGGAACCACTTGCAGGATTAAAGGTAATTGAAATGGGGCAGCTCATTGCGGGTCCATTTGCAGCTAAAACATTGGCTGATTTTGGCGCTGATGTTGTCAAGATTGAGCCTCCTAAAGTAGGCGATGCTTTGCGTAAGTGGCGTTTACTGAAAGATGGCACTTCAGTATGGTGGCAAGTGCAGTCTAGAAACAAGCGTTCACTGTCTTTGGATTTGCGGCAGACCGAAGCGCAAGATATTGTCAGAACGCTAGTGACAGAAGCAGATATTCTGATTGAAAACTTTCGTCCTGGGACATTAGAGGGTTGGGGTCTTGATCCAGAAAAATTACTTTTACTCAATCCGAAATTAATCATTCTTCGAATCAGCGGATACGGTCAAACTGGCCCCTATAGAGATAAGCCTGGTTTTGGGGTCGTAGCTGAAGCGATGGGTGGCTTACGTCACTTAACGGCCGAACCGGGAAGAGTGCCCGTGCGAGTTGGTGTCAGTATTGGCGATACCTTAGCTTCACTGCACGGTGTGATTGGGATCTTATTAGCCCTTCAAGAGCGCCATCGCAGTGGCAAAGGACAGATCATTGATATTGCGCTGTATGAAGCGGTATTCAATTGCATGGAAAGCTTACTACCTGAGTACAGCGCTTTTGGTGAGATAAGGCAGGCTGCAGGCAGTGCGCTACCTGGTATTGCCCCAACTAATGCCTATCTTTGTGGTGATGGTGGCTATCTATTAATCGCAGGCAATGGAGACAGTATCTTTAAGCGTCTCATGAAAGCGATTGGTCGTGATGACTTCGCTAGCGATCCTCAATTAGAAAATAATGAAGGTCGTGTGAAGCGAGTAGTAGAGTTAGATGCTGCAATTGGTGAGTGGGCCAAAGCGCTCAGTACCGATCAGGCTCTAGAGATTCTCGATGCAGTTTCAGTACCTGCGGGTCGTATTTATACCGTAGCAGATATTGTCAATGATCCGCACTATAAGGCTCGCGAAAATATTCAAACCATCCAAATGCAAGATGGTAGCAGCCTTCAAGTACCTGGCATTCTTCCAAAACTATCTCGCACCCCCGGCTCGATCAAAACTTTGGCACCCAGTATTGGTCAAAGTACCGATGAAATATTGCAAGAGATCGGTTTAAATCATACTCAAATTGCTAGCTTAAAACAGCGTGGCGTTGCCTTTACTCAATAAGAAAATACGATGAAAAGAATATATTTCAATGATGTTGTGACCAGAGATGGATTCCAGATTGAGCCAAACTTTATTCCAACCGACGATAAAGTCAAATTAATTGATGGACTCAGTGAGTGTGGTTTTGCAAAAATAGAGGTCACCTCATTCACATCTCCTAAAGCGATACCGATGCTAAGAGATGCCGAGGAAGTGATGGGAAAAATCCAGCGATCTCCTGGAGTCGAGTACACCGTACTTGTACCTAATTTACGCGGAGCAGAGCGGGCATTAGAGTCACGTGCTGATGAGTTCAATCTGGTGATGTCAACTTCTGAAACCCATAACCTCGCCAATCTTCGGATGACCAGAGAAAAAAGTTTTTCGGGCTTGGCCGAAGTCATTCGGTTTGTAGATGGTAAGGCACCCATCAATATTTCTTTATCGACTAGCTTTGGTTGCCCCATGGAGGGTGTAGTTCCACAAGAGGTCGTAGAGCAGTTCGCTCAACGTTTTGCCGATCTAGGAGTTCGTGGATTAACGATTTGCGATACCACTGGCATGGCTCATCCAGCTCAAGTTGCGCAGATGGCTCAATCAATGCAAAAAATGTTTCCTGATCTGCAATTAACTTTTCATTTTCATAATACTAGAGGCATGGGTCTAGCAAATGTTCTTGCAGCAGTTCAAGCGGGGGTGATTCGATTTGATGGATCGCTTGGGGGCTTAGGGGGCTGCCCCTATGCGCCTGGTGCTAGTGGAAATATTTCTAGTGAAGATGCGATTCATATGCTTGATGCGATGGGCTATGACACCGGTATTGATCTTTCTAAGGTATTGGGATTGGCTAAGCAGCTAGCGATGATTGTTGGCCATGCTGTTCCTGGACAAGTTGTTAAAGCAGGTCGCTCTTATGACTTACATCCAGCACCATCTTTTATTAACGAACTCAGGTGAGATTAATATGATCGATCATTTGGATCATCTCGTGCTCACCACGGCAAAAGAAGCCGCCTGCATTGATTTTTACACCCGCATTTTAGGGATGAAACTCGAGTCTTTTATAGGAGGAACCCCTCCAGTTGAGCGTAAAGCATTTCTATTTGGTAAGCAAAAAATCAATCTTCATATTCAGGGTAAAGAATTTGAGCCAAAGGCCCAGATTCCCATGCCTGGGTCATTAGACCTTTGTTTTATTGCAGATCGCCCTTTGTTAGAGGTGATTGCACATTTGGAAAAAGAAAAATGGCCAGTCATTGAAGGGCCAGTAGTGCGAACAGGCGCAACATCAAAGATTAACTCTATTTATGTGCGTGATCCAGATCAAAATCTCATCGAGATTAGCGAGCTGATTTAGCCTCGACCAACAAAAGGCATATTCGTTGCCATAATCGTCATATTCAGGATATTGCTTTCAAGTGGTAATTGGGCCATATGTAATACCGCTTGACCAACATGGTCCACATCCATGCGTGGCTCTACCTTAATAGAATGGTCTGCCTGAATAATGCCAGCGGCCATGCGTTCAGTCATTTCCGTGGCAGCATTACCAATATCAATTTGTCCACAGGCAATATTGAACGGTCTACCATCGAGTGCAATTGTTTTTGTCAGACCAGTGATGG
>Ga0209500_10001799_pt1 | contig 15774 bp, 5 predicted proteins | sample S_140212_EF_Meta_FD_187323 | JGI IMG/M metagenome (GOLD analysis project Ga0209500, IMG submission 187323) | Freshwater microbial communities from Lake Simoncouche, Canada to study carbon cycling - S_140212_EF_MetaG (SPAdes) (version 2) | ecosystem: Environmental > Aquatic > Freshwater > Lake ... | reverse complement strand
TGGCGGAAGTATTGACAACACTGCTGGCGCAGATGGTGGTTCAGCTGGTGGTCGTGCAGCCAATCGTTCTCAAATTGCTGAAGGTTTAATAACTACAACCTCTCCATTGCAAGGAAATAATGGCGGCGGGAAAAATTCAGGTGGTTTTGGTGGTGGCGGTGGTGGCGGTGCAAGCACTGCAGGCGCAAACGGCGGTTCGAACATTGGTGGCAATGGTGGATCCGGGCAAACGAACAACATCACCGGGGTCAATGTCACATATGCCGGTGGTGGTGGCGGCGGTGGCGATAGCAACACTGCTGGAACTGGCGGAACTGGCGGCGGCGGAAATGGAAGCCGTCGGGGAGACGAAATCCCAACGCAAGGTGTTGATGGCTTAGGTGGCGGTGGTGGTGCTGCAGGCGGCAGTGTCGCAGGTGGTCTCGGTAAGCGCGGTGGTTCTGGAATCGTTGTAATTCGCTACGCAACTCCTGCAGCTCCAACTAATACTGCGGCGCCAGTTATCTCTGGCACAACGCGAACGGGCTCAACATTGTCAATAACTTCTGATGCCTGGACCGGTTCACCAACGTCTTTTACGTATCAATGGAAGCGTGCAGCAACTTCTGGCGGTTCTTACGCCAATATCGGTTCTGCAACAAGCAGTACGTATGTGTTGACCGATGCAGACATTAATCAGTACATCAAGGTCTCAGTTATTGCGACGAACGGAATTGGATCGTCTTCAGCAGAGTTATCTGCAGCATCATCAGTTGTGACAGATCTGCCTGATTCAATCGTGCCGACCGTAACTACTTCTGTTTCAACATCAACCGGATTCACGTTTACGATTTCGAACTATTCAGCCAGTTACACATATGCATTAACCACGACTAAGGGAACTGTGTCACGGTCAACTGATGATGTAACCGTCACAGGTCTTACTGCGGGTGAATCAGCAACTGTCACTATTGCGGTGACTCGCACGAACTACAAAGCAGGATCAAAAACAGTCACCGGATCAGCTACTCCAGCTGCAGCGACAACAACTACAGCAGCGCCGTCGTTGTCGATCGTGATTCAAGCGCCGGTAACGACAGTTGCTCAAGGCCAAGCATCTGTCGCAACCATTGCACCAACGACAACAACTCTTCCTGTTCTTGGTGCAAATGGTCTGCCAGTCCCAACGACAACAACTGTTGCATCAGCACAGTCAAAGAAAACTGTTGTAACTACATCAACACTGGCGCCAACGACAACAACAACAACAACTGTTGGGCCACCGGTTGTCGGCAAAGTTGCCGCAGGTCAGACAGCAGTTCAAGTGGACGGTGTTGACACTGATGCGAAAGTGTCGCGTGAAAACAACCAGATGGTCGTGAACGCCGGCACTGTCAGCGCCACACTGTCTGGTGCTGACAGTGCCGGAAAGACTTTGCCACTCGATACAGATGGCACTGTCCATTTGTCTGCCGGTGACGTGATCAAAGTCAGTGTTGGTGGATTCGAACCTGAATCGGTTGTTGAAGTGTGGTTGTTCTCTACTCCAACACAATTGGGATCTGCTGTTGTAGGTGCTGATGGCACGATGAGTGGAACATACAAATTGCCATTCGGAGTCAAATCTGGGTCTCACCGAGTCGTAGTGACTGCAAAGTTGCCGAACGGTAAATCAACAACGTTTACTCTCGGAATCTTGATCGGAAAGATCACTAAGACTTCAACCCTCACCCGTGTTCTGATTGCGATTCCGATCTCGTTGGCTGTTGGATTCGGATTCATTCTTCCAACACAGCTTCGACGCCGCCGCAGGATTCGGTCCGCATAAACCATTAGGGTGCCATTGATGCTTCACCGATTTGTCCCGCCACTTCTCAGAGTTTTTGTCCTGGTCGGCGCACTTGGTGTGCTCGCTTCTGGATTTGCCACGTCCAATCAAGTGGTCTCTGCCGCGCCGACTGTAATTTTCACTGAAAACTTCAACAGTACGAACATGGGCACTCTAGGATCTCAGGCTCATACAGGGCTCACAGTTGGCTACTTCAGTTCTGTAACTGGCTGGACATCTTCAGGGTTGAATGCCATGCGGAGCGTGAATCGGGTCCTGGGTGCAGGGACAAATATTGCTGCAGCAATTCCTTACGACAACCAAATCATTCAGTCCTCTGGCATTGCAGCTAATGCATCAGGAGTGACATACACAATGTTTTTTGAAGTTGGCCCATCCGTGTGGTCGACCGCTTCTGAAGCTACTAATGCAACAGATGGTCTAGTCGTTTCTCTTGTGCGTGCAGACAACACAGTTCTTGCGTCATCCACACAACTTGCCGGAGCATGGAACGCAACTGCATCAGCACAAAGCGCCATGACTTCACGATCATTTAGTTACGTAGGCGATGGATCCGGGGTAGTCCGAATCAAGGTCACGGCAATTAATCCAACAGCCCCACGTTTTGGCGGCGCAATCGACAACATCATTGTCACTCAAGGTGCAACCTCGTGCGATTCAACTTCGTCTACAACGGGTGGTGAAACCATAGTGTTTTTCAGAACAGTTGGCGTATGCACATGGACTGTCCCGTCAACAGTTTCTTCTGTTCAATACCTCGTTGTTGCCGGTGGCGGCGGTGGCGGTGGTGATGCAGCTGGTGGTGGCGGCGCTGGTGGACTACTTACTAATTTCGGCGGAACAGCTTTAAGTGTGACTCCGTCTGAATCATTAGTAATAGGAGTTGGTAGTGGTGGCGTAGCGGGCCATAACGGCCCAAGTAATGATTCAAACGGCCACATCAAGCCAACAACGGGCGGACATTCACAATTCGGATCAGTTGTTGCTTACGGCGGCGGGTTCGGCGGAAACTACAACTCAGGTAACGGTGGCATCGGTGGTTCTGGTGGCGGTGGTGCATATTCGGGTGGCTCTGCCGGAGCGGGTACTTCAGGTCAAGGAAACGCAGGCGGTAACTCCGCTGGTGGTGGAAGTGGTCCAGCAGGCGGCGGCGGTGGCGGCGCCGGAGGTGTGGGGACTGCAGGAAACACTGCTCAAGGACAGGGTGGTCCAGGAACGTCAGTTGCTATTACCGGAAGTGCAATCACGTATGCAGGTGGTGGTGGTGGTGGTCGTTGGTATGTAAATGGCACAGCGCCAGGCGCAAATAATGGCGGCGATGGTGGCGGTGGCGCTGGTTCTATCGGTTGCGGAAGTCGCGCGACAGATGCGACAGCAAATACTGGCGGCGGCGGTGGCGGAGCCCCTGCCGGATGTTTTGGCGATGGAGGAAGTGGTGGATCCGGCATTGTCATTGTTCGCTATTCAACACCTGTTGCCCCAAGCATTAATGCAATTCCAGAAGTTTCTGGCACTACTCGTACTGGCTCAACATTGACTGCGACAACTGGTTCGTGGTTAGGTTCACCGACTTCGTATGCATATCAGTGGAAGCGTGCGTCATCTGCTGGTGGTTCATATTCGGATATTTCTTCTGCAACAAGTAGCACGTATGTACTGACTGATGCTGACATTGATAAATACATCAAAGTGTCAGTAGTTGCGACGAATGGTGTCGGATCATCAACAGCAGCAACCTCTGTTGCTACATCGGTCATTGTTGATCTCACTGACTCGGTTGTTCCAACTGCAACCACTCCTGTTGCAACAGCAACCGGTTATACGTTCACCATTTCGAACTATTCATCTAGCTATACCTATGCATTAACCACTACTAAGGGTTCTGTGTCGCGGTCAACCGATGCTGTTACCGTGACTGGTCTTACTGCGGGTGAATCAGCAACTGTGACTATTGCGGTGACGCGTACAAACTACAAGCCCGCATCGAAGACTGTTACTGGGTCAGCAACTCCAGCTACGACAACAACTACATCAACTACAACAACTGCTGCGCCTGCATTGTCAATCGTGATTCAAGCGCCGGTAACAACTGTTGCTCAAGGCCAAGCATCTGTTGCAACCATTGCACCAGCGACAACAACTCTTCCTGTTCTCGGTGCGAATGGTTCACCTGTCCCAACAACTACAACGACCTCAACCACAATTCCATTGACGCAATCAAAGGCTGTCGTCACAACAACGTTGCCTCGAACTGTGACAACAACAACAGTTGGTCCACCAGTTGTTGACAAAGTAGATGCAGGTCAAACTGCGGTTCAAGTTGACGGTGTCAAAACTGATGCTGTGGTGACACGCGACAACAACCAAATGGTTGTTACCGCTGGTTCATTAAGTGCAACTTTGTCTGGTCTTGATAAAGCAGGAAAAACGTCACCACTTGATAGCGATGGAAATATTCATTTAGCCGCGGGCGATGAAATCAAGATCAGCGTCGGTGGTTTTAAGCCCGGATCTATTGTTGAGGTGTGGTTATTTTCCACGCCGACACAATTAGGTACTGCTGTCGTTGGTGCCGATGGAACGGTCAGTGGAACATACAGATTGCCTGCCGGAACTAAATCTGGAACGCATCGAGTTGTAGTGACAGCAAGGTTGGCAAACGGCAAATCAACCACGTTCACTCTCGGAATCCTGGTGGGGAAAATCTCGAAGACTTCGACATTGACACGAGTCCTGATTGCCATTCCAATCTCATTGGCCATCGGTTTCGGTTTCCTTCTTCCGACACAACTTCGTCGTCGTCGCAAAATTCGCACCGCATAACCTTTAAAGTACATGTGATGATTCGCCGACTATTTTCCCCACTCGTTTGCCTTTCCGCACTGATTGCTTCAACAACCGTTGCACTTGTTTCAACATCAGTCAGCGCCGCCCCAGTTTCTTCTAACCCGTGCACATCAGAAGTAGATAATGCAACTGGGGTCACGATGACTGTTGTGACAGGCGGAGATTGCGTTCTCACATTTACGCGCACAGGTGCAACGACATGGACTGTGCCGAGTGGGGTTTCATCAGTCCGCACTTTGGTTGTTGGTGCTGGCGGTGGCGGTTCTGCAGACGTCGGAGGTGGCGGTGGCGGTGGGCAAGTTGTCGACGCAAGCAACACTGCAGTGTCGGGAAGTGTCACCATCACGGTGGGTGCAGGTGGTGCTGCCGGTTACAACCGCGTAGGTAATGCAACCGGTAGCGGACGCATGGGATTGACAAGTTCATTAACGGCCGGTGGAACCACAGTGAGCGCCAAAGGCGGAAGTGGTGCAATCGGCCGCAGTGGGGGCAACAACTTAAACGCAGATGGAACGCCGAATAACGGCGGCTACACCGGAGGCGGCGGTGCATATGCAGACACATCTGAATCTGCAACAGGAAGTACGGGAACCGGTGGTGCCACATATAAAGGTGGTGACGGTTCGGGAAGTGGCGGCGGTGGCGGCGGTGGTGCTGGTGGTGCAGGTGCATCAAGAAGTACGAATTCCAATGGCGGCGTCGGACTGTCCAGCAATATCACCGGAGCAACTGTTTTTTACGGCGGCGGCGGTGGTGGCGCAGGTTATGGACAGACAGCTGGCGTCGGCGGCAGTGGCGGCGGCGGCGACGGCACGAACAACACTGTTGATGGCAACTCCGGTGTAAATGGTCTTGGTGGTGGCGGCGGTGGAGCCGGGTCAAATGGTTCAGCAACGGGACGTGGTGGACATGGTGGTTCTGGTGTTGTCATCGTGCGGTATTCAATGCCATCTGCTCCGACTAATTCAGTTTTACCAGTTGTTTCTGGCACGACACGCACTGGTTCTATGTTGACTGCAACATCGGGAACATGGACAGGTGCACCAACGTATGCGTATCAGTGGCAGCGCGCATCAACATCTACCGGTGCATATTCCAACATTGATTCTGCGGTAAACAACACATATGTATTGACTGACAGTGATATTGGTAAGTACATCAAGGTGTCTGTAGTTGCCACCAATGGTGCCGGATCAGCATCTGTATTGTCAGATGCGACTTCAGTAGTTGTTGACCTCCCAGATTCTGTTGTGCCAACAGCTACGTCTCCAGTCTCAACTGCCACAGGTTTTACGTTCACAATTTCGAACTACTCAGCTAATTACACCTATGCGTTGACGACGACTAAGGGGACAGTGTCGCGGTCAACTGAGGATGTCACGGTGACTGGCCTTGCTGCGGGCGAATCAGCCACAGTAACGATCGCGGTGACACGCACGAACTACAAACCAGCTTCTAAAACTGTCACTGGATCTGCAATTCCACCAGCAACAACTACAACTACAACCACAACCACAACTACGACAACTGTTGCACCAGCATTGTCAATTGTGATTCAGGCCCCAGTAACAACTATCGCTCAAGGCCAGGCTTCGGTCGCCACTGTTGCGCCAACGACAACAACACTTCCAGTTCTTGGTGCAAATGGTTTGCCTGTCCCAACTACGACAACGGTGGCTCCGCCAAAACCAAAGCCTGTTGTCACAACTACGTTGCCGGCAATTGTGACAACAACTCTTGGCCCACCCGTTGTCGACAAAGTCGCAGCTGGTCAAACTGCTGTGCAAGTTGACGGAGTGAAAACTGATGCAACTGTCACGCGTGAAAACAATCAGATGGTTGTCACTGCCGGCTCGTTGAGCGCGACATTGTCAGGGCTTGACAAGGGCGGGAAAACCTCGCCACTAGATAGTGATGGCAACATTCATTTGGCCGCTGGCGATGTCATCAAAATCAGCGTTGGCGGTTTCAAAACCGGATCGCTTGTTGAAGTGTGGTTGTTCTCTACGCCGACGAAACTCGGTTCTGCGGTAGTCGGTGCTGACGGTGCAATTAACGGTTTGTTCACTATTCCTGCAGGAATAAAGTCGGGTTCTCACCGAGTCGTCATCTCAGCAAAGTTGCCGAACGGTAAACCAACCACGTTCACTCTTGGAATCCTGGTGGGGGATATCTCAACTACTTCGACACTGACGCGAGTTTTGATTGCAATTCCAATCACGTTGGCTATCGGCTTTGGTTTCCTTCTGCCTACGCAATTACGCCGCCGTCGTAAAACTCGAACCCTGTAGCCGTTCTCGGCGGGGGCCATTCCGACTAAGGATCGAACGTGTCACACAACATTATTGTGTACGTAATGCATGTAAAGTAGACACATGTTCTCAAACTCCCCACTGAGCCCAAAAACGAAGCAATCAATTCTGATGAGTAAGCGTGTTGTTCGATTCTGCGGTGTGGTCGCAGTTCTTGCCGCTGCCGTCTTTGCAATTCCATCAACGGTGTTGGTGTCTCCTGTGCAAGCAGCAACGGTGACAAGCGGTTCTTGTACCGCGTCAGTCGATGACGCAACCGGTGTGACGATAACGGTCGCTGCAAATGGTGATTGTGTTCTTTCGTTTGCTTCCGCAGCGACAACACCAACGTCGTCTGCTCAATTTGCAACTCGTACATGGACAGTTCCTGCATCGGTTTCTTCAGTTGATGTTTTGGTTGTTGCCGGCGGTGGCGGCGGCGGAATGTCGAACGGTTCAACACCATCAGGCGGCGGCGGTGGCGGCGGCGGCATTGTCATTGCAACTGGAGTGTCAGTGACCCCCTCTTCTCCAGTGACAGTTAAAACTGGATTCGGCGGGTACGGAGGTAATTGTTTTCGTGGCGACACCGGAGGAGATTCGACCTTTGGAGCACTTACTGCTGTCGGCGGTGGCTTTGGCGGCGGTTGTGGGCCTGCGTATGGCGGACCGGGGGGAAATGCTGGCGGCGCTCACTGGGGTCAACCTCAAGGTTTCTCGAATCAGGCAACATCTGGAACTGCATCTAATGGTTCGAACATCACTGCATATGGAAACGCCGGTGGAAAGTCATATCCCCATGGAGTGGCTGGTGACGGTGTGTCTGCTGGTGGCGGTGGCGGTGGCGGTGCTGCTGGTTTAGGCGGCGATGCAACTCAGCCTGGCGATGTAAACACAGGTATTGGCGGAGCTGGCGGCCAAGGAATTGCAAACGCATGGAGAAGCGGGAGCGACATCGTTTACGGATCTGGCGGTGGCGGACAAGGCCGAGGCACGCAGGGCGTCGGCGGCACAAACGCAGGTACGGGTAGTGGCACAAATGCTGCGGGAAACCCCGGCATTGATGGGGTAGATGAAACCGGCGCTGGAGGCGGCGGTGGATATCGCCAAGGTGGAGGACGTGCGGGTGATGGCGGATCCGGAATTGTCATAGTTCGTTATTCAATTCCTGCAATTCCATCAAGTTTGGCTGTGCCAGTTATCACTGGGACTGCTCGTACTGGCGACAGACTCACAACTTCTAATGGTTCATGGACTGGTACACCGACGTCGTACACGTATCAATGGAAGCGTTCAGCAACATCAACTGGTGTGTATTCAGACATTGTTTCTGCCACTAGCAACTCTTATGTGGTGACTGAATTTGATGTTGGATACTTCATTAAGGCCTCTGTGACTGCATCAAATAACTTGGGTACCTCAACTGCGGCATCTTCTGTAGCAACTACATCCGTAGTTGACATTGCCCCGACAAATACATTGCTTCCGGTCATTACTGGAACAGTTCGCAATGGTGAAACCCTGACCACTTCACGGGGTTCATGGACAAGTTCGCCGTCAATGTATGCGTATCAATGGAAGCGCGCGAGCACTGTTAATGGGGCGTATTCGAACATCACATCTGCAACAGACAGAACGTATGACTTGACTGATGCAGACATCGACAAGTTCATCAAAGTATCGGTAATTGCAACAAACAGTGTTGGTGCATCGTCTGCTGCTTTATCAACTGCGACTGCGGTTGTAGTTGATCTCACTGATTCTGTTGTGCCAACAGCTACTACTCCAGTCTCAACTGCCACAGGTTTTACGTTCACAATTTCGAACTACTCAGCTAATTACACCTATGCGTTGACGACGACTAAGGGCACAGTGTCGCGCTTGACTGACGATGTCACTGTGACTGGTCTTACGGCGGGCGAATCCGCAACAGTCACCATTGCTGTCACGCGATCGGCCTACAAGCCCGCTTCGAAAGCTGTCACAGGATCTGCAACTGCTGCACTAACGATTGTGATTCAAGCCCCTGTAACAACGGTTGCTCAAGGTCAGGCTTCAGTTGCAACAGTTGCACCAACGACGACAACGCTTCCAGTGCTTGGCGCAAATGGCATACCTGTTCCAACAACAACGACAACGACGATTACATCAACAACTGTTGCACCAGCGCGGTCGAGAATTGCCATTCCAACAACTACGTTGCCGAGAATTGTGACAACAACCACCCTTGGTCCACCGGTTGCCGGCAAAGTTGATGTGGGCCAAACAGCAGTGCAGGTTGATGGAGTCAAAACAGATGCAACAGTGACACGAGAAAATAACCAGATGGTTGTAAACGCAGGTTCCCTAAGTGCAACAATGTCTGGTCTAGATAAGACCGGCAAAACAGCTCCGCTTGATAGTGACGGCAATATTCATTTGGAAGGTGGCGACGTCATCAAGATCAGTGTTGGTGGTTTTAAACCCGGAACACTTGTTGAGGTGTGGTTGTTTTCTACGCCAACAAAACTTGGATCTGTAGTTGTTGGAACTGATGGAACGGTCACAGGCGCATATAGATTGCCTGTCGGAATCAAATCTGGATCACACCGTGTTGTGGTGACTGCAAGAATGGCGAACGGCAAACCAACTACGTTCACGCTCGGAATCCTGGTCGGAGATATTTCGACGACTTCAACCCTGACGCGAGTTCTGATTGCGATTCCGATCACGCTTGCTGTTGGTTTCGGCTTCCTTCTTCCAACCCAACTTCGCCGGCGCCGTAAAATCCGGACCATGTAGGCATTGAAGGTGATGTTTATTCTTGGCCGAGGTAATCACTTATGTGTTTCTTTGAAATAGACGAGAAGTCTGCCTCTGTCAATGGCGCTAGGTGGCACTTAACTGTACGATTTAGCCATGTATAGACGGTCTTTGTTTACGCGAAATATGTTGTCGCTAATCGGCTCTGTCTGTCTTTTTTCGTTCGCAGTGATTGCAATTCCGTCCACGTTTATGGCATCCCCGGCACGCGCTGCAACTGTTACCTCTGGTTCCTGTTCGGCCGATGTTGATAATGCAACCGGAGTAACGATGACTGTTACATCTGGTGGGGATTGTGTTCTGTCGTTTACTCGTACTGGCACGACTACGTGGACTGTTCCAGCAGCTGTCACGTCAGTACGAGCTTTAATCGTTGGCGGCGGCGGTGCAGGCGGAAATTCGACAAACGTTGGCGGTTCTGGTGGCGGTGGAGCAGGCGCAATGGTGGTGCATCCCACATTCAGCGTGACTGGGTCAATGTCAGTTGTCGTGGGCGCTGGTGGCGCACCAACAACAACTTATGATCGAGGTGCAAACGGAAGTTCATCTAGCCTGGGCACTCTTGTTGCTATTGGTGGTGGCGGCGGTGGTGATTGGTGTGACTGGGGTTGCCAGAGTTCGTTGTCATCGCGCCCCCAAATCCCAGGTGCCGACGGCGGTTCTGGTGGCGGTTCTGGTGGCGGTCTTTCCAGTTCTCTTGGTGGCAATGTTGCAGCTCAAACATTGCCTGCTGGTGCAACGTCCTACGGAAACAAGGGTGGTGACGCAGTCAGCGGAGCTAACTACCACGGCGCTGGTGGTGGCGGCGCCGGTGCGGCTGGTTTGAATCGACCAACCTCAAACATCTTGCCCACTGCGGGCGGTATTGGTTTGGCGTCCAACATCACAGGTGCTGACATTGTGTATGCCGGTGGTGGTGGCGGTTCTGGTGGGTATACAAGTGACTACGCGCTCGGTGGAAGTTCAATTGGAGGAAATGGGTCAGGCATAAATGCAAATCCACTAGCGACAAACGGTGTTGCTAGTACTGGTAGTGGTGGCGGTGGTGCGCAGAACGGTACTGGTGGCGGTGGCGGATCAGGAATTGTCATTGTGCGTTATTCAATTCCTGCTGCACCATCTATTTCAACGATTCCAACTGTTACAGGTACAACGCGTACAGCCGCAACCTTGACTTCATCGACTGGTAGTTGGTCGGGTGCACCAACGTCATATGCATACCAATGGAAACGTTCAGCGACTTCAGGTGGCACGTACTCAGACATTGCTGCAGCGACAAGTAATTCGTATGTTGTGTCCGATTCTGATGTTGGTTATTTCATCAAAGTGTCAGTCATTGCAACAAATGGACTCGGTTCATCGAGCGCTTCATTGTCAACAGCGACCTCAGTTGTTGTTGATATTGCCCCAACAAATACGGCACTTCCTGCCATTACTGGTACTGCGCGTATTGGTGAAACATTGACTTCATCAAAAGGTTCGTGGACAAGTTCACCAACGGCATCAACCACTTATACGTATCAATGGAAGCGTGCAAGCACTGTTGGTGGTACGTACACCAACATCACATCTGCAACAGACAGAACCTATGACTTGACTGATGCTGATATCGACAGGTTCATCAAAGTGTCTGTGATTGCAACAAATAGTATTGGCGCCTCGTCGGCTGCATTATCTGCTGCAACATCTGTTGTTGTTGATCTTACAGATTCAGTAGTTCCCACTGCGACCTCTCCAGTCTCAACTGCCACTGGTTTCACGTTCACAATTTCGAACTACTCCGCCAACTACACCTATGTGTTGACAACCACTAAGGGTTCTGTGTCACGCGTGACCGACGATGTCACGGTGACTGGTCTTACTGCTGGTGAATCAGCGACGGTGACTATTGCTGTTACGCGTTCGGGGTATAAGCCGGCTTCAAAAACTGTTACGAGTTCTGCAAGTGTTGCAACGACGACAACGACAGCTGCCCCCGCATTGTCGATTGTGATTCAAGCTCCAGTAACAACTGTTGCCCAAGGCCAGGCATCGGTAGCAACCGTTGCGCCAACCACGACCACCACAACGATTGTGGTCCTGGCTGCAAACGGTCTTCCCATACCAACAACAACGACTACTTCAACAACAACTGTTGCGCCTGCTCGACCAAAAACTGTTGTTACAACTACAACAGTGCCGGTAATTGCGAAAAACGCAGCTCCTGCTCCTCCTGTTGCTGACAAAGTTGCTGCAGGTCAAACAGCAGTGCAAGTTGATGGTGTAAAAACTGATGCAACGGTGACTCGCGAAAACAATCAGATGGTTGTGAACGCTGGTTCGCTTAGTGCAACATTGTCGGGTCTTGACAAAGCTGGGAAAACTTCACCACTTGATAGTGATGGCAATGTTCATTTAGACGGTGGCGATGTAATCAAGATCAGCGTTGGGGGTTTCAAGCCCGGAACTCTTGTTGAAGTGTGGTTGTTCTCTACTCCCACGCAATTGGGTACTGCGGTTGTTGGTGCTGACGGCACTGTTTCTGGCGAGTACAGATTGCCAGTCGGAACTAAGTCAGGTTCTCACCGGGTAGTGGTGACGGCCAGAATGGCAAATGGAAAACCAACGACATTCACGCTGGGAATCTTGGTTGGAAACATCTCGACAACATCGACGCTCACACGAGTACTAATTGCCATACCAATCACACTGGCTATTGGATTTGGATTCCTTTTGCCAACTCAGCTTCGTCGTCGCCGCAAAACTCAAACTGCGTAGGTATCTCAGGTGCAGTTGAATCTTCGTCGGGCAATCAATTCGCTTATCTGCTGTTTTGTATTGCTGTCTTCGGTAACTGCTGCGGTGGTTTCAACTTCAGCCAGTGCAGCGACCGTCTCAACTGGTTCGTGCACTTCTGATGTAGATAATGCAGTTGGAGTCACGATGACTGTTGCGCCTGGCGGTGATTGCGTTCTTGCTTTCACCCGGACAGGTACGACTACGTGGACTGTGCCGAGTGGAGTTACCGTAGTTCGTGCATTGCTTATTGGTGGTGGCGGCGGCGGCGGTTTTGATATTGGTGGCGGCGGCGGAGCGGGTGGTTTTCGCGAAGTCACAAATGCAATCACAACCCCAGGGGAAACAGCGACAATTCAAGTAGGCACTGGCGGTAACGGCGACACTTCTAGAGGCATTCCCTGCGTCGGAGACAATGGAACCCCTTCTTCAGTCGCCATGATTTCTGGAAACCTTTTAGCAATTGGCGGCGGCGGTGGCGGCGGTCAAGACGGCGGCGGTGCGTGCGCGACTGATGGATTAACTGGTGCGTCCGGTGGCGGTGGCGGTGTTGGAATTAGTTGGCCACGTGTCGGTGGTGTCGGAAGCTATGCAACAGATAACGACGCAACTACTTTCGGAAACTCGGGTGGAGTAGCTTCTCCCAGTTCATATTACGCAGGTGGTGGCGGTGGCGGTGCCGGTGGTGCAGGCGGTGCTGGTTCAGCAAACGGCTCGGGTGCAATCGGTGGAACCGGCGGCATTGGAAAAGACTCAAACATCAGCGGTGTAAATGTCACGTACGCAGGTGGCGGCGCAGGTGGTTTCTTTCAATCGGGAACACGTGGAATCGGTGGATCTGGTGGCGGTGGTTCTGGTGGTACCGGCGGTATGTCTCCAGACGTTGGCACTAACGGTCTTGGTGGCGGCGGTGGCGGCGGTGGTGTTCAAAATGGTGTGTATGGCCAAGGCGCCAGGGGTGGTTCAGGAATTGTCATTCTGAGATATTCAATGCCAGCTGCTCCAAGTAATTCTGCTCTACCAGTGGTTTCTGGAACAACGCGCACTGGTTCAACTTTGACTGCAACATCAGGAACGTGGACAGGTTCACCAACGTTTGCATACCAGTGGCAACGGGCATCAATATCCGCTGGTGTGTTCTCCGATATTGCGTCTGCATCGAACAGTACGTATGTGCTGACAGACAGTGATATCGGTAAATACATCAGGGTCTCAGTAGTTGCAACAAATAACCTCGGGCCAACAACTATTTTCTCAGCTGAGACAACAGTTGTAGTTGATCTCCCTGAATCTGTAGTGCCAACAGCGACTACACCTGTCTCAACCACTGCTGGTTTTACTTTTACAATCTCTAACTATTCATCTAGTTACACATATGCATTGACCACAACAAAGGGGACAGTGTCCCGGTCATCTGAAGATGTCATTGTTATTGGTCTTGCAAGTGGAGAATCAGCCACAGTCACGATTGCGGTGACACGCACAAACTACAAGTCAGCCTCCAAGACAGTTACTGGATCTGCGATTCCTCCCGCAACAACGACTACGTCAACTACAACAACGGTTGCACCAGCCCTGTCGATTGTGATTCAAGCTCCGGTAACAACAGTGGCCCAAGGTCAGGCATCCGTAGCGACTCTTGCGCCAACTACGACGACACTTCCTGTTCTTGGAGCTAATGGTGTGCCAATCCCAACAACGACTTCGCCAACAACAATTCCTGCAAGAATCGCCACAACAACAACCTTGCCGCGAATTGTGACAACAACAACTCTTGGTCCGCCTGTTGTCGACAAAGTTGCCGCAGGCCAAACAGCAGTACAAGTTGATGGTGTCAAGACTGATGCAACAGTGACACGCGAAAACAACAAGATGGTTGTCACGGCTGGTTCGCTCAGCGCAACATTGTCCAGTCTTGATAAGGCCGGTAAAACTTCACCCCTTGATAGTGATGGCAATGTTCATCTAGATGCTGGCGATGTGATCAAGATTAGTGTCGGTGGATTTAAGCCTGGGTCAATTGTTGAAGTGTGGTTGTTCTCCACACCAACGAAACTTGGTTCCGAAGTCGTAGGTACCGATGGTGCAATTAACGGGCTGTTTACGATCCCCGCGGGGATTAAGTCAGGTTCTCACCGAGTTGTGGTGACAGCAAGAATGACAAACGGGAAGCCAACCACCTTTACGCTCGGAATCCTGGTCGGGGATATCTCAACCACCTCGACCCTGACCCGAGTGCTGATTGCCATTCCGATCACCTTGGCCATTGGTTTCGGGTTCCTTCTGCCCACCCAGCTACGGCGCCGGCGCAAAATCCGCTCCGCATAGTAACCAATTGTTAACAATAGTCGGGGACTCTTCCCACTATCGTAGAGATTATGAATGTACTAGGGACATGTAAGCGTGCCGCTGTGCTGGCCGGAGCAATGGGGGTCATTGCCGTATCGGTTTTTGCCTCCTCATTCACCGCAACACAATCTGCGAGTGCCCTGACCTCTGGGATTGTGGCTACGAATTTGGCCTTAAATCTTGATCCAAACATCAGTGATTCCTATCCTGGCACCGGCACGACAGTGACTGATCTCAGTGGTGCCAATAGACACGGAACACTTGCTGGTAATACATTGCCCACTTTCAACAACGTGAGTCCTAAGTCATTTCAATTTACGAGAACATATGTCGGCGGTACTGCAAGCGCGGACAACAAGATTTCAATAGCTGGTCGTTTTCTCACTGACAACTTCACGATTCAAACATGGGTAAAGACCAGTGAGGTTGGTTGGGGCACGCAGCACTACACAACGATGTACATCATGGCGTCAGAATGCGGAGGTGGTGCAAATGACTGGGGACTCGGCGTAAATAACTCTGGAAAACTTGCGTTTGGTGCCGGCCCGAATGACGCAACTGTTGCAACACCCGAGAATGTGAACACCAATACATGGGTAAACGTTGCCGCCTCAAGAAATATGGCGACAGGATCCGTCAAACTTTATATTAACGGTGTCCTTAAGAGCACTGGCACAAGCAACGGCGGCAATTCTCTCAATTGCGTTCAGGAAAATCAGACATGGATTGGAAATGGCCAAGACGCGCCTGCTTACACATTTGGTGGAAGCATCAGCTCGGTACTTGCATATTCAAGCGTCCTGAGTGATGCCGACATCTTGACCAACTACAACGCAACGTCCGGCACTTTTTATCCTGTAGCCCCAGCGTCTACTGCTGTTC